>Ga0180431_10005591_pt1 | contig 15257 bp, 11 predicted proteins | sample SS_ome_11_FD_132459 | JGI IMG/M metagenome (GOLD analysis project Ga0180431, IMG submission 132459) | Hypersaline lake sediment archaeal communities from the Salton Sea, California, USA - SS_1_MS_1 metaG | ecosystem: Environmental > Aquatic > Non-marine Saline and Alkaline > Hypersaline >... | reverse complement strand
GGAGCCGTATGCGAGGTAGTTCTCGACGTTCAGAAAACCCGTGGTTCCGATTCCGAAAAGCGGGTGTTTTATAAATCCCCTCCACGCAACCCTGAACTGATCGATCCGCGACCCGCTGCTCCCGGCGCTCAATTTTGTCTGCAGGTAGTAGATTATCCTGTAACGGAACAGCCTGATATCCTTCCCTCCGAAATCGTAGCCCCGGACATATAACGCGAATTGCACCCCGATGAGGATCAACACGGCGATTATAGTCCCGAGGATTATTTTTCCCCGCTTCCCGAGGTGCATGAAGAGGAGAACGAGTGATCCGAGTATGAGCCCGATAAAGGCTCCAATTGAAAGTGAAAAGAACAGTACAATCAGGTTCAGGATGAGAAAAATCCAGAACAACCTTTTTGACATCGTACGGGTCGCATAGAGATAGAGGAGGAGGAAGACACATGCGCAGATGAAGAAACCATTGTAATTCGGGTCCATAAAGAGACCGTTTCCCCTCATTATATAGAAATCGTGGGGGATTCTCAGGTATCCCGGTAAAAGCCTGTCGTTCAGCAGCTGCAGCCCGTTCACCGCAATATTCACCGAGGATGAAACGTAAAGAACGGGGGCGAGCAATTTGTTTATCCTGCCCTCTCCCCACCCCCGCACGAGGTTGTACAGCAGCCACATCACGGCACAGTGGCCCATGAGCCTCCCGATGAACAGCAGCTTTTGCCTCATCGAGTGCGGATTCTTCAGAACCCCGAACATGCAGAAATTCGCCACAATGAAGAGAGCGAACAGGGTGAAAAAAATACTCCAGGAGGGCCTTTGCTTTTCCCGCACGAACAGGTAGATGGTGAGGAACGGGAGGAATAGGGAAAACACCTTGTATACGGTAACGGACCGGTAGTTTATAAGATTCCCGATCGAGACCGAGAGCACGACACCGAGCACAAGTAACATTCTCAAGCGACCCGCATCAGGCGTCACCGAAGATTTTACAGCAACCGTTTCACGATCAGAGCTCATCCTGCACCCTCCCGTTCTCCGGCATACCCGGAGACCTTCCCATGATCCCGGAGGTATATAAAAATGGGATCATCAAAACGAACCAGTAAAAGTTGAAATAGAGCGTGTTGATGATGTTCGAGTTTATGAGTACCGCGATCCCGAGACCGAAGAGGTGAATGTAATCCTTTTCGCGCCTGTAGAGCTTCCAGGAGAGGAGGAGTGAGCAGAAGACCAGGATCGCGTAGGGAACGAAACCGAGTATCCCGTTCTCGCCGAGCACGGCGAAGAGATTGGAGTGTATGATCGTTCCCCGCCTGAACTCCCTGTGAAGATTGAGGCCCCGCCTGTACTTTAAATAGTTCTCGTTCTCCAGGAATCCGAGGGTTCCTATACCCCAGACCGGGTTCTTCACGAAGGCATTGAGCGATATCTTGTAGTGGTCGAGCCTGTCCCCACTGCTCCCGGTGACGAGTTTGCGTCTCGCATAGTGCATGACCTTGTACTGTATCGTCCTCCTGTCGCGTCCCTCCATCTCGTAGGATTTGACGAACCCGAGAGCGAATACACCCGCAAAGATCGCGGCCGCAACGAGCACCCCGAAGACGACCCGTTTCTTCCACCCGGAATCGATGAAAACAACGGCTGTTCCCGCGATCAGAAGCCCGGCGAAGGATCCGATGGAGAGCGAAAGGCAGAGCGCCGCAGCGTTTCCGATCAGGAGCGCGATGAAAGCCGCCCCGCGGAGGACGCCGTTTCTGCGAAGATGGAGAAGGAGGAATATGCACATGCAGATGAAGAAACCGTTGTAGTTCGGGTCCATGAAGAGGCCCGTGCACCGCAGGTAGTACCGGTACTGGAACGGACCCAGATGAGGGGGGAGAAATCCAGCCTTCACCGCCTGCAGCCCGCCCAACACCACGTTCACGGATGACGAAACATAGAGGATCGGGGCGAGTAGTTTGTTTATACGGCCCTCCTCCAGCCCCCGCACGAGATTGTACAACATCCACATGACCGCGCAGTGCCCGGCAAGCCGCCCTATGAAGAAGAGCTTGTCACGTATCGAGTGCGGATTCTTCAGAACACCGAACAAGCAGAGATTCGCTCCAATGAAGAGAACGAACAGGGTGAAGTACCTGTCCCAGGCAGGCCTGTGCCGCCACCGTACGAATATGTAGATTGAGAGAAACGGCAGGAGGAGGGCAAAGACTTTGTATATCGTGATGGAACGGTAGTTTATGAGATTCCCGATGGATACCGCGATCACGCCGAATATGAGAACGGCATACCGCATTCTTATGGATCTGACGTCATCAGTCATGGTATGTGGTCAGTTCACGAACTTGTTCGTATCGCGCATCAGATGGTTGTAACCGTTGAAATCGTAATTATGGACTATCCTCTGCATGAAGGTACGGACCGCAACGGGATCGTACCCAACGATACTGCTGAAATCCATATCGATGAGCCGCTCGATCTCCCCTTTTTCATAGTCGAGCTTCTTCGCATCGAGCATCCATATCTTCTCGTTCCCCGTTTTAAGGAGATCCTCGTTTTCGTAGTAGAGCTCCTCGTAGAGCTTCTCACCGGGGCGAAGGCCCGTGAAGTGAATCTTGATGTCCCGGTCGGGCTCGTAACCGTAAAACCTGATGAGGTTCCTGGCAATATCCACGACTCGGTGCTGCCTACCCATGTCCAGAACGAAGATCTCTCCGCCCTTCGAATACGACGCCGCGTTGATGACGAGAACGGAGGCTTCGGGGATAGTCATGAAGAACCTCTTTATCTCCGGATGAGTCACCGTGACCGGCCCTCCATTCCTGATCTGCTCCTGGAAGAGCGGTATGACCGAGCCCCGGGACCCGATGACGTTTCCGAAACGGACGATGGTTGTCGTGAGGCTGTGCTCACGGTGATAGTAAAGCGTTATGAGCTCCGCTATGCGCTTCGAAGCGCCCATGACACTCACGGGATTGACCGCTTTGTCCGTTGAGATGAGAACGAACTTGCTGATATTGTTTTTCAGGGAAGCCTTGAGCACCTGCAGAGTCCCAAGCACGTTGTTCATCAGGGCTTCCGACTCGTTGTACTCCATGAGCGGAACGTGCTTGTGAGCGGCCGTGTGAAATACGACATCCGGTTTGTAGGAGCGGAACACCTCGTCCATCTGCCCGAAATCCTTCACGTCCGCGATTCTGTAGGTAATGTCGGGAGAGATATCTAAATTGCGGGCGTGCCCGTCGAGGTTCTTGACGAGGTTGTACATTGAAAATTCACCTCGCCCGATCGCAATGAGCTTCTTAATATCGAAGCCCAACAACTGCCTGCATATCTCCGAGCCGATCGACCCGCCCGCCCCGGTGACCACGACGGTCTTTCCGCTGAAACTTTCCCGGATACTCGTTATATCGACCTTGACCTCTTCCCTCCCGATAAGATCGTCTATTCCGACTTCACGGAGCGACTGTATAAGGGGCTTGCGCCCGAGGCTTTCAATAATGGAGGGCAATATTTTTATCGAAACGTCGCTGAAGCTCTTCTTTATATTCGTAACGATCCCGCTGACCACGTCGGAGCTAACCGAGGGCATGGTTATCAGGACCTGATCGATATTATGAGCCGAAATGATATCGGTGGTGTAACCCGTTCCGCAGAGGATCTTCTTGCCGTTAAATATTTTTCCGATTTTCTGCTCGTCGTCATCCACGAACCCCACGACGTTTCTTCCGAGGCCGTTCTTGAAGAGCTCGGCGAGTATGGTCCTCCCCGCTTCCCCGGCTCCCACGAGCAGAATACGCCCCGTGCTCAACTGCTCGGCCGTGGTCGTTTTCTCGCCCCTCCCCGTCTCCTTTGAGAAATAATCCCTGATGAGCACACGGTAGAAAACCGTACCGCTGAGCACAAAGAAAAATGCAAGTATGAACAGAAGCCTCGAATAGGGGAAGCTGAAGATGAAAACAATGAACGCGTATGATGTAAATGCGACGGCGTTAGCCAGGCCCAGCTTGTACACGTCCCGTATATTGGAATACTCCCAGATAATCCGGTAGATCTTGAGGAGCAGGAAGGAGAGGAAATAGACGGCGCAGAATATGAGAAAGTAATGAAATTTCAGGAGGTGGAGATGGGTATCGAGCTCCGGCCAGAATCTCAGTACATAGGAGAGAAGATAGGAAGCCACGATAAGGGCGCAGTCAATGAGAACGTAAAAAAAACGTCTTTTACTTATTGCGTGTCTTATTCCCACCGCTCACCCCGGAACACTGTGAATATTCTATACTACGATGAAATTCAAATAAATAGAGCAAATTTCAAGTTTCAAGAAATATATATAATGTGGAGCTTTCACATAGATAAGACACACTATTGCCGGTTCCGATGGACTTCAGTAATTAGTGAAATATATAAATATCATGTTAAATAATTACCCTCTAGTAAAAAATAAAAACTCAAAGTACACCCTAAATCGTTACGTTTACTTATAATCGTGCACGGTCCGGATCGTTACCCATCCGAGGATTTACAACAGGCCGGCCTTCCTGAAATTGCGCTCAACGGCCTGCAGTGTTTCCTCCCGCTTGCAGAAGCAGAAACGCACCTCGCAGGCGCCTTTGTCCGGTGTGGAATAAAAAGACGTGCCCGGTACTGTCGCGACCCCGGTCAATTCGATCAGCTTCCTGCTGAACGCGAAGTCATCAGTCGTATCGAATCTCTTCATCAACTCGTCCACTTCGGTCATGATGTAATAGGCGCCTTTCGGCAGGCATGGCTTGAACCCTGCCTCCTGCAGCAGTCCGTAGAGCGTCCTCCGTGCCCGTTCGTAACGGGCCCTCAGCATTTCATAATAATCTTCGCCTATGCGCAGGGCGACCGCGGCCGCGTGCTGAAAAGGTGTCGGAGCCCCCACGGTGAGAAAATCATGGACCTTGCGAATTCTGTCCGTAATCGTTTTGCTCGCAACGGCCCAGCCCACGCGCCAGCCGGTGACCGAGTAGCTCTTGGAAATCGAGTTTACCGTTACCGTTCGATCTCCCATACCGTCTATGGAACCGATCGATACGTGTTTCTCGCCGTCGTATACGATGTGCTCGTATATCTCGTCCGTTACCGCGAGCGTGTCCCACTTCATGCACAGAGCTGCGATCTCCTCGAGCTCTTCCCTGGAAAAGACCTTCCCTGTCGGGTTGTTCGGCGTGTTGATGATAACGGCCTTGGTTTTCTCATTGAAAGCGCCGGCCAGCTCTTCCGAACGGTAACGCCAGTCCGGGGGGTAGAGCGTCACGTAACGGGGGTTCGCGCCCGACAATATGGTGTCGGGACCGTAATTCTCATAGAAGGGCTCGAATATGATGACCTCGTCGCCCGGATTGATAACCGCCTTGAGGGTGGATATCATCGCCTCGGTGGAACCGCAGGTTACCGTGATATCGGTTGCGGGGTCACAGTCAATCCCGCTGTATTTCAGCACTTTTTCGGCTATGGCTTCACGCAGTACGGGCTCGCCGAAAGTGACCGGATACTGGTTGAGGTTATTTCGGATCGCCTCGACGGCCGCCTCTTTTATCTCCTCGGGCGCCTCGAAATCGGGCATTCCCTGCGAGAGGTTGTACCCCCCCACAGCATCGCACACGCGCGTCATCTCCCTTATGACCGACTCCGTAAACCGCTCGGTTATATAGGAAAGCTTCACCATTTATCTCACCCGTATTCTCTATTTTGAAGACTCTCGTTTCAGCGTTTTTTTACGCCCTTATTCAAAAAAAGAGCGAATGGACTCTATTACATAGTCCACCTGCTCGTCCGTGATCTCCACATTCATGGGAAGGGAGAGTACCTCCCGGGAAATGGACTCGGTTTCCGGAAAGCCCCTGTCCTTAATTTCCAGGGCCGCGTGGTGGTAATAGGGCTTCGGCCAGTGCACGAGGACCTCGACCCCGCGGTCTCGAAGATGGGATTGAAGCTCGTCGCGCCTCTCCGTCCTGACCACGTAATTCTGATATACGTCCTCGAATCCTTCGTCATCGAAATGCGGAAGCCCGATTCCCGTATTACTTAAGCCCTCATTGTACTTCGATGCGATCGCCCTCCTTCGCTCTATCCACCCCGGCAGACGGGCGAGCTTCACCTGTAGGAAAGCGGCCTGTAGATTGTCGAGCAGGCAGGTTTCCCCGTGCATGTGGTATTCCCCGGTTTCGCGGTCCTCCCCGTTAAACCGGTAGAGCCTGGCCATTCGGGCAACATCGGGATCGTTCGTCGTTATGGCCCCGCCGTCGCCGTAGCCTCCGAGCATCTTGAAAGGATAGAAGGACCAGCAGCCCGTCAGCCCGATGGAGCCGGCACTCCTCCCCTTGTAAGTGGCTCCGAGCGACTGGCACGCGTCCTCGATGACCGTGAGGCCATGTTTCGAGGCGATAGTCTCGATACGGTCCATGCGAGCCATGCGCCCGTTCAGGTGAACGGGAACGATCGCCTTTGTTCTTTCTGTAATGGCTTCCTCGACCCTGTCCGGATCGATGTTATAGTCCTTTCCCACGTCCACGAGTACCGGGGTGCCGCCCGCGTTTACTACAGCGGAAGCAGTTGCGAGAAAGGTGTGCGCGGGCACGATAACCTCGTCTCCCCTGCCGACCCCGGCGGCAAGCATGGATATATAGAGGCCGTGGTAACCGCTGTTCAAACCGACTGCGTATCGAACTCCCACGAAGGAGGCGAAGCTGCGCTCGAAGTCCTCGAGCTGACTCCGCATGATGAGGTCCCCGGCGGACATGACCTCCCTGTACACGGAGTCTATCTCTTCTCTGATCATTTCGTAGTTCTTACCCGGATCCACAAAGGGTACTCTGTACGCCATAGGATGCTCCATTCTACTTTTCAGCTTATTACTTCCCGAACCGCGGATACGATTTCGTCCATGCCCGGGTAATATGCCTTCTCCAGCACGGCGCTTGCCGGCGCCGGTGTATCGGGAAGCGCCACGCGCATCACGGGTGCCTGAAGGGAGGAAAACCCGGATTCCGCGAGCAGTGCCGCGATCTCGGCACTCATTCCGCAGGTTTTCCAGCCTCCGTCCACCACTACCGCTCTTCCCGTCTTTTTAACGGACGCGAGAATGAGATCCCTGTCGAGCGGTTTCAGGGAACGAAGGTCCAGAACTTCCACATCCGCATCCGGACTTGCAGTATCGGCCGCGTCGAGGGCCGCGTGCACGAGAAACGATGAGGCGATAACCGTAACATCGCTTCCCGCCCGCCTCACCTCACCCCTGCCGAGGGGCACCCTGTAGAGCTCCTCGGGCACCTCTCCCTCTTGCGGGTAAAGCCACCGGTCATCGACGAAAAGAACCGGATTGTCGTCCTCGACGCTCGACAGGAGGAGCCCCTTGACGTCGTAGGGCGTGCTCGGGGCCACGACCTTGAGCCCCGGTATGTGGGCAAAGAGCGCGTGCAGCGCCTGTGAATGCTGGGCCGCCTGCTCCCCGCCCCGGTTCACGATACCCCAGATGGTCAGCGGTACGCTCAGATGCCCGCCGAACATGAAGTGCCAGTTTGCCGCGTGATTCGCTATCTGGTCCAGAGCGAGGTACATGAAATCCATACGCGGGTGCTCTAGAATGGGCCGAAGACCCTTTAATGCGGCACCGACCGCTATACCGGTCACTGCATTCTCCGATACGGGGGTGTCTACGACACGCCGCTCGCCGAATGCCTGAATGAGTCCGACCGTGGTGGTGCCCACGTACCAAGGACTCTTGACCCCCTGGCCGATGAGAACGACCTCCCGCCTGGTTTCCATGATCTGATGCAGGGCTTCGTTCAGTGCCTCTGCGTAGCTGAGCTTTCTCATTCCTTCCCCTTACCTGAAAACCCGTCCGTTCATTCCGGCAGGATCCGGAAACGGGCCTTCCTGCGCGAAAACGAGCGCCTCGTCTATCTCCTTCTCTATTACCAGGCGGATTTTCTCCTTCTCGCCGCTTTTAAGAATTCCTTCCCGATCGAGCAGGTCGCGCAGCCGTTCTATGGCGCAGTTACCAATCCACCAGTCTACCTCTTTCTTTTCCCTGATACCCTTCTCGATATCCCAGTTCGGGCCCACGTGGCCTCTCCAGCGGTAGGTCAGGCACTCGATAAAAGAGGGTCCTCCACCGCCACGCGCCCGTTCGACCGCCTCACCCGCGGCCCGGTAAACCTCGACAATATTGTTGCCGTCAATAGTCGAGGCGGGAATGCCGAACGACTCCGCCCGCTTCGCAATACCGGTATTCGACTGTATCTTCGTAATATGCATGTGCGTGGAATAAAAGTTATTCTCACAGATGAAAACCGCGGGTAATTTTTTCAGCATCGCGAAGTTGAGCGATTCGTAGAGGACACCCTCGGTCGCGGCGCCGTCTCCGAAAAATGCAACGGCCACACCCCCGTTTTTTTCATAATCGAAAGCAAAAGCCGTACCCACCGCAGCAGGGATGGTCCCTCCCACTATCGCGGAGCTTCCGGGAAGGCCGCGGCCGGGATCGCATATATGCATGGAACCTCCGTATCCGAAGGAGCACCCGTTCGACCTGCAGAATATCTCGGCCATCAGGGCATTGAGATCCCCTCCTTTCGCGAGGTAGTGGCCGTGGGATCGATGGGTGCTGTAAACGAAATCATCCCGGTTCAACCGGGCACACACACCGACCGCCACCGCCTCCTGGCCTATATAGAGATGGCAGGGCGTTTGAACCTTCCTCTCCTCCACCAGGCCCGCGACGACTTCCTCAAACAGCCTTATACGAACCATGTCCCTGTACATCGTTTTCAATAAATCCGGCGAGATTCCCTCTATCGACTCTCTACCGATGGGACCGCAATTTTGTTCAACTATCATTTTCCCTTTCTCTCTCCGGCGCACCCTTCCCGGCAACCGCCCTGATAGTGAGCAGAATGATCTTCAAATCGACCCCGAGAGACCGCTCCCTCACATACTTGAGCTGGAGCCTGATCTTTTCCGGCCTTATCTTCTCCATATAGGCCTTCTCGGGATCGTCACTTCCGGCGAGCACACTGCCCTCGTCCGGATTCCATATGGATGCGTAGTCGGTAATACCCGGACGCACGCTCAGTATGGCACGCTCCTCCCGAGTGAACATGTTGACGTAGTGCTCGACCTCCGGCCGCGGCCCCACGATGCTCATGTCTCCGGTCAGGACATTGATGAACTGGGGAATTTCGTCGAGTTTTGTCTTCCTGAGAAATTTACCCGTTTTCGTGATTCTCGGATCGTCGTCCGCGGTCGACGGCCCGCCTATCCTGTCCGCGTTCATAACCATGGATCGAAACTTGAACATCCTGAACTTTTCACCGTTTTTGCCGACCCTGGCTCCCCGGTAGAACACGGGCCCCCCGTCCTCAATCTTGATGAGGAGGGCCGCAAGCAGAAAGAGGGGTGAGAACAGTATCAGAACCACGGCTGAACAGGCTATGTCAAAGAAACGCTTCACACCCCATCCCTCGAAAGTACAGGATATCGCTTCGCAGGAATACTCGGCAATACGGCTGAAACACGGAAAGCGGCGCTCACCCGCCCTTCCTGGCGACCGCGAATACAACCTTGTAATCCGTACACGGCTTGTCGTTCGGTATGGTCACCGGAGGATCGTACGTGTATACACCCTCCTGCAACTCAGGCGGCAATTCCACGAGCCTGCCGAAAAAAATCCGCTTATAGAGACTCTTTGCTTTCATGGTCTTCGGCATCACGCCCATCTTGACGGCCGCCCGCTTGATCAAAGATACGGTACGCCCCTTAACCGAGCCCGCCGATGATCGACACTGTCCGAAAAGCTCGATATCCTTGAATCCCGATGACTCCAGCAGGCCCTGCAGCTCCCGTGCCGAGAAATACCTGAAGCTGTGCGGGCTCGGGTTGAAATCGCTCCACTCCCTGTTTGCCGTACATATAATGATAACACCGTTTTTTCTTAATATCCTGTACGCATCCTCTACGAATTCCGTAGGATCACTGAGGTAGTAGATCGCCTCGAAGAGTATAATGACGTCGAAGTCTTCTTCCGAAAAAGGAAGATCCATGGCGTCGCCGTGGATGAGTTCGACCCTGGAGCCGTAATGGTCCTTCGCATTCTTTAAGAGGCCCGCGTCGTACTCGACGCCCACGACCCTGCGCGCGCTCGAAAGTAAAAGGCCCAGGCCCTGCCCGGATCCGAAAGCGGTCTCGAGAACGTCGGCCCCGGAGCAATAGTCCGATGCAAACCTGTACCGTGCGTACATGCGGCTCAGCTGCTCTCCGGTCACCCGGTTGCCCGTCACCTCGGTTACCTGCGAAAAATCGATGGTATCCATAATTATACGTTACCAGCCGTTGAACGGGTGAAACGAGAATAATATAGAACGAATAGCTCTTATCATCAAACAACTTTCACTTCCCGTGCCGGGCGATCGACTGAAGATACTCCGTCATCTCCCCGTACACCTTCTCAGCCGTGAACCGCCCTTTAAACAGCCGCAACGCGTTCCGGGACAATTCCGCCAAAACGGGCCGGTTGTCACGGAGATACTCGAGCTCCTTTTCGAGACCCGGTACATCTCCCCTCCGGTAGCTTGTCCCGCATCTATTCTCCTGTATGAGCCGCGCCGTTTCACCCTCTAGGTTTGAGAGGACGGGAAGGCCACCCGACAGGTATTCGACGATTTTGTTAGGAACGGACATGGTAAAATCCTCACTCTCCCGGTAAGGCGCTATACCCACACACGCTCTGCGCATGAGGTCCCAGATCTCAGGCCTCCCCACGCGACCGGGAAAGACAACGGACCGGCAGCCCTGTGCCATCTTACGGTAATAGCGGAGTTTTTCACCGTCCCCGCACAGTACGAACGTAAGATTACCATTCCTTTTCTCGAGGGCGGCCGCAGCCCCGATGACCTCCTCGAGGTTGAACTGTTTGCCGATCGTGCCGAAGAAACATACGATGAAATCGTCTTCCTTCAGCCCGAGACCGTCCCAGTAAGCCTCCGCCCGTTCGAGCATGGAACGTTCGGGCTCCCCTTCCAGATAGCCGAAGGGAAACGGCTTGTCACGGGGCGTTTTCTTTCTGCCCGCATAATGCAGGCCCCAGTCGACGAACGAGGATGTCATACCCGTAACCGCATGGGCGCCCCTGAATGCCTTTTTTGCCCGTCTCTTAACAGGAAAAATGAAAATTCCCGCCACGGGCCTCATTCGGCGGGGAAAAATATTCAAGAATGTATCGGGCCACATGTCACGGGCATCGAGCACCACGGGTACCTTCATACGCTCCCCGTATCGAACCGCGGCGAGGCTGAGGCCGACCGTGGGATAGGAGCAGAGTATGACATCCGGCTTTTTCTCCACATATGCCCTTTTATGAAACCTGCGTGTTACAATCCCATGGTCGACGGCCCTTTTAAGAGAGACGTTATGTCCGTAACCGGGGCCGTGAAGCAGGACGAGCCTTAAGCCTTCCCGCACCACGACCTCAGTATCCCGGTAATATCTCTGATTCCTGTTGAAATGGTCGAAGGTGGAGGCCCACCACGTTACATCGTGGCCGCGCTCGGCAAGCATGCCGGCCAGTATGCCCGTGCGGAAAAGCCGTATCCCCTCCCCGTCCACGGGCAGCGGCTCCCCGATCTGTATGAGCCAGATATTCAGAGGAACCTTATCAACGTGATGCATTGCTCACTCCTGAACGTATTTTAGCAAGCCGAGCCAGGCCGAGGAAAACGGCTCCCGATCTTGTGGGCTCTTTCAGCCTTGAAAGATAATAAGCCTCGAGCCGATCGATCAGCTCCACATCTTCATGACAGAGAAGTCCCCATGTGGGAAGTGCATAGAACATTTTATGAGTCCTTTGTATGTCGCGCCTTTTATTTAAAGAGGGCAGGACCCGGACAAATCCGTCATCATCGATAGTACCGATTATATACGCGGCGGTCCGGCTCCATCCTCCGGTATAAGCATCATCGAAGAGGCCGGCCCTGCCGCCTTCCAGAACGAACAGAATAAGATGTGAACCGTGGGAGATATCGTCAAGGCTTTGGTTTCCCCTGAACTCCCGGTAATGTGAAGGCGGCCTGCCGCCCTCCTCCCCGTTAGGAAAGATAAATCCCTCCTGTCCTTCGGCGAACCAGTAGCCAATGGTATGCAGACCGTCAGAGGTCAGCGCCGTTCCCTTCCTCGCGAGACCGGCGATCTTGGCGGCGCGTTCCCGATAGGGTTCATATCCGGTTACACGAGCGAGATAGAGTATGAAGAGTCCGTTCGCGAATTGAACATTGTAAGGCGCGGGCATGCCCGCCGCCCAGTAGGGAAGGTCCTCCTCTATCACGTAATACCCGTACTCCCCCCTGTCTATCCAGTAGGGCTCGTTCTGATCGTACACCGTGCGCGCCAGCTCGAGGTATTTTTCCGCAACCTCGTGATACCGTGTCAATCCCTCTCTCTGCACGATACAGGCGAACCGTACGAAGGGCACGAGTATGAAGGGGCTGTGATAAACCGAGAAAACCGCCGTTTCCGCTTTCAACCGGACCGGGCCAACCGTTTCCACGGGTCGTTCGTCTCCGAGGCGCCTGACGAAAATATAGCTTCCCGCGCTCCGATCGCCGTTTATTCGCGACTCAACCGTATCCTGGTCGAGCCCGATCCATTCGATCACAACGGGCTTGTCCGAATATTTCATGTTTTTAAGCCTGACGCCGTAAGCCCCGGATTCCTCGTGAAATATCTCGACCGAGGAGTAGTTGTTATGTGAGTAGTGCACGCCCCTTATTTCGATGCTCGGCGCTCCCCCGCTATCCGTGAAAACCTGCGGCTCGCTGAAGGTATACTTGTCACCCGCTGGCCATCCCGGAAGGTTCCTTTTCTCCCCGCCCTCATGGCTGAAACCGGTTTCCATGACGCTGTCCGCATGAATCCGGAAGAGCTTCAAATAACTCTCGCTTCCCGTTGCCTCGTAAAGATCAAGAAATGACCGCATTATGTACTGCTCTCCCCACACGATCGAGCCGGAGACATTGTCGCTTTTCATCAATCCCATGCCCCGGCTGAATTCTTCCAAATTCTTCAGATAGATCTCTTCGATAACCGAGATGCGTTCCGAATAGAGATGCGAAACGGGAAGAATAACGACGAGAAAAACGAGCGAAATCAACACAGGGAGCGAAGCCCTCATGACATCAGCCTTCCTCTCCAGTGAGGGACAGGAGATTTCTATACAATCCGAGAAGCTTTCCCTTCTCGGATTCCCAGGACCACTCGCTTCTTATCAACGTCCTGCCCGCTCTCCCGAGCCCCATACGGAGATCGTGGTTCTGAATCAGCCGGTCGATCTGTCGGGCTACGTCCTTCGGTTCGAGAGGGTCCGCAAAAAGCGCACAATCACCGAAAGTCTCTTTCCAGTAGGGAAATTCCGACATAATGAGCGGAAGTGAGCATGCCATGTATTCAAAAGCCTTGTTCGGCAGTGAGCGGAAGTGGTTTTGGTCCGGCAGAAAATTGACGATTCCGATATCGGAGGCTTTCATAACGGCATACGCGTCATAAAGCGGCAGAACGCCGAGATAACGGACCTTTCGCCACCCGTCACGTCTTTCGCATTCCTCCCTGAAATCCTCGCCCTCCCATTTCCCAGCCAGCAAAAGTTCGCAATCGTTCTCTACAAATTCCATGGCCTCGACAGCATGGCCGATGCCGCGAATTCGCGTCAGTACGCCCGCATATATGACGGTCGGAACGGTGCCCGCCGACGCGGCGGGAGAAACCCCGTCCATGAGCTGCAAAGAGGAAAAATTCCTGACCAGCGTCACCTTTTTCGAGGGAAAACTTTTTCCGATGTCGGGAGTCGCCGCCACGACGCCATGAAAAAAAAATACCTCGCAGCGCTCGATAATCCGAAAGAACAAGGACGCAAATTTTCTCAATAACCGCCCGCCCATCCAGGTTTTATTCAGTATCTGCTTCGCAACGTTCTCGTGAACGTCGTAAACGACCTTCTTCCCCCTGAGCCTGAGCAGAACACCGGTTATAATGAGCTCCGGGTCGTGGAAATGATACACCTCGGCGGACTGCTTCACTGCAAGAGAGAACATTTTGAAAGGGGCGAAAAGGACCCTCCGATATCGTCCCGCGTACTCGGGAAAGGGGACGATACGTACCCCGTTTTTCTCTTCCCGGCTTTCCGTACGCGCTACGAGGGTGACATCATACCCCGCTTCAACGAGGGTCACGCACTCCTTATAGAAAATGCGCGTGTCCAAGGCGGGATGCACGGATGAAAGATGACAGACTCTCGGTTTCTTCGACACCGGGGGCTCTCTTTTCACTTGCTCGGTTTTTACATTTAACCTTTACCGGCCCGCCCCTCTATTCACTCGTCCATACTTCGGACCGGGAGGGACCGGTAAACGTCGAGAAGAACCTTTTCCTGGTTCTCCCAGTTATAGAGCGAAGACGCCTTCATTAAATTCTTACGCAGGGAATCGGAATCCATTTCCTCCAACTTGTCCATCGCACGTATTACATCCTCGGCGCTTTCCCCGCTCGAGATTGTTCCGATACCGTATTTCTCGACTATACGCCGCATTTCAACGAGGTTCGAGGCGACAACGGGTATTCCGGCCATTATATATTCAAAAAGTTTGTTTGGAAGACTGTAATAATAACTCAGGCTTACATTCTCCACGAAAGAAAACCCCGCGTCTGCGGCTGACGTATAGTTCAATAGAATATCGGAACCGACCGCCTCATGGAAAAATATGCGCTCTGATGATTCAGCCGATTCCTTTATTATATCCTGGAGAGGTCCGTATCCGAGAAATACCACGGCTCTTTCCCCCTTCATTTCTCTGAAAACCTCCAGCAGTACTTCAATTCCTCTTCCCGGGGAGAGTCCCCCCTGATAAAGATATATCCTGGTTTTTTTCGGTATGTTGAATTTATTCCGAAAAATGTCATTTCTTTTTTCGTCTCCCCGGTAAAACGGCGGGCAGTTCAAAACGAGAGCGGGTTCAGGTATGGCATACGAACGGGCATAGGCTTCCGCGATCGGGCCGCTGACCGTGAGAACCGCGTCGGCCCGGCGAACACACCGGCCCTCTATTATTCTCAGGAACGGTCTGGCCGCTTTTGATTGTCCCGTTTTCTCGGTCTCATACTCGTGGGCGTCGTAAACGAGAGCGGCCTTCCTGTTAATAAATCGTTTGATAAAAACGCCAAGTGGGAGAAGGTCCAGGTCGTTGCAGTGC
>Ga0180431_10005590_pt1 | contig 15259 bp, 11 predicted proteins | sample SS_ome_11_FD_132459 | JGI IMG/M metagenome (GOLD analysis project Ga0180431, IMG submission 132459) | Hypersaline lake sediment archaeal communities from the Salton Sea, California, USA - SS_1_MS_1 metaG | ecosystem: Environmental > Aquatic > Non-marine Saline and Alkaline > Hypersaline >... | reverse complement strand
GGAAGCGGCCAGATGCGCCTGACAAACGACCCGGCCGATGATTATCATCAAAAATGGTCGCCGGACGGCAGTCTCATTGCATTCGTGTCCACCCGGCACGGCAATCCTGAGATTTATACGATGAACGCGGACGGAACGCAACTGCAGCGACTGACGAATCATGACGCGAATGACGCCTATCCCAGTTGGTCTCCCAACGGCAGCCGGATCGTCTTTAACTCGGAACGGGACGGAATCCGAGATATCTATGTGATGGATAGAGATGGGAGTCATCAGAAACGATTAACGACCAGTACCATGGGAAAGTTCTTCCCCGACTGGTCGCCCGACGGGAATAAGATCGCTTTCTTCTCGTTCGAGACGGACATCCGAATGCGCAATATTTATGTGATGGATGCGGACGGTAGCAACGTCCAGCAATTGACGGATACCGAGTACGTGGATGAAAATCCCATCTGGTCCCCCGACGGACGGTATATCGTGTTTCAATCGAACCGTACGGGCCGTTATCAAATCTTTCGGATGAATGCCGACGGTACTGACCAGCGGAATCTGTCGAACAATGCGTACGATGAATACTGGCCGTCGTGGACACCCGGTACCCAGTAAAGACGAGCGCATTCACACCCGCTCGTCTGGCTGATGTTCTTTATGCCTTCTCATCCGGGAATCATCACAGTCTCCAAATAAACGACAGGCAGTGGCCATACCAGTCGGGTGGTTAGCGAGTCCAGTGCGCTCATGGCCGTCGTGTCCACAGACAAGTGAGATTCCCGGCATCGCTCAGGCAGATGAACTCCGCGCGAAGAACTTCCAGAACGAGGTGATAGCCATGGCATCCAAGAACAGTGAAATGGACAAATTCGACTTCTTGATCGGCGAATGGGAACTGCGTTATAACATACCCAAGAGCACGTTCAGCAAGAAGGCCACAGGAACGGGCCGAGGTACATTCCGGCGAGCGCTGGACGACAAGTATGTTTTCTTCGATTACGTGGCCCGAGTCCGCGACGAGGAAGGAGGGGCTCACGGTATCTTTGCCTGGGACGACAAAGCCCGTATTTACCGGTACTGGTGGTTCGAAAGCTCCGGCAGTTTCATGAAGGCCACATGCCATTTCGTGAATGAGAATACCCTTTATATGAGCTGGCACGATACAGTGATCCGGCAGACATTCACACGCATCAGCGCCAATCAAGTCGTCCTGAGGATGGATCACCCCAACGCAGAAGGCGAATACGACATGATACTCGAAGTCACATTCACCAAGAAATGAGCGGCAGGCGGTATGTGAATCCACTCTATTTATCCAAGCCCAGCCGGTGAAAGTGTGAGAACATTGAGCGCGCCCGATATCGTAGAAACAACAGAAGCATCCGAACCGTAAGCTATAGAAGGACGGACTGTCAAACCATCATATATCAAGAAACAGGCACAACAATCCGAAAGGTAGAACATATGAAAATTCGCAAATCCTTACTATGGCTGGGCATGCTTTCCATTCTGAACCTGGCACCCGCATACCCGCAGAATGAAGGCGATGAATTATCCATAGCCACTTACCGAAAATCATACTCGGATGTCCTGGGCGAAGAAAGAACCGTTGGGATTTCTCTGCCCGTATCCTACGAAACGTCGGGAAAGCGATATCCGGTTCTTTATCTGCTCGACGCAGGGGATTCCAATATCGCCAGGACCGCCGGGATCGTCCGGTTTCTCAGCCGGTATTGCATCCCGGAGATGATCATTGTCGGTGTCGTGAACACCGTTCGGAACCGGGATTTATGGGCGGAAAAGATTCATGGGCTCGCGTTGACCACAGACGTTGGTGCAGACAATTTCTTAAAGTATTTTTCCGATGAACTCATCCCGTTTATCGATGAAAACTACAGAACCACGGCGCACCGGGCCATCTACGGCAGATCGGCAGGCGGGCATTTTGTCACGTATGCCCTGCTCGCAAATCCCGGTCTGTTTGAAGACTACCTTGCCAGCAGTCCCGTCATAGGATTCTCGGAAAACCGGTTGTTGACTATGGCGGAAACGTTCTTCAGCCGCCAAAAATCGTTGAACAAACGCTACTTCATCTACTACGGCAAGACCGATTACAACAGTGTGACTCAGAGAATCCACGTCCTGGAATCGATCATACGCACGCATGAACCGGACGGCTTTACATGGGGGATTAAGCCTGTTGAGGGCAGACATGTTCCGCCGGAAAGCCTGCACGAACTGCTCATGATGCTTTATCCGGACTGGCAGCCCGTACGTCCGCCGGTGATCACACCTTCTCCAGGAGAATTTCTTCGGGGGGGATCGATCTCTGTTTCCATATCCGGAACAGATGATCCTGTTCACTTTACCCTGGACGGCCAGGAACCGTACCGGCGCTCTCCGGTATGGAACGGGCCCATCAGCATCGGAAAATCGACCACCCTGAAGGCCAGAGCGATACGCGGCGATCTTCAAGAAAGCAGAACCGTTTCAGCGTCCTTCACCCCCGTTGACGCACTCCGTCCCGCACGGAGCGTCACGAATCTGAAAAGCGGTTTGACATACGCGTATATCGAAGAGCAACTGTTCCTAGATCCAGACAGCATATCCTCTCCTCCGGCGAAGGCTGGCGTCGTTCCTTCCATCGACATCAGCATGCGGGAGAGAGACCAGTTCTATGTCCTCCAGTTCGACGGATTTATCAACATTCCTTCGGACGGGCAGTACCGATTTTATATCGTGTCCAACCGCAGCAAATGCTTTCTGGATGGTACCCTCTTCACATCCAATCACAGCTTATCGCCCCAAGAAAAAGTCCGGGAAATCTGCCTGGCGTCCGGATATCATTCCATTCGAATCGTGTCTTACGTCCTAACGCACATGGAGCATGTGCTGCAACTCTACTGGGAAGGAGAGGGTCTGGACAAACAGGAGATTCCTCCCAGTGCGTTCTATCACTGAACAACAGGCTAGGCTTTTGAAAAATGTATATCGAAGACCGGTGAGGATAACATCCGATCGACCCATGCATAAGAAATAGTGATCGGATCGATACCACGATTATCGAAGCACCGACCACAGATGGATAAAACCAGAGGAACAGGAACATGAGACAAACGGGATATCATCTCGGAATAGGCGTGCTGACCCTCGCACTGGCTATCCTATGCTGCACGCAGAATGACTTTCCCCTACTCCAGGGTCCGTACCTCGGTCAAACGCCCCCGGGCACGACGCCCGAACTTTTCGCGCCGGGAATCATGACCACGGAATATCACGAGCACAGCAGTCCGGCCTTTTCAGCCGATGGGAATGACGTGTACTGGTCTGTGTTCTTCAACTTCTGGGGGCCGCAGGTTATCCTGTACATGGAACTGGAAAACGGCCGTTGGACACCACCTCGGGTCGCTCCCTTTTCAGGCCAGTACAGTGACGGCAATCCGTGCTTCACACCTGACGGGCAGAAGATCATCTTTGAATCCCGTCGTCCGACGCATGAAGGCGATCCTTATACGGGTGAAACGGATTTTTGGATTGTGGAGCGCGACGGCAGCGGATGGGGCGAGCCAAGACATCTGGGATGGACCGTCAATTCCGATAAGTGGGAACGGGGCCCCTCCACGAGTGCCAACGGAAACCTGTATTTCTGCTCCATGCGGGAGGGCGGTTACGGCCAGATGGATTTATACTGTTCAACATGGATGGACGGTTCATACACAGAACCCGAGAACCTCGGCCCTCCCATCAACACGGCGGGATACGAAAGCTGGCCATTCATAGCCCCGGATGAGAGTTACATCCTGTACGAGTCGGATTCCGGCGCGCTATTCGTGAGCTTCCGGAAAGAGGACGGATCCTGGTCTGAACCCGTCAGCATGGCTGAAACGCTGAATTTTGCGGGTTCCCAGGATCGATTTCCGTTGCTCTCCAACGATGGCAAGGTCCTGTTCTTTGTGAGCAACCGGTGGCTTGGTAACCGTTATCCTGACACCAGACTCAGTCTGGAGGAAATAAAAGCGCGCGCGAAAAGCTTGAGTAACGGTCTGGGAAACATGTTTTGGGTGGATGCAAGCATTATCGGTAAACTCAAACCGGATGGACAAAAATAAGAAAGTCAGATGGACATAGGGAACGCTGGGCGGCCAAAACCGTTGGAATTCGGGAGAAAAAAAGGGGGCAATGGATGAAAATATCAACACCTTTATCACGCATGCTGATCATCCTCCTGATCTCAACCTCTGCTTTCACAACAGGAAATGCCCAAACACCGGAATCTGCCGATTATTGGCCGACCGATGGATGGCGCACATCCCCACCCGAACAGCAAGGGATGGATTCGCAGATTCTGGCGCGCGCGTTCGACTTCATCAAGGAACACAATACGAACATCCACAGCATGCACATCATACGAAACGGCTATATGGTATTAAACGCCTATTTTTATCCCTATCCGGAAAGCAGTGTCCACGACCTGGCATCCGTTACAAAGAGCATCACCTCGCTCCTCATCGGCATCGCCATTGACGAAGGATTCATCCCCTCTGTGGATACGCCTGTCATCAAACTTTTTCCCCAACACAAGATTGCGAATATGAGTCCAAATAAAAAAAACCTCACCGTAAGAAACCTTCTCACGATGACCTCGGGTTACGATTGCAGCTACGAAGGCGGTGAAAGACAACTTGTTGAGATGCGGAAGAGCAACGACTGGATTGCATACATGTTGGATTTGCCGGTGATGGTTGAGCCGGGTATGCGATTCTCTTATTGCAGTGGTAATTTCCACCTGCTGGCCGGCATCCTTCTGAAAACCACCGGCCTGAGCCCGAAGGCATTTGCACAACAACACGTATTCATGCCCCTCGGCATAGAGGAAGTGATTTGGCCGGCAGACCCCGATGGAGTCAATTTCGGCTGGGGCGATCTTCATATCAAACCCATCGACATGGCCAAGATCGGATATCTTTTTCTCAACGAAGGGAAGTGGGACAACAGACAGATCGTCTCTTTGGATTGGATCGATCAAGCCACTCGGCCGTCTGTACGACTCTCCGAAGACGAAGATTACGGGTACGGATGGTGGATACGTCCCGCACCCCATCCGGGCATTTATGAAGCGCTGGGTCGAGCCGGACAGAGAATCATCGTATGGCCGGCCAAAAACATGGTCATTGTCTTCACAGGAGACGGATTTGAACCGGGAGACATCGGCCCCTTTATCGTAAGCTCAGTCAAATCCGATACACCCTTGCCTCCGAATGATCCCGCCTACGAACACTTGCTTCAAAAAGTCGCAGAAGCAAAAATACCGCCTTTACCCCAGCCGTTACAAACGTTGCCCGATATGGTCCGGAGAATCGACGGTAAAGAATACGTCTGTGAAGACAATGACAGGGGTTTCAAGCGACTCTCACTGTTCTTTCCCAATAAAAACGAAGCACTCATGAAGATCGTCCTGCAAAGCACCACGTTGGAGATACCGTTGGGGCTGGATGGTGTATACCGCATGTCCCCAACAGGAGAACTCGGTTTACCCAGAGCATCCAGGGGAATCTGGCAGACAGAGAACAAACTCGTCCTGTCGTTGTATCAAGTCTCCCGGATGGACCTCGATGAAATGGCACTCACCTTTGAGAGTAACAAGGTGCTTATCGAAATAGACGATATCACCATTAAAGGAGCGTATACCCTTCTGTACTAGCTTTCGGGCCGGCTGGTGTCTGGACGATTGGGTCTCCGTTCAACACATCCAGTAAAGCAGATGAAAACATGAGAATCCGTGGCCGGATACAACATCGGGATCATTCGCTATCTTTGGATAGTATCCATCATATATAGAGGTTTACACCATGCGCACTTTGATCATCCTGAAACATTTTCTCGTCATTCACCTTGCATTTTTAACCTTAGCGATGGGATGGATATCCTGTAAAAAAACCACGACAACATCCGAGCCAGAGAGCATCCCGTTCAAGATCGAAAACTTGGGCGTCCGTTTTGGAACCTGGAACAGGCAGACCAACGAGGCGGGCGATTTTTACTTCACCCGCGCTTATCGCCGTATATTCAACGAATTCGGCACACGCACCCTGGACCCGGAGGGGAACATCAAGGAACTGCCCACCATGGATTTTGTGATACGAAGGGACGCCTTTGTGGTCTCCATATCGGAGGGCGAAGTCGTGCGGATGTATGAACAGGAAGAGACGGAGGATTGGGAATTTTCCGTACGGTCGTTGAACGATCCTTCGTACGATATCGTGTACGATCATCTGGTAAACCTTCAGATAGCCATGGGCGACCGCGTCCAGCCGGGGGATACGCTGGGGAATCCGCAACCCTGGAACGCGGATGTCGGCTTTGTGGAAATCATGATCAACAACCTGGAGACCGGGCTATCGTACTGTCCGATGAGTTTTCTGGATGACGAGAAACTGGACGAATACTCACAAAAAATCTCACAATTGATGGACGACTGGGAGGAGTTCATGGCCGACACGACCATCTACGATCAAGAAAATCATGTCATTCCCGGTTGTCGGTATGACTCGATGGTCAGTTACTGAATTCGCTTACACGAATCCCGATGGACGGAAGGGTCAGGGGCTGACCCCCTACCCGTCCCAAAGCTTCAGGACGGGTGCGTGGATTTACGCCCCCGACCAGAGGGCGGGGGCGAGAGGGGCTGGGTGATTACCAAACCTCATTGGAAAGCCCGACACAATGAATCGCCCGACGACGAAACACAAAAGCTTAACGGATGGAGCGGTGTGGGGAGGCCATCTTATTAAAAAAAACCTAACATGAAAGACAACCCATAAAACATCGAAAAAGAAAGGAAAAAAATGGTTCGATCCATCATGAACGCCGCGGTCATCCTCATACTAACAGGCGTATTCCCATCGCAAATTCTAGCATCGGAAGTGAGCGGAAAAGCCAGCCCCCTTGTCAACCAAACTCAAATCAACAGCAAAGCCGACTCCCTCATCGCGGCTCTTCCTATTATAATAGAAGCAGCGTTCCTGGAGAGCGGATTGCCGAGTTTGTCCATTGCCGTGGTCTACGATCGGAATATCGTATACAGCCAAGCATTCGGTTTTATGGACCTGGAGAAAAGGATACCCGCGACGACACAGACCATCTATCCCATCGGGTCCATCACCAAAGTATTCGTGGCCACCATGCTCATGCAGCTTGCGGAAGCAGGCGTTGTCACTCTGAATATGCCGGTGAAACAGTTGCTTCCCGAATATCAGGTTAAATCTCCCTATCCAGGCACACAACCCACCACGCTGCGCCAACTCGCCACGCATACGTCAGGCTTGCCCAGAGATGCAAACATCAACTTCTGGAGTGACTATGCAGCAGGTAACTGGCTGTTCTCTGCAGGTACTACAGAAATGAAGTGGTACGCTTCGAAGGAAGAGGTGCTGGCAAACCTGCCGTATATCGAGCTGGAATATCCACCCAATTCGCGGTATTCCTACTCCAACCTGGGGATGGCGCTCTTGGGCATTGTCCTGGAGCGGGCTGCCAAGGTACCCTTCATGGAATACATCGAATCACGCATACTCAAACCCCTGGGGATGAACGACTCGGGATTCATGCTTCACAAGAAAAAACCAGACCGCGTGCCCACGGGTTATGTATACGGTACACCGGCGTCCGAACCGCTGATCGCACCTGAGTGGGAATTTGGCGTGGACATATACTCGGGCGGACTGTATTCCACGGCTGAGGATATGACCCGCCTCCTTTCTCTCCAGTTCCAGGACGATACCCCGGGCGGTGCACAAATCATCAGCGCCGACGGCCTGCACATGATGCATCTCGAAAGCATCGGTTGGGGAATCGGCTGGGGACGGTTTCCGGTCATCGAGCATACGGGCGGGCACATCGGCTATTTTGCTCATGTGCGAGCCATTCCCTCCCTCAAGATAGGCATCGTTGCGTTGACGAATTCAAACCATCCGTTGATGCCCGACAGACCGTCCCGCGATATCACTCGAAGCATTCTCGATCAGCTGAAGCAGGCCATCTTATCGGGAGCCCCTACGAGGGGATTCGATTCGGGACAGACCGGCTTGGACGCTTATACAGGCACGTATTCCCTGCCAGGAGCGAATGCAGAGATAAGCATCGAACTCCGAGAGGGCCAGCTGTATGCAACGCTGATGCAGGACACCAGATTCAACTATAGGATGAATCCTGTTGGAAACCATCGGTTTGGCATTGAGGATGAAACGGATCCCTGGTTTGTATTCGAGGCAGATGATGCCGGAAAAATACAAAGTGTGCGATTCTTGGACTTCCTATTCAAGCGGAACGAATGAGGCTGTTGACCGTATAATACCCCCTACGCGTTCCGACACTTCGGAACGGCTCTGGTCTTTTCTTAATAACCCAATACCAGTCCCGAGTCATCGGGGCTGGTGATCTTTTTGCCGCGAGAGTCCGCTAACGAAAATTTCAACCTTTGGAAGGAAGGGGTTTCATTCGGCAGGTGCCATACTCACCGACGTCTGCCGAATGACTTGGCGGTTGGGCAGAGCGGATGCAAACATCCGTTTAAGAGAGACAGCGCTCGTCTTAACCAAGCTTGCAAAAAGGACGTTTCTTTTGCAACTTTTCTTTCTAAAAGAAAAGTTGAGAACCGGTTCACCTAACATCATTTGGCAGCCCGCTGAAATGAATCGCCCGCCGACGAAAATAGCAAAGCCCGAATGATGGCGGGTTGTGGAAGGAGGAGAAAACCCATTCCGTCCCTCTCCTCAGGGACGGCTATTTACGTTCCCAACCAGATCATGAGTGCGAGATGGTTTGGGGTCGCCGATGAAACTTACAAGCCTGATGGATGGCGGGGCTGGGGCGCAAACCCTTGCCGGCCCGCACATTATGGATCATCCCACATGCGTCAAACCGGCTTGGCACCGTCACAAAATTTCCGTTTTTACAAACCCGATACCACTTTTCCCGTATAATCATCTGTGATCCACTTTTCCATAAACAATGACATAGGAGACGCCATGAGAGGAAAAATCTGGATACAGATAGCGATAGCCTGCGGTATCGCAGCACTGATCTGTTGCGCCTCCGGAACGGCTGTAGACCAGCCGATCGTGTTTGCCACATTTGCCGAACAGCCACACCAGCTCGACAACATACGCATCATGTCCGAGAGCATTCGCAGGTTCGGAGGAGAACATCGAAACGCACCCATCTGGCTCTACGTTCCCCAGGCGCTGAAGGACAGGAAATCCGGAGCGCTGAATCGATTGTCCGAACTCAACGTAGAGATTAAAACCAGTACCGCACCCGAGGATGCGCTTTGGTTCTTTTTTGCCAGAAAGATTTTCGCCTCCGGACAAGCGGAAGCCGATGCCGAGGGCAAGGCAGCCATCCTGGCATGGTTGGACGACGACACCATCGTACTGCAGGAACCCCGGGAATTCATCCTGCCCGAAAGCAAGAGTCTGGGCTACCGTCCTGTGATGCACAAAAACATCGGCTTGCTGTACACCGAGCCCGTGGATGCCTTCTGGGCCCGGGCGTACGAAAAAATGTCCGTGCCGGAATCTTCCCTGTTCCCCATGGTCACGCCGGCTGACGGGGACACGATCCGTCCCTACTTCAACGCAGGATGCATGGTTGTACGGCCGGAACGGCATATCCTGAGAAGATGGGGCGAGTATTTCACCGCCCTGTACCAGGATTCCCTCCTGGCGGAATTCTGCAGACAGGATGTTGCCAAACGCATCTTCATCCACCAGGCAGCGTTGACCGGTGCCATACTGAATCATGTCGAACAGAATGACATGCTCGAATTCTCAAACCGGATCAACTACCCCATCTTTTTCAAGGAAATGTTCGGTGCAAAACGGGATTTCCGTAATCTTCAGGACGTGGTCACATTTCGATACGAGACATACTTCAGGAACCCAGCACCCGATTGGTATGAACAACTTCAGGGACCGGCGGACAAGATCGACTGGCTCAAGCAACACCTGAACAAGAAATAATCCCGGCAGGGGACATACCCCCTACCCGTCCCAAGACTTCGGGATGGATGCCTGGCCTTTTTTTCAGCGCCAAAACGCGGTACATTCTTTCTTTATCCAATAACAGTCCCGATAGGGACTGGTGCCTTTTTGCCGTCCCGAAGCTTCGGGACACCCAAAAACTCCGACTGGATAAAGGAAGGGGTTTCATTCGGCAGGTGTCAGATCCACCGGCGTCTGCCGAATGACTTGGCGGACGGGCAGAGCGGATGCAAGCAACCGTTTAAGGTGGACAGCGCTCGTCTTAACCAAGCTTGCAAAAAGGAAGTTTCTTTTGCAACTTTTCTTTCTAAAAGAAAAGTTGAGAAACGGTTCACTCCACATCATTTGGAAGCCCACCATGATGAATCGCCCGCCGACGAAAATAAAAAAGCCTAACGAACGGCAGTGCCGTGCGGTTGGCTCTTGACGCCCCCGGCCAGAGGGCGGGGGCGAGAGGGATTGGGGTCGCCGACGAAACTAACAAGCCCAATGGATGGAGGGGACGCGGGGCGGTCTTCTTATGCTCCCAGTCACAGTGTGGGAACAAAAGAGACGTGTGAATCGCCAACAACAATAGCGAAGCCCGATAAAAGGCGTGGAGCTTGTTTGGCCCACCTCCTACCCTAAAAAAACCACACACTGCAAATTCCCCTTGCATTACTCACCATAATCCTGTATACTTTTTGTATGCTCAGACCCGTTACAAACCGGACGCCCACAGTATCCACAACCAAACTTCATTCGTGTTACTCATACGATCTGATACACCGCAAGATACTATCTGTATCGCCAATAGCCTGATGACATTGTGAAAAATGTCTGAACATTCAGGCAGGCTCCAAGGAGCCATCCCACGGGCAAGCGAAAACAATAGCAAAAAATCAAAACGAAGCGTCACATCCCGAACCAATCCAAGAGGTGCCATCATGAAAAAACAATGCGTTTTTTTCCTGACCGTTTGTTTTGCCGTCTCTGCATCCGCAGTGCCGGCTTTGCAGGATACGGCGGACATGGTGATGTTCAACGGCAAGATCATCACCGTGGATGAGCAGAACACCATTGCGCAGGCCGTGGCCGTGAAAGACAGCCTCATCTTAAAAGTCGGAACGAATGCAGAAATCCAAGCATACGTCGAACCGGGTGTCACGGAGATGCACGATCTTAATGGATTGACGGTGACACCGGGCATCATCGACGCCCACGCCCATCTGATGTATTACGGCCAGGCGGAAAATGATTTCGTGAATCTCCGCCCTCCGGACGTCCAGGATATTGCCGATGTGGTGGCCACTATCGGCGCCCATATTCAGACCATAGAGCCGGGCGAGTGGGTCATCGGAGACGGTTTCTTTCGTCTGGAAGGTATTCCGACAAAGGACGATCTGGACCCCGTGTCGCCGGATAATCCCGTGTTCCTGAACAGCCTGGGCGGTCATTACGGATCGGCCAACAGCAGGGCCCTGGAAATCGCGGGCATCGATGCCAACACGCCAAACCCGGCTGGGGGCATCATCGACAGGGATGATGTAACGGGTGAACCCACGGGTATATTCTGGAACCACCCGGCCATGGATTTGATCAGGCGTTATTACCCGCCCTTCGACGAAGAAGCACTGACTTATGATGTGATCTGGGCTCAGGATGCGTACATAGCAGCCGGGGTCACCAGTTTTCAGGATGTGAACGTCCGGCAACCTGTCCGCGTTCGCGGTTATGTGGGTGCCGTGGATTCGCTGAAGATCAGAGGATACCTGTCGTTCACCATAGAAAGGCCCACAGATGCCGCATTCAGCGTCGAGAACATGGTTCCAACCCAGGGCCCCTGGCTCAGCATGATTTGCGATAAATTTTTGTTGGACGGCCAGCCGCCCACAGCGTACACATACGATCCCCATCTGGGGCCGTCGTACGACCTGCCCACCTGGAATCCGGATACATTGAAAAAGGTGGTGAAGGACCTTCATCGTGCCGGTCATCAGCTGGCATTCCACGTCATCGGCGATGCGGCCATCGATCTTGGGCTGGATGCCATTGAAGAAGCTTTGAACGAAACACCCCGGCCCGATCATCGTCACCGGTTGGAGCATGTGGTGCTGCCCACGGAACAGGCCATCCAGAGGATGAGCACCCTGGGCGTCATCGCATCCGTACAACCCCTGGTTATTTACACAAGCGGCGAGCTGTATAAAATTGTGTTCGACGAAGAAATCGTGCAACGGATGAAACCCATGCGGTCGTTCCTGGACGCGGGTGTGAAATTGGCTCTGGGCACGGATTATCCCACAGTGCCCTTGCTCCATCCCAAATACACGCTCTGGTCGGCCGTGACCAGGAGAACCCTGGCCGGAGACGTCATCGCACCCGAGGAGTGCATCACGATCCAGGAAGCCTTGTACGCCCATACCATGGGGTGCGCCTATGCCGCGTTCGAAGAAGACGTGAAAGGCTCCATCGAAGAGGGCAAGTACGCGGACATGACCATTTGGTCCGGCGACCTGTATACCATCCCCACGGATGAATTGCTCAATTTGTTCGTCCGGGGAATCGTCGTGGCAGGTATCGTTTATGAGAATCCCCAAACCGGTGTGCAAGGTGACCTCCATGCCACCGTTCCCGACGGTGTGGAACTTTACTATAACTATCCCAATCCATTCAACGCATCGACCCGCATCGTGTACAACCTGCAAAAGGCGGGCTTCACCTCGCTGAAGATATACAATAATTTTGGACAACTCGTCAAAACCCTGGTCAATCATACGCAGCTACCCGGAAAATACATCGTGGAATGGGATGGAACGGACGCCAACGACCTGAGAGTCTCGTCGGGCCAGTATTATTTTCAGCTGACCCAGGGCGACCGTATCATCGTCAAGAAAGCACTGCTGTTGAAATGACCATACTTCGGGATCGTGGGAATACTCGTCAGACGATGAGAATAGTGAAGCCCGATGAACGGAGGGGCTGCGGAGTGGCTAACCCCCTACCTGTCCCGACACTTCGGGACGGGTGCCTTTTTGCCGCGAGACTCCGCAAGCAAAAACTCCGACCTGGTCAAGGAAGAGGTTTCATTCGGCAGGTGCCAGACCCACCGGCGTCTGCCGAATGACTCGGCGGACGGGAAGAGCGGATGAATCCCTTATCCGTTCCGAGAATTCGGAACGAATGCCTGGCCTTTTTTTCAGCGCCGAAGCTCGTATGCGACAAAGGGGGCGGGCGTTAGCCGGCGAAAGCCGGGTTGCGAAGGGGCATGGAGGGGTGGATCAAAATGCCCGAAGCAATCCTCGGCTCTTACGCAATTCAGCATTAAAAAAGGCCGATTTCTTTTGCAACTTTTCTTTCTAAAAGAAAAGTTGAGAAACGGTTTCCGGAACATAATTTGGACGCCCGACACAATGAATCGCCCGCCGATGAAACGAACAAGCCTGACGGAAGGCGGAGCGCGGGAGGGATTGGTCTTTTTACGCTCCCGGCCAGAGGGCGGAAGCGAGGGGTTTCGGGGAATCGCCGACGAAATCCACAAGCCTGATGAACGGCGGGATTCTGGGAGGCCAATCAACTGCTTCGGGATAGCTTAGATGATCGGATTTTATCTCCCACGACGATAATCCATAAAACCCAATTCATCCAACCAAACCAAAACAAACACCTCCCCTGTCCGTATAAAAACAAAACAGGCCGTTACACATTAAACACTTGACAATCTCCCGTCAAACACGTATCCTATTACACGAAAACGATCCGTGATTGCGTCATTAAAATCCAGAAACCTAATACAAAGGATAGCACCCATGTTTGAAAAAAGAAACGTCATCTGCATCTTCTCTATAATTGTGATACTCCACGCATCCCGTCTGTTTTCACAACCAAAGGACACTATACCCCAAAAAGTAGTCAGATACTGTTATGTGATCAAACCCAAGGAGTGGTACCAGAACCAGGAGAAGCTGTGGAAACAGGAGCTATCCAAAAATCCTCGGAATGAGGATGCGTGGTACAACTACTTTTTCGCAGCCAGGTATGGATGGACAGACGTCAAAGGTCGAACCCTTACCAGAGAAACGCTCATGGATTCCATTTATCAGGAGATGGGGAAAGCCATCCCGGATTCCTGGGTCTATCATTATATCCATTATTACAACTATGCCACGGATTTCTCCCGTCTCGAAAAAGCGTATGAAATCAATCCCCGCATTCCCGATTTATACTGGGAATTCATAAAGGAATACGCACTCAAGCGGCAGGATGAAAAAAAACGAACCTTCTGCAAGAAACTGTACGAGAGTCAGGATATCTCCACCGGGATTTACAATCTCAATTACAACATGCTGAACTCTACGTCCAGGAACGCCATCCTGTTTACCAACGGCGATACTGACACATACCCCGCCTGGGTGCTTCAGGACGCCAAGGGCGTCCGAACCGATGTGTTGATACTGACCATGCACGGTACATTCTTCAATCGGGATTACCTGAAATCACTCCTGGCTGACAGAGGAATCGACCTGGATGTGGACCAGCTATCCAAGAGCGACGTGGCCCTTTATTTTGAGGGACTGGTGAACTTGTTGCGCGTTCACTATCCGGACGTCCCCATTCACGTGGCCCTGTCTGTGTATGCGCCCTATTACGAATCCTTCAAGGATAAATGGCACATTACCGGATTCGCCCTGACGTACAGCGAAGACCCGTTTGATAGCGATGAGCGGAACAGGGAGATCATCGAGAACGACCTGCGGCTGGATTACCTGAATTACGACTGGTATGCGGACCTGCACGTCTCAGAGCCTTTCGTCCGTCGGTTGAACGTGATGTACGTGGAGCCTTTCATTAAATTAGCGAAATATTATCATTTCAGAGGGAATGCCGAATCAGCAACGAAGTGGAAGAATAAGGCGCTCACCCTTGCACAGAAAGCGGATCACGACGATTGGATACAGAAGATAAAAGCCATGACATGGTGATACATACCGCTCCGTCTCCGCCGAGCCATGAGACGGACTGAATCCACCCTTTCCCCCAAGGCCGTCCGAATGTAACCCACGGCCTTGTTCATTTTTCCCTTGATTTCGTCATGGGAATGATGTACAATATATTATTAATAATCAGTCTTATGTGTATAATGTGCTTCCTTGAACATTATAAGTGAATAAGGTGTGGGATTTATCATAAGCCATAGACGATAAGTCATGTTTCGTCTTTATCATTAAAAATTTATAAAGAACAAG
>Ga0180431_10005589_pt1 | contig 15262 bp, 6 predicted proteins | sample SS_ome_11_FD_132459 | JGI IMG/M metagenome (GOLD analysis project Ga0180431, IMG submission 132459) | Hypersaline lake sediment archaeal communities from the Salton Sea, California, USA - SS_1_MS_1 metaG | ecosystem: Environmental > Aquatic > Non-marine Saline and Alkaline > Hypersaline >... | reverse complement strand
TCCTCACCAGTGATGGCAGGTTTATCAGCGAATTCCCCGCTCACCTGCTGATGATCAACTTGTTGCGGCCTTTCAGCCTGCCCCTTTCCAACCAGCTGACCAGGTACATCCCTCGCTCCAGTTGTGAAATGGCCAGTTGATGCATCGTGTAACCCGGCCGTACCGGCTCAGCCATCACTGTCTTCCCGGAAAGATCTGTCACCATCAGCATCCCGCTCTCTGTTATTTCCTCCCCGAACCGGACAAAGAGCCACTCATCGGCTGGATTCGGGAAAATGACAAGTGATACGGGATCGATGAGCCTGTACCTTCTGCCCACCTGGGGGGTCAAGAAATCGGCCGCCGCTTGCAGGATCTTTCCATTGTCCCGGTCCTGAACGAATACGATCACGCCCAGGTCCTCCACATCTTCCACGTAGGACTGATAGGCCCAGGAGTAGCTCATGGATTCATGCTTACCCTGCGACCAGTTATTCCCCAGAAGTTTTCCCGCTGCCGTGGGCAACATATCCTGCACAACATTCCGGAAAAGGTTATCACTTTTCAGACCTGTATATGCAGTAACAGCTGATTCGACTACCAGTATGTACAGCTGAACATTGCCGCTGTAATGTTCTGCCAGGCAGGTAACTGTCATATGCGCCTCCAGGCTGTTCTCAAGCCAGTTGACCTCGAGCCCGATATCAAACTCCGGGATTTCCAGGGAAACCAGCTTCAGTTCATCTGATCCGGGGGAGCGTGATGGACTGGAAAAGTCGTACCGGTGTCCCGGCTCCACTCCTCCGTTCAACAGTGCGTACGGGACCTGGCCCACTCCGAGGGTACCTGCACGTGTGGAAGGCGGATCGGGGTTGTTAAGGTTCATGGGATCGGGTCCCGGATAATACATGTGGTACTGGATGTCCAGAACATCGGTATTGTTCTGCAGATAATACTGGTCCACCAGGTCATCCGCAGTGATCGCCGATGCATCCATCGAGTTGGTGAAGTGTTCCAGGACCGACCACCTGGTTCGCTCCGCAATCCGGAAATTGTTCACCGCCAGACCCTGGTTGCCGATAACCTGGCCCCCGTTGGTCCCGATGACGATCCTGAATTTAATACCCGTCTTACCGGCCACCATGTCCAGGTCGTGCCTGGAAGTCTTCCACCGTGTGTCGGGTTCAAAAACATTGAGTCCCCAGCCAAAACTGCTGCCACCGGGCCGGTTGAATATGGTGTTGGAATTATACCATTCAATGCCCTCCCGGAATAATCCCACTGTTTTCCAACCTTCTTCGATGACATCCTGATATTGAAGTACCGCTCCGGTCAGGTTGGGTACGAAGCTTTTCATCAGGTCGACCTGGATCAAGGGACGCTTCATCCGGCTGAAATCAAAACACGGGCTCTGGATCCAGGAATTCTCCGTGTATCCCGATACTCCGAAAGGAAGGTCCGTATACCAGCCCCGGCTACCCGCAGCGGGTTCGAATCCGCTGAAATCGGGGACACCCCATGTCCAACTCTCATTTCCATCCTCAGAATGCACGGTCCAGTTCCCCTGTGAATCATCGAACCTTTCGAAATACCCGTCAGTCAGGCTCAGGGTCGGTTTCAGAGTGATCTCCCTGGTGACCTGGTCGCTGCACCCCCCTGTATTCACTGCGGTAAGGGTGACCATGTAGGAATTCTCGGCGGCAAAAGGAAATGCGACGGTATCTTCCTCCGGACCTGTTGCCATTTCACCCAGTACCGCACCTCCGCTGGTTTTGAAACTCCAGTTATAGCCATCAATGGAGGAGAATGAGGCTTCTGAACGGTTCACGAACTGAACAGCCTGGCCCCTAGCAAAACAATCACTGAGATAGGTGAAATCGGCTACGGGCCGGTCGGCCATCAGGGTATCCATCCGGTATGTCGCTTCACAGCCTTCATGGGTATATGCGGTCAGGGTAATGGTCCGCATTCCCGGCTCCAGGTAAAAATGGTCCGGGTTTTCCTGGTTGCTGAAATTCTTTACCCCGCTGTTGATATCCCCGAATACCCAGTTCCATGACTCGACCGAGTATTTCCCGGCGGTCAGATTGGTGAATTCAACCGTGCCACCTCCGCCGGGGATACAGACCGTGCCTGGTGAGAAGTTCACATCGGGTACAAAACCATTGTTCACCTGGAGGCTGACCGAGGAGGCACATCCGCTTTCGGTGGTAAACTCGTAGATGATCTTGTTGGAACCGGCAAATGCATCAGGTGATCCCGGGTCGTAATAAAAACCCTTTGCCATGCTGCCCGAAACACCCGGACCCGTAAAACGATAGGTGGCCAGTGCATCGATCCCATCCATATTCCCGGTAAGCAGATAGGGCTCATCGTTCATACAGACCTGGTCGGGGATATTCGAAGTGATCTCGAGCTGTTCCACCTCATCGACCCGGATAAAGAGCGTGGCGGTCAGGGTGACCGCATCGATGACATACCTGTAGATAATGTCATAGCCACCTGCCAGTCCAGAGGGATCGAACAGCGCCACATTATCGGTCAGGTCCTCATCGGTGATCGCTCCGATGACCACTGTCGGTGAATTGGTCTTCCGGAGCTCGAAGGTCCCCGGGATCCCTTCCCGGTTCGATCCCCTGAGCTCATAGGTACCCGCATCATCGCACAGTACATTGATGGTATCCCCTCCCGAGAGAAGGTGAACACTCCCGGTACCCTCCAGTACTTCCACCTCCACATCATCGAAACTGATACAACCGTCCGCGTTGGTAAATGCATAGGTGATCCTGTGCGGTGATCCTTCCGGGGTGGCTATACTGGGATAGAAATATCCCGCCGATACCCCTTTCCCTGAAAAGATCCCCGGTTGGTGATCGGCACTCAGTTCCACTCCCGGTTCACTGGCAAGGAATGTGGACCGGTCCAGGAGGATCCTCACCGGGGTCGGCTCATTGACCGTCACCGTTACCTCTCCGAAGGTATTTCCCTGAAGCCCGTTCCCGTCGACCACCTCTCCAACGGTATATACTTCGGCAGAATCGGAATGCAACCAGACAGAGTAGGGGGATGGAATTCCTGTGAGGTAGGTATCGGGACCTCCGGTATTGTGGAGGACCACATCCCAGGGGGCAGTCCCGGTAAGGTAAAGGTAGGCCTGGAGGGAATCACCCTCACAGACCGAACCGCCACCACGAGAGTGGCCGTTGGGAGGGAGGAACCGATGGTAACATTGTTATTCTTCAGCGGGATATTGGAGTTGGACCGGTTGCCCAGCAGATCTTCCATTTCCAGGTTGTAGGTAAGCTGACCGGGACCCACCCCGTTGTCTCCCGCCGAAACTGTGTAGAGTAGCCGGTAGACATTGCCTCCCAAATGTCCGAAGGTCAGCCCGGGCGAACTGATGGGTACGAAATTTACATGGGTGCCGTTGATGGGCGGATCGGGAAGATTAAGGGTTTCCGATGCGTACAGGTATATCTCGATCTGGTCACCCACACCCTTGGTGCCGGGATTCATTACCACGGCCGAGTCCAGGAATGGGCTGTTGGCGTCGATCACCGGGGAATATCCACGGTAGAGTGTGCTTGCAGCGGGCGAGCTGACATTCCCGGCACGGTCGATCATGACCAGGGCCACCGGGATATCGTTCCCCGGAGGCACATCCGCATCCCCTTCGGCCGGCGTATAGATCACCGTATAGGTGTTATCCAGGTTACCGGTGGTCTGTATGCGTCCTGCTCCGAAAGATACCCCGTTGATGAACGAACGTGAATTGTCGAACTGGTAGTTGTTCCCGTCGGCATATACCATACCGCTGACCGGGGCTCCGATCCTGTGCAGGGTGCCGTCTTCATAACGGATATGCTGGACGACAGGTGGTTGTGTGTCGATCTCGTCATTGTCCTGTACGATGTCGTAATCGCCCGGCTGACCGGTATTGACTCCGCTGGAGAATTGCAGGCCACGCACCCGGATGGATTGTCCCGCACTGCGGTTAACAGTCTCCTCACGTATGGTAAAAGTGGCCGTGTATGTGGTACTGTTGATCTTTCTGATACTGGATGCATTCAGCGGTTCTCCCTCGATGGTGCCGGCCAGGTAAGTAAAGGTCCCCGGCTCGCTGTTATCGGTAAAATAAATGGTGGCGGTCACCACATCGCCCGCACCCATGGGAAGATTGGGAATGGATACCCGGCTGATCGAAGGTTCGTAGGAAGAGGAGAGGGAAAGGGTGTTGCTGGTCATATCGGACCCGTAGACCGTTTCGGTCCCGTCCAGGATCATGGTCAGGGTCTGGTCGTCAGACAGGTCTCCACTGAAGCTTAGCGGAACCTGGAATGAAATGGTGGTCTCATTCACCGGTGTACCAGCCACCAGCCCGTCGATGGGCGGATCGAAGGTAATACTGGAGCTCTGAACGGTCAGATCCGTCAGGCGGGTCTCGGTCAGACTGGCAATCAGGGTTGCCCCGTTGAGGTTTCCCTCATTCAGCGGCGAAGGTGTGCTGGCAAGGGTCAGGGTGGGAAGCATTGGAATGAGGCTTACCCGGTTGACCGCATCGGCAAAGGAACCCGAGGTGGTTGTCTGAAGGTGATCGTCGTCCAGGGAGACGGATACGCTTTCGGGCAGGTCGATATTGAAGGTGTTGTAGGCGGGAATGGTAATCTGCAACTGATAATCGTTGATCCTTAAAAATGTGACTACCGGTTCAAGGATTGATTCCCACCCGGGACCGCCGGTGAAATCACTTCGCAGTTTCGATGCACTCAGCACACTGATGAATTTATCGCCCGAAAGGGTCACCAGGAAAGTATGGTTGGCTGACCGTATCTCCTGTTCGCCGAAGGTTACATTCTGAAGGATCACCACGGGATCTTCATTGTCAATGATAACCTCACGCTGCTCATTGTCCAGGGTCTCGGGGTCGGTGAACATGGACTCTGACACTTTCACGGTGACCTTTTCATCCTTTCCGAGATAATATTCGGCCGAACCCGGAAAGGTAATCGTAAGCACATTGTCGCTCACCGTGATATGGGAAGAGGCGAGTCCAGACACCACCCGGTCGGTGAAATCTCCGGCGCTGAACATACCCTGCACCGATGCAATCTCGGTGGTGACAAGCTGGGTGCGCCAGTGGTTGTATGTTGCCGTCAGAACCAGCGCCCCTCCGCCGCTTCGAACATCTGATTCGCTCGTCGACCCCGTAAAGGTACCCGAGAAGCCAATGGAGGTTTTCATGTTGGCCACCCTGACTTCGGGAGCACCTGTTACTGCCGAGCTGCTGCCGTAAAGAGCCGAGGCAGGTATGGTGACCGTAATGCGATCTTCCGAAGTAACATAATAGTCCGGTGTGGCAGGAAGCGTGATCCGGGCAGCACTTCCCGAGATCCTTTCGACCGCCGGTAAAGGAATTGCAGCTTTTACTGCTTCAAAGGCAGCACTCCCTGAAAGCCCGCTGATGATCTCTTCTTTTATATTGTCGGAAAAGAACCGGAATAGATCACCAGAAAGAGAAAGGTAGATCCTTCTCCCTCCGCTCCTGATCCCCGCCTCATCCATAGCATCCTGGGTGATAGCCACTGTCTGACCGTTCAACGGGTTAAGTGCAGACAGACAGACCAGCAGGCCAGTGAGACAGTACCTCTGTATCCTGTTCATGGTTAAGGAAATTCTTTGATTATCAATGTTTCTTCTCCCCAATGGTACGAAACTGCAGGCATATCCGTTGCATGGCGGAAAGGGTGTTTGACCAGCATGCAACCAGGACTGGCGAACCTTACAAATGGGAGTTCCTGCGGGAGAAAATTCTTTCTATCAGGAAGGAATGCCCCATCAAATAATTGATAGTATTCATACTCTGAATACGCCGTTTTATCAAAAGAAAGGCGAGGTTAGTGTATCAGGCTGAATTTTGCAATTCCCAGGATCCCGGAACGGTCATGCAGTTGAAAGATATAAATACCAGGATCGAAATGCCGCAGATCTAACTGAACGGGTTCCTGCCCAGGCGGGATCACCTCCCGGTATACGATCCTGCCCGAAAGGTCAAAGATCAGGATGTGACGCGATCCGATATCGGTCAGACCGGTAACCACGGTCAGCTCCCCTTTGGTGGGATTGGGGAAGACCCGGACAGACAGGGGAGATATTCCGGATCTGTCGGTACCGACGTTAGGATCTTTATAGGAGACCGCTGCCTGCAGGATCTCATCCGTAGATCGGTCCTGGATGAATGCCACCAGGGCCAGATCTTCCACATCCTCCACATAGTCTGCATATTCCCAGGTATTGAATGTGGTGATTTCCATTCCGGCATACCACTCTGCTCCCAGCAGCTTGCCTGCCGGTGTGGGAAGCATGTCCAGCACCACATTGCGGAACCGGTTATCGGAGTTCCCACCTGTGTAGGATAACACCTCTGTTTCAATGACGGCAATATAGAGCTGAATATTGGAGGCAATAGAATTATCACGGCAGGTGACCGTGGCGGAGGCCTCCACATGACCTGTCAGCCAATCCACATCGAGGTCAACGGTGAAGCCGGGAACCTCCAGGGAGGAACGGAATAGCTCGTCAGAGTCGGGATGGCGTGATGGAAGTGCAAAATCATATCGCCTGGTTTCGTCACCACCTCCGTTCAGAACAGCATATGGAACCACCCCGATTCCAAGGATACCTGACCGGGTGGAAGCAGGATCAGGATTGTTCATATTCATGGGATCAATGCCCGGGAAACTGGTGTGATACTGGAGAGAGATCACATCACTAAAAAAGGCGGCATCAAAGGCATCCACCACATCATCGGCCTCCATCGAACTCAGATCGGCAGAGTTAGTGAAATGTTCCAGCACGGAAACCCTGGATCGCTCCAGGATATGCACATTATCAAAGGCAAAACCTTCATTCCCTATCTGCTGTCCGCCATTGGTGCCAAGTGCAATCCGGAATTTGACCGGACTCTCCGTGGGGATCATGTTCAGGTCATGTTTCGCCTTTACCCAATCCCTGTCAGGATTGAAAACATTCAGCCCCCAACCGTAACTGCTGCCTCCCGGATTCGTAACAATGGTGGAGGTGTTGTACCAGCCGACGCCCTCTCCGACCCCACCGACGGTCTTCCATCCCTCACCTACCACATCCTGGTACTGCAGGACCGCGCCCGAGATGCTGGGGGCGAAACTCTTCATCAGGTCCAGTTCAATGAAGGGCCGGTTCACCGCCTCCAGGTCGAAGCAGTGGCTTTGTATCCAGGAATTTTCGGTATATCCTGTCACTCCGTAGGGCAGATCCGTGTACCATGCCAGATCACCGGCCCCGGGCACAAATCCTTCGAAATCAGGGATACCATGCACCCAGCTCATATTCTCATCAACCGACCTGGCTGTCCAATGCACCTCCGGATCATTGAAATCCTCCCTGTATCCCTCCTCAGGTATCCTGACAGTCTGGAACAATTCGATGTCGCGGGATATTTCATCAGAGCATCCGCCGGAATTATAGGCCTCCAGGTGGACCTGGTATTGCGAAAGGGCAGGGAACAGGAAACGGACGGTATCATCACCCGCTCGCTTGGAAGTCTGCCCGAACTGCTCTCCGTCCGGACCACTGAAGGTCCAGACAAGGCTGTCCATTGAGCCGAAAGCAGTCGTGGACCTGCTGATAAAGGAAGTACCCTCATCCTCCAGGTAACAGTCGGAGATCCAGGTGAAATCAGCTTCCGGGTCGTTAAGCAGCAGGGTGTCGACCACATATTCCGATGCACATCCCAGCCTGGTTGTCGCCTGCAGCTTGATTCTCCGGGGACCCGGTTCCGTATAAAAGTGTTCCGGTTCCTCCTGTTCGCTGAAATTGTTGGCCCCGCTGCCGATATCCCCGAAGTTCCAGCTCCAGGTCTCCACAGAGTCCTTCCCTGCTGTCAGGTTGATAAAAGCCACATTCCCTCCCTCTACGGGTATACATACAGAAGCCGGGTGAAACTCCACTCCGGGAACGAAGCGTACGATGATATCCTGATCGATGATCGCCCGGCAGCCAAGGGATGATCTGTAATCAAGCTGAACCGTGTTATTCCCCGCCTGAACGGCCGTATCGGAGGGATGGAAGTAGAATCCTGATTGCTGACTTCCCGTGATCCCATTTCCTGCGAAGGCAAAGGCAGCTCCCGGGTCATAGCCTTCCAGTTCAGGCTCCAGTCTGAATGGTGTCCCGTTTTTGCATACCAGGTCGGGGATTCCGGAGATCTCCAGCGAAGCCAGGCTGCTGATGGCTACCTGCCGTATGGTGGTTACCGGTAATTCCTTGAAAGTGTACTGGTAGGCTATGTCATACACACCTTCCAGTCCCCCGGGGTCAAAATCGGCCAGATCATCCCCCGGGTCTTCATCGGTGATATGACCCGGTATCACCTGGCCGGTTCCTGCAACACGCAATTCGAAGTGTCCGGGAATACCATCCGGGTTGGATCCTGCCAGCAGATACGCATGTTCGTTGTTGCAGATCGCATCCACTGTATCACCGTCATGGACAAGGTAGACACTTCCCCTGCCGTGGATCACATCAATCCATACCGAATCCCTGCTGATACAACCATTGTCTGCATTATAGGAATAGGTAACCAGGTGAGGTGATCCCTCTGTCCCGGCAATTCCCGGGTAGAATCTCCCCGAGGAGACCCCTTTTCCCGCGAACACACCCCCCGGAGGGTCGCCTTTCAGCGTTACACCCTGCTCGTACACCCTGTACACGCTCCTTTCTAGAATGATCTCTACGGGGGTACGCTTCTTCACAATGACCGTATCGGCTCCATAGGTTTTCCCGCTTCTTCCGAACCGGTCCCGGACCCAGTCCACATAATAGATATTATCCTCTACCGGTTTCAACCACAGGGTGTGCGGAGATTCCACCCGGGAAAGAGTGGTATATTCCCCGTTATTATCATTGATCCCGGCACTCCAGGGACCAAAACCTGTAAAATAGATAAAGGCCGGCGTAAAATCCCCTTCACACACCTCTCCACTACCGATTATGGTGGCCGTGGGCTTTCTATCGTCGTCGTCGTCATCCCCCTGCGCGGTCCCGGTTGCCCTGATGGATAACAGGAGTGCAGCGGCAATCAGGAACGGGATCGAACATGTATGGTGTAGTCTGGTAATCACATGGCAGCGACTTAAAGGTTCCCTTTTGCATCGGTCCTGATCAGGGAGATCATGCTGTTCCTCTCATATCCGTTATCACCCAGAAGGACCAGTCCACCCGCCAAGGGTAAACCGATATCCGCGCCGGTTTGTTCACCGGTCGAACCGTAAATCAACCTTTCGGCCACCTGGTAGTCCTGGATGAACTGCAGGAAGATGTCGCTGTCGCCCCCGGTTTTCCTGGTACCGATCACTGCGAACCTGCCGTCGGTGGTTTTGACGAGCCTTTCCGATACCAGGTCCGTATTGATCTCCGCGATGGAGGCCAGAAAATCAGAGCCGGTTATTCTCAATCCCTCCGTCTCAAGGGAGTATGTCAGAATTTCACTCCTATTGGTCTGTGCATTGATCCGGTTCCCCAGGACGAGGTACTTGCCGGCCGTATCTTCAACAATGCAGTTACCATACTCATTGAAGTTCCCACCAAGACTGAGGATACGGAAATTAGGGGCCAGTTCGTCATTGAAATTCAGGACCAGAATGTCGTTGCCCTCGCCGATGATCCTGTTATAGGTACAAACGCACAGATAGTTCTCTCCCGTATTCAGGATATAATTTGCCGACATGTCTGACGAATTGAATGGCTTGGTGTAGAGCAGGCTCAGAGGAATGGAATCTCCCTGCTCACCCACCTGCATGATGAGAATGTCCTTTTCTCCATTCTTTTCCTGGTAACCTGCCAGCATGAACCCCGATGAGAGCCCCTCCGCAGCATGCAGTATGGCCTCGTCCTCAGAAGACCCGAAAGTCCTTGTCCAGAGGGTATCCCCGTCCGTATTGACACGTACCATGTATATGTCCTCGTCACCAGCAGTCCCTGGTTCCATGCTGTATCCACAGACAAGGAATCCTCCCTGTCCTCCGTTCTTCAGCACCAGAGCATTGGCACCGGCACTTCGCTCACCGTCACTGTAATATCTGGGGAATCCCTGCCGGAGGTTCCCGAACTCGTCTGTGACCACCAGGGTCATCTGTGATCCGTCATCCTGGGAAACCGAAGTTCCGCAGATGGCATATCCCCCGTTACTCAGCACTTCTACATCGCTTGCAGTATCGATAGTATAACTGCCGTAAAACTTGACGAATTTCTCCGACTGTGCCTCCGAGATCTCCTTTTCACAGGAAAGCAAAAATGTGAGTGCTCCCGATAAGATGATCACACCATACTTCATGATAATATCTTATTACAGATTCCAGGACATCCCTGCCAGGAGACCCAGCTGGCGGATCCTGAAATCACTGTCCACATGATAGATCAGCCAGGTAAGGTCCGGGAGACTGTAACGCTCTTCCTCCCTGTTGGCCCCTGATATACCTGACTGGAACCGGGTCTCGATAAAGAGATATCCGCCCGAAACGGGGAACCTGATCCCGGCCCCCAGCTGTCCGGACAGGTTCAGGGTGCTCCTGGAACCGGTGATATCCAGCTTCTCCAGTTCCACATCCCTGAGAAAGGAACTTCCTGTACCCGAATAACTGCGTGTGGCAGATACCGTGGCTCCAAGAAGGGCTTCGGCCATTACTCCCGCTCTGAGATATACGATTGTCCGGCTGTCCGGGTTGAGCCTGAATAGCATAGAAACCGGCAGCTGGATCCGGTTCTCTGACTCCTCCACAACATAATCGGTAAACTCGAAGGGACTGGCACCGTAATCGAACCTGGTCCGGTTGAAATAGAGTTCCAGGGTTATTTCGGGGACCCGCCCCAGGGGCAGGTTTGCTGTCATTCCCGCCTGGAAGCCCGGCCCGCCCATCTTGAACTGACCCTGACCCTCCAGTGGTAACCCCGTACTGTAAGGTTCGATCACCGAAGGGAAGGTGCCGTTAATGCCCACTGAGAATCCGAGGCTCGTTTGGTGAACTTCCATGCCGGTCACGGTCTCCAACTCCCGTTGCCGCTCCTCTTCCGGAGTGCCCTGACGTCCTGTATCCGGATCGGTTTCCCGTTGCTCTCTCTCATCTGTTATATCCCGGACCCGCTCCTGACGCGCCAGCTCCTGTTGCCGTGCCAGCTCCTGTTGCTGTGCCGCCCTCTCCTGCTGGTGGCTTCTCAGGAGAAGAACGAACTCGGCCTGATCGGAAGGTGTCGCCTGGTAGGCGGGAAACTCATCCAGGAAATCATCCATGAGGCTGTCGGCCATTTCGGGCAGGTAATCGAACAGGTAAGCGTTGATCACAAGCTTGTAGGCCTCCTGCTTTTCCGTTCCTGTCAGTCCCGACTCCAGGCATGGAAGAAGCAGTTCGGGTACAAGTTCCACCATGCCGGCGGCATAGGCCTCCCTGGCATCCTCAAGCAGTTGTGAACAACCCACCCGGTCCTGCGCCTGAATTGACTGCAATAGAAAAAGAACCGGAGCGATGAGTTGGATCCATTTTCGCATATCAGATCGAGTTTTATTTATCGGGACAGGTCTTTTCGTAGGGGATGCCATTCCCGAAATAGAGTTCCCATTCGGACCGGGTCAGGTTCCTCCCCACCAGGGCACAAAAATCCTCCACCATCCTGGAAGCCTCTGTGGGCCTCCCGATTAGCCGTGGATAATCGGAACTGCCGCTGTAAAAATATCCGCTGTTCCCGTTGAAGCAGACCGAAAGTACAAAGCCATTATTCTCATCGAAGACAACGGGCCGGCTCTCCCAGTCGGCGCTGCTCCAGAGGTACACATTACCGTCGTGTGAGGCTGCTGCCAGGAATCTCCCGTCCGGACTGTAGGCAAGGTCAGCCACCCGGGCCCCGGGCCCTCTCAGGGTGGCAATGGTAGGGCGGTCCGATCCTGCCATCACGCGCACCGTCCCGTCCAGCAGTCCGGCGGTAAGGATCTGTCCGCCCGGACCGTAGGCGACCGCCCAGGCCGTGTTCCGGCCGAAATCATTTACCTGCCGAAGGCCGGCAGGATCGACGGCATCCATTTCGAAAAGCTTGCCATCCCTGGTGGCGAAGGCAACCTTCCGGCCATCCGGCGATGCTCCAAGTGCCGAGATCCTGGCAGATGTCCGCACCAGTTCAGAGACTTCGAAGGTGCTGTATTCCCACTTCAGGATCCGGTTGTCGGTCCCTGCAGAAACCAGGCTACCCGTGCTTCCCAGGTTCGCCAGGAATAGTACGATATTTCCCATTCCCTCATTGCGGTGGACCACATTTCCCCGGTTCTCCAGCTCAATGAAGAGCATGCCTCCCCCGTTGGTACCAATGGCGGCCAACCTTCCATCGGGGCTGACAGCAAGACATTCGTTATTCAGGCCGGTGCTCTGAAGGCTGATCTGTGAAGCCCTGTTGGCGAGGTTTCCGGAAAGGATCTTTACCGTTCCGTCGCTGCTCACCATCAGGATGCTTCCTGTCCGGCTGAGCCATTCCATATCCTTTACCGAATTCCGGATATTGGGATAGATATTATATGCGGGCGAGACCAGCTTTTTCATGGCCGCATACAATCCCTGGTAGATATCTGTATCGTAATACAGGCCATTATACCTTGAATTGATCTGGAAAGCCTGGAACGCCAGCAATCCCTGGAGGTCCGGATCCCCGGTGATCTCCGTGCTCGACCTTGCAGCATCCCTGGCCGTTGCAAGCATCCTCTGCCTTGTCTCCGCAACTCCCGCCCTGACATCTCCTGCGGCAGCCTGACCTGTGCCGGTTCCCTCACCGGTACGAACCTGCTGACGGGCGGTTTCACCCTGGGCTGAACGCTGTCTGTCAGTGGCACGTTGCTGCAGGGGATCTCCCGTGGCGGTCCTTGGTTCACCTGCTCTATCCTGTGCGCTGCCACGATCCGTCCGTGTACCTTCGGCATCCTCTCCTGCCGCCTGGAGACCGCTCTCACCCGGCTCCCCGGGCTGCTCTTCTGTCGACGCAGCCCCTTCGCCTGTTCCATCAGGGACCACAGGTTCAACCGGAATCGAAGGCTGCCTGTCGGCGCTCTGTGCCGAAAGATCGTCCTGCCGGGCCGGAGGATCGGTCTGACCGGTTGGGACTGTCCTGTTCCTGGTGTTCAGGAAGACAACGGCCAGGACCACCACCAGTACACCCATGGAAATGGCAATGGCCCGGTTCAGCATCAATCGTCTTCGCTGGCGTATCACCTTTCTTTCCTCCTCCCAGAGATACTCCTCCTCGCTGGTACTGAGGAAGACCATTGCCCGTTCAAAGGCCGGGTTGAATTGAACACCCCAAGCAGGGTTGGGTTTTTGTGTCTCTCTCCAGTTAAGGGCCACCTGGAGCTCAGGCGGCTTCAGCAATTCCGTTCTCCCCTGCTGGTATAGTGCGGAGGCTTCCGAAAGCCTCATGTACATCCTGATGGATTCGGCTTCCTCATCCACCCAGGCCTGCAATCTATCCCAGAGACCGATCAGCAATTCGTGGGAGATCTCGATATAGGAATCGGCCGAAAGTGCCTTCCCCGGACCGGGGACAAGAAAGGAGCGGCCAGGCCGGCGGAAAGTTTCGACCACCTCTATCACTTCATCCGGACCACATTGTGCTATCCTGGCGATATTCCCGATGGTGGCCGGCCGGCGGAAGCCGCTATGCTGATCGCTTCTGGAGGTGATGGTCCTGAACATCCGCTCACAGATCCTCCTCTGTCTTTCATCCAGTTCCCCATATGCCTCCTCAATATGATCGACAAGGGCTGTTTTCAAAGTACCGATTGCCTGGTAGTCGGCGATGGAAATGGGCTGATCCGGATTGTCATGCCTGCTCCAGTGATCCCAGGTACGCATCATGGCATGCTGGAGCAGGAGCAATTCGTTATTCATCTCCTCCATATCATCCAGCAGATATTCTGCAAATCCGGGTTCCACGGAGGCTCCGGCCTGCTTCACCGGCCCTGTGATCACGCGAGCCAGCGCATCTCCGGTCATCTGTGAAAGCAGGAATTTGCTCCTGTTCATCAACTCTGTCAGAGCCCTGTATGGAGAACAGGCTTCTATAAAATCGGACCTCAGGACAATGATCACATATATGCCCGGGGAATCATCCTTTACAGCACGGGTCAGCATATTAACGAACCGTTCGATTTCCGGGTTCTTTGTGCTCCGCTTCCCTGCGGGACCGATGCGGAACAATTCCTCGAACTGATCCACCACCAGCAGGATCTGGTGACTGCCAGGCACGTTGCGGCTGATCAGTTCTCCAGGGTCCAGGTTGCCCGAAAGAAAGGATTGCATGTCGGCTTCCTGAAGCTTGTTGGGAAATACCTTCTGGAATCCCCTGCCCAGGTTTTCCATTGGTTTCAGACCCGGGCGCACCGTCAGTGGGATCCACTCCCGGTTGTTCCCTGAGAGCAGGGCTGGAATGACACCGGACTGGACCAGGGATGACTTGCCGGACCCCGACGCACCGGCAAGGGCAACAAACCGGTTTGCCATCAGTAATGACTTTACTTCTGAGATGGCTGTCTCCCTGCCGAAGAAGAATTTATCCTCGGCACTTGTGAAGGGCCTGATCCCTGGAAACGGATTTCTCTGAAGCACCCTGGTATTCATGATAGAGGGTTCACCCATACATCAATTATCTTGCTCTTTAAACCAGATGAATATCTGTCTGGTTTAAAAACCTACAAAAAGCGTGCAATAAACTCCTGTCATCGAACAGCAGTTCAATGAATTCACCCTTGTCGATACAATAGGTCTCACACTTTCTGTCCGTACCAAGATAACGAATTTGCTCCAGAATTTCAGGATGGTATGCCGCAATTATCGCAATTCCCGAAGAAAGCGGAGTAAAATCACCTGTCGATAATGATCTGGCCAGCACCACGGTATCTTCACCGGAGGGCATCTCCCCGGTCACGGGTTTGAGTGCCGAAACCAGCCTGAACAAGGAGTTTATTCCAACATTTCCAAACAACTTCCAGGCGGCAAGTCTCATGGTGGTATCAATGAACCACTCCGCGGTGTCTTCATGTCCCGGGAACTGGTTATCCGGAAAATCGAGACGACCGGTGCTCATACTGTACCGCTCGGGATCATTTTTACGTAAAATCTGGGCGGCGGTTTCACGAATCCGGGGATTCGGATGGAATCCCTGGGCAAGTATCTGTTGATGATCGAAATGGTGCGGGGACCGTCCCATGGCTTGCAAT
>Ga0180431_10005587_pt1 | contig 15267 bp, 8 predicted proteins | sample SS_ome_11_FD_132459 | JGI IMG/M metagenome (GOLD analysis project Ga0180431, IMG submission 132459) | Hypersaline lake sediment archaeal communities from the Salton Sea, California, USA - SS_1_MS_1 metaG | ecosystem: Environmental > Aquatic > Non-marine Saline and Alkaline > Hypersaline >... | reverse complement strand
TCCACCAGGCCCAGCAGGGGGTTGTTACAGAATCCCACCGTCTGGTATCCTGCCTGTTGGAGCGTTCCGGCCAGTGTGACCATGGCCTCGCTGTGCTTGTCATAGATCTGGTTTGTCATGTGCGTGGTCGGGTACTCGCCCGTGAAGAACGAGGCGTGGGCGGGGATGGTCCACTGTGCCGGGGAGATCGCCCGCTCAAAGAGGACGCCACTGCGGGCGAACGCGTCCAGATTTGGGCTGGTCTCGCGGGCGTACCCGTAGCACGACAGGCGGTCTGCCCTCAACGTGTCCAAGACGATCAACAGAATATCCGGTCTGGTCTGTATACTCATCTCTAGTCCTCACTCGTAGGACGGCTTTCCCAAGCCGCCAGGCCCTTGTCTGGTTGGGATGGATGCCGAAACTCGTTTCGGTGCGAATCATGTTCAGGAGGCTTCCATCGACGTCTTGATGTGCTCAACCTCGCCGCGGATCTGCCGCCGGACCGCGCCTCTGACTGGTGGAAGCCGCAGCATCCAAGCGCCCACACGTGTCGTGCCATCGACGTCCAGGCGCAGCACCGTCGTCCCATCGCTGGTCTCTTTAATCGTGAACGCGCCCCACACTGGCAGTCGCGGGCGGATCAGCCGGAAGTGAAAACGCTGCGCTTCCACCTGCGTCAACCGAAAGCTCATCGTGAGGGGCAATCCCCAGAATCGTTCCCGCGTCTGGAATCGGGCGCCAACCTCCCCAAAGTTGCCCTGCGTGAACGTAAAGCCGGCGTGCGTTTCGAATTGATACCGTTCCGGGTGCGTCTCCAATTCCATGAACCACTGCCGCGCTGCTCCGGTGGCGACCCGCACCGGTGTCTCTGCTGTGATCATCGCGGCTCTCCTGCGTTTTCCCGGCCTGGCGCGGTTGCGCGCGGCCGCGCTAGCTCCGCTCCCTTGTCAACAGGCTGGCGACCCGGTCCAGTATGGCCTCGGCGACGGCGGACTTGCTCATCAGCGGCAGCTCCTCCACGCCTCCCGTCCGGTCCAGGATCACGACCCGGTTGGTCTCTGTCGCAAAGCCCGCGTCCGGCGCTGTGACGTCGTTGGCGACGATCATGTCCAAGTTCTTGGTCGCCAGCTTGGCGCGGGCGTTGTCGATCAGCTCCTGGCTCTCGGCGGCAAAGCCGACGACGACGCGCGGCGTGCCGGTCTGCGCCCACCGCACGGCCACGGCCGACAGAATGTCCGGCGTGCGGACCAGGCGCAGCGCGAGATCGCCCGTCCCCTTTTTGATCTTTTGAGAGGCCACGGCATCGGGGCGGTAGTCCGTCACCGCCGCTGACATGAGCAACGCGTCGGCCCCCTCCACAGCCGAGATCACGCTATCGTGCATCTCCTGCGTCGTCGCCACGTCCACCCGCTCCGCGCCGACCGGGGTGGGGAGATTCGCGGGACCGGTGATCAGCGTGACCGCCGCCCCTCGGTCCACCGCCGACTGGGCCAGCGCGAACCCCTGCCGGCCCGAGGATGGGTTGCTGAGAAAACGGACCGGGTCGAGCGGCTCGCGGGTGGGACCGGCGGTGGCGATGACCCGCCGCCCGGCCAGCGGGCCGTCCCGTCCCAGGACCCATCGGACGTGGCCCAGGATTTCGTCGGGCTCCAGCATGCGGCCCTCTCCCTCCAGCCCGGAGGCCATCCGCCCGCGGGCCGGTCCGGCAAAGTGGATGCCGCGCTCTCGCAGCGTGGCGGCGTTGGCCTGGGTGGCCGGGTGGGACCACATACCGACGTCCATCGCCGGGGCGGCCACCATCGGGCAGGAGGCTGCCAGCGCCGCGGTGGTGAGGAGATTGTCGGCCAATCCCTGCGCCAGCCTGGCCATCGTGTTGGCGGTGATCGGGGCGATGACGATCAGATCGGCGGCGTGGGCCAGCCCGATGTGCGCGATGTGGCTGGGCACCCCCTCGCCCGGCGTCTCCCACAGGTCGGTGTAGACCGGGCGTCCGGTCAGCGCCTGGAAGGTGAGCGGGGTGACGAAGCGGGTTGCTGACTCGGTCATGACCACGTCGACCTGGGCCCCCGCCTGGGTCAGGTGGCTGGCCAGCGTGCAGGATTTGTAGGCGGAGATTCCGCCGGTCAAGCCCAGCAGGATACGTTTGTCTTTGAGCAAAGGAATGGGCTCCATAATTCTTTTCCTATTCCACCTGATTATACCCCTATCGAACTCGCTGACAAGAGACCTTTCGCAGCGCCTGCATACCACAAGCCCGGCCGGAGCTACAATCGCTCGACCGGGCCTGGTTTCTGACTCGTTCGTATGAGGATGCTATAACGTGTTGTTATGCGGGTTGGTTCAATGGTTCCTCACCACCAGCGGCAAGTAGATCTTGGCGTATGGCTGGCCAGCGATGAAAGCGCTGTACCCGCTGGGACTCCACAGCCCACCGGCATTGCGCGCCTGAACGGACAACCAGTACTGCTGACCTTCCACCAGGCCAAGACCACTTCTGGTCAGCGAGTCATCGCTGGTGGCCGTCCAGTTGACGATGTCCATCGCGCCGGCCGCCGAGCCGATGGCGTAGCGGTAGCCGGTGATCTGAGAGTCTGGATCGTCAGCCCACCACATGGCTTCGACCGTTGAAGGATCACCTTCCCTGCCTCCAGCGATGACCGAGGGAGCTTTGGGCGCAGTCCTGTCGCTGATCTCGCCGGCGTAGCCAACGGTAAAACCGAAGCGCGTCTCCGGTGGAATCGGTATGTCGCCGGCAGGCAGTGAGATGGTCTGCGTACCGCTTGTCACCGTGCTTGCAGACCGGGCGCCGCTGACGAAAACGTCATAGTCACCTCGGGGTACCAGCGAGGTGACATCGTAGGTTGCACGGTAGTGGACGTCGTCCAGCCAGCGGGCATTCTCGACAACGGGGAAATCCTCGCCCAGCCACAGCACACTGGCGCCACCGTCGTCAGACCAGTTGGTCCAGAGATTGCCATGTGTATCGAATGCCATCGTCCCTATTGTGACATTGGACCTATTGGTCTCCTGCCTGCTCCAGGTCCCGCTATCGTACTTGACAAAGTAATTGCCCGTTTGAGAGGCGAACCAAACAACGCCATCATCGTCTTCGGTGATGGCACGAATCTCGCAAACCAGGTTCCCATTTGTGTTGTCGTAGTTGTAACTGGTCCATTGATTGTCTTCGAACTTGCTGATGTAGGCATCCATTGGATGAGATGCTGTTGCAACCCACACACGGCCCGTGCTGTCGGCGAAGACCGTGTGCACCAAGTAAGCCTCGAAGCCGTCTGATTGATCATAAGCCGTCCACGACGTACCATCATACATCGCAACGCCGTACGGGGGAACGCCAAAGGCAATCCAGACATGGTCGTGCTGGTCTACTGTGAGATAGTGAGCGTCGTTCGAGGGTAGACCATCGTCTATTGTCAGATGATCCCAGCTACTGCCGTCGTACCGCAGCAGTCCGTTCGACTGAAGCGCAAACCACATCGTACCATCAGATGTCTGGGCGATACCTCTAATCAGGCCGTAGAAGAACTCACCCGTATTGTTTTCTGTATAGGTCACCCACTCGCTTCCGTCCCAGCGGCTGATACCGTCCCTGTGACCAAACCAGATTCGACCATCGCGATCGACGAAAATCTCGAAGGCGGTGTTTTCGAGCAGGCCGGAGCTATCGGTGCTGTACGTGGTCCATTCTTGCCCGTCGTAGCGGCTGACGCCGTTGCTATCCCTATCCCACGTAAAGGATCCAAACCATAGGTTGCCCTCGCGATCGGCCTCGATGACGCTGACACGGTCGTCGGCCAGGCCATCGTCCTCGGTGAAGACGGTGCTGGTGCCGCGCCTGGACGTGTGGAACGATATCGCTGGCGGCACGCCCTGATCCATCGGGCGGCTGAAGGTCACGTCGAAGGTCACCTGCTCGATGCCGGCCATCTGGGGGGCCACGGTGATCTCCTGGGCGAAAGCCGGGGCCTCGGTGATGGGATCTGTCGCAGCAGGCTGGTACGTGACTTTACCCACCTGATCGTCCGGGCACCCGAACTCCTTGTCGTTGCAGTCATAGATAAGAACGGGGATCTGGCCAGGAGGTATATCACCCCAGTAGCACTCCCCGGCGTCGATGTTTTCGGGCGTGCTCAGGTAGAGATCGTAGGTATCGTTGCCGAAGAGGTTGTTGGATCCGAATGAGATACTATTGGTCCACTCCCCTTGCACCTCTATGCCGTACCCTTCGTTGTTGATGATGGTGTTGTGGCGCACGCCGCCTGAGGTAATGTCGATATTGAGACCCCCCTCGCCGTTGTTGGCCACCAGGTTGTGCTCGAAGGTGACGTGCCCAGAGAGCGATGCCCCCTGGCCATAATTGTCCATGATCACGTTCTCACGTACCACGATACCGGTGCTACCCCACCCAGAGCCATAGATACCCATGGTGTTGTCCGTAATGGCGTTACCAATGAGAGTCATGCTGGTGTGGTCAGCGTAAATAGGTGCGCCGTTGTTAGTGAATATACTGTCGGTGACAGAGAGAAGACTATCGTCAGCATGAACTCCTGTGCTGTTATCGGTGAATTGACAGTCGGCGATCAGGGCGTGTCCGTTACTACTTACCTTCACTGCGGCTCCGTCGTCTCGAAAGATGCTGTCCGCAATGAAGAGCGTACTACCACTAATACCGATTCCGGTTTCTGCGTGCTGCAAATGGACGTGGCGCACGATGGAACCTGAAACGTAGCCGCCGCTCTCATCCAGTACCGTCGGCTCACTCTTATCACTGAAGCGCAGTCCCCCCCAGGTTTGGACGGTGCCGCTGATAGGACTTCCAACAAACGATATCGGCGAAGCCACTGTGCCGCTGGCGATGAGCGTGCCATCAACGCGCAGCCAGTGTCCAGGTGTGCCCTGCACGCTGGTGCCCGGCTCGATCGTCAGGGTGACATTTTCCCCCACCACGACGTTCCCGTCCAGCACATAGGTCTTGTCGGCTGTCCAGGTCGTATCTGTGCCGATGACCGTGCCGCCTGGCAGGTGCTCGAAGCCGCTGCGCACGGTCACCGTCAAAGGCAGAGTCGCGTTGAAACCTGTGTCGTCGTTGAGGTCAAGCGTGAGGAGGATGGGATGCGCGTACGGTGTATGGGCATCCAGGGTAACCTGGAACGTATCGGCTCTGTTGTCACCCGTGTCGCCAGACGGGATGTCGCCGAACGTCCCCGATCCGTCGTCAACGGTAGCATAGCCGTCGCCGGTCGAAAGTGTGCCGGCAAGCCCGCTGGCTGGTCCCCACTCGTTCCGAAGAGAAACCGCCAGCTCAAAGGTGCTACCCGGCTCGGGGCGCTGATCCTCCCCATCCACAGTGTGGCTCTGAACGGAGATCTGCGGAGATGCGTCTGTCCCCACGGCAGCGTTGGCATTGATTCGTCCACTGCCCAGTTGGCCTTCGTAGCCGGGATTTGCACTGTCGATATTGTCTGTCGTGTGGACAATGTGCGCCTGCAACAGGCCTGGTGCCCAGTCAGCGTGCTGGCTCTTTAGCAGCCCGGCCAAACCGGAGACAAAGGGGACGGCCATCGATGTGCCCGATATGTCCCCGTATCCGCCGCCATCGAACGTGGTTCTGATCGTCTCACCCGGCGCAGAGACGTCCACCCAGGTGCCATAGTTTGACGTGCCCACCTTCGCATCGCTGCCAGTGGTCCCGGATACGGCCAGCACGTTGTCATATGCAGCCGGATAGAAGCAATCGCTCTTGTCGTCGTTGCCCGCGCCTCCTACTACCACCGCTGTCTCCGCGGCTTCCTCAATGGCCGTCCGCAGCGTGGTAGAGTCAGCGTACCCGCCCAGGCTCAGGTTGATCACCTCGGCACCCTTCTGAGCTGCGTAGGCCACACCGGCTGCGATATCCGAGTAGTTGGCCACGCCGCCGGACTGCGTCACCTTGACCACCATCAGGCGGCAGTTCCAACAGACGCCGGCGACGCCTTCCCCGTTGTCTGTCTCAGCGCCGATGACGCCGGCGACCTGGGTGCCGTGGCCGGTGTTGTCGCTCAAGTTGGCATCGTCGTCCACGATGTTCCAGCCATGTATATCGTCCAGGTGGCCGTTGTTGTCGTCGTCGATGCCGTTGCCCGCGATCTCGCCGGGATTGGTCCACAACCGGCCCGCCAAATCGGGGTGACTCGTGTCCAGGCCGGAATCGATCACGGCGATGACGACGTCCGACGAGCCGGTGGTCTCGTTCCAGGCGTCCGGAGCACTGATCTGCGAAAGCCCCCACTGATCTGCATACTGCGGGTCATTCGGCGTGGCGATGATGTGGGCCAGGTAGTCCGGCTCGGCGTAGGCCACGGCCGGGTTGCAGCTCAGGTCTTGCACAGCCTGCAGGACGTCAGATCCCGGGGACAGGCGCAGGCGATAGATGTGGCTCAAGGGGCTCCCCTCTTGAGTCGACAGGCTACCCACGGATTGCTCCGCTGCTGCAAAGACCGGCTCGACGTCCTGGACGCCGACGTCCGCAAACGTGACATTGAGGGCTGAATCGGCGGACTGCGTGCCCATACCGCTTGTGCTCAACGAGACGCCCGGCTTCAGGCCGACCAGCACGACGTCGGGAGCCATGGGCCGTTGATCGTCTCCTGATACGTCTGCGGCCAGACCTGTGGTTGCCGAGGCAGGTCTGAGAGTCGCAAGCAATGCTGTGAGAAAAAGGGCGAGAACGATCTGTCTGATGTGCTTGCTCATACTGAACCTCCTGCACTTGTCCCAATTGCCCAAGCGACCGTAAAAGAACAACTTCCCAACCCTTGTCTAGCGAGAAATCACCCTGAGCCCGTCGAAGGGCGATTTCGAGCGGGTCTCGTGGGTCCCAGACCGCAAAAGTCTCCTTCGACGGGCTCAGGATGACTTTTGCTTGCTTTGAAAGCGGGAAGCTATTCCTTAACGAACCCTAAGCAGGGGGACCGAGGGTCAGGGGGCCTCAGCAAGCTTGGAGGCTTGCCGAGGCCCCATCAGCCCCTGGGATGCGAAATCGGTTCAGGCGTCTCTGCGATGATCCGGGAGGGGCTACTGAGTCCCACCTTCGCAGGGAGCACCCACGAACTGCACCACGATTACGTCAGCCGCGGCGGTGGACGACTGTGTGGACAGTATGACTTGAGCGCCGCCTCCCAGATCGTAGGTCACCGGGTCGAAAGCGGGACCCACGTCAAAGTACATACACTTTCCGTCGACCAGCAGCGGCATCGTCCCACCCAACTTGGGCCGTGGCAGGCCATTCAGATGGCGCCCACAGCAGAGCCCCGGGCAGGCGCGGCCCGGCAGACTCGCTTCACTACAGCTTCCAAGCTGCACCCAGTGTTCGGCGCCGTCCGCTCCTCGCACACAAAAGCTCTGGATGGAGGCTTCCGACGGCTGGCCTGATGCTGCGTCCAAGGTGATCGTCGCGTGCTCCGTCCACTCGGTCAACGGGAGCGGGGTCGGCGATGGGGTGTCTGTGGGTGTGGGAGAGGGAACCTCCGTTGGCGTGCTAGTTGGCGAAGGCGTCGAAGTCGACGTACAGGTCGGTGTTGGCGTCTTGGTCGGAACCGACGTAGCCGTCGGGACTGACGTAGCCGTTGCCGTCGGCACCGGCTGGGGTTGTGGACTGCCACAAGCTGCAGCGCTTAGGGCGATTATCAACAGCGCCGCCAGAATCACACGTTGTCTTGCGCTTTGCATAGGTTCTCCTTATATCTGTAGGCAGGTTCGGATCCTTGGATGACTATGAAGGTCGAGGCGGGCTAACGAGAACCCGCCTCGACCTTTGGATCGCTTTGCCTATCAAAAGTTCCGCACCACCAGCGGCAGGTACACCTGCCGCAGCATCTGCCATACCCTGCCACCACCATTACCCCTGGTGTACGTGCCTACGTAGAGGCTATTGTCATACACGGCGGTGACGTTATCCCACTCCGACACAGCGCCGCGCCCCGTGCCGAAGCCTGTGTCGACGACGCGCTTCCAGCTACCGCGGTCACCCGTTGATGAGCGCCATACCTCAGCGCCCGTGTCAAAGTTGCCCACGACGGCGTATAGATCACCGTCGAAAGCAACGAGGGAGGCGATGAGACTGTTGCCTACGTCCCCGAAGCCATCGTTGACGGCCCACTCCCAATCCGTGCCGTTCGCCGTGCGCCAGATCGCGCCGCCGTCCGTCCAGTTCTGGGTGCTGGCGTATAGTTGGCCGCCGAACGTCTCTAGCGAGACCACGCGTGTATTGTTGGCATTGCCGAAGCCATCCGCATTGACCTGGTTCCAGGTCGTGCCGTTGTCGGTGCGCCACACCTCGCCGCCCGTGGTTTCATGTTCGGTCGCAGCGTACAGACAATCGCCAAACACCTCAAACGACGCGATTGAAGCGTTGTCGCTATCGCCAAAAACCGTGTCGCCGGCCACCCTTGACCACGAACCGCTGTCGCCGGTGGCACTGCGCCAGATCTCGGCCCCATGTGTGCTGGTATCCCAACACAGCGTACCGGCGTAGAGGTAACCGTCAAAGGTCGACAACGTCATGATCTCGCTGTTAACGGTGTCGCCAAAGCCGCCGTTGACCACCCGCGACCATGAATCGTCATTGCCGGTAGGGCTGCGCCAGATTTGTCCACCATTGCCATCATTCCAGGTTCCGGCGTACAAATCACCGTCGAACTCGGCGAACCAGTCCACGGCAACGTTTGAACTGTCACCAAAGCCACCGCTGACCACCTGTTCCCAGGAACCGGAGGAGAGGCGATGCACTTCGGCGCCGCTGGCAAAGTTGCCGGTGCTGGCATACAAAGCATCGCCGAAGGTGCCCAGCGACCAGGCACCCCAGTTATTTGAGTTGCCAAACCCGTTGATGTTCACCTGTCGCCAGCCGGGCACGCCAGGGGCGAACTTTTGGATGCGATGGCTGTTCAGATCAGCGACATAGACGTAACCGCTATTATCAACCGCGACGGCGGCGGCGTGCCGGAGCTGTCCCGGCCCACTGCCCCACTCGCCACCGATGGTGGTGAGGTAGTCTCCGTCAGCGTCAAAGACCTGGACACGTTGGTTGTAGATATCGGCCACGTAGACCTTGCCCTGGGCATCGACCGCCACGTCCTGGGGTCGGCTGATTCTCCCGCTACCGATGGTGCGCAGGTAGTTTCCGTTGCTATCAAAGACCTGGACCCGGTCGTTCTGGTTGTCGGCAACATAGATGGTGCCGCCAGGGCCGACGGCCACGCCGGTGGGATCGCTAAAGTGGGCGTTATCGCTGCCCGAGACGCCGGTCACGCCAATGGTAGCCTGGTAGACGCGGTACCTGTCGTATATCTGCACGCGATGGTTCCATGTGTCGGCCACGTAGAGTGCCCCGGCGTCATCGATGCACACGCCTTCGGGATGCGCAAACTGATAGAGCCCATCCCCCGGTTCTCCCAGAGTGCTGACGTATCCGCCGTTTGCATCAAAGATCTGGATCCGTTCGTTCCCCCGGTCGGCCACGTAAACGGTGCCGTCGGATGCGGCGGCGACGTCGCCAACGCCGGCCCACCAGTTTCCAAACTGTTGATTGGTGTCGCCGAACACGCCGGGCGTCCCCACGGACCAGGTCGTATTGCCCTCAGCATCCAGCTTGATGGCGCGAAGGCCGCTTTGGGTGCCAACGTAGATGTTGCCAGAGCTATCGACGTCCACACCGCAGGGACCGTTAAAGTGGGCGTCGTCAGTCTGGTATGGCAGACCGTGAGTTCCAACGAAGGTGTCGACGTAACTCCCATCGCTCTGGAACTTTAGGATCGTGTAATCGTAGAAATCACTGACGTAGACGTTGCCGCTCGAGTCAAGCGCCACGCTGGTCGGCCACTCGAGATCGCCGCCACTGGCAAAGATGGTGCAACTCCCGTCGGGCTGACAACGCTTCACCCGCGCGTTAAAGTTGTCCGTGATATAGACCCGGTCGCTGTCGTCGACGCCGATGCCATGCGCCTCCCGAAGTTGGTCATCGCCACTGCCCATAGTTCCCGTGCCGTGGAAGGTGGAACAGGTCCACCCGGCGCTGTACGTGCACCGCTGCACACGGGCGTTGTCCACGTCCGCCACGTAGAACCGGCCGTTGCTGTCGAACGCGATCTGAGACGGTCCATTAAAGTGGCTGTTATCGCTGCCCGACACGCCCGTCTCACCGATCGTGGTGCTGTAGACGAGCGAACTGTCGACCGTCACGGAGTAGACCTGGATGCGGTGGTTGAAGTAATCGGATACGTACAGACGCCCGTCGCCGTCGAAAGCGATACCCCGCGGGGTATCGAAGTGCGAATTATCGTCACCTCGATTCCATGGATCGTCGGGCGGAAGCTGTTGCAAGAAATCACCGCTGGCGTCGTACTGCGCCACTCGATGGCGATCCACGATCCAGATGTTATCGCTGCCATCAACGGCTACATCGAGGGGGTGATTGAAAGTGTGCTCACCTTCGTCCTGGAGGCCAGCGGTGCCGATGCTCAGCAAGTTAGCGCCGTCTGACGTTCGGTACTTGAGCATCCGCGCGCCGTGCTCCTCCACCACGTACAGGTTGTCGCTGTCGTCGATGAACACGCCATTGGGGTGGTTGAGATGCTGCGTGTCGGCGATGTACGCTTGTTCCGTCACCCCAAACGTGTCCACGTAACGGAACGAGAGCCCCGGCTCGCCCAGCGAGCTGCCCGTCGCCTGCGACAGGCTCCCGTCATCCGGTGTTTCCTTCGCAACGGCCTGCGCTCCGATCATGGCCAGCGCGATCAACACGGCCACACCAATCCACATGGTTCGTCTATTCACTTGATATCTCCTTATCTATGTTGCGTTTTCGTCATTCAGGTGCCAGGCACTTGTGGTGAGGATCCGAAGCCAAAACCTGCTTGAATCCATCCAGGCCTCCAATCGAACGGCAGCTTGAAAGTGCCTGGCACCTGCCCTGAGCGTAATAGTACTTGTCCTCGCTCCCGAAACACAATCCCATGGCTCACGCAATTATGCGCTCAAATCGACTCACCTCCTCGCCACGTGCGTCGTCCCAGAAACGGAAAATGCCCACGGGGCACTCTCTGCGCATGCGCAGACAGTCCTCCGTGGGCATTGATGGAACGACGGATCACGGTGTGTTTGGGCCTCGTTGGCGTTTAAGTAGTTTCGCTCCCGAGTGTTGTCGGGATGGAAGGCCTATGTCTACCTGAGCCAGGCTAGTTCTTAATTTGCACGGTATCTGCCTGTGACGTTCTGTAGGTTTCCTGGCAGTTTCTGGCGTCAGCCTGAGGAAACCTGTGGGTTTCTGTATTTGAGTGGTGTCCCAGAAACGAAAAATGCCTACGGGGTACTCTCTGCGCATGCGCAGACAGTCCTCCGTGGGCATTGATGGAACGACGAATCACGGTGTATTTTAGCCTCGTTGGCGTTGATCTGTTCGACCTATTTCTAGATCGATGCTACGCTCTGTTCTTCCCTCCAATTTGCTAATTGGAGCTCTCGCTCCTTCCTGGGCCTATGTAAATAAGTTTAGCACGATTTCGATAGATGTCAAGTTCATGGTGCATCAGTGAATCAGGCAGTCTCCAGTACCAAGGCAGTGCGCCGGTCCAGGGGGTTGGACGCCTTGATGTGGCGAGGCGTCAAGGCGCCATTCTAATGGCGCCTTTTAAGAGTGATTGTTCGCTGACGTGTTCTCCATTTCCCAGATGCGCAGGCCAAAGCGGCTGAGATAGATGGGGATGCTCTGGAATAGCGGGCTCTCCTCCTCGATCTCGCGAATCATAGCCCGCTTGGCGTGGGAACGGGGGCCGCACAGGATGGTGAGCGAGCCTCCATCGCCACCGGCGCCATTCACTTTCCAGCCCAGCGCCCCGTGGGCCTGAGCGATCTCGATAACGCGCTGGGCGTCAGGGCTGACCAGGTCGGGATGGAGACCGCGCTGGGCCTCGGTGTTCTGCGTCATAGCCTGTCCCAGGGCGGCGAAATCGCCCGCGTACAGGGCATCGCGCGACGGTCCTGCGGTCGCGCGCAGTGCTTCGATCTGGGGCGCTGTGGGCCCGGCGTCCTCCAGGTGATGGATCACCCGCTCGTGCACGTGGGATGAGTGGTGGGTCTTTCCCAGGTAGACGAGTGCCAGCCGCCGCTCGAGCTCCCACCACACAGAGTTCGGCACCCAGATCTGCGAGACCGAGGCGTAGGGATACTGGAACATCTCGATGTAGTTGATGCCGCCGTAGGCAGCGCACAGTTGGTCCTGGATCCCGCACTGCTGCTTGAGCATATCCGTCTCGACCGATTGGGCCGCGTAGGCGACCTCGTGCGGGGTCATTCGGCCGGGGGTGAGATGGTCGAGCGCGCCGATCATGGCGACGGTGACGGCAGCGGAGGTGCCGGTGGAAGCCCCCGCCGGTGCCTCGGAGTAGATGATTACCTGGAAGGCGATGTCGTCGGGCACGCCTATGCGCTCGATGGCGGCTTCCAGCAGCGGGTGGCGATCCCAGTCCGTCTTCAGGTGCCGCGCGTATCGTTCGCCAAAGTTCTCGGCGTAGATGATGATCCGTTCCTCCTGGCTGTCCAGGGGAAGGACTTGGATCTGCACCTCGGCGTACGGGTACACGCCGATGTTAAAGATCTTGCCGTGCTCGGCGAACCAGGTGTCGGTCCAGCCGCCGTTATCGCAGATTCGGATCGGGGCAACGCTGTTGATGATACGCAATGGTGACTTTTCGTCGATATCGGCCATGGTTCTCCTATCCTGGAGCAGGTTCCAAACCTTGCGAAGGTTACGTATAGCCCTGGCCATTGGAGTAGCCTCTCTTGGGAAAGGCAGCTCTGGCGTTTTAGTTCTCCACTAACCTTCGCAAGGTTTAGCTATTGGTTCAGTTGGTAGATGATCCGCAACCCGTGCAGCGTCAGCCAGGGATCCACCACGTCGATCACCTCGGTCTCGCGGGCGATGATCTCTGCCAGGCCCCCCGTCGCGATGATCTGGGTCTCGGGCCCCAGCTCGGCCTTGAAGCGGGCCACCATGCCCTCCACCAGGCCCACGTACCCAAACAGCAGCCCGGACTGGATGCTGTGGGTGGTGGTGCGCCCGATGGCCGAGGGTGGCCGGGTCAATTCCACCCGGTGTAGTTTCGCCGTCCGCTCGAACAGCGCCTGGGCGGCGATGCCGATGCCGGGGGCGATCGCCCCACCCAGATAGTCCCCCTCCGCAGAGACGGCGTCGAACGTGGTCGCCGTGCCAAAATCCACCACGCAGGCGGGCACGCTGTACAATGCCTGCACGGCGGCCGCGTCTGCCACCCGGTCCGCCCCCACCTCCCACGGATTCTCGTAGCGGATGCGTACTCCGGTCTTGACCCCCACGTCCAGGACCAGTGGCTGCTGTCCCACGTACTCCCGGCATACCTGCTCAAAGACCGGCCTCAGCGGCGGCACGACGCTGGCGATCATAGCACCCGTCACCTGCTCCGGCCGGTACCCCCGGTGGAGGAACATCTGATCCAGCAGGACCCCGTACTCGTCGGGCATTTTCTCATGGATCGTCCGAATGCGCCAGCGTGGGCCCAGCTTTTCACCTTTGTACAGTCCGAACGTGATGTTCGTGTTCCCGATGTCGATGCAAAGTAACATGATTTCTCCTCCCTACCCCAAACGCTCAACGCGTGACCCTTGCGAAGGTTGGACGGGAGCGCTCAGGCCAGGAGCGCTCGTTGACCGTGAACGATTTCTCGGCCCAACCTACTCGTAACCTTCGCAAGGGTGGCCGAACCTACCTCAATCGCTCCAGTCCCAGGACCGCCAGTCCGAACGCCACCACTACCAGCGACGCGATCAGATCTCGCCGGGTCAGTCGCAGTTGCACCATGCGCGTGCGGTGCTGCGTGCCCCGGAATCCCCGCGCCTCCATCGCCGTCGCCAGATCCTCGGCCCGCCGGAACGCGGTGACAAAGATGGGGACGAACACCGCTACCCAGCCGCGCAACCGCCGCCACGGCCCGCCCGAGCGCAGATCGACGCCCCGCGCCCGTTGCGCCTTGGCGATCTTGGCGATCTCCTCAAAAAAGGTGGGCACAAAGCGCAGCGCGATCGTCAGCACCAGTGCCCCCTCCCGCACCGGCAGCCCCAGACGTGCCAGCGGCTCCAAGAGTGCCTCCAGCCCGTGCGCCAACTGGCTCGGCGAGGTGGTGAACGTCAGGAGCGACGCGACGATCACCAGCAGGCACAGCCGATAGATCTGCACGCCCCCTGCCAGCAATCCCTCTCTCGTCACCACAATGCTTCCTATCTCCATCAGCGGGCTTCCCGGTGTGGTGAACAGGTGGAAGGCGAACATAAAGCACCCCAGCCAAAAGACGCCGCGCAGCGTGCCCAGGAGCGCCCGGCCCGGCGCGGATGAGAGCAGCGCGATTGTCGCCACGAACGCCAGGATGAGCGCCGTGCTGACCGGGCTCCGCGCGGCGAACGGGATCGCCATAAGCAGCAGCGTCGCCCCCATCTTGACCCGCGGGTCCAGCCGGTGCAGCGCCGAATCGGCGGCCACGTACGTGCCGGGCAGCAGCAGGTTCATGCGCCGCCCTCCCCGGGACCTAAAAGACCCCTCCGGGGTCCGTCATCCCCTTCCCGCAGCGTCCATGCCTGGACGATCTCGCTGGCAGCCTCCTCCGGCCCCAGGCGGTCGGTACGTACTGCCCAACCCGCCTGCCGCAGTGCCTGCAGCAGCGCCACCGGCTGTGGCACGTCCAATCCGGCGGCGCGCAGGTGCTCGCCGTCGCTCAACACCTGCCGCACCGGTCCGTCGGCCACCACGCACCCCGCCGCCAGCACCACCGCCCGCTCCGCCACGCGGGCCAGTTCGTCCAGGTTGTGCGAGACCACGATGAGCGTCATGCGGGCCGTCTCGTGCCATTCCAGCACCCGGCCCAGCAACTCCCGCCGGCCGCGGGGATCCAGCCCGGCCGTCGGCTCGTCCAGGATCAGCACCTCTGGGCGCATGCTCAGGATATCGGCCAGCGCCACCCGGCGCATCTCCCCGCCGCTCAGCGAGAACGGCACCCGCTGCTCCACTTTCGCCGGATCCAGCCCCACCATCTCTAGTGCCCAGCACGTCCGCGCGGCGATCTCTGCCTCGTCCAGCTTTAGGTTGCGCGGCCCGAACGCCACCTCCTGGAACACCGTCTGCTCAAAGATCTGGTCCTCCGGGTACTGGAACGCCATCCCCACCCGCAGCCGCCGGGCGCGCGCCTCGGACGTGCGCTCGTGGGC
>Ga0180431_10005586_pt1 | contig 15267 bp, 15 predicted proteins | sample SS_ome_11_FD_132459 | JGI IMG/M metagenome (GOLD analysis project Ga0180431, IMG submission 132459) | Hypersaline lake sediment archaeal communities from the Salton Sea, California, USA - SS_1_MS_1 metaG | ecosystem: Environmental > Aquatic > Non-marine Saline and Alkaline > Hypersaline >... | reverse complement strand
TGATAGGATTGGATGAAAATTGGGTATTCCCATGGTTATCACGCTGCTTACAGACTTTGGCTTAACCGACCCCTATGTGGGATCGATGAAAGGCGTTATCCTGTCCGTTCATCCGGACATCCATATCATCGACATCACCCACGGTATAACACCCCAAAATGTGGACGAGGCAGCCTTTGTCCTGAAGAACGCGTACGCCTATTTTCCAGAGGATACAGTACATGTGGTGGTCGTAGACCCGGGCGTGGGGACTCTGCGGGCGGTTCTCGCCGTTCAGATGGATCGATACGTGTTCCTGGCGCCCGATAACGGCGTACTCAAATACATTTTTCACGATAAGCCGGATTGCCGGGTTTTTCGAGTAACGAATACGTCCTATTTCTCCGAGCATGTCAGTCGTACCTTCCACGGGAGAGACATTTTTGCCCCCGTCGCGGCCCATATTGCCCGGGGATTGGCTCCCGAAAAACTGGGAGAGCCCTTCCACGATTACATCAAAGGAAGCGTGAAAAAACCGGTCCTGGGAACAGACGAAATCTCTGGAGATATTCTCTACATCGATACATTCGGAAACGCTGTCTCGAACATCGACGAATCGCTGCTCGCGGGCCGAGAGATCAAAGAGATTCGCATCAAAGGACATACATTCCATACGCTCAGCGAAACGTATAACGATGTTTCCGCGGGTAAACCTCTGGCCCTGATCGGTAGCAGCGGAACAGTGGAAATCTCCGTGAATCAGGGCTATGCGATTGAAAAATTGAATCTACGGACGGGTGACCGGGTGATCGTCACTTTCGAATAGATCGGAGCCCCTGATGGACAAGGAATCCTTCCCGCGTTTCACATACGGTAGAGTAGATCACGACGATGCCGGTTGGACGGTCATCCCACAGAAGAAGCAGAACATCAAACTCCATGTTCTCCTGTTTGTGCTGACGATAGGTACGACATATATGGTCGCCCTGGGTGACGGTCCGTTGGGGGCCCTGTGGTATTCCCTGGGCATCATCACCATTCTTCTCACCCATGAGATGGGCCACTATGTCATGGCGAAAAGACACGGTATTCCCGCGACGCTCCCCTACTTCATTCCCATACCCTTGCCTCCCTTCGGAACGATGGGAGCCATCATCAAGATGGAAGGCCGAATTCCCGACCGTCGTGCCCTGTTCGACGTGGGTGTGGCAGGCCCCCTGGCCGGTCTGGTGATGATCATCCCGGCCATTGTCATTGGCCTGAGGCTTTCACCCGTTGTCGAATTGAACGCCCTGGGAAACGACACCATCACCCTGGGAGACTCTCTCCTTTTTTCCTTCCTGGCACGTATCTCCATCGGCTCTCTCCTGCCGGGTCAGGACGTCGTCCTTCACCCTCTTGCCTTCGCCGGATGGGTCGGCCTCCTGGTCACGGCCCTGAACCTACTGCCCGTGGGACAACTCGACGGCGGTCACATCATGTATGCTCTGTTCTGGAAACGGAGTAAAATTCTTTCCACGATTTTTTATGCCATTTTCCTCTTCATCTGTCTGTTTTATTATGTGGGATGGTTTCTCTTCGTCATCGTACTCGCCTTTGTCCGACGACATCCGCCCACGACAAACGACGGCCTTCCCCTGGACACGAAACGGAAAGTATTGGGCATATTTGCTCTGATTGTCTTTATACTGGCCTTCACGCCCGTCCCATTCGGATTTGGGGAAGGCTTAATTCCCATGCTGATAAAACAATTCCGGCCATGAAATCGGCAAAAAAAATCACGGGGCTTGGGGAAGTCCTCTGGGACCTCTACCCCGACGAGAAACATCTGGGAGGGGCCCCGGCCAACGTCGCTATTCACGCCCACCGATTGGGGGCCCAGGGATTTGTTGCCAGTGCCGTCGGGCATAACAGCCTGGGGGATGACATAGTCGGAACCTTGAAAAAACAGGGACTCTCGACGTTTGCCATTCAACGATGTCGAACGCATCCCACAGGAACTGTTCGTGTCAGGCTGGATGAGAACGGCGTGCCCCAATTTCGATGTTCCCGGGATACGGCCTTCGATCACATCCATTGGAACGGAGAGTTGGAAAAACTATCCCACGAAACCGACGCTGTCGTCGTCGGGACATTGGCCCAGCGGAATCCTACTTCACGCAGGACGGTTCAACGGTTCCTCGCCGTAACTTCCGGCATAACCGTATTCGACGTGAACTTTCGTGAGTGGAACGAGACAACCAGACGGACGATTCTGGAAACCCTGTTCCATACAGATATACTCAAGCTGAATGAAAACGAATTGCACCAGATGAAAAGTGCCTTCCGAAAAAATAAATTGGGACTCGTGCCTTTTCTCGACTGGCTTATTAAAAACCATCGTTTAAAACTCATCGCACTTTCATTGGGGGCCAAGGGATGCATTCTTTCCGACGGCTCGGATCATGTGCTCTCACCCGGCATTATCGTCGAACCCGTGGATACAACGGGCTGCGGCGACGGTTTCGTCGCAGGAGTCATCGTAAAATACCTGGAACACGCTTCCTTGGAGGATACGACAGAATTTGCCAATTACTTGGGGGCCTTCCTGGCCACACGAAAAGGGGCAACACCCGTGTATGCCCTCCATGATGTCGTGGAATTTCGAAAGACACATTCGGATAGAACGGACATACAATTATAATACAGAGTCAAAATGAGGTTACTCTCGAGTCATCCCGAAGAGATTATCGAAAATTTACGGATGATGGGATGAGCCATAATTGCATGAATTTCTGGTGCCGGTCTATCTCCATCCGGCATTTTCCCTTGTTTTGTTGAGTGCGGGTTGCTATATTCTACGGAATTTTTCATGAGCTCTTTGATGAAATATCTGCCAGGGGAGAGAACTCTTTAGAACGGGGAGCGTTCAAATAGGAAGACGATGAAAATCGGTGTGTATCAGTTCGCCCCGGAATTCGGGGAGAAGGAGAAAAATCTTAAGAGGATCGAGGATGCCACGCTTCAGACGGACGCGGACATGGTCGTGTTGCCCGAACTCTGCTGCACAGGATACCAATTCATCTCCCAGGAAGAAGTGGAATCGCTTTGCGAGCCCGTTCCCCAAGGCAGAACCGTGCAACGATTCATCGACATCGCCCGAAGAAAAAACCTCCACATCGTAGCGGGATTGGGTGAAAAGGCCGGCGGCGTCTTTTACAATTCGGCCGTGCTGGTGGGTCCCCGAGGATTCATCGGAAAATACAGGAAAGTCCATCTCTTCTGGGACGAATACGACTGGTTCCAGCCTGGAGACATGGGCTATCGGGTGTGGGACATCGGATCAGTCAAGATCGGCCTGATGATCTGCTACGACTGGATATATCCCGAGGCGGCCCGCTCGTTGGCTCTCCAGGGAGCCCAACTCATCTGCATGCCGACGAATCTGGTCCTCCCTTACTGCCAGGACGCCATGATCACACGATCCATCGAGAACCGTGTCTTTACCGTCACAGCCAACCGCATCGGCAGCGAAGAAAGAGGCAGTAAAAATAAGCTGACCTTCACCGGGGGCAGCCAGATCGTCGATCCCCAGGGGGTGATCCTGTTCCGATTGGGCAAAGAAGTCGAATCCATCCAGGAAGTCGAGATCGATCCGAACCGGGCTCGCGACAAACAGATCACGCCGAGGAATCATCTATGGAAAGATTTGAGACCGGATCAATATGCTGAAGAATCACCAGAGGATGTCACACGGAAATGATCGATCGGTCGTGGATTTGGACGAAGGCATATCATGGTCTGCCGGCAGTAAATCGAAAATGGGATAAACGGTTAAGATACCGTAATGGTGGATAATGCACCCGACAGTTTATTCAAGGATGAGAAGTATTTTTTTCATGAGCTCATCCATCGGTTAATGGTGACAAGAATAATATAGAGGTTCGTCATGGCCCAATCATGGACCGGGCCGCTGGAAAAAGTCGATGATTTTCGTTGGCTTATTCCAAAGTCCTATCAGAGAGGCATGCACGTGCCGGGACTGATCTATGCTGACGAGGCCATGCTGAAACTCGTCCGGCAAGACCAGGCGCCCCAGCAGGTGGCCAACGTAGCGCATCTGCCCGGCCTGCTGCGTTATTCCATGGCCATGCCCGATATCCACTGGGGATACGGCTTTCCCATCGGGGGCGTGGCCGGTGTCGACGCCCAAGAAGGCGTGATCTCTCCCGGCGGTGTGGGCTACGACATCAACTGCGGTGTACGGCTGGTGCGTACAAATTTGACGCGAGCCGATATTCAAGATCACGTGCAACAGCTCGTCGACAGGCTCTTCCAGAACATTCCCTGCGGTGTGGGATCGAAAGGAAAACTGAAGCTGTCTCATAAAGAGGAGCGTGCCGTTCTCCGTGACGGCGCATCCTGGGCGATAAAGCAGGGTTACGGCTGGAACGAAGACGTGGAACACACCGAGCAGAATGGCTGCCTTCTGGGAGCCGAGCCCGACACCCTCTCTCCCCGGGCCCTGGAACGGGGCAGACCACAACTAGGCACGCTGGGCTCGGGCAACCACTTTCTTGAGATACAAGAAGTGGACGCCGTGTACGACGAGGAGGCTGCTCGAGTCTTCGGCCTGGAAAAGGGGCAGATCACGGTCATGATTCATACGGGCTCTCGCGGCCTTGGCTACCAGGTATGCGACGATAACCTCGACCGCATGGTCCGGGCCATGACCCGGTACAAGATTTCCGTTCCCGACAAGCAGCTGGCCTGCGCTCCGGTCACCTCGCCGGAGGGAAGGCAATACTTTGCCGGCATGGCTGCCGCAGCCAACTATGCCTGGACCAACCGCCAGGTCATCCTCCACTGGGTCCGGGAGACGTTCGAGCAAATCCTACGGCAGCCAGCCGAAAGACTGGGCATGCACATGGTGTACGACGTGGCCCACAACATCGCCAAATTCGAAGATCATATCGTGGAGGGAAAACAGAGGAAGGTGGTCGTTCACCGCAAGGGTGCCACCCGCGCCTTTGCGCCCGGGCATCCCGATATTCCTGAAAAATACCGGCCCGTCGGTCAGCCCGTCTTGATCCCCGGTGATATGGGTACGGCATCGTATGTCCTGGTGGGAACCCAGATGGCCATGGAGGAAAGCTTCGGGTCCACCTGCCACGGTGCAGGCAGGGTGATGAGCCGTCACGCGGCCATCAGAAAACTCAAGGGACGGTCGATTCAGAAGGAAATGGAGAGTCATGGCATCCTCGTCCGAAGCCGGGGACGGAACACCCTGTACGAAGAAGCCTCGGAAGCCTACAAAGACATCGACCGTGTCGTGGATATCGTCCACGGTGCAGGGCTCTCCAAAAAAGTCGTCAGGATGAGGCCACTGGGCGTAGTGAAAGGATAATAAAGGGATTCACGAATGGGTATATGGACGGTTTGTGTTTATTAACGATGACGTTTTTTACTCGCGGTATTTAACGACGAATCCCGAAACACCTATTTCGTTATAATAGACCGAATCCTATGATGATATCAGAATATTATCAATAAACCTCAGGACGCGGGAGTTCTCATGCAGTTCATGACCAAATCACAAAGACGCATCACCATCAATATCACTTCGCTCATCGACGTGCTCTTCCTGCTGCTGATCTTTTTCATCGTTTCATCCACATTCCTGGAACAGCCGGGCATGAAACTCGACCTGCCCAAGACCACCCGGAAGGAAGCCCTCCGCATCGAGGGGTACACGCTTTTTATCATGTCCGATGAATCGATGTACATCAACGAAGAGCCCGTGGCCATGGAACAGTTACCCGATGAACTGAAGGCCATCGCTCCCGAGCTGGAGGAACGGGGATTGATCCTGAAGGCCGACGAGAATGTCCGGTACGGTCTCGTCGTGGAAGTCATGGATATCGCAAAGGGCAGCGGTATTCAGAAGCTCGTCGTAGCCACCAGGATGAAAGAAGAGGAATCATCATAAATTGGCAGAGATTGAGGAGAGGGCCGATGGGAATCCTGTGGATGCCAAACCGACGATCCTCGACACACGAATTTTACACATCATGATTTAATCATCAACGATTCAACCAAACAGGTAGCACGACGATGCAGGTTTTGAACACCATTAAAGCCATGCAGGCCGAAGCCGAAAGGGTACGGCAGGAGGGTCGAACCATCGGTTTCGTGCCGACCATGGGATTTCTCCACGAAGGCCATTTGAGTCTGATTCGCATTGCCAGAGAGCATGCCGATGTGGTGGTCGTATCCATTTTTGTGAATCCCACACAGTTCGGACCCAGCGAGGACCTGAATGCGTATCCCCAGGATTTTCCAAGAGACGAACGGTTGGCCGAAGAAGCGGGGAGCGATATCATTTTTTATCCGCCCGTTGAGGAGATATATCCGGCGGGCTACCTAACTTATGTCCATGTGAACGAGATTACAGAGACTCTCTGCGGCGCCTCACGGCCCGTCCATTTTCAGGGGGTAACGACGATCTGCGCCAAGCTCTTCCATATCGTTAAACCCCACGTCGCCGTGTTCGGCCAGAAAGATGCCCAGCAGGCCGTGGTCATCCAGCGCATGGTCAAGGACCTGGATTTTGACATGGAAATCATCGTGGGCCCCATCGTCCGGGAAGAGGATGGCCTGGCCATGAGCTCCAGGAACACCTACCTGTCACCCCAAGAGCGACAGGATGCTCTCTGCTTGAACCAAGCCCTTCGACTGGCCGAATCCCTCATTCTACAAAAAGAAGAGCGCCGTTCGGAGGCCATCGTCAAAGCCATACGGGGCCACATCGAAGGAAAGGACAGTAACCGTATCGACTACATCGGTATTGTCCATCCGGAGACGCTGAGACCTCTGGAAAAAATCGAGGATAGAGCCCTCATAGCCCTGGCCGTGTTCGTGGGTAACACGAGGCTCATCGATAATGTGATCGTGGAGATATCGTGAGAACGTCTGCGTCAGCTAATGTTCATCCAAAGAGACGGAAAACAGCATCATTCATATACGAGTAAACCTTCGCCGCCAACCATCATCCTTAAATATTCACGTGAATTGTGATCATCGTCTCAAGGCTGCCTTGGAAAAAATATAGTCAGGAATATCCACGTCAAACTGAATCGTATCGACGATGAACTCCGTACCTTCTCCGGTCTTCAGCATATCCTTGAATATCATCCGCTTGGGATACCAACGATCATCGATCCAGGTGATATCCTTCATCTCGAGACGTTTAAGGAGTTTCCCGCTCTTTGCCAGTAATTCCTGTTTTAGGGGGACTCTCCGCTCCTGGTCGACCCATATCTTACGGAAATGATAGGCTACATCCTTCGTCCTGGCCGTCAGTTCCAGCAACCAGCATTCGCGACCCTCTACATCCTCCGTATCCGTGACCACAGCATCGTACTGATTCGTCAGCTTCGGGTCTTCCATCATGTCTTCATAAGACAAATCCGAGCCCATCACGGACTGACGGAGCATGTGGCCTGAAATCTGAATCGTCCGGTCGGTGGAGGGCGAGTACATCCACAGGTTATCCTCCAGTTTCAGCATCTTGGTTCCCTTCTCCCGAGCCGGTGCCAGGTACTCGGTGAACGATTTTTCCGTGCCTTGAACCCACGACTGAGACTCGATGGTTCGGCTGCTCCGCCGCCCGTGGATAACCATCTTGGACGTTACAATTCGATTTCGGGACGACAGGTTATGATCAATGTCGTTTAAAATGTCATTACCGTCAGGATATTGACCCAAAGCCATTCCATAAAAACATACCAAAGCGCATGTGACTATTTTATTTTTCATAACGGATACTCCTTGTTTGGATAGCATGCGAGGCCCGATGTTGACGGCTCCACGTCCGAGTCCTGGTCGAACTTACACTTCCAACTCCTTGAATAGTTGTGCGGTCTTTCGCCTGTAAATGCCGATACCCGAGAGTCCCGTACCCAACACCGTCGAAACAAGACCTGGAAAGAGTCCGAGGTAATACGCTTCCGGTGTGATACGCGCACGAAACGTATTCGGGAGCATCATCGTTGCGTTCTTGAAAAAAGAGCCTGCATTGATACCGTACGTCTGGAGTAGATACGATATCCCGAGTCCGACAGCCGTTCCCACCAGTGCCCCAAAAATCCCGATGAGCAGCGACTCGGCAATCATCAAACGATACACGTGACCCTTAAATTCACCGATGGCCAATCGGAGACCGACTTCTCCGTAACGCCTCAAACCACCGATAAGCCCGGCATTCCACAGGACGATGGACATGACCAGAACAAAAACCGTCACCACGATCCCCGATACCGAATCTATATAGTCTATCATACTCGCCAAATCGTTTTGTTCCGGCAGCCGCAGCATGACGGGGGCAAACTCGTCCTGAGTATCGGCATACTTGGCATTAAAGGAAGCTTGGACACGCTCGGCTTTCTGATTTTGATACATGTCGCTTTTAAGATAGCCCAGGATCTCTCCTGTTGCATCCTGCATATCCAGGGCCATCTGGGCATTGGATATATCGACGATCATCGCTCCCCGGTCCATGGCGTTTACGCCAAATACCACAGTCCCGGCAACCGTGAAATTCTGTATCGCCAAACTCCCGTACATCGTCGAACTCAGGAGTGTGGCCGTTTCTCCGGGATTCACACCCAGTTTCTGTGCAAAACTATCACCGATGAGAATCTCACCCGGTATTTGAGGCATACGTCCCCGAACGACGGCTTTCTGAATATTCAGTCTGTCGATTTCTGTCGTCTCTTTCGACAGAAGATCCACGGCCAAGCCGACAGCCGGCCCCTGTGCCTTGGTCTCGCCGACATCATCGGGAACATCCAAGAGTCCGCCAAAACGGATTCGTTTAACCCATTCCATGTCGGGATAATCGCGCCTTAATTCTTCCATCAGTCCATCGACACCCACCAATGCCAGATCGTTGGGAATTTGATCGACATTCTCGGCATAGGCCCGGCTCATGACCTTCACGTGTCCGGTCAAGAACTTGGCATTAAAATCCACCATATCCCCCATGATTCCCTTGACCCAGCAATTAAGTAAAACGGTGAGCATCACGCCCAGCACCACGACCAAAGCAGGAAATAAGCTTCGGTGCTTATCCCGAATGAGTCCTTTCAGTAGAAATTTGATCATCGTCCATTCCCTATGGTTTGGTTGATCTATTGTATTTTTCCCCGTATCGCATCCGTCGGTTTCATCTTTGAGATGCGTCTTGCCGGCAGATAACTCACAATCGTCGCGCAGAGAAACACGAACAGAACCGTACTCAGGACAAGGCCCAGACTGTATTTGGGGAAAATCTTTTCGGCAATGGAAAGTCCGTAATCATCCACGGCCTCCGGCATCTTAAAGCCATGCACGGCCTGGATGGAAAGTAGAGGAATGCCGTATATCGCGGCCAGGATGGCGGCCAGGATAGCATGCATTGCCCCCTCAATCGTAAACAGACGGATCACCTGTCCCCGCGTCATACCCAAGGCGATATCCGTCCCGATCTCCTTCTGGCGTCGGAACACGGACAAGACTTGCGTATCGAAGATAGCCAGTAGGGCCAGCAAGAGTAGAATGATGTAAAGCACCGACCCGCCTACGGTTTTGCTTCTGATAATCTCATCGAGATCTGCCAGTAAGAATTTTTGATCTTTGGCGATCCATCCCGTCACACTGTCTGTAATCGAACCGTTCTTATTCGTAACCACGATGGTCGCCTCTTCCGGCATCTGGAGCATAGATCGCAGCCGTTCCAGGGGAATCCATACCTGCCCGTTGTCCACGGAAGGCACCGTCGTCTTGAATATACCCACGATTGTTACATCGGCTGCATCGAACGTCCCGTGGGCGTCGCGCCACCTGACCGTGACATAGTCTCCGATCTTCAGCTTCGTGCTGGTAGCCATCCGTGTCCCGATGATGGCCGCGATTTCCTCATCCTCCTGATTTAAAAGGGAGGAGGGAAGCTGTAGGACCTCCTGCCCAGGATCGATGCCTTTCAGCAGTGCACTTTGGATTCTGCCTTCGGGATAGATAGTTGCCTGAGCGATAAGAATCGGCGTGTACAAGCCCTCATCGATCCGCATCTGTAGCGCCTGGGGGAGCGTTCCGTGACTGTCGGTAATGGAGAACGGATCGTACGGATCGTATGCCTCATGCCAGTACTGTCCGCCTCCAATGTCCCAATCGATCATATCACGCCGAGCCTGATGGTTCCAGCCTTCCAGGATTCCCTTATGCCAGATAATCACGACGAAGGAGAGAGACAGAACGAAGACGTTCAGCCACGTCCGTAATCCGGCCCCGATGAGATTCCGATATGCAAGTTTTAACGCAATCATGACACCCCCTGATATTAATAGTTTATCTTTCCCCGAATAGCGTCGGTCGGCTTCATTCTCGTGATTCTTCTCGTGGGAGCGAAACTCACGATGGTGACAGCCGTCATGATGAACAACGTGGTGCCCACGACTAAACCGATACTGTACGCGGGAAAAATCTTATCTGCAATAGCAACGCCAAAGTTATCCGCTGCCTGCGGAAGAGCAAGCCCTTTCATGGCACCCAGAGTTAACAGGGGCACGCCGTACACGGCTGCCAACAGGGCTGCCAGGATGCCGTGCATGGCGCCTTCAATGGTAAACAGTCGAACCACTTGGCTCCGTGTCATGCCCAGTGCCATATGCGTCCCGATTTCTTTCTGACGGCGAAAGATGGAGATGACCTGCGTGTCGAATATGGCCACCAAGGCCAGACACAACAGTAAAAAGTAAAGGACAGAAGCCGCCACGTTCCTCGTTCTCACAAGATCGATGATGGGTTTTAGCAGGAGATCGGGATTCTGGAAAGGCCAGCCGGCAACCGGGAGGAAGGCATCCGCATTCTTATCCAAAACGAAAATCGTGGCATGATCCGGCGTGTACAGCATGTTTTGAAGCCGCTTAAGAGGAATCCATAATTGGCCCTGATCCACGGAGGCCACGGTCGTCTTCATAATTTGAACGATCTTGGCCTCTGCTGCGTCGAACGTTCCGTCCTTATCCCGCCATCGTACCGTGACGACATCCCCCACATTCAGCTGCGTGCCTCGTGCCATTCGCGTGCCTATAACGGCGGGAATTTCATCCATCTCGGCTTCGAGAACTCGGGATGGGATGCGCAGGATGCTTTGCCGGGGATCGATACCCTTGAGCAGAATACTCTGCATCCTGCCTTCGGGATAAATCGTCGCCTGGGCCATGAGGATGGGCGTGGCCTTCCCCTCGCGGACGCTTTGGTATAGCCCGACTGGTACGGGGCCGTGGCTGTCGTCGAGGGTGAAGGGATCGTAGGGATCGTATGCCTCATGCCAGTACTGACCCCCGCCGATTTCCCAGGCCATGGTATCGCGAAAAGCCTGCCGTTTCCATCCGTCCACGAGACCCTGAAGGTAAATAACAATAACGAAAGAGAGGGACAGTATGAAGACATTCAGCCAAGTCCGCAGTCCGGCACCGACAAGATTGCGGTATGCCAACTTCATTGCGATCATGGCATTCTCACTTTTTCACTTTCTTGAAAATTTCGTCTTTCACCACCCTGCCGTCGTCCAACGAAATCTTACGGTGCAGATACTGAATCACCTTCTCATCATGGGTGGCAAAGAGAAACGTGGTTTCAAGATCGGCGTTGAGTTTCTCCATCGTTTGCAGAATGTGATGGGAATTCTCGGCATCCAGGTTTGCCGTCGGCTCGTCGGCCAGGACGATCTCCGGTTTCTTCACCACGGCCCTGGCAATAGCCACACGCTGGCATTCTCCTCCCGAGAGCTGATCGGGCTTTGATTTGAACCGACCGGCAAGACCGACCCATTCCAGTGCATCCATCACCGCCTTTTTTCTCTCTCCGGCGGGTATTTTCTGCAAGAGCAAGGGGAACTCCACATTCTCAAACACGGAATAAACCGGCAGTAGATTGAACGTCTGGAAGATGAATCCGATGTGCTTGTTCCGCAGCTCGGCCGCTCTTTTATGTGAAAGCTTTTCTATTTTCTCCCCCAGCACTTCCACACTGCCCTCTGTAGGGCTGTCCAGCGACCCGACGATATTGAGCAGGGTTGTCTTGCCCGACCCGCTGGGTCCTACCAGGCCGGCAAACTCACCTCGCTTGAACGTCAGGTTCACCTGATCGAGTGCGGTTAAATACGTCAGTCCCATGGGGTACTTCTTCACCAGATCTTTGGTTGTAATCAAATAAGCATTCTCCATAGGGTAACTCCCAATAACTTGATTGTAAACGTTCCTAGTGATTAAAGACCACCATCAGTTGAAATCCCTTGCCCGCAAAAAGGTTGTTTTCCGTGAGATTCTGGTAGATCTGAAACTGCTCCGGGTTCCAGAATCCCATCCCGTAAATACTCCAACGGTCGTACGTCCGTTGCCAGCGGATGAACCGATACCAGTCGTGGTTCTCCCAGTCGTAGTAGACCATACCCATCACACTGTCCAGGAATCCGATGGGGTAATTCAAGGAGAGGGCGGAAAACTCGAATCCCTCACCCTTTCCCAACGCTTTTTCAGCAATGTCATACCAGAAATGTTCATACAGGACATGGAGGCCGTTGCCCAGCCCAAACGTGTAGTCGATACCCAGGTTGATGGAACGCTGATACTCGTAGGGAATACCGACGATATCCTGATGGATGAGTGCCCCTTCTGCCCAGACTCCGACCGTGACATCCCACTTACCGTCCAGACCGATTCGGTCTTCGTGGACGATATCCAGATCGATAAAATTTCCGACCAGGGCAGGATCGAGATCGGGCATGCCGGCAAGGGAAAGCACCTGAGCCACGCCCCTTTCCAGGTCGATCCGTCGATGATGGTACGACACGGCGATTTCTCCCTTCGGCACGGGATACTGAATACGTCCTCCGTATTCCACGGACTCGTCGTAGGTGGGTATCAGTTCCCAGCCTTTGGTTTCGTCGTTCCCGTACAATCCCCACAGCCAGATGTTGGCGTTGTTGAGAAAATAAGTCCGCAGGAGCACTCCATACACGCCGTCGGTGAGCTGCAGCGGGTCTCTGGGATCGATGCGGTCGAACCACATCAGCGGCCGAAGGAGCGATGCCGAACCGAAATTGATCTTCTGCAGGCCGATCCGGGCCTCGAACCGCGATGAAGAGAACCGAATCCACATTCGGTAGGGCTTGACCTTGCCGTCCTTTTCCACATCATCCAGGCGATGGAAAAGACCCGACCCGTAAGCATTGATGGAGACCTCGGCGTCCAGGGAAAACCGGCCGGACAAAGGTTGATGAACCGACAGCTCGGGAATGTAGCGAAGCCCCCATTGGGTATCAGTCAATTGAACATCGGTGATGGTGAGCCATGTCAACGCTTGACCGCGAAAATCGCATGTCTGGGGAAAAATCCTGGATTGTGTTAAAACACAAACCAGACAGATGAGTATTTTAATCCGTGGAGACAGCATGTTCTTCAGAACTCTCCCTCTGTTCTGGGCAATATACCGTAGAACAAAAAATTCATCAATTCGGCGGTCAGTTCCTTGGGCGACTCGTACAATCGTACCAGATTATCATCATACACCATCTCTATCATCCGGTTCATGATATAGACGATAAATTCAGGATTCAGGTCGGATCGGACCGATCCGTCTCTCTGTGCCTCCCGGAGATGGTTCAGAAAGAGCATCATTCGTTCTTGAACCATCCGTTGATACCATTCGGCGATCTCCGGTTCGGCATTTTTCACGAAATCTTTTATGAATTCCGTGGTCAGCCCTTCGGTTTGGTCGAGTTTCATGTGAATGATCTGCTTTACTTTTTCAGAATACGGAACATCCTGCTCCATTATCCCGTTGTACCGATTCAATGCCTGCTGAGCGATCTGGTTTAGTATAAACTTGACCAATTCGGTTTTGTTCCTGAAGTGTTTATAGAACGTCATCTTGCTCACACCGGCCTCACGGCAGACTTCTTCGATGGATACGCGACGGGTACCGAATCGTGCGAATAGGTTCCTGGCCGTGGATACGATTTTTTGAAATTTTGGATTCTCTGTTTCTTGCATGACTACTTACGACTTATACGATTCATGTTCGATTATACGATTTATATCCTTTCTTACTATTATCGTACGTAAAGTACAACATAAATGTTTCAAATGCAAGCAATTTTTTAAAAGGCGGATCAGCGTTTTGACAAGTGTGAAAAAGAGGTCATCGTCCACAGACGTGCTTTTTGTGGATCGCTCGTATCGGGGATTCTCGAAACAGGACAGAGCACCGTCGGGATTCAGCAGTGTTGCCACATAGACGATTCGTTTCTCCATAAGCGATGTCACTTTTTCGTCCGACCCGTATCGCTCCAGGAGTGTTTCGATGAGCATCAGAGCCGCTTCTGTACCGATGAGGTGTACGCCCTCAACATTGGCGGACACGAATACAGCCGGCCGCCAGTCGGGATCCCCACTGCCCTCGGGCTGAGCGGCGATACGCAGGACAACCAGGTCCTGACCGCCGGCACTCTTTCCAATGGTGATCGGTTGAGCAAGTTCGGGATACTGGGAAGACCAGGACGTCAGCAGAGGCACGATCTCATCGGGCCGGTGATACTCCTCAAACTGCGGTCCACGCTGCGCCATGATCCACATCGGACAGATAAAAACGATTAAAAAGAAAATGGGATAAAACGGACGGAAAGTCAATTGCATATTATCAGATCTCGCTTGACCGTTTTTAGTATTCGGTTTATCTTTGGTCAAGGAGGTCTTTTAATGACAAAAGCCCAAAGAGAGATCAAGTTAAAGCTAAACGTACTCAATCATACAAAAGCATTAAAAAATGTTGCTCTAACCTGTAGACGCTTTGGTATTTCACGTTCATCTTTTTATGTTTGGAAGACCCGATATGAAAATTTTGGTGAAGCTGGATTGATTAATAAAAAGCCAATACGCATTTATCATCCAGCTCGTATTGCTCCTGAGATCCATGAAATAGTCATTCATCTGAGGGAAAAATATTACCTGGGACCAAACCGAATCTTTATGTATTTACAGAGATATCGTCCCGAGATAAAAGTGTCTGCCAGTAGTATTTACCGTATTCTGAAGCGCAATGGATTAAGTCGACTGCCAAGAAACGCTAAAAGACGTGCACTAACGACTAAAAGATATCAAAAACAGATTCCTAGACATCATATTCAGGTTGATGTTAAGTTTCTGTCTTTTAAAAGCAAAGAAGGCAGAAAAATCAAACGTTTTCAATACACCGCCATTGATGATG
>Ga0180431_10005585_pt1 | contig 15272 bp, 15 predicted proteins | sample SS_ome_11_FD_132459 | JGI IMG/M metagenome (GOLD analysis project Ga0180431, IMG submission 132459) | Hypersaline lake sediment archaeal communities from the Salton Sea, California, USA - SS_1_MS_1 metaG | ecosystem: Environmental > Aquatic > Non-marine Saline and Alkaline > Hypersaline >... | reverse complement strand
GTCAACGATGCGGAGAAGATAACCGCTGTGATAAGGGGCAGGTCGGCTGATTTCTTTCAAAAGATAATTCCGCTGGTGTTATCCGACAGGTCGGCGACAAAGAGGAAGATACAGGATGCAATAAGAAAAATTACCGCTTCTGCAAAAGTGGAGGATGTGGTTATTCTCTATTTCTCCGGCCACGGCGCCTCGGTGCGGACCATGGAGGGCAAGAAGCTCTTTGCATTCCTTCCCCAGGACTATCCCTGGAGGGATATCAATGAGACGAATCTGAGGAGATTCGGCGTGCACGGTGAGTTTATTTCAAAACAGATACGCCTCATGAAGCCTCAGAAGGTGGTGATCATCATGGACTGCTGCCAGTCGGGGGATATCAGGCTCGCGCTGCACGGGACGAGAAGCGCCGGGATTGACAATCAGATCATGCTTGAACGGCTTGCGCACGGCACCGGCGTTTTCCTGATGGCATCGGCGGCGGGGAATGAGCTGGCCCGCGAGAATGCAAAAATCGGGCATGGCCTCTTTACCTATATGCTCCTGAAGGGGATAACAGAGAAGAAAGCCGATTTTAACAGGAACGGCGTTATCACCGTTACCGAGCTCTCGAGCTATGTCACTCTGAACTTCGAGGATGAGATCAGGCGACTGATAAGAAAGGACTACCGGCAGTCTCCCCTGGTGGACAGAATGGGCCGCGATGAGCTGTCATCGCGTGTTCTCGATTTTCCCCTGGTGAGATTGCAGTAGAGGCGTTGAGGTGCCGGCGCGCACGCCGGTAGTGTTCGGAAGATTTCGTGTGTGAATCGTTTGTTTTATCATACTGTCACAAGATCAGTAGATAGACAATGCCGCAGCAGGGTGAAAGCACGGTGCAGCCAGTTTCGAAAAGGAAGAAGGGATGAGGACAAGAAATTTCGTAATAGCAATGGTGATACTCATGGGGCTTGCGTTCATGAATGGGAATTGCGATATAGCTCGAAAAGAGAGTTCCGCTATCAGGATAGTGCATGATCAGGGGTTGGAGATTCAACTGGATCTTTCCACACAGGTGCTCGGCCTGGATATCGATGAGGATGTCGACTACGGAAATGAAGAGGGGAGGGTTGAATCGCCGGTATATGCAACGATTGCGAGCATACCCCGAAAAAGCGCCGAATTTGTATCAGCTTCAATCCTCTTTGCCAAGGCGAAGCAGTTCGATGATGGCCTCTATGCAGCGGTTGAGTATCTCTGCCAGGATGGAACCGGTCATTTCACCGGTAAGCGCAGGATGCTCGGGCTGATTGCAGATGCCCTTGCGAAACTGGAAGGAGAAGCCGATCGGGAATCGTTGCTCTACTGCCGGGGGTATATCTGCGCGGCCGCTGCCCTCGGCGGGCAAACCATAAAGATGACGGAAGAGGAAAAGATCAAGGCAGCAAAGATTACATCCGCTTTTCTCTCGAATCAGCTCATCTCAAAACCGATCAGCTTTTACACCTGGACAGATCAGTTATCGAAGATCTTTCGTCAGGATCGCCTGCTGCAGCAGAAACTGGATTCCGAAAAAAACATCCGTTTATTGGCCCGGGGAGTATCGAAAAACGATGCGGTCACGAAGGCATACCGGGCATATCTCTCCTTCGTGAAAAAGATGACGAATCCCTTTCCGCCTGAATACTGCGACCTGTCTCGGGTAGAGAAGATACAGAAGGGGGGAAAATACAGCTTCTTTCCGCCATCCCGATCTGTCGAAACAGAAATCATCAAGAAGCTGTATAAAGATAAAAAAATTCCTGAGGGTTTCAGCCTTATAGACACCCTCGTTAAAAAAATTCTCGAGAGGGAAATCGATCTCGCGCCGGAGAAAGATTCCGGCTGGTACGACTATCAGGTCTATGCCCTTGAGCCGCTGGTGATTCCCAATCGCATGCCGGAGGCGAAGAAGCTCGATTTCAGCGAGACCTATAAGAAAGAGCTCATAGCCCTGTTCAAGGCATCTCTGGCATTGACCCGTGAGACGCATATCAAGCAACTGGAGATACCCTTAGCCGGTTCAGCATTGAAAAAGCCAACTATCGATATATACCCCGCAATCACGGTGGAGCCTGTTGCCACCTGCTATCTTCGCCGTGCGCAGTCATATCTCTTTGTGCGGGCATTGCTGGAATCGACATTCGGGGAGGCTCCCCTGAAAAGGGCGCACCGGCTGACGGCTTCCGGAACGGTGTCAAAGAATCTCCATGAGGAATTACTGGAGATGGAAGCTCTCTTTTACGGAGCGTATCAGGTTGTTGCTGAAGAGATTGGCATTAACAGTGAATCGCACCTGAAGGCGAGAAGCAAGGAGGTGCGGGAAGCGGATAAGAAGCTCGCCCGCAACTGGATTCGTACCTGTGAAGATGATCCGGATGTCGGGATCGACAGCCGGATGATGGTTCCTGTTTTTTATGATATTAATCGCCAGAAGATAAAAGTCTGGGTGGTTTTCGGGTATTCGAACAAGCCGTTGACGATATCATTCAAAAAGAAGCCGACCGTAACGAAGATTATAGATACGAAGGGTAACAGGATTGAAGACAATTTGAAATTTAAGAGTACTACAAAGTCGCTCATATATCCGGTGAGCAGTGAGATATACGTGAAGAAACTGCTTAACCGCAGTGAATTTCGTTCACTGTGTGATAAATACCGGACACAGCCTGATATAATAAAAGCTCTGGGCGATCTGTAGATACTCGCAAAAGGATGTTTCTTAACCTGACGGGTGCGTGCCTTTGCAGGCATCCGAGCGACTATCAAAGCGGAGGAATGAACAATGGAAGCACTCGGCATACCTATGATGATTATCGGAGCAGTGGTAGCATCCGGCGCCCTCTTTTTAGGGATACGGAGAAGAGAGAATCGAAACGAGATTTGCACCGAGACAAACGAGGACGCTGTCTGCGCGCAGCGGCACACGAAGAAGGTACACCGGATTGCACAGCAGCTCAGGGAGCGCAAGAGCGCGGAGCCGGTTTCGCTGAAAAAGAGGGCGGTCTCGCATCAGGTTCCCAAGGCGGGTGACAAGCGGCACAAGGATGAAAAGATCGATATCAGCGATCTGAACGACATCATAGATATTGATCCTGAGAAAATGATCTGCACGGCTGAGCCCGGCGTTACCTTTGTCGATCTGGTCAACACAACCATGCAGTACGGTCTTGTCCCGATTATCGTACCCGAGCTGAAAACGATCACGATCGGCGGGGCGATTTCGGGCTGCTCCATCGAGTCGATGTCCTTCAAGCACGGCGGATTCCATGATACCTGCTTCGAATACGAGATCATCACGGGAAAGGGCGATATTTTGATCTGCACGCCCGACAATGAAAACCGGCTGATATTTCAGATGATTCACGGCTCCTTCGGAACCCTGGGCATTCTGTCGAAGCTGAAGTTCAGATTAATCCCCGCCAAGCCCTATGTCAAAATGAACTACGAGAAATACGACAATCTCGACGACTACAAGGGCGCCATCTGGGGCCATTTCAAGAAGAGGGATGTCGATTTCATGGACGGGATGATACACTCCCCGAGCGAGTATGTCCTCTCCATCGGCAATTTCGTCGATGAGGCGCCCTATACGAACAGCTACGACTGGAGCAAGATATACTATCAGAGCACCAAAAAACGCGAAGAGGACTACATCAAAACGCCTGATTACTTTTTCCGGTACGACAAGGGGGTTACCAATGTGCACCCGAAATCGGCGATCGCTCGGTTCTTGTTCGGAAAGTTCCTGGGCTCGTCGGAGGTTCTGCGGCTCGCCGAGAAATTGAGCTTCCTCCTCCCGAGGGAGCATCCGAATGTCACCGTTGATATTTTCATACCCTTCTCGAAGTTCGGCGAGTTCATGGACTGGTATCGGGAGGAATTCAGGTACTTCCCGCTCTGGTGCGTCCCCTACAGGCGCGCCCGCGATTACGAGTGGATATCGGACAGGATGTTTGACGTTCTCGATGAGGAGCTCGTGGTTGATCTGGCCATCTACGGGATGAAGCAGCGCGACGGGAAGAACTACTACCGGCTCATGGAAAACAAGCTCATGGAGCTCGGCGGCATCAAGACGCTCATATCGTATAACTACTATACCGAAGAGGAGTTCTGGGCGATCTGGAACAAAGAGAACTACTTCGCCGTCAAGGAGATTACCGACCCGGACAATATCTTCCGCGATCTCTACACCAAGACCTGCAGGGTTGCGCGGGGCCTGGACGCGATGCCGGCTGATTAAACTGCGAAGCGGCAGGATTTCGGTGCAGGGCCTGTATGAGATACCTATCGAATAGAAATCGAAGAGGCGTGATTGCGGCGCGGAGCCCGAACGCATCGACCGAGTAGGCTTTGGTGTGGCGGATCTTCGATACGGTTCCGTGATACGATGCCTATCAATTCGCCATTGAAACGATATTAATGAATCGAAGGATGATGGGAAGGACTGATGCGTTCTTCACTTTGCGATGGCCGATGCATCGCTCGATTACTTGTAGTCAAATGCCGGGTCCCGTTTCTCGAGAAAGGCGTTCACCCCTTCAATATAATCGCCGTAGGGAATCAGCTCGGCCCAGTATTCCCTCTCAATTGCCAGACCCTCCTCCAGCGGCTTGTCGATACCCTTGTCAACACACTTCTTGACATGCCGCACAGCGACGGTGCTGTTCTTCGCAATTTTTCGGGCCACCTGTTCCGCTTCCACAATGAGCTGCTCCGGCTCGACGACCATATCGATGAGGCCGATTTCATAGGCTTTGTCGGCGCTTATAGGTTCGCCGGTATACATCATGAGCTTCGCTCGGCCGGTGCCGATGAGCCGGGACAATCGCTGCGTCCCGCCGGCGCCGGAGAGAATTCCGTATCGCACCTCGGGAAGACCGAGCAGGGCTGAAGACGCGGCAATGCGAATGTCGCATGCGAGGGCAATCTCGAGACCGCCGCCCAGCGCATATCCATTGATGGCCGCTATCACGGGGCAGGGGAGGGCGGCGATATCATTCATGAAGTTCTGTGCGAGCAGCACGAAGTCCCTGGCCCCCTCGAGGCTCTTTATCTCAAGGAAGCGATTCATATCACCACCCGCCTGAAAGAATTTGCCGGTTCCGGTAATGATCATCGCCCGCACGTTTTGGTTTTCGAGCTCGCCGAGGGCCTGCTGGAAATCGCGTATGAGCGGATCGGTAAAGGCATTGACCGGCGGGCTGTCCATGGTAATGACGGCGATTTCGTCATTCAGAGCGTAGTGTACATGCTTTTTCATGGGAGTGTTCCTTTCACTGATGAGCGGTTATGGCGAAAGTTACTCTTTAACCTTCTGTTCCGGGGTGGTTTCTCGCGTTTTCAGGTCGTCCTTCATGACTTTCCCCGATGCATTCCGGGGAATGGTGTCAGTGTATTCGACGAAGCGGGGGACTTTATATCCAGCGATCGACTTGCGCACCCAGGCATCGATATCCAGGCGGGAGAGCTCTGCACCCTCTTTCAGTACGACAAATGCCTTGACGGTTTCTCCCCATTTCTCGTCCGGGATGCCGATCACGGCGGCATCAGCTATTGCATCGTGCTCGAGGAGCACCATCTCGACCTCCTGCGGATAGACATTTTCACCGCCGGTCTTTACCAGGTATTTCTTCCGATCGACCATCCGCACCTGGCCGCTCTCCATGTGCATAAAGAGATCGCCGGTATGATGCCAGCCGTTTCGCAATGTCTCCCTGGTGGCTTCATCGCGGTTCCAATAACCCAGCATGACGGTGCTTCCCCTGATGCACAGCTCCCCAACCTCTCCGGGCTCAACGTCATTGTCCTCATCGTCGACGATACGAAAATCGAAAAAGGGCATGACATGGCCGTAGGAGGTTGAATTTTCACGGAGCATATCGGAATCGACCCAGGTGACCTTGCTGCCCGATTCGGTCTGGCCGTATATCCCGTAGTAGCGTGCCCCCAGGAGCTTTTCGACGTCATTGACCAGCTCGAGCTTCTCGCCGCCGGCGCCCCCGATGAAGGTCTGAAGCGATGAGATGTCAGCACCTTCCCTCGACTCGTGATAGAGGAAGTTGGCCGAGATGCCGGGGACCAGAAACATAAAGGTGACCCGGTATTTCTCGATCAGCGAGTAGAAATTTGCCGGGTCGGGAATCGCGATGGTGACCAGTGTGCCGCCGAGTATGAGCTGCGAAACTGCCGTTCCGAAGCCGGCGACGTGGAAGTAGGGGAGGAATCCCAGGTACACGTCATCCGGTCCCATCCGGAAGCAGGCGGACATATTGATGGCGTAGCCGGTCCATGAGCGCTGCGGAATCATGCAGCCCTTCGACTTCCCGGTGGTGCCGCTTGTGTAGAGGAGCATGTAGAGGGTCTCCCCGGTAACCTCTTCGTGAACAGGAATTGTTTCTTTCGCCTCCTTGACGAGATCTTCGAAGGGGATCCATCCCTCCCGCGGATCGCCCGTGAAGATCTTCAACTCTATCGAGGGGATCGCTGCACTCAGCTGCTCCGCAACGTCACCGAAGAAGGCATCCGACAGTATCGCTTTCGCTCCTGCGTCCTGAACGATGTACTCGAATTCCTTCGGGTTGAGCCGTATGTTGAGCGGAACGGCGACTGCTCCTATCCAGGCGAGCGCAAAGAGGAATTCGATATACGCTTTGCAGTTCAGGAGGAGGCATGCGACGCGATCGCCGAAGCCGATGCCCTGCTGGTTCAGGGACCACGCGATGCGGGTGACCCGCTCGTAGAATTCCCCATAGGTTATCGATTCGCCTGACTGTCCATCGATTACGGCGATACTGCCGCTCCGGGCCATCTTCTGATGCTTCAAGCAGTAGCAGAAGGGGACTGAATGGAGAATCTGATTGTTGTCATTCATGCTGAACCTCCGCACATTCAATTTCGACTATTTCAGTCGAGTTGATTTTATATATGGAGAAGTGCTGTTGTTTTGCCGGACAAACGTACAAGAAGAACCTCACGCCGGAGAGGTATTGTCAATATATTTTTATCCTGGAGGGAGCTGTGAAGCGGGTATAGGAGATGAGAGCGATATTTTGGACGGTAATTTCGCGGCGGGATGATAAGATGGGAAACAGTTGCGGCATACGGACGCCGGGGTCTCTCCGTCACAGGGGAGAGAATGCAGCATACAGGCGCCGGGACAGCGCCGAACGTTCATTGTCGCTGCCGGCAGATGGAAACAGGTACCGTGTGCGGGCGCTCGGGCAGCGCCGAAAAGTTCATTGACGCAATAATCAGATACGATAGGATGGTGCTGTCATTCAAGAGAGAAGGAACCTCATACATCATGGCTGAAAACGAAGATAAACATAAGGAATTGCTCAATCGCATCATCGAGATCGAGCTGAACATGTTCATGCGGGTCAGGACAACCGAGCCCGCGGCATGTCAGGAGCGCCCCGAAACCTTCAGGGTAATGCGGGAGATGAATCACTTCTTCTACTCGGATGAGACGCTGCAATCCTATCTCGAAGACCTGGAGAGCGCGCTTGCATCGGGGAGAAACCTCCTGACAGAGAAATACGCCCGTATGGATGATCTCATCCCGCCGTTGAAGGACAACCCCTTGATTGCGGAGATAGTGGGCATCGAGCAGGCGTGGATGGATGAATTGCGCGACCGGTATCCGCTTACCTTCCAGAACCCTGCCGAGAGATTCGGAACGTATCTCTCCTCGGAGCTGGAGACCTATTCGGACAGGACTTTAGAGCTAATCTTCAAGGACCTGACCGGGGCGAAGCAGGAGGAGAGGAACCTGGCGGAGGAGCGGTATTCATATCTCTTCAAAAAAATCGGTTACGGTTCCATTGACGAGGTCGAAAAGAAGAAGGGGGGCTGAGGGGGGGTAATTGAGCGGTTCAGGCGTCTGGCCTGCTGCCGCGCTGCTCCTTTCGAGGATTTCCGATGGCATGTAAATGGTACAGCATGTGCCCCCTGAGATGGTTTGAACGGAGGGGGCGTCTGGACAGCTCCTGGGCCGAGCAGTACTGCCTGTCAGGCGAGAACTGGAAGAACTGCAGGAGATATCAACTGGAGGAGCAGGGGATTGCTCACGCCGATAATATGCTCCCCGATGGCCGGGTAGACGAAGAACTAAACTAACCCCGATCGATCGGAGCTTTCCTCTTAGCGGTATTCCTTCTCGAAGCGTGGTATCCGCTGCACTGTCGCAGAAGGGAGGGCGCGCGTTATTCTATATCGAATATGCTCTTTATTGCGTTTTTCAGGGTATCTTTCGGCAGAGCGCCGACCGCCATTTGCGGCTGTTGATCGACCGGTACAAAGAGTATGCTCGGTATGCTCTGAATTCCGAAGACGCCGGCCAGCTCCTGCTCGGCCTGCGTGTCAATACGGTAAATGGTGAGCTTCCCCTCGTATTCCTGAGCAATCTCTTCAAGGACCGGCTCCACCATTTTGCACGGTCCGCACCAGTCAGCATAGAAGTCAATGATGCAGGGCAGCTCGCCCGCATATTTCCACTCTTCGCTCTCTTCGTAGTTGAATATCTTTTCCAAGAAGCTTTCTTTCGTTAAGGATTCCATACAATCTTCTCCATTAGTGTTTCTGGCTTTATCGAATATACAGGCAGGTAGATTCCCGGATGTATATAGTAAGAATTATAATGCATTGCTTCACATAATTCAACTTTTTTTCTGATGATGCGACGCATCGACAGATTAATTCGTTGATACTATTCTTGACCACTACTATTATTATGACACTTTTTTTGCAATAATTTTTTTTCACAACTACAATTCTCAACTCGTTGAGGTATCATCATATCATGTCGCTCTTGAACCGCATTTCGGTCAGTACGGGGCCTGCGGAATACGCCGAGCCCTATGATGAACACTCCTTATTGAAGATGCCTGCCAATGCACTGGTCAATATCGTCTACCTGCTGATCGGTGTCTGCTGGCTTTGCCGGATCCTGTGCATGAGCCCCCTTCCCGGGGGATGGTGGTGGTATGCCGGGTATGCATCCGGTGGCATGCTCTACGGGATCATTCAGTTCACGCGTATTGTTAGCCAGAACAGGGTTGCAGTCATCGCCGACCAGTGGACCACGCTTCCCTTTTTTTCCGGTGTTGCTGCCTGGAGCCTGGCCATACTCTGCGGAGATGCTGTTCTCCCCTGGCAGGCGGGTATTTTTGTTGTTTCGATACTGAGCTACCTTTCAGTTCCATGGATCGGATATGAGCCGGTGCTGGGTATACATATCCTCGCCGCCATTATCGCGGGCAGTGCTGTACTGCACCGAACCGCCTGCGCCGGTCTCTTCCCCTTCATCGCGACGCTTCTCTGCAGTTTTTTCTTCATCAGTCTGAAGCTTCTGGATCACCGGCTCTCACGCTTTGCGCTGTTCCGCCGATTGACCGGGCATTTCTGGTCCAAGATTGCCGATGCGCTGCAGATTCATTTTATTTTACTCTTCTTCTCCGCGAGCAGCGCTCATGGGGGGATGGGGTGATATATGATGCCGTATGAGCGGCACCGGCCGCCGGAGCGGGCGACGGCCCGTGATGGATGGCGAAATCAGTGACGGGAAGGGGAGGAGAGGAAGTGCCGGGCACGCCGCATGAGAGCCGCCGGACCGGCGAAGGTGAAGAATAACCGGACGCATTGAAAAAGCGGCCGATCATATCGAAGGGATAAAATGGTTTGACGAATGGCGCAAACATTCTTTACTTAGAAGAGAGGGGGTAAGTGATATTATGAGCATTGCAACAAACTACCGGAAGATACGAGAAGAGATTCCGCCGGAGGTAATCGTTGTTCTGGCCGGCAAGATGAGAACGGTGGAAGAAATTGAAGAAGTACTTGAAGCGGGAGCGACCGATATCGGTGAGAATTATGTGCAGGAGGCCGAGCAGATGTACCAGGCGCTGGGAGCGAAGGCGGCCGAGGTCAACTGGCACATGATAGGCCACCTGCAGACGAACAAGATCAACAAGGCGCTGGAAATTTTTGATGTGATACAGACGGTCGACTCTCTGGAAAGGGCTCGCGCCATCGACAGCAGGGCGGACCGGGCGGGGAAGGGGGTTATCCCCGTGTACATAGAGATAAATATCGGAAGCGAGGAGTCCAAGGCGGGAATAAAACCGGAGGAGCATGAGCCCTTCGAGGAATACATGGTGCAGCTGGTCAGGGATATCTCGGCGCTGGAGCACCTCCGGGTTGAGGGGCTCATGACGATGGGGCCGCGCTTCGGCGATCCCGGGAATTCGAGGCCCTTTTTCAGGAGAACGAAGGAGCTCTTTGAGACGATCAAGGGGCTCGATATCCCCGGCGTCAATATGAAGCACCTCTCCATGGGGATGACCAACTCGTACCGGGTGGCTATCGAGGAGGGCTCGAACATGGTCAGAATCGGGACGGCTATATTCGGAGCGCGGGATTCATGCGCGCGGCCGTAGGGGCGGGTGTGTAATTCCTGTGACGCGATGATTTGCCGGGAAAGACAAGCGGGGGAAGCAGCACCGTTCCGGGAATTGATAGAGAAGCGCTGCACGGGATCGGATGCCGCGTCGATTCAATAAAAAAAAGAGAGGAGTTTTCAAAATGTCGGATAATAGCAAAGAGAACGCCGATGAGCGGGAGAAGAGGATACGGGAGCTGGAGGATGCAATAGCCGATCTGCAGGGACGGATTCCCGCGCATTCGGTGCAGCCGGCGATGATACAGGAGCTCGAGGCGCTGGAAGATGAGCTCAAGAAGTTGAAGGAGAGCTGAGAGATACGAGATACAGCCGGCGGGGACGCGTCGATCCGCCGAACAGGGGAAGATGCTTCCGGTATTATCATACCTGTAAACACTCCTCTGCCGTGAAATTCATTTCCGGTGGTATCATAAAAACACATACACGGAAACCGCCGCGAAATATGCTTCCGGTGTTAGCGGGATATCTTCCGGGAAAAAGAGCTGACTTATTCCGCGAGCTTTTCCGCCGCTTCGGCGAGAAGCGATTTGAACCGATCCAGGGTGACAGGCATCGGCTGAATCGGTATCCCCATCCAGTCGGAGTACTCCAGCAGCTCCTCCGTGTGCTCGGCCATGTATTGATCCATAAAACCGATTCCGTCGAGAACAAATGCGCCGCCGTCATGTTTGGGGAAATTTTCGACGGCGAATCCCTTGTCCCTGTCCTTGTAGACGAAATGCCTGAACTTGATCCAGCCCGGCGTCAGCCAGAGTACCTTTTCGCCGGCGGCCAGCTCCTCCCGCTCCGCCTTGCTCGCGAGCATGTCCATACAGTGCGTCGCGTTGATGCGCACAATACCGTCACCCTGCTCGGCGAGAATGGTTTTCATGGTCCGTTCAGGATGATCGGCATTCACGTAGCAGAATTGCCCGCCGTAGACGACCAGCACCTTCGATGCCCGCTCTCTCGCTTTCTGGATTCGCTGAATGAGCTGGCTTTCCAGCTTGCGGATATTCTCATGCAATCCCGGCGTGGTGTACAGGAGATGCTCGGTGTCGAGGAATCCCTCATCCCTGAGGTGTTGAAGCTCCAACCGCATGGTGCCACAGGATACAACCGCCACGTCTGCAAAGGTAACCGAACTCATACTATCCTCCTCGTGCCTTTCCGGCGATATTCACGAATGGTGTTGTTTTACGCTCCCCTTGCCTTTCGCTCCTCTTACGCGAAGCGGCCCCCACATACAGTGAGCCGAACGGGATAGAGAGCTGCGGGCAATAAATCAAAAGAGACAGAGTGCCGCGCGCAGATAACAGAATGTTCAGAGGAACACCCGAAACCCGAACGGGGCATCGGGCCGCCCCCGAAAAACCGGATGGGAAAGCGGGCGCCCGAAAAACGGAAGGGCAGCGAGGAGCGCGATACCAACCGCCCCTCTGCCACACCGCCAGGCGGCAATCGACAGCCTGCACCTCCACGACGGCGCTCACCGGATGATTCGAGAGCGGCGAACCCGCAGCGCGCCGGGGCATTCCCGGTTCTCACGCGCTGCGTTCAAGAGGTTGAACCGCCCGCTACCTCCGCGTCATCAGTGTGCCGCATTTCGGGCACTTTATCTGATTGCACGGCATGCTCGCCTGATGGGGCGCTACCGTTCCGCATGAAGGGCACACGCAATCGCCGCCGACGCCAAGCCCGGAACCGGTTCCGAAATTTCCACCCTGTCTCTGACCCCTTCCAGAGCCTCTGCCTCCTCCCCCTCTTCCGGATCCCGGTCCGCCTCCTCCCGGAGGACCTGTTCCATCTCCTCTCGGCATAATTAACACCTCCTCATTGGAAAAACTGTTCTACCTTATATAATGAGCAGATTTTATACCAGATGCCGGGCTCCGATAAAAAAACAGTAAATGCGCATGAAATGCTGCACGGGGCTGTTCTTACGCGGTTTTGAGGTGTGAAATGACGGAGAAAACGGTACTGTTTAAATAGAATCGAGTTAAATCGGGTACAAATGATAATGGCCGGGGGATTACATTTTGCATTTTGCACGGAATATCGATTCAAATGATTGCATTTTGCCGGCATTAACTGTTAAAAGCATTGCATTATGCAATAAATACGGGGCGCCGGCTTCCCGGTTCAAATATATATTCCTGCCGATTGGGGAGAAATAGAGAACGGATCTATAAAAATGAGGTGTCGGAGGACTGTATCGCGGGTTTTATTCTCAACACGATTGCATTCGCCGGAAAATTATCCCATCGGCGGTAAAAAATAGTTTGCATTATCGATTCGGGAATGGAAATTGCACTTATTATAATCAGGGTATCGGTCTGGCACGCCCGCGTATCGGATCGAAAGCCCCTATGTGATAAAAACGCCGGGAGGTTTATCTATGTGCATGCCGAGCGTATGGATAGTAGATGACAGGGAAGAGGAAGAGCTATTCAAGGAGATCGCCTTTTTGAGAACGGAGGGGAAGAATATACTCCTGTCGACCATGTTTGGCGAGGAGCAGTCGATTGAGGCTACCATCGATTCGATTGATTTTGTAAATTCAAAGGTTTTTCTGAAAACCTGAAAGGGTAGGTAACATGAAAATATTTATAAGCGGCAAGGGCGGCTGCGGAAAGAGCACCGTCTCGTCGCTCCTGGCAAAAGAGATGAACCGGAGAGGATTCAAGGTTCTGGCGCTCGATACCGATGAATCGAACTTCGGGCTTCATGCGCAACTGGGCATCGATGATCCCGAAGATTTTATGAACTACTTCGGCGGCAAGAAGGTGCTGTTCAGCAAGGTGAAGGAGCTCCCGGATCGGTGGAAGTCGGGCGAGCTTCCAGTTGAATATATATCCAGCAAGGAGAATATACGGCTCCTCTCCATGGGGAAGATACGCAGCTTCGGGGAGGGGTGCGCCTGTCCCATCAACGTGCTCTCCTCGCGTTTCCTGGAGATACTGGAGCTCGAGCCCGACGAGTTTCTCATCGCGGACACCGACGCGGGAATCGAGCACCTGGGGCGGGGGGTTGACAAGGGGTGTGATATTATCCTCGTCATTATCGACCCGACCCTGGAATCGATAAAGCTGTCCGGCAAGATAGGACAGATGGCAACGGGGATCGATAAGCCCTATTACTACATCCTGAACAAGGTCGATGACGAGACGGAGGAGATCCTGCTGCAGTCGGTCGATGCCGACAGGGTGATAGCGTCGGTGCCGAACGAGCGGAGCATCTTCACGGCGAACCTGAAGGGTGAGGAGATGGACTTTCCCCTGGGCGAGATCTCGAAGGTGGTGGACTTCCTCGAGGATTTCAAGAGCAGGGTGGCGTAGAGCCCTGCGGGTCGTTTCGATATCGTCGAGTGCGCAATGTATCGGTGCCTATCGGCAACGGGCAGGCGGAGAAGAATTCAAGCGGGCAGATATCACCACAAACGATAGAGAAATCCGTTCAGTCGTTCCGCAAGAAGGCATAAGAAGAAAAGAAGTTATGCAAAGAAGATGATGGCGCGGACATCAGGCGAAGCGGGCACGCTCGCTCCTCAACCCGAAGCCCCATCAGGTGGCCTGAAATAGATATAAATTCATGAGGTTTGCCACTATGAATAATGTGTATTGCACAAAAGATACATCATTAACAGAAGAGGAGAAGGAAGTTTTCACCGGCCATCTGAAGCAGGAGGGGCTGTCCCATACTATCTGGGATGTCTTCCAGGAGTGGGTTGCGCGATCAACTTCCAGGGTAACATTCTTCTATCTCAAAGTATATCAGGATGATAGATTAATCGGCCTCGGTCTTTTTTTAAGGATGAAACCATTTGATATGACAACTTCTTATGCAGCTTTTCGCAGGAGCGCAGTTCTAAGAAAAATAGTTTCAGCCCTTTCAATGCTCATGAGCAACTGCGTCTACGTCTCTTTTCGCAATTTGATCACGTCAAATATCACCCGTCCCTTTTTTTACCGGGAACCCGAGCTGGAAGACATAATCATGAGTGCAATTCTGACTCATTTGAAGGAAGAGAAGGAAGCTGATATGGTCACCGTCGTTGATACGTCGGCAAACGAGAAGCATTATCAAAAAGCCGGTTTTGATATCTACCCTTCATCATCCGAAGCATATTTTGATGCAACGAAATATACGGACATATCCGAATATCTTGATAAACATAGAAGCCTCAAAAAGAATCTGAAGAGGAAAAGAAATGTTCCTTCAACCGAGATTATACGGGGCCCTCTTTCGAAAAGCGACCAAGCGGAACTGAGGGAATGCCTGAATCGTTCAATCGAGGGAAGCAGGGTCAACACCCCTTCCCAGCAATTCTTCGAGGACACTGTTTTCGAAACAGAAGTGTATAATTCGGACAAGTACATACACATTCTCGTCCGGATTGACAGCAGGATTATCGGATTCCATACCTTTCACATTTCCGGATCGAATATGGGAGGTGTCCTGGGAGGATTCAACCGTGAGTATGCCGGAAGGAGCTTTGCCTATGAGCGGGTCATCGTCGCTTCGCTCGATTATGCAATCAAGAACAAGTTAAAAAATGTTCACTATTCACTCGTTGACAATTATACGAAGCTGCGGCTTGTCGACTCCCTCGAGCCGTGCGGCCTTTATTTCTATTCCCGGAATGCGGTGAATCGAAACGTATTCAAATATACGTTCAAATTCAATGATATATACGAGCTTCACTCGTTGGAGAAAGAGGGGATCGTACATTTTAAGTAACGCCAGTTTGATTGAACAATCTTCACGGGAGGGGGGTTAATATATTTATTGTTGATCTTGTAATAACTCAAATAGTTAT
>Ga0180431_10005583_pt1 | contig 15273 bp, 15 predicted proteins | sample SS_ome_11_FD_132459 | JGI IMG/M metagenome (GOLD analysis project Ga0180431, IMG submission 132459) | Hypersaline lake sediment archaeal communities from the Salton Sea, California, USA - SS_1_MS_1 metaG | ecosystem: Environmental > Aquatic > Non-marine Saline and Alkaline > Hypersaline >... | reverse complement strand
TGGTTCACGAACGTGTGCTCGTATCCCACAAGGTGCCCCGGCGGCCACCAGGCTTCCATGTAGGGGTGCACCGGCTCAGTCGCAAGGATGGTCCTGAAACCCTGAGCGTGCTGCGGGTCTTGCCTCGAGAAGAACTGCAGCTCGTTCATTTTCTCGAACAAGAACACCAGCGACCCCTTGCTGCCGTTTATCTCGATCCGGTTGTAGTTCTTTCGGCCCGAAGCGAAGCGCGTCGCTTCGAAGCTCCCGACCGCACCGTTCTCGAATCGCGCCAGGAACAGAACGGCATCGTCAACCGTCACCTTCCCCTTCCCTTTGCCCGCCTTCCCTGCCAATCCTCCTCCGGCCGACTCCACGGGCCTGGTCTTGATGAAGGTTTCCGACATCCCCACCACTTCCCCAATCTCCCCAACCAGGTACCTTGCCAGATCGATCAGGTGCGCATTCAGGTCGCCGTGCGCTCCTGACCCGGCCACCTCCTTCCGGAGCCGCCACGCCAGCGGAAACTCCGGATCGACGATCCAATCCTGCAGGTACACCGCCCTAACGTGAAACACTCTCCCAATCCGGCCCTCGTCGATCAGTCGCTTCGCCAGCCCTATCGCCGGGCAACGCCGGTAGTTGAACCAGATCATGTGCCGCAGCTTGGCCGCTTTCACCGCCTTCAGCATCTCTTCCGCTTCGGCCACGTTCATCGCAAGCGGCTTCTCGCATGCTATTGCCTTTCCCGCCTTCGCTGCAGCCAGCACCATGTCGCGGTGAGTGTTATTTGGAGTGCAAACGTCGACAAGGTCGATATCCTTCCGCGCAACGAGTTCTCTGTAATCCGTCTCGTAGCTCGCCCATCCCCACTTGTTTGCGAACGCCTTCACCGCATTCTTATGCCTACCGCAAACCGCCTGCATTACCGGCACGGCGTCCAAATCAAAGAACTTGGCCACGTTCAGGTACGCGTTGCTGTGGGCCTTCCCCATGAACTGATATCCGACCAACCCGATTCTTATCTTCTTCGGCATCTACGCTTCCCCCTGGCCAACTTTACTCCGGCTCACCCAGCGGATACATCGCAGTGAAGTCGATATCCTCGTGCAGCGCCTTCAGCTCCTCGTTGAAACCCTTCAGGTGTCTCCTGTTATGGGTAACGTTCCTCGTGAAGCAGCCCGCAGTAGCCAACAACGAGAAAGCCAGTAGCATGGCCAAAAGCCACCTGAGCATTGCCGCCTCCTTCTGCTTTTATTCCGTAGTCAGTCCCGCCACCGTAACCTTTTCCCGCATCGCGGCTTATATATCATCTGTGCGCGCAAGTGTCAACAAAAACATCACCACTCAGCCAGCTCCCCCACTATCTCCTCCACGAGATCCTTCATGGTCACCAGCCCCACCGCGCGCCCGCTCGAGTCGCGCACTATCGCCATCGGTTTTCTCGCCGCCCTCAGCTTTATCAGCGCCGACGCCACCGTATCTCCCGGGGATAGGACGGGAGCATCCCTCGTCGCCTCCTCGAGAGAAAACCCTTCCTCCCCAAGCGCGTCGAACAAATCCACCGTCCCAACTATGTTCCACCTGTCCTTCCTGTAAACCGGGAACCGCGAGAAACCGTAACGTTTCGCCATCCTCAACACCTCTTCTTTCCCGGCTCCCCCCTCTATCGCCGCTATCCTCCCCAGAGGAATCATCACCGACTTGACCAGCCGCTCCCGCAGCGACAGGATGTTCTCACCTATCACATTCTGGTACGGGGTCAACACCCCCTCTTCCGTGCTCTCCAGGAAGAGGTACTTCAGGCGCTGCAGGCTGAAGAACCTCTCCCTCCAACTGTGAACTCCTCTCTCCCCCAGAGGGACCAGCTTCGAGAGCACTCGGGCCAGGGGCTCAAGCGCCGTCACTGCCCACCTGGTAACACCCACCGTCCTGTACAGCAGCACCTCCGCGTTACGTCTGAAGATGTTCTTTGGTATCGCCTCCGAAAAGACGAGCAGAACCGGCGCCAGCACAAGCGCCGCTGTAACGCTCGGGAATTCCCACCCACGCGTCCTGCCCAGATGCGTCAGCGCAGCCGTGGCCAGATAGACCGACGCATTCGTCCCTATCAGCAGCGCCGTTATGAACACCTGCGGATCGTCAAGATGCTCCGCCAGCAACCGTGCCCGCGCGTCCCCCTCCTCCACCCGCATCCGCAGCCGCAGCTTGTTCAGGCAGTACGCTCCCGTCTCCAAGCCGGAAAAATATGCGCTTCCCACTATGCCTACAAGCATCAACACAAGGCACACCGCCGCTATCATTCTTCCCCCGCCTCCGCATCCACTTGAACTTCCACAACACGCCGCCCAATGGTCCTCGTCACCGTCAGCCGGAACCCCTCATGATCAACCACGTCTCCCCGCGCCGGAATCCTCCCCAGTTGCTCCGCCAGGAAACCCGCCACAGTGTCCGCCGACTCCGTCTCAAAATCCGCCCCCAGCGCCTGGCTCAGCTCTCTCAATCTCAGCCTTCCCGAAACCACGTACCGCCCCGGACCCACCTCGCGCAATGGCTCCCCTTCCTCGAATTCATCCAATATGTCTCCAACTATCACCTCCACTACGTCCTCCAAGGTCACCACTCCGGCCGTCCCGCCGAATTCGTCCACCACGACAGCAGAGCGAATTCGACGCTTCCTGAACTGCTCCAACAGTGACTCCAAGTTGGCCATCTCGGGAACGAAATATGCCGGTCGCGCCAGCTCTCTCAAGCCTCGCCCCTCCGACACCGCCGCTTCCTTCACGGCGACTGTGCCTACCACGTTGTCCCTCGTTCCCTCCACGACCGGAATGCTGGTCAGGCGTGTCCGGCACGCAAGCTTCAGGAAATCCTCGACCGACGTACCAACGTCGCACACGACCATGTCCACGCGCGGCACCATCACTTCGCTCACTTTCGCCTCAGGCAGGCGCATGGCCTCGGCGATCATCCGCCCCTCACCCATCTCCAACAGGCCCCTCTTTTCAGATAGTCCCACCAGTCGCTGAAGCTCCTCCGTCGTCATCCCCTGGCTTGGGCCGCTCTGACCGAAGATAGTGCTGGCAAGGTCCACGACGTATCCCAAGAACATCCTTGCCGGCGCAAGCAGATACGTGAAGAAGAGGAGAGGGAATGCCGCCAGTCGTGACACTCGCCCGGGGAACCTCACCGCGACGGCCTTTGGGACTATCTCACCCAACATCAATAACGCCATGAACGAAGCCGCACCCGCCGATACTCCCAGGCTGTGGCTTCGTCGCGACAATTCTCCGGCCACGGTCCACGACGTCGCGAAGAAGAGTACATTCACGGCCGTATTGCCCAGCAGCAACGTTACCAGTAGCCGTCTGGGCTTCGCAAGCAACGCTGCTATCGCCCGACCTGTCGCCGAACGACTCCGACGCGCCTCCCTCAACTGTCCTTTGGGAAGCGAGAAAAGGGCTGTCTCCGACCCCGAGAACATTCCCGACAGGACCAATAGAACCGCCGCTCCGGCAAGATCGACCGTCACCTCATTCATCTACCGGCAGCTCACACCGCCTCTCTGTTTCCCAAAGACTCTCAGAGCACACCCTTGCTCGACGGAATTCCCTGCTGCCCCGCGCTCTTGCCCAACGCCTGCAGCAACGCCCTCGCAAGCGCCTTGAACATCGCCTCTATCATGTGGTGCGCGTTCGTACCGTACCGAACGTTCACGTGCAACGTAAGTCCGGCGTTGACCGCAAAAGCTCTCAGGAAATCCTCGATGCAGCTCGTCTCGAAGTCACCAACGTGTTCGACCGGCATCTCGCCGTTGAACACCAGGTGCCCCCGCCCGCTGAAGTCTATCACCGTCTCCACCAAAGCTTCATCCATGGGAACGCAGCCAAACCCAAACCTGTTTATCCCAGCCTTGCTCCCGACGGCCTCGCGTATCGCCCGCCCGAAACAGATTCCCACATCCTCCACGGTGTGATGCTGGTCGACCTCTCTGTCGCCCTTGGCCTCCACCTCGAGATCCATCAACGAGTGCACCGCAAGCGAAACCAGCATGTGATCGAAGAACCCTATGCCGGTCGAGATTTTGCTCTGGCCGTTGCCGTCGATGACCAGATTAAGGTCAATTCGCGTCTCACGCGTCTCCCGCGATATCGCCGCTTTTCTCTCAGCCATCCGCCCCCTCCAATTCAGCCTTTCATAATGCCGGCCAACTCTTCCAGCAGCCTATCTATCTCCTCGTCGGTTCCGACGGTTATTCTAAGGCAATCCCGCAGCTTCCTCTTGTTGAAGTATCGAACGAAAACACGTCTGTCTGAAAGGTATTCGTAAATCTCCTCCGCTCGCGGCTCCCCGATCCTCGCCAGCACGAAGTTCGCCTTGGAAGGATAAACGGAGAAGCCCAATTCCCCCAGCCCCGCGCTCAACCGTGACCTCGTTCGCTTTATCCTCTCCATGTTCCTGCGCGCGTATTCCTTGTCCCTCAGCGCCGCCGCTCCCGCCGCGATGCTCACGCGGTCCATGTTGAAAGAGTCCTTCACTTTCGCCAGACCTTCTATCAGCTCCTCGTTCGCCACCGCGAACCCGCAACGCATCCCCGCCAGCGAATAGAACTTCGACAGCGTTCTCACGACGATCACGTTATCGCACTCCCGCGCGAGTCCCAGGCAATCCTCGTCCGCAAAGTCCGCATAAGCCTCATCCACGACGACAATACCGCGAAAGCTCTCCGCGACCCGCTTTACCTCGGTACGCGGAACGGCCGTCCCCGACGGCGAATTCGGGTTGCACAGAAACAAGACCTTCCCCTCCACCCCGAACAGCCCCTCCGGCAAGCCGTAGTCGTCGGGGAAATCCATCTCCACGGCATTCGCGCCCTGAATCGCGCATAGCGTCTCGTACAGAAAGTACGTCGGGTAAGGATACACGGCCCCATCACCCTCCCCCACGAAGCTCGTCGCAATTATCGAGAGCAGGTCGTCCGCCGCGTTCCCGCCAAGCACCTCTTCTCTCCTCACGCCGTACGCTTCCGCCACTGCGTCGCGGAACTCGTTCGCCATCGGGTCCGGATAGAGCCGCAGCGATTCGCTCGCCGCACCCTTGATCGCCTCCAGCACCTTCGGCGAAGGCGGGTATGGGTTCTCGTTCGTATTGAGCTTGACGAAGTCCCGCCCCGTCGGCTGTACCCCGGGCACGTATCCATGCATTCGCTCTATGTTGTCTCGGAAATATCCCATCGCTGATCTGGGCCTCCAGCTCGCTCATTCACCCCCAGGCACGTAGATACCTATCCTACGAACGAAACGCTTCTCCGTCGCAGGGAAGCATCGCAAGAGAACTCTCACTCCACCGAACGGACCCTGTCCCCGACCCTGACCGGACCGACCTCCGGCGACCCGGAAGCTTCCCCCGGCAGGACGTTGAGCTTGCCCGTCAGTCTCCCCGGCATCGATACTTCGATCATCGCCGCGCTCAACGTTCTCGTGCCCGACCCCTCCTCACTCTTCGGCAGTTCCGCCACACATACCGTCATCTTCTCCTGCACGTGAGCCGCCACCAGCCGCCCCTTCACCACCTCCCAGTTCCCAAGCGACTCCCCGGTATCCGGGTCTTTCACCTCGCCACCTTCCGTCACTATCACGAACCTCATCCCGTCTTTGACCCCGTCCTTCGCTCCAACGGTAATGACCACCGTGGTCTCGTCGACGATCTTCGCCACTTTGCCCGTAATCGCCATCTGAGGCTCCTTTCCAGATTCCAAGCAAGTATACGCCCTCGCCAAGACACCTGTCAAGCTAACCCCTCCGACTCGATTGACACATCTGCGCGCCGAGGCTATTATTCCGTTGCGTAGCCACCGAAAGGACGCCCGTTGCCCATCTATGCTGGAATAGACGAAGCCGGATACGGCCCCTTGCTCGGCCCGCTGGTGGTAAGCTGCGCCGCCTTCGCCTGCGAAAAGCCGGAAGCGGACTTGTGGAACGACCTCGCCCCCGTCGTGCGGCTGACCGCCGCACACTGGGACGGCCTCGTGGTCCAAGACAGCAAGCTCCTCTTCCGCAGGCCCCACGGTATTCGTCGCCTTGAAGAGGGATGCCTCTCCTTCGTCACGGCTTCGACCGGACACCCTCCCGAGACCCTGGGCGAGTTGCTCCTATCTCTGGGGGCCGACCTTTCAACCGACAGTTACCCCTGGTACGACCTCGCTCATGATCTGCCCCTCCCTCTTTCCGCCGACCGGGGACGCATAGACGCTCTCGCCGGCGACCTCGCCTCCGCCGCCGGGCCGGCGAAGATAGCCTTTGCCTCGTTCCACGCGCATCCGGTCCTGAGCGGAACCCTCAATGACGAAGTCACCGCGGGCAAGAACAAGGCCGACGTAGTCTACCAGCGCGTGGCCGAGCATCTGAAAACCCTTCTCGAAGCCACGGACGCGGAGGTCTTTCTGACCTGCGACAAGCTCGGCGGCAGAAATCATTACGCTCCCATGCTTCAGCAGAGCTTCAACTCGTGGGTCCACATTGGGCACGAAGGGCGCAACAGCTCACAGTACCTCATGCAGATCGATGGCAGGCCCGTCCGCGTGAGCTTCGTCAAAAACGGCGAACGCCAGGCCCCCACGGTCGCACTTGCCTCGATGTTCAGCAAATACCTCCGCGAGCTTCTCCTCCACCTCTTGAATTCCTACTGGTGCCGGCGCGTCGGCGGACTCGCACCTACCTCGGGTTACGTGCAGGACGCGCGCCGTTTCATCGCCGACATCGGCGAACACCCCGACTACCACAAGTATCGCCCTCTTCTGGTCAGACTCAGATGACAAAGCCATGACAGCAGACATCCTCGAAATCCAACCCGTTTCCACCATCCGGGGAGTCGTTCGCCCTCCCGGCTCGAAGAGCTACACCAACCGCGCTCTCGTTGCCGCCGCCCTCGCCCGCGGCCGCTCCCGTCTTCATAACTCTGCATTCTGCGACGACAGCATTGTCATGATCGAAGCCTTTCGCTCCCTCGGCCTCACCGTCCGGGACATCCCGCGGGAATCTCTCATAGAAGTCGAAGGCATCGGCGGCCCTGCGACTGCCCGCAAAGCCACCATCCACATCCAAAACGCGGGCACCGCCATGCGCTTTATGACCGCCTACCTTACGCTCGGAAAAGGCGAGTTCGTCGTCGACGGCACCCCCAGGATGCGCCGCCGCCCGATCGGCGAGCTCGTCGCCTCCCTCCAGAGCCTCGGCGTCGACATCGAAAGCACCGGCGGATTCCCTCCCGTGCGCATACTTGCAGATGGACTTCCCGGAGGTCGCGCCGAAATCGACGCATCGCGAAGCAGCCAGTTCCTCTCGGCGATCCTCCTCTCCGCCCCCTACGCGCGTAAAACCGTCGAACTACGGCTCACCTCCGAGCCCGTATCACGTCCGTATATCGACATGACATTGGCCCTCGTGGAGGATTTCGGCGTCTCGGTCGAGCGAGATGGCTACCGCGCCTTTCGCATCCCCTCCGGCCGGACATACGAGCCCCGCGACTACACCGTCGAGTCAGACGCCTCCGGTGCCTCATACTTCCTCGCCGCCGCCGCAATCACCGGCGGCTCCATACGTGTCGAAGGCGTCGGTCGAGACTCACTCCAGGCCGATGTGCGTTTCGCCGACATTCTCGCCCAAATGGGTTGCCGCGTGACCTGGCACCCTCGCGCCGTCGAGTTGGCGGGCGCGACTCTCAAGGGAATCTCCATCGATCTCTCCGATGCCCCCGACCTCGTTCCTTCACTCGCCGTCACCGCCGTATTCGCAAAGAGTCCCACCCGAATTTCCAACGTCGCCAACCTGCGAATCAAGGAATCCGACAGGCTCAGCGCCCTCGCAACCGAACTCGCCAAAGCCGGCATCCACGTAAAGGAGCATCCCGAGGGAATGGAGATCAGCCCCGGAACGCCATCAGGTGGGGTCTTCGAAACCTACAACGACCATCGCATCGCCATGAGCATCTCGCTATTGGGTTTGCGTACAAAAGGGGTTAGAATACACAATCCCGGGTGCGTCGCCAAAACGTACCCCACATTCTTCCAAGATATTGAAAGCGTTTCCATAAGATAGGGACGAGGAATATCAATGGGCGTTAGAGTCGCCGTCGTCGGGGCTACGGGTGCGGTGGGCACAGAGATGCTCAACGTCCTGCAGAAGAGGAACTTCCCTGTGGACCACCTCAGGCTCCTCGCCTCCAGCCGGTCCGTCGGAAAGAAGCTCCCCTTCAAGGGCGGCGAAGTCGTCGTCGAGGAGCTCAAAGAGGACAGCTTCGGCAGCATTGACGTAGCCCTCTTCAGCATTCCCGCCAGCCAGAGCAAACACTACGTCCCCTACGCGGCGAAGGCCGGTGCCGTCGTGATAGACAACAGCTCCGCATTCAGGATGGACGACGACGTCCCCCTCGTCGTGCCCGAGGTCAACCCTCAAGGCATAGCCAAGCACAAAGGAATCATCGCCAATCCCAATTGCTCCACAATAGTCATGGTGGTTCCCGTCTACCCGATCCATCAGAAGTCGCGAGTCAAGCGCATCGTCGCCTCGACCTACCAAGCCGTCTCCGGCACCGGAAGAGCAGCCATGACCGAGCTGAGAACCCAAACGGAGCATATACTCGCCGGGAAAGACATCCAGCCCCAGGTCTATCCGCACCAGATCGCCTTCAATCTCCTCCCTCACATAGGCAGCTTTACCGATAACGCCTACACGACCGAGGAGATGAAGATGCACAACGAAACACGCAAGATGTTCAACGACCGCGAGATCCGCGTCGTCGCCACGACCATCCGCGTTCCCGTATTTCGGGCGCATTCCGAAGCCCTCAACTTGGAACTCGAACGCGCTCTCACTCCTGACGAGGTAAGAACCATCCTCAGCTCGGCTCCCGGAGTCAAAGTCGTCGACGACCCGGCGCGAAATCTCTATCCCCTTCCCATTGACGCCTCCGGACAGGACGACGTACTCGTGGGAAGGATAAGGGTGGATTATTCCGTCCCTTGCGGTATCTCCATGTGGATTTCCGGCGATCAGCTACTCAAGGGCGCGGCCCTCAACGCAGTCCAGATCGCCGAACATCTCATCTGATCAACGGAGTCATCTCCCTGGGCAACGATGTCGGATGCGCAACATCAAAATGACTCTAGAGTACGACGGCACCGATTATTCAGGCTGGCAGCGCCAGCCTAACGCCAGAAGCGTGCAGGAAACCTTGGAGAGCGCCATAGCCGCAGTCACCGGAGAGTCCGTGCGCGTTACGGGGGCCGGCAGAACCGACGCCGGAGTCCACGCCCTCGCACAGGTCGCCTCCTTTGGGACCTCGTCGCACCTCACCGCCGGCGAACTCAAGGCCGCCATCAACGCGAATCTGCCGGACGACGCTTCCGTCCTGGACCTCCAGGAGGCCCCTGCCGAGTTCGACGCCCAGCGCAGCGCCCGCGGCAAGACTTACGCCTATTCCATACTTAACCGCATGGAACGCTCCCCACTCCTCCGCCGAACCGCCCTCTTAGTCAACCAGCAGCTCGACATCGGTGCCATGAGGCGCGCCGCGCGGTTCATCCGCGGAGAGCACGATTTCGCTTGCTTCCGCTCCGCGGGAAGCTCCGCCAAGACCTCCGTCAGGCGCGTGACTCATCTCGACATCGAAGAGAGAGACGGCCTCTTGTTCATTACGGTCTCCGCCGACGGATTCCTTTACAATATGGTGCGAGCCATCGTAGGTACGCTCATCGAGGTAGGAAGAGGGAAGATGTCGCCCGAAGACCTCCCGGATATCATATCATCCAGAGACCGCGCGCGGGCAGGGCCCACCGCTCCCCCTCACGGCCTGTGTCTCATGGCCGTCGACTACTGACCGCCGCCGACAGGAGGACTCAAGGTGAATAAGAGGATCGTCACAGACAAGGCCCCTCCCGCCATAGGACCGTATAGCCAGGCCATGGGATGCGGCGGCCTCGTCTTCTGCTCCGGCCAGATTCCTCTCGACGAAACGGGCCAAATGCTCGAAGGCGGCATCGCAGAACAGACCCGCCAGGCGCTGGCAAACATCTCCGCCGTGCTTCAAGCCGCAAGCCTCTCCATGCGCGATGTGGTCAAGACGACCGTCTTCATGACAGACCTCGCTCAGTTCGCCGAAATGAACGCCGTCTACCAGGAGTTCTTCCCCGTCGAACCTCCGGCACGAAGCGCCGTCCAGGTCGCCGCCCTGCCCAGGGATGCCTTGGTCGAGATCGAGGCCGTCGCCTTTCGCCCAACGTCCGAAAGGAAAGTCTGAAATGCCCGAAAGGATCGCCGTCTCCGTCGACTTGGGAGGTACCTTCATTAAGGCGGGTGCCATCGACGAGAGGGGCAAGATCCTCCACGAAATCCGAGCCGAAACCCGGGCTTCCGAAGGGGTCGATGCAGTCCTCTGGAAAATCGCCACCGTAGCCGAATCGGTAATGAAACACCTCGTGATTGCTCCCGAAGACGTAGTCGGGCTCGGAATCGGTTGTCCAGGCCTCACCAACACGGACACCGGCACCGTCCACTTCGCTCCCAACATGCCCGGCTGGAATGAAATCGAACTCGGACCACGGCTGTCGGACAAGCTTCGAATGCCCATCGTCGTCGAGAACGACGCCAACGCCGCCGCCTGGGGCGAGTACTGGATGGGCTCCGGGAAAGGCGCTTCTTCCGTAGTACTCTTCACTCTTGGCACCGGAATAGGCGGAGGCATAGTCCTCAACGGCGAGATCTGGCACGGCTTCACCGACACCGCCGCCGAGCTCGGACACATGATCGTCGAAGCCGACGGCGAACCGTGCGGCTGCGGCAACCGCGGATGTCTCGAAGCTTACTCCTCCGTCACCGGCATCCGCCGAAGAGCCGCAACGGCCATCGACGAAGGCGAGCAGTCCGTGCTCGAAACCTACCTCCGAAACGGCGAACTGTCCGGCGAACAAGTCTACACCTGCGCGCTTTCCGGCGACCTCCTCGCCGCAAGGCTCATGCGCGAGGCCGGATACTACCTGGGGGTCGCCGCCGTCAGCATAATACACATCCTCAATCCCCAAAGAGTCCTATTCGCCGGCGGCCTCGCCGCCGCGAGCGACATGATAATGAGCCCCATACTGGAAGTGACAAGGACGCGAACACTCCCCGTACCTCGAGCCAAAGCATCGGTCGCACTCGCCTCTCTTGGCGAAAAGGCCGGCCTTATCGGAGCCGCCGGATGCGTGTTCCACAAGTACGCAACTTCTGCATAATCGCTCACATAGACCACGGCAAGTCAACCCTCGCCGACAGGATTCTCGAGGTCACGGGCGCTGTCGCCGTCGGCAAACACGCCGAGCAGCTCCTCGACGCCATGGACCTCGAACGCGAGAAAGGGATCACCATAAAGGCCAGCGTCATCACTCTGCACTTCCGCCACGCGGGCGAAACGTACACGCTCAACCTCATAGATACCCCCGGCCACGTTGACTTCAGCTACGAGGTCTCCCGCAGCCTCGCCGCTTGCGAGGGCGCGCTTCTTCTCGTCGACGCCGCTCAGGGCGTCGAGGCCCAAACCGTAGCCAATGCCTATCTCGCCGCCGAGCACGACCTCGCCATAATCCCCGTCATCAACAAGATCGATCTCGCGCAAGCCCGCACCGAAGAGGTCGCAGAGGAGATGATGTCCACTCTCGGCATCAACTCCGACGAAATCCTCCTCGTCAGCGCCAAGCAGGGACTCGGAATCGACGCGGTCCTCGATGCCGTGGTCGGCCGCATTCCCCCGCCGGAGCATCACGAGGGCGAGCGCCTCAAGGCCCTCATCTTCGACGCCGAGTATAACGAGTATCGCGGCGTCATCGTCTACCTCCGGGTCTTCGAGGGGGAGATCAAATGCAAAATGAAAGTCCTTCTCTGCGGCACCAAGACCACCCACGAGGTGACCGAGGTGGGCATCCTCGCCCCTGAGATGAAGCCCTGCTCGCGTCTGGGCCCCGGGGAGGTGGGCTACATGATCGCCGGCATCCGCTCACTCGACGACGTCGGCGTTGGGGACACCGTCACCGACGCCGACAGCCCTTCCGCCCCCCTTCCGGGCTATCGCCAGCCCCAGCCGATGGTCTATTGCGGCCTTTACCCCAGCGGCGACACCGAGTTTCGCTTTCTCAGAGAAGCTCTCGGCAGGCTCCGCCTCAACGACTCATCCCTGGTCTACGAGCCCGAGCAATCAGACGCTCTCGGTCCTGGATTCCGTTGCGGCTTCCTCGGCATGCTTCACATGGACATAGTGCAGGAGCGTCTCGAACGCGAGAGCCAGCTCGAGCTTGTCAAGACCGCGCCAAATGTCACCTACCAGGTCGTCCTCAAAGACGGCTCTTCCCGCCTCGTTCACGGGCCCGACGAGTTCCCCTCGCCGGATACAATCATCGAGGTCCGCGAGCCCATCGTTCGCGCCGACTTCGTCTCGCCGTCCGAATACATCGGCAACATAATGAGGCTCTGCGAGGAACGCCGCGGTCGGCACGACCGTACCGATTACCTCACCCCCACCAGGGCCATACTCGTCTACGACCTGCCTCTTGCCGAGGTGATATTCGACTTCTATGATAAGCTCAAGTCCGCCACACGCGGATTCGGAACCATGGATTACGAGTTTCTCAGATTCGAGCAGGCGGACATCGTAAAGGTCGATATTCTGATCAACGCTAAGCGTGTCGACGCACTTTCCACGATGGTCCACCGCAGCAAGGCTGTCCGCCGCGGGCGCGCCCTCGTACAGAGGCTCAGGCGCGAAATCGAAAGACACCTCTTCGAAATTCCCATCCAAGCCGCGATCGGGGGCAGGATAATCGCCCGCGAAACCATAAAGCCCCTCGCAAAAAACGTCACCGCCAAGTGTTACGGCGGCGACGTCACGCGAAAGCGCAAGCTTTTGGAAAAGCAAAAGGAAGGCAAGCGCCGAATGAAGCAGGTAGGCGACGTTCGCATTCCTCAGGAGGCGTTCCTTTCCGTCCTGACAGTGGAAGACGACAAATGAACCCAGCCCATACGCGCCACCATCCCTTTGCCCGATTCGTTTCCGAGAACATCGTTCCCGCCGTCGGCGCTATCGTTCTCGCGGTCGTCATCCGCAGCTTCGCCCTTCAACCTTTCACCATCCCCACGGGCTCCATGGAACCCACCCTCCACGGCGACTACGCCAGGGGTGATAAAATCCTCGCCGATAAGGCCTCTCTCGCATTCTCCGAACCCGAGCGCCTCTCCGTGATCGTCTTCAAATTCCCCGAAGACGTAGGCAAGAAGCGGGACTTCATCAAGCGGGTGGTCGGGATGCCGGGCGAGACGTTCGAAATCCACGAAGGCGACGCATACATCAACGGCGAAATCCTTCGCAAGCCTCTCAAAAAGCAGCGAGGCATCTGGTCCGAGGTCGCTTCCCTTCACGCCTCCCAGTCACCTCTCCCCGGAGAATGGACCACGCAGGGCGATGCGGCATTGCAGAAAGGGGCCCTGGTCCTCGATGGCCGTCAGCGCCCCGCCTCCTTCTCGTACAACACTCTCGTGACTGACTCGGTCTCTTCCTCCCTCAGAGACTCCGCAAATCTCGTCGGCGACCTGATGGTCAAGGTGCGCCTGGCCGTCAGCGATAACGCAACGGGCGAGTTGCAGATCACGCTCCGCGACCTTCAGGGCAAAGCCACGCCCCGGCGCTTCTCCTCGCCCCAGGTCTTCTGGAGGCAGCGCGGAAGGTCGGTCTTATCCGCTTCTTTCAAACCTGAAGGAATCACCTGGTCGCTTCAACGAAACGGATCCACACTCAACAGCGTCCGAACTCCCAACTGGCCCCCCGGCCAACTCCATTCCGTCGAGTTCTCCAGCTACGACGGCACCGCACACCTTATGCTCGACGGCAACCTTCTCATGTCCGAGCAGTTCGATCCGTCTCTCGCCGCAAATGAGCTGCTTGCCGGCCTCCCGCCGCCGCTCGCTGTTACAGCCGAGGACTCCTCGCTGACGATACGCTCGGTTCGTCTCTACCGAGACCTGTACTGGACCAACATGGGCCCCTGGGCCTCCGACCACCAAGTGCTCCGCATACCCGAAGGCCACTACATCGTTCTGGGAGACAACAGCCCCAGCAGCGAAGACAGCCGCAGGTGGGGCAACTCGCCTTTCGTGCCGCGAGAAAACCTCGTCGCGCAGGCATCCGTCATCTTCTGGCCGCCGCAACGCTGGCGCATTTTGCCTTAAGGGATACTAAGTGGAACACCAACACCCCGATTCCGCTCAGCAACTTCTAGCGGCCCAGGGCCTCACGAAAGCCTTCAGCCGCCGCAAGGTCGTCAAAGACGTCGACTTCTCCGTCGGAGAGGGGGAGATCGTCGGCCTACTCGGCCCCAACGGCGCTGGAAAGACCACCACCTTCAGGATGGTCGTCGGCATAATACGGCCCGACAGCGGACGAATATCTTTCCGCGGACAAGATGTCACCACCCTCCCCATGTACAAGCGCGCTCGTCTCGGAATGGGCTACCTCGCTCAGGAGCCTTCCGTCTTCCAGGGGCTCACCGTCCAAGAGAATATCCTCGCCATCCTCGAAGCGATTGGCATCAGTCGACGAGACCGCCTCAAGCGTGCCGGCGACTACCTGCGGGAGTTCGGCCTCGCGCACCTCGCCTCCCAGAAGGCATACACTCTCTCCGGCGGTGAACGCCGCAGACTCGAAATCTGCCGCGCCATGGTCACCAATCCATTCCTCATCCTCCTTGACGAGCCCTTCTCAGGCGTGGACCCCATAGCCGTGGACGACCTCCAAGCCGTCATACTCCGCCTCAAGGCCAGGGGTATCGGGATTCTTCTCACCGACCACAACGTGCGAGAAACCCTCTCCGTCACCGACAGATCGTACATGATCCACGAGGGAGTCATTTGGAGGCACGGGAACGCCGAGGAACTCGTGAACGACGACGAAGTGAAACGCGCCTACCTTGGCGAGGACTTCTCCCTGTAGGAGCTAGAGCACCGACCCCAGCGCCCATAGCAGCACGCGCACCGAAACGTTCGCGTACACCCCCGCCGCCACATCGTCCATCGCTATCCCCCATCCCCCTTCCAGCCTCTCCAATCGCCTCACCGGAAAAGGCTTCAGCACGTCGTAGAGCCGGAACAGCAAGAACCCGAGCACCGCTCCGTGCCAGATCGGCACGGTGGCAATCCCGATGAGCGACACCAGCACGCCGCATCCCTCGTCAACGACGCACGGCCTCGGGTCCTTCTCGTCGTAGTAGCTCTCCGC
>Ga0180431_10005578_pt1 | contig 15287 bp, 12 predicted proteins | sample SS_ome_11_FD_132459 | JGI IMG/M metagenome (GOLD analysis project Ga0180431, IMG submission 132459) | Hypersaline lake sediment archaeal communities from the Salton Sea, California, USA - SS_1_MS_1 metaG | ecosystem: Environmental > Aquatic > Non-marine Saline and Alkaline > Hypersaline >... | reverse complement strand
ACTTCCTGGTTGAACCAATAGTAGCGTACCCCGTAGTCGGGCACTTGCACGCCCTCTAGAATGTCCAGTGTCTTGGCCACCTCTGCCGTGGCAGCAAGCATCTTGTACACAGTTGTGTACACCTCGCCTGTTCTGACAGCCTGAAAGGCGACCTCTTCGCTTGCGTACGGGATGTGTTCGTAGAATTTGACCTTCGGCTCATGATGGTGCCCTTCGAAGCGCTCCAACTTAAAGACCTCGTCGCGCACATGCATCACGAACTTGAACGGCCCACTCCCAACCGGATTGAAGTTTGGATACTGGGTGGGATCATCGAGGCCTTGTTCGGTCACAACATTCTCCCAAATATGTTTCGGGATGATCGGGATTTGTGTGAGTGCAAGGTACGAGAAAGGTGCATACGGGTAGCTCAGATGGAACACAAACGTGTAGTCATCCTCTACCTCGATGCTCTCAATCGGCACGAGATACGGCGCTCCAAACGGAGGAAGCTTCCATTCCTTACAATACTCGTAAGAAAAGGCTACATGTTCAGCGGTTACAGGCACTCCATCGTGGAACGTCATGCCTTCTCTTAGGTTAACTTTAATCGTAGTGTCGTTGACGACCTCGAAACTTGTTGCTGCCCACGGTTTGACGCTCGCATCGGGAGCAATCTTGAAGAGCGTATCATAGATTAGATCAAGATTCTGGATTACCGTAAACAGTGTCGACGCAAGAGGGTTAAGAGTCTCAAGTTCAGCGGTATTTCCGATCTTGAATGTATCAACACTCGGGTCTACAGGTTCAACGGTGACCATGTTCCAGGTGTTGTACGCGCCAAGCCCGATCATCGGAACCCAATTCTTGAACACATCGATGTTGTACGCATACGTCCCCGACAAGTGATAAAGAGGGATAGCCGGCACATCGACGGCAAGCTGCTGATTGCACGCCCAAACCAGCGGCAGGCGCTTCTCGGGGTCAATCGCTGTACGCTGAGCCTCGAGAAGGGCGTCATAGATCGGACTCACATAGCGGCCAACGTTGTTGCCGTTTTCCACAGCGCCGGATGAGTGAAACATACTGTAGAGGATGGCATCTGGGTCCAGCCTCTCCGGTCTTGCCACATTGGCGTAGGCCGCAATGCCCCAATCGCGAGCAATCTTGACCTCATTGTAATACGTTGACAACTCACTGTTGACCCATAGATCGATGTCCAACCCCAACGCTTCCAGGTTCTCTTTGAACATCAACCCCGTTTCGTATTGCATCGGAGAGTAGCCGGGGCCTTGCAGAAGAAAACGAACCGTCGGTACCTTGGTTGCAGCACCGACTCCCACCACAAAAGCCCACACCAGCAAAAGCGCCAAACAACTAACCATAACTGACCGTAGACTTCTAAGCATCTAGACCTCCTTGTACAACTCGTCACGTGGATTTCTCCTTCAGAAGCTGAGCAGCTATCGTTGTTTACCACCCCCTTCCGCAAGAACGGCCCGAGTTCAGCTAGTGGAGAGGCCAGATCATTTAACTAATTAATTTCGTGGCTGCGGTTTTTTTTCGTACCGAACCTGCATTTCATTATACGTTTAACTTTTTGTATGTCAAGAGCAAGCAGATTCTACACTAGAGGTCTGGCGTTGTCAAGTCTCGTGGGATCATGCTCGCTCATACATGTTATCGGTAGATGCGGATAGCTTTCGCGCATGTTTCTGCGGCGGGTTAGGCTTTCGCAAGCTTGGCAATGGAGGGCGTGGCAGCCAACAAGTGCTCGGATTTAAATAGAAGGGTACGCCCTTGCACCGACTTAGGGGCTAGCAGCCTGCGTTGAAATGATCCAAGCCTCTCTCTGTCACCGGCTGACAGCGTTGATCGGCGATGCCTCCTGCTTGAACGAGTGAGCCAGGGTCGTGTGTTCCCTCACTCCGCTGGTTGGGGACAAACCCGGATAGCCCGGTACACCTTCAGCAGTCGGTCCATACCTCCCGTTGCGAGCTTCTCCCCTTCACGTTCCCGCCAGAAGATCCTACTGTAAGGGCAGATTCAGCGCTTCAGGTGATAGGACATTTCGCTTGCAATGCAACCGTCAAACCCGGCCATATTGCTGCATTCCCACCTATTCAGCTTGCCGCGGGTCAACGGCTCGAGAAGGCAATTTTCCCTAATCGCTATTGCGCTTCCTTGACAAGGTGCCAGTCTTTCTCTTAGTGTGAAAAATATCCTTTTCACATGAGGAGGTGGGGTTCTTGGCTAGTAAGAAGCACCTAGTGCTCGCCCTCGACGTACATCAAAAACTCAGGAAAAAAAAGGAAGAAACTGGATTGACCGTGACGGAAATCGGTAACTCCATACTCCGTGAAACGCTGTCTCGCCCGTCCTTCGGCGAAATGGTCGGACAGAAATTGATTGAAATGGGAAGGATCTCACCCGTCGACTATGAAGAAGCACTGGCTCACGTACTGTCAGAATCGAAGGGATCTACGAATCCGTTCGTGGACTTACTACGCGTAACTCCCAACCATACCCTAGTTGGCGGCTGTTGGGAAGGGAAAGAACGCTACGTGGCTGCAGATAGATCTTACCAAATCATTGAGTGGTGGGTGGCAGATACAAAGGAACCGCCTATTGCTCACCATCATGAGCAAGCTGGGATAATAACGTGTCTTTTTGGGGGAGTGAAGATAGTAATAGACACAGAATCACACGTCCTGGGTGCTGGAGATGCAGTCAAAATTCCTGCAAGAGTTGTTCACACTGTCGCTTCCTTGACAGACAACGCTAGAACCCTACAAATCAACATGCCAGCGTGGCCCGACTTCCTCATGACCTGACACCCGGAAATCGGCCCATGCCCGAGGCTAGAACTTTGGACATAAGGTTGGAATGTTGGACGGGTTTAGGGTGTCCAGTCTCGGAATGGTGTTGACACTCCAGGCCTCCTCATGGCGTTGTTCGCGTACGGTGCCCCAGGCAGGCCACGACAGCGCCATGGCGATGATCCTGCGTCCTTGGTGTCCAGCTGAGGGTGGCGGTCCTAGACGCGTTGCTGCTCGTCCAGGATGCAGCCCATCATCGATTCCATACAGTGTGAAGCGTCTCTTCCAGCGGTAGTAAAGCGTTCACGAGATCCCTGCCTCGCGACAGGCAGCGCTGACGTTCTCCAACTCCTTGGCGCGCTGCAGGACATGCAACCGAGAAAGGTATACCTTGTCTTCGAGGGTCATCGGCAGACCTCCCGAAGGTGGGATCTCACAATCGATGTTGACAGGAGATGCATGGAGCTCGAAGAGGGTTCTCACCGGACTTTAACAAACACTGATGCGTCGGATTTAGCATCCCTTTGTGGGTTCAGAAGAGCCAGATGAGAAAGGCGCAATACCCGGCAAACAACAGGCTGCCTTCCCATCTTCTGATCACTCGGCCCGACATGAGCGGCACGAGCGCAAGGGACAGGAAGAGCATCACCGGAAACTGGAAGAGCAGCCATTCCGACTCCACTGGGAGCGGCCGGATAAGAGAGCCAAGTCCGATGACGGCAAGGATGTTGAACAGATTGCTGCCAATGATGTTCCCTATGCCTAGATCTGCCTCCTTTCTGATCGAAGCCACAACGGTGGTGGCAAGCTCCGGCAGAGACGTACCCACAGCCACCAGAGAGAGGCCGATGATTCCCTCGCTCACGCCAAACGCTCGTGCAAGATAGACCCCAGAACCGACCAGCACCTGCGCTCCCAGAATCAGCCCGCCGAGGCCGAAGAGGAACAGCAGTCCGTTTTTCAGCGTTGACCTTCGTGTGAGTGAGGCCTCATCCGGCCTCTCCGGCTCGGCTTGACTTTCCTGGGGTTGCACCCTGGCCGTACGAACGCTGTAGGCAAGGAAAACCACCAGTCCTGCGAGGAGGATCCCTCCGAAGGGGCGACTGATCGCCCCGCTCCAGGCCATGCCATAAAAGAGGAACGAGGCAACGAGCATCATCGGGATTTCGCGACGAACCAGCCCCCGCTCGGCGCGGAGCGGACGCAAGATCGCGGCGATGCCGAGGATTAGGGCAATGTTAGCGATGTTGCTCCCGATCACGTTCCCTACTGCGAGTGCTTCGCTCTTCTGCACGGCAGCAAGGAGGCTCACCACAAGCTCAGGGGCGGATGTCCCAAAGGCGACTACGGTGAGGCCGATGATCAGTGGACGGATACGCAGCGCGCGGGCGAGCGAAACCGCCCCCTTCACCATCCCCTCGGCCCCGAAGTAGAGCAGAATAAGACCAGCAACAAAAAGAAGTGCCTGAACTGCCATGCTATTCACTTTGGGTTTCGCCTCTCTTCGCCAAAAGCATCTCCCTTAGCACGCTCATCCCGCAGGGCCAGCTTTCGTTGGGAGCTGATCCCTTACCTGTCTAACTTCGTGGCCGTCCCTGAGGTGGCGAGCTCCATTGCTTCTTGCGCGGCTGCCGATTGCATCGTACTCACAAAAGCTTGTCATATCAGCCACGGACCAAGAGTATATGTCAGGACCCACTCTTCACGGCCAATGGAAGGCTTCTGCTGTTGTCTTGCGCCACTCTTCGTGCCACCAGCTTCCCCAATTCGGCAACCACAATGACGCTTATCCCACACAGAAACACAATACCCCAGTCGGAAAGGCCGAGAGCAAACGTGCGAAACGGTCCCTGCAGAAATGGGACATAGAGCAAAGGCAGCGTGAGAAGAAAACTGGAGGCGACACCGCCGAGCAGCCATCTATTCCTGAACACGCCGACTGTGAACAACGACATGCGCTCCGAACGACAATTGAAGCTGTGGAACAGCTGGACCACCACCAACGTGACGAACGTCAGGCATTGTGCTTCCACCAGGTTTCTGCCCGATTGAAGGGCCCCGATAAAAACGCCGAAGGTAACCAGTGCGGTCCACAGCCCGATCCCTGCGATGAAAATCGTCACCGGTCGCGAGAAAACACCTGCCTTGGAACGTCGCGGAGGCCGTCGCATCACGTCGGGAGCGGCGGGATCAACAGCCAGAGCCAGAGCGGGCGGGCCGTCGGTCACCAGATTCACCCACAGGATCTGAAGCGCCACCAGCGGAATTGCAGGCTTGCCCATCAACGTTGTGACAACAAATGCGATCAGCATGAGAAGGACCTCCCCGCTGTTGCTGGCGAGCAGAGACATGAGGAACTTCTTGATGTTGTCGAAGATCCGACGACCCTCCTCTACTGCGGCCACAATTGAAGCAAAGTTGTCATCGGTCAGCACCATCGCACTGGCTTCCTTGCTGACATCCGTGCCGGTAACCCCCATGGCGACGCCGATGTCGGCACGCTTCAACGCCGGGGCGTCGTTGACTCCGTCGCCAGTCATCGCGACAACGTGGCCTTTCTTCTGCAGCGCCTCCACCACACGCATCTTGTGTGCCGGAGATACGCGGGAATAGAGCCGTACTTGCTCGACTTGCCCGTCGAACTCCTTATCGGAGATCTCATCGAGTTGTTTGCCGGTCAGGGTTACGGAGTGCTCGTCCAACAGCCCGAGTTTCTCGGCGACCGATATGGCGGTCAACTCGTTGTCGCCGGTGATTATCACTGAGTTGATCCTAGCCCGGCTGCAGACTTCAACGGCCTGCCTGACCTCCGGGCGAGGAGGATCGATCATGCCGACGAGTCCAAGGAAGACCATGCCCTGCTCCGCAATTTCGGCCGATTCACCGCACGCCAGTGCTTTGTCGGCGAGGCCCAGGACGCGCAGCCCACTTGCGGCCATTGTTTGGCTCTCCCCCAGGATCTGTTCCTTCTCGCTTTGGGGAAGGCCCTGTTCGCTATCGTTTGCATGGACGCAAGTGCACAGGTCGAGGATCAGCTCGGGAGCCCCCTTGGAATAGGCGATCGTTCCGTCGGGTGCCTTGTGAAGTGTCGTCATCCGTTTCCTCTCCGAGGAGAAGGGCACCTCGTTTATTCGTGGATACTGACTTTCGAGCCGTTCCGGATCAATTCCCGCCTTGGCGGCCAATACCACCAGAGCACCTTCGGTGGGGTCGCCGTGAATGGTCCATTTCCCGTCGGCGTTTTGGAGGCGGGCATCGTTGCACAGGGCACCGGCAACAAGCAGCCGCTCGACATGGGCATCTTGTCTTGGATCGATCGTCGCGCCGTCAACTCGATACTCCCCCTCGGGCTCGTATCCCGCGCCGTCGATTTCGACAAGGTGGCCGTTCGCGTAGAGTTGCGTGACCGTCATTTCATTCTGGGTCAGCGTGCCTGTCTTGTCCGAACAGATGAAGGTGGTACAGCCGAGGCTCTCCACTGCGGGCAGATACCGAACGAGGGCGTGGCGCTTTGCCATCCGCTGGACCCCCACAGCGAGAGCGATGGTCACCACCGCGGGCAGCGCCTCGGGAACGGCCGCAACCGCTAGGCTCACCCCCCAGATGAACGCCCCGAGTATCCCCTCAAACATGCCGACGGCGAGCCCGGTGCCAGCGACCACCGCGCAGATCCCCAAGCAGGCGATCCCCAAGATGCGCCCCGCCTTGTCCAAGCTGACTTGCAGGGGAGTCGGCGGCCGTTCTACCGCCTCGAGCATCCCTGCAATCCGGCCGAATTCTGTTGCCATCCCCGTGTCGGTCACCATGGCTTCTCCTCGGCCGTAGATGACCGTGGTCCCGGCGTAGACCATGCTTTTTCGATCGGCAACTTGGGCTTCCTCAGGAATCGCCTCAAGCGTCTTCTCCACGGCCACGGACTCGCCCGTCAATGGGGCTTCGTCCGTCTTGAGATTCATCTGCTCGATGATACGGGCGTCAGCGGGTATGCGATCGCCAACCTGCAGCACAACCACATCGCCGGGGACAACTCCCCTGGCCGGAATCTCTTTCGGCACGCCATCGCGCTTCACCAGTGCAGTCGGCGCCGCCATTCTCTGCAGGGCCTCTAGCGCCCGCTCCGAGCGATACTCCTGGACGAAGCCGAATGCGGCGGCAAATAGGATGATGATGAGAATCAGGGCCGGGTCCCAGATGTCTCCTTCGCCCATCACGGCAAGGATTCCCGAAACGACGGCGGCAACGACAAGGATGACCAAAAGGAAGCTTCTGAATTGCTCAACGATCAGCGTCCAAGACGATTTCTTCTTGCGCGCGGCAAGTTCATTCGCCCCCGCTTGGGCCAGCCGGCGCTCCGCTTCCCCGGTTGTCAGTCCGGCTGCACTTGCCTTAAGCGTTGAGACAACCTCTTCCACAGAGAGGCCATGCCAGCTTCGCGTCGTTTCGACTGTTTCGCCGCGTTTCTCAGGCGCTGTTCTGTTCATCGATCTCAAGTCCGAAGCGTTGTTCTGCCCGACATGATTGGGATGCAGGGATAATACAAAGCACAATCGCAAACTTCATGGTCACAGCATAACCTGACATCTGGAAAGCGCCTGTGCTTCTCAAGCAGACTCACGGCATGAAAGGCGCTGGAGGAGCGACCGAAAAGCATGTACGTCCTCAATCCAACCAGGATGAGCGGAGTCAGGCTATGTGCTGCTGCTTGGCGGAGAGGCTGTCTTCGCCGGCAGAATTTTGCTCGCTTCGAGGAACGTGAGGATACCGTCCACGATACCCTGAGCGATCTGATCTTGGTAGACAGGATCGAGAAGCTTGGCGCGTTCGTCGTTACAGGTGAGGAATCCCACTTCGATCGACGCAGCGGGAAGCGTCGTGTGCCGAAGGTAGAGCTGCTGTGAACGGACCCCCCGGTCCCGTGCCGCCGTGGCCTGTACCACCGCATCCTGTACCGCAGTTGCCAGGATCCAGCTTGGATCATCCGAGGCACGAGTGTCATCCACCCAGGTTTCAACCCCGTGAACCTCGGGGTAGTCGCAGGCATTGACGTGAATCGATAGATAGAGGGCCGCTCCCACTTGATCGGCCAACTGAACGCGATCGGTCTTCTCGACGTAGACGTCCAGCTCTCGAGTCAAGACCGGCGCGAGATCGGGGTGCGCGTCGGCAAGTGCCTTCACGCGGGAGACGATCTCCAAGTTGATGTCCTTTTCCAGGAAGTCACCGACGACAGCCCCCGGATCCCGACCTCCGTGGCCGGGATCAAGAACAAGTGTCACAGCGGGTCTCGCCGGTACCGCGGCCGCGACCTCGACGTTTTCAGGGGAACGACGAAAGGCCCCGGCAAGGACAAGCGAGATCACAACAACGATGACTACAACAACCCCGACAGCCATGGCTCTCTTCATATCATCAGGCTAGCACGTACAGGCAGCTCAGACGCGGCTACCTGTCCAATCCGTGCTACTCATCTGCCGGACGCTCAAGGCCGACACGTGTCCTTCTCTGATCCGCCAACGCGCAGAGCGGAATCGACGGAGAAGCCATCGAAAACTACAAAGGAAGGACCAAAGTCAGGCCCGGGTTATGTGATCCCTTCGCCACCCGTGAACCACCACACCCGTGCAGCCTCCTATCCAATCGGATAGACTCGCACTGGACGGAGAGTGCCTGGATTGAAGAAGACATCGCTGGTCTGGTTGCTGCTCGGAATCATCTGGGGATCGACTTGGCTCTTCATCAAGCTCGGGTTGGAGGATCTTCCTCCGTTTCTGTTTGCCGGTCTGCGTTTCGCCATCGCGTCGGTTTTTCTCTGGGTGATTCTGTGGGTGCGGCATGTTCGCCTTCCAAGGATTCGGCGGGATTGGCTCGTGATGGTCGGCATGGGGTTGCTCACCTTCAGCATGAATTACGGCCTGGTTTACTGGGGCGAGAACCACATCCCGGCCGGGCTCACTTCGATCCTGTTTTCCACCATGCCGCTGTTCGTGCTGCTCTTGGTCCATGTTTTCCTTGCCGATGAGCGCATGACGAGCTGGAGTCTCGGTGGCATCTTGGTGGGGTTGGCTGGGGTAACGCTCATTTTCTCCAAACAATTGCAGCTGGCCGACGTATTGGCGTTCTGGGGGTCGTTGGCCATTCTGGGGGCAGCACTTGCAGCGGCGGTTTCCTCCGTTCTCGTGCGGCGGTTTGCACAGCATCTCGATTCGATGGTGCTGACGACGATCCAAATGACCGCCGGCTGTATCCCGCTTGTTGCCCTGGGTTTGGGTTTGGAAGGCTCGCCCATCCGCTTCCATTGGACGGCAATGGCGTGGACCTCCTTGCTGTACATGGCAATCATTGGCTCCGCGTTGGCATTCGTGCTCCTCTATTGGCTGCTCAAGCAGATCGGTCCGGTGAGGGCAGGGCTGATCATCCCGTTTACAACTGTAGTGGCCGTGCTACTCGGGGTGATTGTCTTGGGAGAGGCGTTCACCTGGCGCACAGGCGTGGGCGGAGCGCTGGTCCTCGTCGGTCTGACGTTGGCGACGCGGAAGGGCGATGCACAACAAGGCTCTTCGACCGCACAATAAGCCAGCGCTGCCGAATTGAAAGCACGAAGGTGTGGACCAGACACGTAAGGTTGTACTATGGAACAAGACAACCTTTAGAGACCCGTTTTCAGATTCGCAGGTCGAGTATCCCAACTGTATTTCGAATATTCAGACTTGACAAAACTTATGAAACATTTATCATTCCCTAGCTGTCAAAAAGGAGAAATCGTGAGCGACAAACAAGAGGCACGGCGGCAGTTCATCGAAGACGCCGGCGACACGCTGGAGGAGCACGGACTACCGCACATGGCAGGCCGAGTCTTGGGTGCACTGATGATCTGTGTGCCGCCGCAGATGTCGATGAATGAGCTGGCGGAGCAGCTGCAAGCAAGCAAGGGATCGATCAGCTCGGCAACGCAGATGCTCCTTCGCCTGGGAATCATCGAGAAGATCAGCATGCCTGGGCATCGGCGGCACTATTACCGCCCTCGCGCCAATCTGTGGTCGGACCTGTTTACACTAAGGACGGAGCACCTTAACAGGCATCACGCACTGGCGGATCAAGGGCTAAGGGCGATCGCGGATGAACCCCTCGAGATGAAGGAACGGCTGTTCGAAATGCAGGTTTTCTTCGACTTTGTCGAGAAGGAGATTCCCGGGTTTGCGCAACGCTGGGAAAAGCAGCGTCCGCAGCTGCTGAAAAAACGATTGGCCTTATACAAATAGAAAGGACGTGCAATGAAATATCGATACGTAGCTTGTACTGTGATGTGCTTCATCCTAGTCGGCATCGGGTTGTCAGCCCAGACGACCGGCCAGACGGATTCGGCGCGCGTCCGTCTCCTGCTCGTCGATGAGACGAAAACGTTCGCCTCCACGATGCGCGTCGGCGCGCTGGCCGGTGCACTGAGGAAGATGGGCCTGTTTGATGTTTCCGTGAAACTGGTGGATGTATTAAGCAGCTACGACGACCCACTGATGATAGAGCAACTGGACCCGGGGCAGGCGCCATTCGACGTGATCGTTGTTCTTCCACGCGGACTCGATGACGGCTTGGTGGGCCAGATCTGGCTTGCAACCGAGGGGCTGGAATCCCTGACGCCAAAGGTGCGCACCGGGGTGGACGCGACCTCGTACATCGTCGATCAGGTTTTCCAAGGGCTCGCCGAGGCGATCGACGTGAGTGAAGACCTTTGGCCCGGTCTCCTCGCCGCCCTGTATCTCAAGGGAGGATGGCTGCGATGAACAAGGTACTGAAGAGGTTGTTCGCGTGGACGGTCGATCACCCGATCTGGACGATCGGAATCGTCCTCGCCGTGGTTGTCGGATTCACGGCAGCGATCTCCAATCTGTCCATGGAGACCGACTTCCGCGAGTTCATGAGTAAGGACGACCCGGTCATGAAGCTGATGGACGAGGCCGAGGAACGCTACGGCCGCTCGTTCGGCATTTTCGTGATGGTGGTCAATGAACACGGAATCTTCAACGAGGACACCCTTTCCAAGATTCGTCACATGGAGAACGAATTCGAGGCGATTCAGGGAGTCAAGTCCATCTCCAGTCCGCTGTCGGCACAAGTGATCACGGGCACGGAAACTGCACTGAACGTCCAGAAGGCCGCCCAAAAGGGAGAAGTCCCGGCTACGCCGGAGGCGATGGCGGCGTTCCGCGAGCAGATTATGGGAAGCCGCATGCTGAGCGGCAACGTCGTTTCCTCCGACGGAAAGGCGGGAGCGATCTCCATCGAGCTGAAGATCGGCGCCGATGAGGCGGCGGTCACCGAGAAGGTCATTGAGATCGTCAAGCCACTCCAGGGCGGCTCCGATGAGATTTACATCTACGGCGACGCCTACATCGACACGCTGATGAGCGAAGAGATGGGTCGCGACATGCAGATCCTGCTTCCACTAGCGATCTTCATGATCGTGGCCGTCCTGTTCTTGAGCTTTCTCAATCTGCGCGGAGTTCTCATTCCGGTCGCCGTGGTCGTCTTTTCGGTGCTGCTCGCGCTGGGGATCATGGCGCTGGTCGGATTCCCGATGACGATGGTCACATTCATTGTGCCTGTGTTGCTGCTGGCAATCGGCATCGCCGACGGTATCCACGTCCTCAATCGCTACAACGAGGAAGTGGTCAAGGGCCTGCCGAAACGAAACGCAATCCTGAACACAATGGACGAGATGAAAGGGCCGGTGGTCATGACGTCCCTCACGACCGGAGCCGGCTTCCTGTCGCTTCTTTCTTCGTTCTTCATCCCCCAAAAGCACCTCGGGGTCATCGCGGCGGTGGGTGTGCTGGCGGCAATGGTGTTGTCGCTGGTCCTGATTCCCGCGATCCTGTCGCTGCTCAAGTCACCCAAGGTCAGGCAACAGGAGAAGGGCCTGCGACCGCTGACCCGAGCGCTCCTGGGTTTTGAGCGTTTGGTGATCCGTAGACGCCGAGTGGTGCTGGTTTTCGCTGTGATCGTGCTGGCGGCAATGGTCGCCGGGTTGCCACTCCTGCGGGTCGAAACCTCGAACGAGGAGATGCTGGGCGAGAATCATCCCGCGATCCAGATCATGAAGCTCTCCGATCGGTACTTCTCGGGATCGGCCCAGGTGATGATCGAGATCGATACGCAGAAGCGCGACGGGTTGAAGGATCCGGCGGTGCTGTCCCAAATGCTCGCACTGGAGGAGTTCCTGGAGACAGAGGGGATCACAAAGACGATCTCCCTCACTACTCTGGTGCGGGAGATGAACCAGAAGTTTCACGCCGACGATCCGGCCTACTACGTCATCCCCGAGGACCCGAAGCTCGTGTCACAGCTCCTGCTGCTGTTCACATTCCAGGGCGGCAATCTCGGCGACATGGCGCTCGGCGATTTCTCGGCAGGGACGACCATTGGACTGTATCCGATGCCGTCTACCAGTGAGATGTCCAGACTGTCACGCGAGGTTCAAGGCTATCTGGATGAGCACTTCAACGGCGGAACCGCTGCTCGGGCGCGGATGGTCGGGATGACGGTGATGATGGATCGCATGATGACGAGAATGACCCAGAGCCAGATGATCGGACTGGGCACGACGATCGCCGCGGTGGCGGTGATCGTGATACTCCTGATGGGCTCGATCGTTGCCGGACTAGTCGCCATGATCCCGCTGCTTCTCACCGTGGCGATCAGCATGGGAATCATGGCCTACAGCGGTATACCGCTTGACATCATGACCCTGATGGTCTCAGCGATTGCCGTCGGGATCGGAGTCGATTATTCGATTCACTTCATCTCCCGCTTCCGCCGGGAGTATCGCAGGGATCAGGACGCTCACCGCGCCCTGCAGGGGACAATCCGCACAACAGGACGTGGGATCACCTACAACGCGCTCACCGTGGCACTGGGGTTCTTCATCCTCGTGTTCGCCTCGTTCAAGGGGATCCGGTTCTTCGGCTTGCAGATCGCACTGACCATGGTGATCAGTGCGGTGTCGGCGATCTCGATCATCCCCGCGATCCTCGTGCAGTGGCAGCCGAAGTTTCTGCGACGGCCGGTGTGGGGACAGGAAAAGGAGACAAAGTCTGCAGAGAAGGCATCCAACGCTTAAGTCCCCAACAGGGGAGTCAATACTACTAAAGGAGGAAATCCATGCGTAGCAATAGATGGAACAAGATGTTCGGTTGGACACTGATGGCGTTGCTGCTAATCGGCGGCGCTGCCCTCGCACAGGAACTCACAGCCGATGACATCCTCGATCGGATGGAGGCCGAAAGCGATGTGCTCGCCGAAGGAAGCATGATCATACAGATGAGGTTTGACAATGTTTATTCGGACGGCACCACGGCGTCGAATACCTTCGCCGGATTGAGCAAGCCAAACATGTCGCTGATGTATTTCCTCGAGCCCGAGGACGTGCGGGGCACGATCTTCCTGACCCTGGACCCGGAAGCCGAGGGCGCGAACACACGGCTGTGGTTGTATTTGCCTCTTCTCGGCATTCCAAAGGAGCTCGTCTCCGAGGAGGCCCGTGGCGGAAGCTTCGCCGGCAGTTCGATCTCCTACGAGGACATTGGAGGCGATGATCAGCGTGAGGACTACGATGCCGTGCTGATCGGAGAGGAAGTGGTCACCGTCGGCAATGAAGATCGCATCGCGTACGTGATCGAGTCGACGGCCAAACCGGATGCCGATGAGGACATCGTGCGCACGGTGCTGTGGGTGGACAAAGAGAATTTCGTGATGCTCAAGATGGAGGCCTACAACGACCTCGGTAGCCTCGAACAGACATTGAATGTCATCGAGTTGGGTGAATTCGAGGGACATCTGGTGGTCGACGGGATGCACGCCCGCGACGTTCTGGAGGAGAGCGAAACCACGATTACCTTCCTCGAGCGACGCCGACCGGACGGCGAAATCCCCGACGAGGTATTCGACCCCGAAACCCTAGCAAGCTTCGACCCCGCCGCTTGGAGCCTGTAGGCCATAGTTGCGATGCGGACAAAACGGGGCGCTCTCGCGGGCGTCCCGTTCTTTTTTTTGAGAACGCCGAGCTGCCGAGATGACATCGGGAGAGCAGATAAGTTCTTGCTTTAGTATTTGAACAGGTTCTGACCAACAACCTAGAGCGGGCAGAGTGCAACCGTCAATACTGCCGGCAATCGCCGGTTTCTCGCGCCTCACTACTGCTCGGGGCAGGAACAGTCCGCTACGCTTCACGCAACCTTCAGAGCCTGTTCGCAATTCCTTCGCATCGGCCGACTACACTTCCGATTTGCTGTGTGGTCGGTTTGGCTTCAGTATCTATACAACGATAGCTTGGGGGAGGGTGAGGATCGTGCCCGTTTCCCGAAAACAAGGATTGGGGGCAATGCTATGAGACACAAACCCTCGCTGAGTCTGAGCATGTTGCTTGTAGGCCTCTTGGCCGGCCTCACCGGCTGCTTTTTGCTCAATACACCCCCAATAGCCGATTTCACTCGCAGTCCGTCGTTCGGCGGCTCGCCGCTCGCCGTCTTCTTCAACGCGGAAGCCTCCCACGACCCGGACGGCACCATCGCCGCCTACGAATGGAGTTTCGGTGATGGAACAGCCAAATTTGGAGAGACCGCAACCCACACCTACAAGATCGCCGGCACGTATTCAGCCAAGCTCATCGTCACCGACGATCGCGGGGCACGAGACAGCACCGTCCGCGCGATCGTTGTGGAGGAGCCGGACGCAGAGATCCCCGTGGGCACGCAGTTGGGGCAGCGCGCACCGGAGTTCACCCTCGAGGATCTTCAGAACGAGGAAGTTTCCCTGTCCGACTTTCTCGGCAACGTCGTGATCCTCGACTTTTGGGCCAGTTGGTGTCCTCCGTGCCGCTATTCGATGCCGCACCTCGAGAACCTGGGCGCAGGCTATCGTGACCAGGGGTTGGTGGTACTCGGAGTGAACCTGGACGAAAACCGGCAGGACGCGGAGACCTATCTTGAGAACAGCGGCTATTCCAACATCGTCACGGCGTGGAAATCCTACGCCGCCGCGCAGGCGGTAAAGGACCTGTACGGCGTTACAGGCATTCCGCACACGTTCCTCATCGACCGCCAGGGCATCATCCGCTACTCCGACCACCCAATCCGCCTCCGCGACTACCACATCGAGCCGTGGCTATAACGCCACGACCCACAAACTAGCTGGCCTGCGGTTTCCCCCTCTCACCAGTCCAATCCGGAATTCCGAACCACCGAAAAGTGACAGTTCGAATCCCCTCGGCTCCGCATCGCCAGGCTCGAACTGGGAGCTGTGAAGCTTAAACACAGTGCGTTATGGGAACCTCACATTGGGTCACTCAGGTATTCCTGCGAAGGAGAAGGGCGCGACGGTTTCTGGAGGCGAGGCCAGAGAAAGGACGAAGATCGGATGAATCAATCAGTACTTCCATATGAGATAACGATCTATTTCTGTCCTTCGTGTCGTGCTCACGAAAGCTCCACATTCCGT
>Ga0180431_10005577_pt1 | contig 15289 bp, 12 predicted proteins | sample SS_ome_11_FD_132459 | JGI IMG/M metagenome (GOLD analysis project Ga0180431, IMG submission 132459) | Hypersaline lake sediment archaeal communities from the Salton Sea, California, USA - SS_1_MS_1 metaG | ecosystem: Environmental > Aquatic > Non-marine Saline and Alkaline > Hypersaline >... | reverse complement strand
GGAAGAGGTGGCCCGCCTGGGCGGGCAGGTCACCTCTCAGGGAACGCTGACGAGACAGGCACAGAGTCACTGATGACTCCCATCCATCGCAGCTTCGTCGATTCCGTTGGGCAGGGTTGTCCAGTAGGAAGAGCGGGTCAGGTCGGGGACCTGACACCCACCGGCATGAGTCTCTTTGTGTGCCTGTCAGGTCCCCGACCTGACGGGGCCAGAAGGTTGGGTGGACAGAAGAGATACTTGAATGCCCGCATATTGCACCTTGATCACATCGACAACATGTTGTCGTTCCCGCTTTGCCAAGCGCCTAAGCACCAAATCCGAAGGCTCTTTCATCGCTCCGTGTTGGTTGTGCCTGAAAACGCTATACGTGCGCAACGGGAATTGCAGGGCATCAACCCACAACAGTGAAAGAGCCAATCCGAAACAATACCAAAAGCTCTAAGCACGAAACGGGGGCGGGGGCGAGGTCTGGCCGGCGGGGCTGACGGCAAATACTGGTGGGCACAGCCCACTTTAGTGTGCCCGACATGGGCTGTGTCTAGTGAGTTGAGAGGTCCTCACAGGAGGTGATGGAGCCGGCCATAGCCGAACCGCAAGGCGTAGTCGTGAGGCGGAGCTGAAGGAAGCGGGAGGCAAACCAAAAATGGTACGTCCGGTGGTGTGGGAGGGTGCTGGGGCGCAATCCCCAGTACCCCCCCGATCGGATTCGTGAAAACGTCCCTCCGCTGGGTGGGCCTCTGCCCTCCCTACGGCTGTGCGCTACAATAGTGTTTGGTGCTGAGTAAGTTAGGTAGGACGAGGTGATATCATGGCCAACTTCTTGCCCATGGGGTACCGCTCCCGATTCTTCCCCGTTTGAATACGGTGGCGTAGGCTTGGAGGCCCCCAGAATCTTCAAGTAGTGACTGTCACTAGGGCGGTTGCTTCGCACCAAGTCCCCAGCCTTTCCTAGGCGTTGTAGGGGGTGGGCTGTGCACCACAACGTCAGTGACGGGATTCCACTACCAGGTTCTCATGAGCGCAATACGGCAGTCTGATAGACGGTGTCCTGCCCCAAGCCTCACTTCCCGGGTGGTACAATAGCCGGAGGCTGGCCGCAAGCAGCACGACGCAGACTGCATGGCCGGCTCTATGAAGGAGAGGTGATGATCATGGCTGACCTGGCTGAGCTTGAATCGGAGATCAGGGTCTTGAAGGACATCGAGGCCATCAAGAGGTTGAAATACAGGTACTGTCGCTGCATAGATACGAAGCTGTGGGATGAGCTGAGCGGCTGTTTCTCTGAAGATGCATCAGCATACTACTACGAGCCCAAGTGGGAGTTCCACGGAGCGGAGGCTATCGTGCAGTGGCTCCAGGAGGTTGATGGACGGGAATCCATGTCCGGCGTCCATCAGGTCCATCACCCCGAGATTGCCATAACCGGCGACACGACTGCCACGGGCGTATGGGCGTTGCACAGCTACTCCATCGAAAGGGCGGTAAATCAGGCCTTTCGCTTCGATGGCTACTATCATGACGAATACGTCAAGGAAGAAGGGGTGTGGAGGATAAGGACCACGAGGGCCAGCTATGTCATCAGAGAGACCTGGGACCGGGCTCCCAGGCTGTCCACCCAGTACTGAAGGCCGGGGCAAAGCAATGGCGGGGTCAGGTTATCGCTGACTCTACCTCTTCAACAAGGAAGTAGGCGTTCATGCTGAAGTCCAGGAACACTTGTCCTGAGTGCCCCAATGCGTAGCGGGCGTCCCCCTCGGCAACATCAACCATTGCCTGGAAGCCTTCCATGTCGTCAAACCAGTGTTCGGCGATACAGTCGAATTCCAGTTCTGCATCGCCATCTGTCACGACTCTGGTGGTGACGTAGTTCCTCACGTATCTCTTGAGGGTGGGAAAGAGGCTTATCTCCAACGGGGCATGGACTTCCTCGAACTGTTCCCGGAACTCTTCGGGCGTTAGTCCCGGCTTCCTCTTGAGAAACGCTATTCCCTTGAGCACAGTGATCTACCTCCTCTGGTCTCCGGTCTGATGCGGGTTTCGGTGAAATCGGCCACCGGGTTCGCTGCGAAGCGGCCGGGTGCCCGGTCGAAATGGCCGGGGGCTGAGCGGCGGTGGGCCTGGACCAGTTTAGCCAGGATTGCCTGCGACCTACAAGTGTGCTCGCTTCATCGGCTATTGTGGGGAGAAGAATTTCCTGGGATTTGGAGCTTCTCTGCTGTCCTCCCTCCCGTGGCGGGAGGGAGTTAGAGGGAGGGGGGACCGGCCCACCCCTGCCGGCGCTCCGATGAGGAAAGACAGCGCCAGCACGATTTGCGCCCGGCACCTTCGCCGCCAAGGAACCGACGCTGAAAAGGCACTGTGGTACCAGAGCGTAGGGTGGACTGTGCCCACCATCCCACGCGCTGCCTTTGATCTGCGCTGCTGCCACAGGGTCACCGGGGGGTTGGGCCTCGTTTGGGCGGCCGGGCGCTCTGCACCAGACCGTGAAGCCCCTGGGTGACGCGTCCAAGAACGTCGGGCGAGAGCCAGGACTTGCCAGGAAGGCGGCACATACGCCCCCGTCCTCTTTCCCTGAGGCAGGCCAGCCCGGCAAGTGGTACAATTGCCCAACCGCAAGACGGTCCGGGCGTGGCCACACGTGGAATGGCCGGCGGAAGGAGGAGCACCATCAAAGAACAGTTGCTGACAGCACGAGGCAATAGCATATTGTCGATAGCACTCGGCCTGGCGATACTTGTCTACATCATCGTGGTACAGGCCAGCGACGTCCTGGGGGAGTCAGGCAGGTTCAGCGGCCTTCTCTATATCGGAGGCGCTACCTGAGCAATTGGTGAGCTTCATAGCACCGCCCGGTTCGGGTGGCTCAGACGACACTCAGATCGCTACATCTCCATCAGAAGGAGAATGACACACCCGCTTTCAGTGGCAGGGAATACGCTTGGTGCTGCCGCCGTGGCAGTCGTTGTCCTTACCCTTGGCGAGACAATAGGATACACGGCGGGCTTCATAGCGCTGGCGCTCATCGTCTTCTGCAAGATCGGGGTCAATATCCTGCGGAATGCTGTGATGGTGCCAGGCTGAAGCGAGAACCAGACAGCGTTTCTTCAGGCCCGCATAACGAAGGCCCGTAACGTGCCGCGGCAGCCCGGAGTCCTACGGAGCGCTCCTCCCGTAGCTGATGGTGGGGGTGCTCTGCTGTCTGTTGCGGGGGGGGGCCTGGGGGCGAGGGGTCAAGACATGGGACGAGTACCAGACGTGTTGGCGGGCAGAGCCCACCCTACACCTGAGAGACACCACACCAGTGCCGAGGGCGGGACTCGAACCCGCACGGACTGTGAGGTCCAACGGATTTTAAGTCCGTCGCGTCTGCCATTCCGCCACCTCGGCCCGTGGATGCCTCCCCCAGGTTACCCCGATTCTAGCAGCGGCCTCTCCGGCAGGCAACATGGGTTGGAGCGACGTCGTCTGTGGCCCCCCCCCAAGAGGAAACTGCAAATCCCAAGCACCAAGCCGCAAACCAGCCCCAAGACCCAAGACCCTTCCTCCAGAGACCGTATGTGGGTTTCGTCCCGATAGCGTTTTCACTCCTGCGCCGTCTCTCGATTGAGCGGGACTCTACCCACATACGGACCGGCAGGCTCTGTCAAGCCCGCCACCTTGTACGCCGCTGTGAAGCCCCACCCTACCCGGGCACGACCTTCACCAGCAGGTGCCGGCTTCTGGGGCCGTCGAACTCGCAGAAGAAGATGCCCTGCCAGGTCCCCAGAACGAGCCTTCCGCCCTCAACAAACAGCGTCTCAGAGATGCCGACCAGGCTGGCTTTGATGTGTGCCGGGGAGTTACCCTCGGCATGCAGATAGCCGGTGTGCTGGGGCACCATGGCGTCGAGATGTGCCACGATGTCCTTGACTACGCTCGGGTCAGCATGTTCGTTGACGGTCACAGCAGCCGTGGTATGCGGCACGAAGAGATAGCAGACCCCGTCCACAACCCCGGATTCCCCAACCACCTCCCTGACCCTCGCCGTCACGTCGAGGAACTCCACCCTGTACCTGGTCTTGATATCCAGCTTCTGCAACACGACTGCACCTCCCGTAGTCAGCGTCCGTTCCGCAGCACCGACACTGTGAGATACGCCGCGGCACGCCCCGGCCGGATGCTACGCTGTCTCGATCGGCTGGCCCTCGTACACGAAACGCCGGGTGCGCTCCTCGATTTCCTCGGGCGTAACCTGCGCCCTGGCTATACCGGAGTCGATCGCTGCCCGGGCCACCGCGGCCGCCACCTTCATGGCCACTCGCAGGTCCATGGCGCTGGGGATGACGTAGTCCTCTTTCAATTCCTTCGCTGCCACCATGGCGCTCATGGCATGGGCCGCCGCTATCTTCATTGCCTCGTTTATGTCAGTGGCCCTGACGTCCAGTGCCCCCCTGAAGATACCCGGGAAGGCCAGGCAGTTATTGACCTGGTTGGGCAGGTCCGACCGGCCCGTGGCTATCACCTTTGCCCCGGCCTCCTTTGCCAGGTCCGGCATGATCTCGGGGACAGGGTTCGCCATGGCGAATATGATCGGGTCCCTTGACATCGATTGCACCATCTCCGGCTTCACCGCGCCAGCCGCGGAAACCCCTACGAAGACGTCGGCCCCCTTCATCGCCTCCCCCAGGGCTCCCTTTATCTTGCCGGGATTGGTGGCCGCGGCCATCTCCTCCTTGGCGAAATTCATGTTGGTCTTTCTGCCCTTGTAGATCGCGCCCTCAGAATCACACAGCACCAGGTTCCCCACGCCGACCGAGAGCAGTATCCTGGTCACTGCGATACCCGCGGCCCCGGCCCCGTTGATGACCACCATCACCTCGTTAAGGGACTTGCCCACCACCTTCAAGGCGTTCAGGAGCCCTGCCAGTACAACCACCGCCGTGCCGTGCTGATCATCATGGAAGACCGGTATGTCCAGGGACTCCTTGAGTCGCCGCTCGATCTCGAAGCAGCGTGGGGCTGAGATGTCCTCAAGGTTGAGCCCGCCGAAGGAGGGCGCAAAGGTCTGCACAATCTCGACTATCTCGTCCGGGTCCTGCGTGGACAGACATACGGGGAAAGCCTCAACACCGGCGAAGGTGTTGAACAGGATGGACTTTCCTTCCATCACCGGCAGGGCCGCCCGCGCCCCTATGTTGCCGAACCCCAGTACCGCGCTGCCGTACGAGACCACCGCCACCAGGTTTCCCTTGGCCGTGTACTCATAGACCTTGGTAGCATCTGCGACTATCTGCTTCGATGGCTCGGCGCTGCCAGGGGGCAGACAGAAAGCATTGAACAGGTAGTGGTCTCTGGTGCGTATCTTGGTCCTTACCTCCAAGACCCCCTGAAACCTGCGGTGGAGCTCCACCGATTCCTCCCCCAGAGACACCTCCCCCTCCTTGTGACTGGGCCGTACGGACACGGGGAAATGGCCCTCGTACAGGAACTCCTGGAGCTTGGCCGTCTCGTGGAGAGGCTCAATACCCACGCGGGCCTCGTCCGTCGCCACTGCCGCAGCGGCGACAGCCTCGGCCAGGGCAGGCGGCACCCTGACGTCGAGGACTCCCGGGACGATGTAGTCGGGTCGCAGTTCAGCATCGGACACGACCCCGGCCAGGGCATGTGCCGCGGCGACGAGCATCTCGTTATTCACATCCCTCGCCCCTACATCCAGAAGCCCTCTGACGAAACCGGGAAACACCAGGGCTGTATCGATCTGATTCGGGAAATCGCTTCTCCCCGTGGCAACCACTGCGGCACCGCCCCCTTTGGCCACCTCCGGCATGATCTCAGGCACAGGAAGGGCCATGGCGAAGACAATGGGATCGGGGGCCATGGAGCGCACCATCTCCGGTGTGACCTGGTCACCCTGCGACAGGCCGATGAACACGTCGGCGCCCTGCAGCACGTCCGCCAGGCTTCCCCTTCTGTCATCCCTGTTTGTCACCCTGGACATCCTGGCCTTCACCCAATTCATTCTTCTGGAACGGTACTTGTAGATGGCTCCGGCCCTGTCGCACAGAATAACGTCATTCACTCCGGCGTAGACGAGAAGGTCAGCCACACCCACACCCGCGGTGCCCGCACCGTTGATGACTACCCTGACTTCGTCCAGTCTCTTTCCCACCACCTTCAGGGCGTTGGTCAACCCAGCCAGCACCTCCACGCCGGCACCCTGGGCGTCATCATTGAAGACGGCAATGTTGGCAGCCGATCGAAGCTGCTCCATGATGGCGAAGCACCTCGGGGCCGAGATATCTTCCAGGAAAATGCCACCGAAGGTCGGCGTGAGCGAGAGAACAGTCTGCACTATGCCATCGATGTCCTGGGTGTCCAGTATGATGGGAAAGGCATCGACTCCGGCACAGGTCTTGAAGATGACGGACTTCGTCTCCATCACGGGAAGAGCTGCCTGGGGACCCAGATCACCCAGTCCCATGACCGCCGAGCCGTCGGTGACTATGGCCACCGTGTTGCCTCGGCAGGTCAGTTGGAAAGAGGCAGCAGGGTTGTCAACGATCTCCAGGCACACCTGCCCCACTCCCGGCGTGTACAAGAGGCTCAGGGCTGACCTGTCCCGCAGCGGGACTTTGCTGCCGACGCCAATCAGGCCGCGGTGGCGACGAAGGAACCGTAGAGTCTCCTCGCTCATCGGACTACCCCCCAAATGACAAACCACGTTCACGAGATGCGGTTTGTCAGGTATTGTGTCTGTGGCCGTTCTGAAATGGTAGTTCTGCGCCAGTCCGGTGTCAAGATGCAAGGCGTGAGCTTCGCGCAGAGTCTCGCTGGCCGGCGACTGATTTCCCCGTTCCCGTCACGTGCAGCACGCACCGCCGGTCCATCGAGCCAGTCGCAGCAGGGAACTGGAGCAAGCAGTCGCGTTGACGTCCAGGGCACGTGAGTCTAGAATGGGATCAGTCCAGCCGCGCAGGTACGACTGTCGTAACGGACGGTCGGCGTACGAAGAGAACACCACGACCATTTTACCGTGACAGCCAGCCCCACAATACGGCAGAGGGTGTCACGTCGGGATGCTGTACAGGTGCTTTCGGCCAACACCGGCCGTTGCTACCCCTCAAACATGTCACAAGCAGCAAGCGCCATGATGGCAGCAAGCCACGCGAGATGGACCGCGGGCGATAGGAAGGGCAAGTCCAGCACGGTTCTGGCCGGGAAAGGCGAAGGAGGACTGAGTTGAGAGGGAAAGTGGCCGTTATTGGAGTAGGGATGACGCGTTTTGGCGAGCTCTTTGACATGAGCTTCACCGACATGGTACAGGAAGCGTTCATTAAGTGCGTGAAGAGCGTGGACAAGGGGATAGACCCCAGGGACATAGAGGCAGCCTGGTTTGGACAGTGGAGCGGCGGTGGGTTGGTCGGGCAGGGCGCTCTCAGCGGCTCATCGCTGGCAAGCATTGTCGGCAACCTGGAGATGTCCGTGACCAGGACGGAGAATGGCTGTCCGACAGGAAGTGATGCCTTTCGCAACGCTTGCCTCGGAGTGGCTTCAGGGGTTTACGACGTCGTCCTGGCAATGGGAGCGGAGAAGATGAGGGACAAGCCGGGGGTGGAATCCCTTATCGCCGCCGGCGGGGGTGGAGGCGGAATCTTCGGCTTTCACCCTTCCTGGGTGCTGGGCACCGGCGGGCCTGTCCTGGGAGCCCTGTATGCCACCAGGCAGATGCACGATTTCGGCTACAGCATGGAGGACTTCGCCAGGGTGGCCGTGAAGAACCACCATAACGGGACCCTCTGCCCATACGCGCACTACCGCTTCGAGGTGTCTCCCCAGGCGGTACTGGACAGCCCCGTGGTGTGCTGGCCACTGCATCTGCTCGACTGCTGTCCCCAGACGGATGGCGCGGCTTGCGCCATCTTGTGCCGCGCTGACCAGGCAAAGAGGTACACCGACAAGCCCGTCTACGTTCTCGGGAGCAGCACCGGCCTCGACCACCAGAACAACTGGGACAAGACGAGCTTCACCGAGATGGCCGCAACCGTAAGGGCCTCCAGGAAGGCATTCCAGATGGCTGGAATAGGGCCGGACGACCTGGACATTGCGGAGGTGCATGACTGCTTCAGCAACGTGGAACTCCTGGACGTGGAGGACATCGGCATCTGCCGCAAGGGTGAGGCGGCCAGGGCCCTGGCCGATGGAGAATTCGCGCGCGATGGCCGGCTGCCCGTCAATCCCAGTGGAGGGCTCAAGGCCCACGGACACCCCATTGGCGCCACCGGCCTGGGCCAGATATGTGAAATCTACTGGCAGCTACGAGAGGAGAACGAGGGAGACAGGCAGGTCAGACTCAAGAACGGAATCGCCCTGCAACACAATGTCGGCGGGAACTCCTTCAGCGTCTCGTGCGTCAACATCCTGTCACGCACACCGTGATCAACGCAAGACCAGTCGATGATCTCGTTGCCTGGCTACTCACGGGCTGGCTGGGTCGTTTCCGGCTTCGCCGCTGCTCCCCCGTTTGACCGGATGCCTAATGAGGAACAGGCAGAGCAGTGACGCAATACAGGCGCCAAGCCCGATCTGAAAGGCCATGTCGTAGCTGCCGGTATGGTCGTGCACTGTACCGAATATCCAGGGCCCCAGAGCCCCGATGGTAGCGCTCTCCAGGCCGACAAAACCCAGCAGCACCGGCATGCTCTGTACGCCGTACAGGTCTCCCAGGTATGTGGGGTAGACCCCGACACCGCAGCCGTAGGTCAGGCCGAGAATTGCGGCGAATAGCGCCATTGTGGCGCGACTGTCCACCCACATTCCCAGGACTGAGCAGAAGATCACCCCGAGTATGCTGAAGTACAGCACCGGCTTGCGCCCCCAGCGGTCCATGAGCCGGTCCGAGACAATGCCGCCAGCCAGACGTCCCCCTACCGCCACGCCGCCCAGAAGGGAGACCATGGCCACGGCAAAGCCCTCTCCAAGCTGCAGGTCTTCCTTGCCCCACTCGTACATGTGGCCGAGCATGGCCATGACAACCACCATGTACCCGGCCTGTGCCACCATGTATAGCCAGACGGGGCTTGTCTTGAGCGCCTCCTTGGCCGACCAGACCTCAGTACGGGTGGCGAAGTCAACCCGTCTCGTCGCAGCCGACTCGTCGATTGCCATGCCGTCCGGGTGTGTCCCCACAGACTCAGGACTCCGCTTCAGCGCCAGGGCGCAGGCAATCACCACAACCACAAGGATAACGGCGAAGACGCGATAGGCGTCCTGCCAGCCGAGGCCATCTATGAGGGCGCGGGCCGCCGGTGGGCCAACCACTATGCCCAGGCCGGACCCGGTCATGGCCAGTGACACCGCCAGGCCGGCCCTCCGGGAGAACCACCTGCGCACCGTCGTCACCGTGGGGATATAGAAAGCCATGGCGATGCCGAAAGGCAACAGGATGCCGTAGGTTACATAGAAATGCCACTGCTGGCTGGTCAGGCTCACGAGGTATATGGAGATGCCGGCAATCACGACGCCGACTATCACCTCTCGCTTGGGGCCGATGCGGTTCAGCATGAACCCGGCGAAGGGCCCGAATATGGCCATGAACAGGGTGTTCATGGTGAAGCCCAGGGAAAGGGAGCCCCTGGTCCAGCCCAGGTGTTCGAAGTCCTCCAAAAGCTCGTCGAAAAATACCGGGAAGCTGCCTATCTGGACGGCGACGCAGGCGAACATGATCAGCCAGGCAACGGCAACGATCACCCACCCATAGAAGATGCGGCCGAAGAGGAAGCCCTTGCCCTTTTCCTCGCCCGCGGTCACCTCAGCGCCCCCCAATTGACGTCAGTCGCAGCCATGGCTTGGCAAAGGATACCCTACGCAGGCTCATAGCGGCAAACCTGGGACTGTCCTGCACAGGCACCCAGCCCCCGGAAATCGATCCCTTGACCCATAGCTACTATGCTGCTAGCATATGTCAAGCGAATATTCGCATCCTAACTATCGGTCGGAGACCGTACCTGTGCCGGCCACGCAGGTGATGTATGGGGCGCATCCAGTGTGCGCATGACCACAGGCGACAGCGCTGTCATGATCCGGCCAACGGATGGAGCCGACTCCAACTCCAGTACAGCACACAGGGCAGCGATGCCTGGAAAGGAGACACCAGAATGGCAGAGGAGCTGAACGACTACAGCGGCCCCTACAAGCCCGACCTGACCTTTGCGGACTTCTCCAAGGACTTCCTGCTGAAGCTGATGACCGTGTGGCAGTTTGCCTGGCTTCATATGACAGAATGCTGGTACAACTCGGTCAGGAAGCGCTACGGCACGGACGTGGCCAACGAGTGCGAGCATGAGACGTGGATCAACATGGGCGAGCGGGTAAACCCCAGGTACCCCAAGCTCGCAGGCATCCAGTTGAACACTATTGCCGATTGCATCAAGTGCATGCAGTTGCCGCTGGACAATGCCTTCACCTCCGGCCTCTTCCCCGGCCACTTCGAGATCAAGAGTGACAAGGTGGCCGTAATGACTCTCACCGATTGCCAGTCCCTGCGCTTCTTCGAGGAGAAGGACCCCGAGAGGATAAAGTGGGTCTGCCCCATGGAAGGTAAGATCATGGAGAAGTACCTGGTGCATCCCAAGGTCAGGGCCAGACCCCTGAAGCTGCCCCCGCGGGAGAGCAAGGACGACATCGCCTGCATCTGGGAGTTCACGCTGGAGGACTAGCCCAGGCCCGGGCAGAGACCGCCGTCAACGCTGCAGCGCTGGCTGGACAGCGCCAGACCGGCACAGACCGCTCTTGAGAGGAGGAGCATGGACTTCCGCTTCAGCGAAGAGGAGGAGCACTTCCGCAGCGAGATACGGGACTTCATTCGCAAGTCCCTGCCGCCAGACTGGCCGGGAGCGGTTGACATCCAGCACCCGGAAGCCTTCGACGACATCCATGAGTTGGACAATGAGATGCGGCGCAAGATAGCCGCCAGGGGCTGGATCGGGCTGAGCTGGCCCAGGGAATATGGTGGCCAGGGGGCATCGCTCACGAAGCAGATGATACTGGAGGAGGAGTTCGTCTACGGGGGAGTGCCGGGATACGACCAGTACTCCCTGGTACTGGCCGGCCCCTTGATCCTCCAGTTCGGCACCGAAGAGCAGAAGCGCGGCTTCATACCACCAATCACCCGCGGGGAGGAGAAGTGGTCGGTAGGGATGAGCGAGCCCAACGCCGGGTCCGACCTGGCCTCGCTGGAGACACGGGCCGAGGAGCGAGAGGACTGCTTCATCCTAAACGGCCAGAAGGCGTGGCAGAGCGGCTCACACTATGCTGACTGGTCCATGGTATATGCCCGGACCGATCCCGACGCCCCCAGGCACCGCGGCATTAGCTGCCTGCTGGTCAACCTCAAGAGCCCGGGCGTCACCATGCGGCGCATCAAGCTGATGACCGAAATGGACTACCTGAACGAGATCTTCTACGACAACGTGAGGGTACCCAGGGAGAACCTTCTCGGGAGCCTGAACGGGGGCTGGAAGGTGGCAATGGGCTCCGTTAGCTCCGAACGCACCTTCGGCATCCTGCTCATCAACCAGGCAAGGCAGGACCTGGAGCAACTGGTGCAGTACTGCAGGGAGACCCACATCAACGGTCGGCCCCTGAGCAGGGACCCCATCATCCGCAACAGGCTGGCCCAGGCAGCCATCGAGATTGAGGTGGGACGGAGCTTCGGGCAGAAGCTGAACTGGCTGGCAATCCAGGGGCAGCCGATAATCGGCATCGGCTCCCAGAACAGGCTGTATGGCACGGCGGTCAGCCTGCGCCTGGCCCAACTGGCCACGCAGATTCTGGGGCTTTTCGGGCAACTGGGGGCGGCCGGGGGCAACTGGAGACCGGAGGGCCAGGTGCACGACAGGTGGGCCAAGCTCAAGGGGAGAATGAGGAACCGCTACCTCCAGTCCGCTGCTGTGGGCATCTGGAGCGGCACCAGCGAGGTCTCCAGGAATACCGTGGCCGCAGTGATGGGGCTGCCTCAGGGGTAGCCGAGGGGGGCGTCCTCCGCTGCAACTCAAGTGCCGTATTTCGCCGGGGACCACGAAGCACCCGTGTCACCGGCACTGCCGCGCACCTCCCCAGCAGCCAGGGCCGCGCCGAAGGCTACCGCAGCTCCGCGGTGAGGTAGGTCAGGCCGCCGCTGAGCAGTATCTGGGCCCCGGTGACAAACCTGGAGGCGTCTGAGGCGAGGAAGACAGCCACGGCGGCGGCGTCCTCCGGAGTCCCGAACCTGCCAATGGGAAGCATGTCGAGCCGCCGCTGCCGCATGGCGGGGTCTTCCTCATGCCGCTGTCTCAGGAACTCCGTCTCCACGTAGGCAGGCAGTATCGCGTTGACCCTGATGTTGTGAGGCCCCAACTCCACGGCCAGCGTCTGGGTCAGGTTAAGGACAGCCGCCTTGGCCGCGCCGTAGTGTGACCAGTTGGGATAGGGGACCTGGCCTGCCAGCGAGGCCACGTTGATGATGCTCCCGCCGCCCCGCTCTATCATCCTGTCAACGACTGCCCTGGTACACAGGAACACGCTGTCCAGGTTCTCCCGGATGACCGAGTCCCAGGCATTGTGGCTCAGATCGAGAAAGGGGGCGCCGAAAGAACCGCCGGCGTTGTTCACCAGGACATCGATCCCGCCGAACTCGCCCACGGCCCTGTCCACCAGAGCGGCCACCTGCTCGGGATTGCGCGCATCCGCCGGCACAGCCAGCGCCCTCCCACCCTTGTCCCGGACTTCTGCGGCGACGGCCTCGATATCCGAAGCGGTACGGGCGGCCAGCACCACGTTGGCCCCCACGTCTGCGAAGCCCAGCGCTATCCCTCTGCCGATTCCCCGCCCCGCCCCCGTCACCACGGCCACCTTGCCACTCAGTGAGAAGATCGAGAGGTCCATTTGCGCCTCCTGGTATGTTCCCCCGGTGTGGAGCCCCACGGGGACCCGGGTCAGAACCATCTGGCTCCCACCGAGCGCTGCCCTTCAAATACTCCTTGCTACTTCCGCCCCCTCGGCGATGGCCTCCAGCGCCAGACGCGGCTGGGACGCGTCCCCGATCTTGTACACCTCGCTGACCCCGCCCCTGGCCATCTCGCTGATGCTGTCGACCGGCCTGGCGCCCGTGGCCAGGACGATGCACCCCATCCCACGTATTGCCTCGTCGTGCCCTTCCCGGGTGACGATGACACCGTCGTCGAGTACCTCCTTGACCTCCGCCGAGGTAACGATCCTGACGTTCTTGTCCCTCAGTCTCTTCAGAAGCAGGCTGGCCTGCGGGGTGGGCCGATCGTAGCCTATCTCCGGCCTCATCTCGACCAGCGTCACGGCGGTGCGCCTCACCTGCGGGTTGTCACCCACGTCGGCCAGGAAATCGGCCACCTCACACCCCACCATTCCGCCGCCGATCACAACGACGTTCCTGGAGCGCACAATTGCTCTTCCTGCCAGTACGTCGTGCGCAGTGACAACCCTGGCCCCGCCCGCCCCCGCCAGCGCGGGAACGGCCGGTTCGCTGCCTGTGGCCACAACGAGAACGTCGGGCTTGATTTCGTCAACCTTCTCCGGCGTCACAGGAGTGTTCAACTCAATCGTCACCCCGGCCTTCGCCACCTGGCCGGCAAGGTACTTGATGGCCTGGCTCAGTTCCTGCTTCAAAGGGGCAGCCGCGGCCAGGTTGAACTGTCCTCCCAGCTTCGCCTCCTTCTCCATGAGGGTCACCTGATGCCCTCTGAGGGCGGCGACCCGCGCCGTCTCCAGTCCGGCCGGACCTCCTCCGGCTACCAGGACCTTCTTCCGCCGGGCTGCCGGGACAAGAGCCATTTCCCTCTCCCTGCCCACAGCCGGGTTCATCAGGCAAGTCATGGACCTGCCCGCCGTCAGTTCGCCTATGCACCCCAGACCGCAGCCCAGGCAGGGGGCAATATCGTCGAATCTCCCCTCCGTCGCCTTGTTGACGAAGTCGGGATCGGCCAGGAGGGCCCGTCCCAGCACGACCATGTCTGCCTGGCCTCTCGCCAGTATGCTCTCAGCCAGCCACGGGTTGTTGATCCGTCCCACCACCATTACGGGAACAGGGACAACCCCCTTCACGGCGGCTGCATGCGGCGCATTCAGGCCGAGAGGAGAGCCCGTGGGAGGAACCACCCGCGAGAACCACCCAAGGACAACGCCGCCGGAGATGTCGAAGGCATCCACACCCGCCTCGGCCAGCATTGCAGCTATATACAGCGTGTCCTCCAGGTTGTGGCCGCCGGGAAGCATCTCGTCCCCCGAGAGCCGCATGATTATAGGGAAGTCACGGCCCGCCCTGGCCCGGATGCTATTGATGATCTCCAGGGCGAACTGGAGCCGCCCCTCGACGGGGCCGCCGTAGGAGTCGGTCCGCCTGTTGCGCAGCGGCGACAGGAAGGAGCCCATAAGCTTGTAGCAGTGGGCGGAGTCCAATTCCAGCCCATCGCACCCCGCCTCCCTGGCCCGCCTGGCTGCCTCGCCGAACTGGTCCACTATTAGCCCGATCTCCTCCACGGTGAGCTCCCGGCACATCTGGCCCGTGGTCTTGCACAAAGCGACCGACGGCCCAACGGGCTGTATCCCGTGCAGGACGGACAGGGACTCCGGCCCCGGATGTATGACCTGCGGGGCCACCCTGGCGCCGTGAGCATGGAGCCTCTCCACCAGTCCCCTGTAGCTGGGGATTAGGCTGTCATCCCACAGGCCGAGGGTGCGGGGTTGGTAGGGGTGCATACCATCTATGGTCGTCGATTCCAGGATCATCAGGCCCACGCCACCCTTCGCCCGGGCCTCATAGTAGTGGAGCATCTTCTCGGAAACGCTGCCGTCCTCCGCAGCGTAGCTGGTGGTCATGGGAGACATGACGACGCGGTTCTTGACTTCCATGGGGCCGATCTTGATCGGGCTGAATAGCCTGTCCAGCGACTTCATTTCGACCTCCGTTCCATTCGCATTTGGATCCGGCGTAACCTTCGGGGGCCCCGGAGGCCCTCGATGCTTCGCCTGCGGCTCAGAATCACGGGCAAATCCCAAGCGCTAAGCACGAAATCCTAGACAATTATTCATGACGCGTTGGGTCACCAGCGAACCATGAAAATGGCACGACGAGGCTGCGCCGTACATCACGAGTAGACTCGCTGTCACCCTGAGCGAACCGAAGGGTCTCAGGTTGACAAAGCAAGACGCGTTGACGAGGCGTAGATTCTTCACTCCGTTCAGAATGACACCAAGTGGGCCTCTCCATGGCGCGCTGAAAGTCGCCTATTTTCTAGGTAAT
>Ga0180431_10005576_pt1 | contig 15289 bp, 15 predicted proteins | sample SS_ome_11_FD_132459 | JGI IMG/M metagenome (GOLD analysis project Ga0180431, IMG submission 132459) | Hypersaline lake sediment archaeal communities from the Salton Sea, California, USA - SS_1_MS_1 metaG | ecosystem: Environmental > Aquatic > Non-marine Saline and Alkaline > Hypersaline >... | reverse complement strand
CTACCGCGGATGTTACCAATCGCAAACAGGCAGAAGAGAGGCTACACGCGGCGCTGCAGGGAATAATCGAAGCGCTCGGGCAGACAACCGAAACTCGAGATTTGTACACCTCAAGTCACCAGAAGCGCGTGACTCAACTGGCATGCGCTATCGCCAAGGAGATGAGGCTTTCTGAAGAACGCGTCGAAGGTATCCGCGTCGCTGGGCTTTTGCACGATATCGGCAAGCTGGCCATCCCGGCTGAGATCCTCAGCAAACCCAACGAGTTGAGCGAGATGGAGTACGGTCTGTTTGAGGCCCATCCTCAGGTTGCCTACAACATCCTTAAGTCTATAGAGTTTCCATGGCCCGTCGCTCAGATCGTGCTCCAGCACCACGAACGGATAGACGGGTCGGGGTATCCGCAAAGACTCAAAGGGGAGGAGTTCATGCTTGAAGCACGCATCCTGGCCGTGGCTGACGTCGTCGAGGCAATGTCCTCTCACCGCTCCTACAGGCCCGCGCTGGGCATTGATAAGGTCCTGGAAGAGATCGTACAGAAGAAGGGAAAGCTCTACGATCCTGAAGTCGTAGATGCCTGCGTTTGCCTATTCGACGAGAAGGGATTTGAATTCGAGACTCAGAGACTCACCTCGCCGGACTCATCGGTGTCGCCGCAGTAGTAGGCGCCGCTCTCTCCCACAACTTTGAGAAGGATGTAGTCGGGATCGGACGGTCCAGCCGGCCAGTCGTCCTTCCAGGACTCTTGCCACAAGCGTCGCTTCATCTCTGTATCTGTGACGACTTGTGCCCGGCCATGGACAGAGACGTAGTTGAACCGGCTTGTATCCACAAACATCACCGTTACCCTGACGTCGGCAGCGATCTGCGTTACCTTGCGTGACGCGAGCGAGGTTGCGAACCACAATGCATTCTTCTCCCGGTCGATTAGATGCATCGGCCGCGCTTTCGGGAACCCATCTTTCCCGTTGGTCACAAGAAGAGGAAATTCGACGGCGTCCACAATTTTCCAGAATCGCTCAGCCATCTCGCCCTCTTCCTTCCCTGGATAAGAGGACGTCCTGCTGACCGACGTCGAACTCTCTGAATCGCGTGATGGAAAAGGCGTGTACTACGGCCTCGACAAACGAGGAGCGCACCAAGAGAACAGGGAGCACCTGCGATTGCAGAAGCGTCTTTACTGCCGGAGCCAGGCCATTTCCAGCCAGCTCCAACATCCCCACCTCATCGACGAAAACGGTCTGCGTAGAGGCTATCGCTTGTTCAATCGCACACCGCGCAAAGGCCAACCCCCGTTCTGCAATGAAGAACTTTCCCACCGGCACCCCCGGAGGATCAAGCGATGCGAACGGTCGCTCTTCGTCGGTCATCAGATCGCGAATCGTGTAGCCGATCGTGGCCCCGTCCTCAATGATTCGCGGGGAGAGAATGCCCCCGACGGCACCTCTTTGCTCGTCAAGCTCAGTCGCTAGGTGGTTCGCAACAGACGTCTTTCCAGCGCCGATCTCACCACTGAGAATCAGGCAAGTGTCCGTCTCTAGACAAGCCAAGAAGACAGGAAGAAGGTCACCAGGCATAGCACGGTCCCTGCGATAAGAACCGACGGACGCATCTGGGCTCGGGTGCGCAGTGGAGCGTATCCGATCGCAAGCGCCGTCACTCCCGCCGCAAGCAGAGAGTAGGGAATCGACGCGCTCAAGAAATTCGCAATCTGGGACCAGGAGGCGGCCCAGTGGGGAAACTTCGTTCCAAGCGCCCGGAGGGTTTCCAGAGGGGGATATAGCCACAGGCCGGGGCCACGGACCAAGCCGACATACAGAACTGCCTGCAGCGCCCCCGCCGCCGCACCAGCAAGACCAAAACGGTACGGTCGCTCAGGTAGCAGGCGGCCAAGCGCCACAGCGAAAAGGGCAAACGCAGCACCTTGTGCAAGAATCGAGAAGGCTGGGTTCAATACCACCGGAGCACAGATGGGAAGAGAGAAAATCGCTGCAGAAAAAAGCTTGAGGGGCGAAGCAACCAAGGCCATACCCAAAGGGATCCACGGCCTTCCGGTACGCCGGATGGCAAAGACCATCAGCCCCATTGCTACCGCGATCATGAACTTGCCGGGGTACGTCGGGGGAAGGTAATTGTGAAGCAAGCCCCCGAGTAGGGCTTCGCAAGCCCCCCACAGAGTCCCAAACCACAGTACTACAAGCAGATTAGCTGCTAGGTTGTTTCCCTTCATTGACGATCGTTCCATCGTTTTCTCACCTCCCTCGGGTCTTGCTTCTTCAGCTTAGAGGCTCACGTGGCCAAGCGCAAGCCTGGAGACCACCGATTCTTCTTGAAACTCGTTTGTGCTAAAGTCAAAGGACGATGGACTTCCGGCAACGGTCGCCCTGTTGGGCCCGCTTACGGCATCCCCTGCAACCCTACCTTCTCGTTGAACGCTTCGATCAAGGCGTCGATCGGCTCCGCCAGCCCGTGTATGCAATCCCAGTAGTGGGGAAAATCGTACCACTGCGCATCCAATTCCTCGACGGATTTACCCATCTGTTCCACCCACGTGTAGTATTTCAGATTGTGGATACGCTTGCGCTCTCGGTACCCCAGCTCGGCCATATGATCGGTCGTGACTCCCTTCAGGTAGCGGTGATAGTCCATCGCAGCTTGCATCTCACTGTAGTGGCTGCGTGCCTCCTCCAGTTCTCGCAAGCGGGTTTGATAGAGTTCCATCGAGTCGGTGAATACAGTTAGGACGATGTCTTGTTCGGTCAATTCGTAGTACCTAGCCAGTTTCATCGCGCAAAGCAGATTTGCCACACTGGAAATGCCGAGGAGCGACTGTTGCTCGATGAACGTCTCACTGACCCCCTGCTGAAGGAGATACGCCTGGCCGGCTGGTTCATTGAACAGGCGGAGCAAGCTCATGCAGTGCTCGTCATCGATGGCAATGACCATGTCGGTGTTGCGGACATTGTGAATCCACGGAACGTGCTTGTCCCCGATCCCTTCGATTCGGTGGCCGCCGAACCCGTTTTCGAGCAGCGTGGGACACTGCAACGACTCGCCGACAGCAAGTTTGCTGGTGGGAAAGACCTCTTTGAGATAGTCGCCACATCCCATTGTCCCTGACGAGCCACTGGTCAGCACAACACCAGCGTAGCGCCCATCCCCGCCCAGCTCTGCATGCAATACTTCCTCCATCGCGTGTCCCGTCACGCTGTAGTGCCACAAGTGGTTTCCGAACTCGTCGAACTGGTTGAAGACCATGATGTTCTCACGTGTGGCCTCCAACTCCTTACATTTCTGGAAGATCTCCCACACGTTTGACTCGCAACCCGGAGTGGCAATCACTTCTCCAGCAACGTTGGACAGCCAGTCGAATCGTTCCTGGGACATCTCCTCGGGAAGGATCGCAATCGATTCACACGCAAGCAAATTGGCGTTGTAGGCACCTCCGCGGCAGTAATTCCCAGTGGATGGCCACACCGCTTTATGGAAGGTAGGATCAAACTGCCCAGTGACCAGTCGTGGAACCAGGCAGCCGAATGTGGCACCTACTTTGTGCGAACCAGTGGGGAACCACTTCCCAACAAGAGCGATAATCCGGGCGCGGATCCCAGTGATCTCACGAGGGATCTCCACGTAATTGACTCCGTTGAAACCACCGCCGTGCTTGATCGGCTCGTTCTTCCACGTAATTCGGAACAGGTTCGACGGATGCAGGTCCCACAGACCGACATCGGACAGACGCTGCTTGATTCCAGCGGGGATTGTCTCGGGATTGCGCATTTGGGCCAAGGTTGGCACGATGATTCCCCTTTCTCTCGCGCGTTGCGCTGTGCGCCCCAATTGCTTCGCATGAACAGCTAGATCGATCATTGTCTCCTCCATCAGTCCAGCGTTGATTGGCCTACTTACGGCACAGTTTGCCAACCACCTTTGGTAATGCTATCATACAGCTTGGCTAAATGACAAGTAAGCGGAGCGCGAATTCCAGCAACACATTTCAGAAGGTCCGTCCGCGCAAGGTGTCTGCCATCGTTGCCGAACAGATTGTCGCAGCAATCAAACGGAACACCTTCCCGGTTGGGAGTAAACTCCCATCGGAGTTTGAACTCGCCGAACAGATGGGAGTGAGCCGCCCATCAATCCGCGAGGCACTCTCTGCCTTACAGGCTGTCGGCCTGATCGAGACGAAATCCGGCAGCGGCAATTACATCCTGAAAATGCCTTCCTCCGATGAAGAACAGGAGGCACCGCACTTAATCGAGAGCGAAGCAGGCTGTCTGGAGGTCATGGAAGCACGCGCTCGCTTGGAACCACCCGTCGCCGCTCTTGTAGCAGAGAAAGCCTCAAATGAAACCATCTCTGAACTAAAAGCCATCATTGGCAAGATGAGCCATCAGGCACGAAGCGGAAGTTTCCCCTCTTACTTCGAAGCAGACAAGTCGTTCCATCTCACCCTTGCCGAAGCATCGGGGAACCGCTTGATAACTGCAGCACTGCATCCACTCATCAACACGATGAATCACAAGCTCTACCGCGAATTCACACATCACTACTACTTGAAGAACGTGGCCGACATGGAACAGGTGGTTGTCCTACACAGCGAGATTGTCGATGCCATAGTGCAGGGCAGCCCGGAGTGCGCCTTCAATAGAATGGACGAACATTGGAGAAGAATGCAGGAAATATGGGAGGATTAACCCCTGGTTATCCCACCCACGGGTGAAGCCAATGCACTCATGTACGTGATGATTTTCCGACGTGTCGAGCAGCACAGAGCGATTTGAAAAGGAAGTGCCGTTGTTGCGTATCACTGAGGAAACCAAGCAAGAAACCGTAGACCTTCTCCAGAGGCTCATTCAGATTGAAAGTGGCAATCTGCCGGGAAATGAGGATCGGATAGCGGCGTTCATCAAAGCGTACCTCTCCCAAAAAGGGATCAACGTGACACAACTACCCCTTGAGGAGGGCCGCAGCTCTCTCGTGGCCAGGATTCCGGGGAAACAACCAGGGAGCATTGTCCTATGCGGACACATGGATACGGTGAATGCTCACGAAGAGAAATGGACCGTTCCCCCGTTTGCCGGTCAAATCGAAGAGGACAGGATATGGGGCCGTGGTTCAGCCGATATGAAAAGTGGCGTAGCGGTCATCCTCGAGTTGGCCAAATTGATCACCCAGAACAAGTTCACCCCACGAAAAGACCTCGCCCTCGTGTTCACCGCCGACGAGGAACAAGCATACCGAGGAGCAAGATCAGTTGTCCAATCCGGCCTGATAGACGATGCGGAGTTGCTCATCATCACGGAACCTACTGCGGGGCAAGCTTTGCCCGGCCAGAAAGGAGAGCTGTGGGCCGAGGTGACCTTCTCGGGCAAGGCGGCACACGGCTCGGTCCCGGAGCTGGGGATAAATAGCATCCTTCCCGCTTCTTGGTTCTGCCTGCAGCTCGCCAAGGCTGCTAGGCGATTCAAGACGATTCCCAGCCGCGGTCAAACCACGCTCAACATCGGACAGATCAACGGCGGATGGCAAGTGAATGTTGTCCCAGATAAAACGCGAGTAACATTGGATTTCCGCGTTGTATCAGAACCGGAGAAGGAACAGGTCCTTGACCTTGTTCAGAAACTGGGAACGCAGGCTGTTTCGCAGGTCGGCGCACAGTTCTCCATGAAAATCATGAGTGACAATCCACCCATCATCAGCAACCCAGACCACCCACATGTGCGTGACTTTCTCAACGCAGTCAACCGGCCCGCAGGCTCCTCTGCAGGATTGACGCTTGCGTCCTACTACACCGATGCCGGCACGATTGTCCCTGCACTCAACATCCCTGTTGTCATCTACGGCCCTGGAAACATCTCTCAGGCACATCAACCTGACGAGTATCTCACACTGGACTCCCTCTATGAGGCCCTGGATGTCCTTGCTCGATTTCTCGACCCTGAGAATCAACAAGAAGTCGGACTGACCGTGGAGCGTGAGTCGATGGATCGGGCGGAGGCCCCCCTGCCGCAGAGTGATCTAACTTAATACTCAAGTAGAAGGTGACCAAATGGCAACTGAGAAGAAAATTACGGTGATCGCCCTAGGCGGAAACGCGATTCTCCAACCCGGGCAGACGGGAACGTTTGAGCAGCAAATGGAGAACGTGGAGACGACCTGTGGGCAGCTGGCTAATATGGTCACATCGGGCAAGTACAAGATCGTTATCACGCACGGAAACGGGCCGCAGGTGGGCAACATCCTACTGCAGAACGAGGCGGGCAAGGGCGTGGCTGCGCCAATGCCGCTTGACGTCTGTGGTGCGCAGAGTCAGGGACTGATCGGCTACATGATTCAGCAGAGCCTGCACGCCCAGCTGGCGAAGCGAGGCCGCGGGGACATACCGATCGCAACGGTTCTCACGCAAGTCGTCATCGATTGCAATGACCCCGCGTTTGCGAATCCATCCAAACCGGTGGGCCCGTTCTACACCGAGCAAGTGGCAGACGAGCTTGAGACGAGCAAGGGCTACCATGTACGCGAAGACGCCGGCCGTGGTTGGCGCAGGGTCGTGCCTTCTCCCGACCCGATCGAAATCTTCGAGAAAACGGCGATCCGGCAGCTTGTCGACGCCCGTACGATAGTGATCGCCTCCGGCGGAGGCGGAATTCCTGTGACCAGACAAAACGGCAGACTGGCCGGCGTAGAAGCTGTTATTGACAAAGACCTTGCCAGTGAGCGCCTCGCCGTCGATGTTGGAGCTGCCATCTTTCTCATCCTCACCGATGTTGAGCAGGTGAAACTGAATTTCAACACACCGCAGGAGAAAGCCATTTCCCACATGACACTCGCCGAGGCAAAACGCTATCACGCAGACGGCCACTTTGCCAAAGGATCGATGGAACCGAAGGTGCGTGCAGCAATCCGCTTCATCGAGGCCGGTGGGGAAAGGGCGATCATCACCTCGCTTCACCGTGCGATGGACGCGTTGGAAGGAAAAGCGGGAACGATTATAACCAGATAAGGAGGCTGTTCAGATGTCAAGCACAAGTTTGCGCGGAAGAGATTTCATCACGTGGCTCGATTTCAACCGAGATGAGATCGAGGCGATGCTCGACGCGGCGCACGATCTGAAGCGGAGGTTCATCCGTCGCGAGTTGCACAGGGTGCTCGAAGGGCAGACGCTTCACATGCTGTTCTACAACACGAGCCTGCGAACGCGGAACTCGTTCGAGGCAGGGATGACCCAGCTCGGCGGCCACGCGCACTTCCTCCAACCGGGCGCGGTGTATACGCCGGCATTGAAGGGCGAGGAGGTCGCGTATTCGACCGAGCGGATCAGCGACGTCGCCCGCGTCCTTGCCGAGATGGGCGACGCGATCGCGATCCGGATCTACGGGAAGCCGACCGGCTGGGAGTACGGGAAGGGCGACCGGATCGTTCGCGAGTTTGCCGAATGGTCGAGGATTCCGGTCATCAACATGGAAGACGACATGTACCACCCGTGCCAAGCGTTGGCCGACGTGATGACGATGCAGGAGAAACTCGGTCACAACCTGCAGGGAAAGAAGTTCGTAATGAGCTGGGCGTACTCCGGCTCGGTCGCGAAGCCGCTGGCGGTACCGCAGTCGGCGATCATCTCCGCCGCGATGATGGGGATGGACGTGACGCTCGCACACCCGGAGGGGCTCGACCTCGATCCGAACATCCTCCAGGCGACGAAGGACCTGGCCAAGAAGAACGGTGGTGCGTTCAAAATCTCGCACGACATGGACGACTCCTTCAAGGGCGCGGACGCCGTCTACCCGAAGGCGTGGACGGTCCAGCCGACCGACGGCTCCGGCCTGATGGACGAGGCGAAGGCGAAGCCGCTCTTCGAGGCGAACGTGAATTGGATCTGCACAAACGAGAAGATGGCCTTGACCAATGACGCCATCTACATGCACTGCCTGCCGGCCGACCGCGACATGGAGGTTACCGACGAGGTCATCGACGGCCCGAACTCCGTGATCATCGAGGAGGCGGCGAATCGCCTCCACGCGCAGAAGGGGATGATGGCCCTGATCATGGGCTAGGAGGGACGAATGAGCTGGTTCGATCTTTACGGACGGGACTTGATCAGCGAGATCGACTGGACCCGCGAGGAATACGACATCGCAATGAAGGTGACCGATCAGCTGAAGGGGACCTACTACAGCGGGCAGCCGCATTGCTACCTGCAGGACAAGACGTTCGCGATGATGTTCTTCGCTGGGTCGACGCGGACGCGAATGTCGTTCGAAACCGGGATGACGCAGCTTGGCGGGCACGCGCAGTTCATCAATCCGTCGACCATGCGCCTGTCGCTCGAGGACAAGCCGGGGGCCGGGGAGACCGTCAAGGATACCGCGAAGGCGATGGCTCGCTTCTGCGACGGGATCGGGATTCGTCTTCTGGACGACGCAATCGACCACTACGGCTTCGGTGACGAGGTGATGCGCCGATTCGCCGAACACGCCGAGGTCCCGGTGATCAATATGGCGTCGGACATCAACCACCCGTGCCAATCGCTGACCGACATCTACACGATGCGCGAGAAGCTCGGTGGGGACGTCAAGGGTAAGAAGATCGTCGTCATGTGGGCGTACACCCCGTGGATTCGCGGACGCTGCTCGGTGCAGGGGACCGCGCTGATCTCGGCAATGTACGGAATGGACGTCGTGATGGCCCATCCACCGGAATACGCCCTCGACCCGACCGTGATGGAGCAGTGTCGCAATCTGGCGGCCACGTCCGGGGGGCAGTTCGCGATCGAGAACGACCTCGACATGGCGCTCGAGGGCGCAACGGTCGTCTTCCCTCGCAACTGGTTCACCGGCGACCGCTATGAAATCGGTAAGGAGAAGGAGCACGAGATTGCGCTTCGGTACAAGGATTGGTGCTACACCGCCAATCGCCAGAAGCGGCTGTGCGATCCGGGCCATCTCCTTCAGTGCATGCCGGTCGACCGCGGCCACGAGGCCGAGCCGGAGGTCTGCGACAACGAGTTCTCCTGGATCTACGACCAGGCGGAGAACCGGCTTCACACGCAGAAGGCGATCCTGACTCTGACAATGGGAGGCCGGACCTAGTGTGAGTGCGAAGCAAGCGACGCTGATCGGAGCGGGGATCCCCCGTCCCGACGCCGTGGACAAAGTGCTGGGCGAGGCGAGGTTCGCCGACGACCTCACCTTCCCCGGGATGCTCCACGGCGCGGTCGTTCGCAGCCCCCACCCACACGCGAGGATTGTTTGTATCGATCCGTCCGGTGCGCTTGACGATCCAGACGTCGCCTGCGTCGTCACCCGCGACGACGTTCCCGGAGCGAACATCGTCCACGTCATCTACGACGACCAACCGGCCCTCGCCCATGATACCGTCCGCTACCTCGGCGAGCCGGTGGCACTCGTCGCGGCGACGTCGCGCCGCGCAGCAAAACGGGCGACCGGGAAGGTCCTCGTCGAGTACGAGGAGCTTCCGGTCGTCAGCGATACGCTTGCTGCCCTCAAGCCGGACGCTCCGATCATCGTTGCCGACCCGGACGCTGCCGAGGGCGGGGGAAACCTGTTCAACGCGATGGTGTTGCGGAAGGGCGACGTCGAGCGCGGGTTCACCGAGGCCGATGTGATCGTCGAGGCGGAGTACGAGACCGGATACCAGGAGCACGCGTACATCGAGCCTCAGGGGGCGATCGCCGTCCCCGGCGAGCTCGGATCGATCGTGATCTACGCGTCGATGCAGTGCCCGTTCTACGTTCAGAATGCCGTCGCCAAGGTGATGGACCTCCCGCTGTCGAAGGTCCGCGTCGTCCAGACGGCGACCGGTGGGGCGTTCGGCGGGAAGGAGGACGTTCCATCGCTGATCTGCTCGCTCGCCGCGCTGATGTCGGGAAAGGCGCGTCGCCCGGTGAAGCTCGTTCTCGATCGCGGCGAGGACGTCCTGACAACGAGTAAGCGGCATCCGTCGCGGGTCCGCTATCGGACCGGTGCGAGGTCGGACGGGACGCTGACCGCCATCGAGGTCGATGTGGTCTTGAATGCCGGGGCGTATCAGACACTCTCTTCGGCCGTCCTCTGGCGGAGCCTGTGCACCGCAGCTGGACCTTACAGGATTCCGCACGTCAAAGTCGATGCGAGGTCGGTCGCGACCAACACGGTGCCGAACGGAGCATTTCGCGGGTTCGGCAGCCCGCAAGTCATCTTCCCTCACGAGTCGCAGATGGACCTGCTCGCCGAGCGGCTCGGGATGGATCGGGCCGAGATCCGCCGGCGCAACCTCCTCCGCCCCGGGGATCGCACATCGACCGATCAGGTCGTGAAGGAGAGCGTCGGCGTCCTTGAGACGCTCGAGCGGGCGGTCGAGATGGCCGAATGGGAGGACCGCCTGGAGCGGGTCGAGGCGTTCAACGCCGAGCACGCGGATCGCCAACGGGGGGTCGGGCTGTCGTGCGTGATCTACGGTGTCGGTCTCGGAGGGAAGGCGCCGTTCCTCGACAAGGCCGGGGCGACGATGAAGCTCGAGGCCGACGGTTCGATCGCCATGGCCGTCGGGACAGTCGAGATGGGGCAGGGGCTGACAACGGTCCTCCTTCAGGTGGCGGCCGAATCGCTCGGCGTGCCGATCGAGCGGGTCCATCTCGCACCGGTCGACACGAGCCGCGTCCCCGATAGCGGACCGACGGTGGCGTCGCGGGGGACGATGATGAGTGGCCTTGCGGTCCTCAATGCGGCTCGAAAGCTTCGCGAGCGGATCGACGCCGTCGCCGCGGAGCTGGGAATCCCCCTCGATCGGGTCCCGGAACATCTGAATGAGATCGCGAGCACCTTCTGGCTGCGCAACCTCGATCCGGCGGTCGAGGGCTGGGCGCGGACGGAGCCGGTCAGTTGGGATCCAGAGACCGGCCTCGGTAACGCTTACCCTGTCTACGCTTACGCGACGCACGTGGCCGAGGTCGAGATCGACACAGCGACCGGTGAGGCCTCGGTCGTCGACTACGTGGCGGTCCACGACTCCGGTCGGATCCTCAACCGCACCCTGGCAGCCGGACAGGTGCAGGGTGGCGTAGCGCAAGGAATCGGGTTCGCGCTGATGGAGGAGATCCCGCAGCGCGATGGCCGCTTGATCGTTAACGGCCTGACGACCTATCGCCTCCCGACGGCCCGCGACGTAGCGCCAGATACACGCGTCGATTTCATCGAGGCCGAGTTTCCATCCGGCCCGTTTGGAGCCAAGGGGCTTGGAGAGGTCCCGCTGATGGCAGCGCACGCTGCTGTCTCTCGCGCAGTAGCCCATGCACTCGGAAAAAGGATTAGCGCCTATCCACTCTCTCCACAACGGGTGAAGCAGGCAAACGCAACTCAGAGATAGTGCCGGATGATCAGGATGATCAACCGGACAATGATAAGAAACCAACCAGCAATGACCACAATCCATACGAGTCTTCTGGCAATGGTTGCCACAGCAAGAAAGATCGTCAGGATTGCGAGGAGCCCAATCGGGTCAACCAGCTCGTTTGGCACCGTCATTGAGGGAAGGATGGTATTCAACAGTCTGACAATTCCCTGTCCAATCAGGCGTCCCAGGCTGTAGATAAAGACCAACAACTGATCGATGATCTCGCGTGCCGAAGAGACAGCCACTGTTCCCTCGGCAGGCTGAGCCGTACACCAGAATCCAGCGGAAGTCCAACAGAGTCCCGCAAGGAGACCCTTTGCCCTCAATGAGAAATGGGGGAGGCGTACGCCTCCCCCAATACATCTAGAGACCAAGGAGAGCGAGCAGCGCGGAAAGATCAACGTCACCCTGGAGAAGCCCTTCCAAGGTGGTCACACCGAGCATTCCGACCAATGTATTGAAGAAGTTCTCGATCCCCTCTGCTGGGGCAGTCAGAATGACCGGCATCAACGACTCTTGAAGTGACATTCCCAACGCCTGCTCGAGCATAGCAAAGAACTCTTCATTGGCAACGAAGAATTGTTCCATCGTTGCGGCGAGCAACTCCGGATTGGCTTCGCGCAGCTGTACGATCCCCTGTCCCAACAGGAACCCCAGCTTGTCCAGCGTGGTGAAATACGGGGTGCCGGTGGCCGTCTCACCAGACAACCACATGATGAGGGTGGGCTTGGCATCCGCGGGTTCCCAATCAAGCTCCACTACTCCACCAGCCGCCAATTCTCCACCGGCGAAGTCAAAGGCACCACCAGTTAATCCCCCGATCGCCGGGAGGTACCCTCCAATCTCCACCTTGTTGACGACCGTGACCTCTTGGTCAAATTCAATGTGCAAACCGGTCACGGCGGATCCAACCGTGTTGGTGAACAACCCCACCGTAAACGTCCCCGCACCGTAGAAGGCCACCTCCACTCCACTTGCCAGCGATGCTGCGGACAGGGCTATAACACACAGCCCCAGCACCGCCCAGGCATACCTGGTCTTCGCCATTACCTAACCTCCTTGATCAAAAAGTTTAAGGTATTCTAGCGGCATTCCTGCGGTGTGACAAAGAGGATCCCAAAACCATGTTGCTAGTCAGCCGAACGAACAAGCTGGGAAGCAACAGCCTCCGCAACGAGAAGATCCTCCTCCACTGTAACTTTGAGGTTGATCGCCTCTCCGGACACACTCCACACCGGCACTCCACACGCAAGAACAGCCCCCGCATCGTCAGGAAAAGCCTGCTGGTCAGCCTGAAGGCAGTGGCAGATCAGCTCCCGCTTGAAACCCTGCGGGGTCTGCATCCGAAGAAGGCCTTCTCGCACAACCACCTCGGGAAGAAGGAAACCCTCCTCATTGCGATAGCGTATCGTATCCGCCATCGGAACCACCGGAACACAAGCGCCATGCGCTCGCGTTCCTTCGACCACTCGTTTGATTAGCGTCGAACTGGGGAACGGCCTTGCCGAATCGTGGATCAGAACGATCTTCCCGTCTGCAGCTTCCACCCCGGCAAGAGCGGAGTCCCTGCGTTGTGCCCCGCCGTAAACAAGCAGGTTATTCGTCGTCAAGTCGCCGATGAGTTCTCCAGCGCGCGCCTCTTCTCCACGGGCCACTACGAGAACAATCTGGTCGATCAGCGAAGTTCGGTCAAAAACACCTAGGCAATGGGAAAGAAGCGGCCTTCCGGCAAGTTGGATGTACGCCTTATTCTGTCCAGCAGCCAGACGCCTTCCCTCTCCTGCGGCCAGGACAACCACTGTGACTTCATGGGGCATCACTCTCTCTCGCCTCTTTGAAGTCACCTAGGAGGACTCTGCCGTTTCTGTAATCTTGGTCAGGCCTGTCCCGTCCGGTGCACTCATGTAGATTTCCCAGGCACCGGAGCGATTGGAGTTGAACAGGATCTTCCCGTTTGTGCCCCAGAATGGATTGACATCGTCTCCTTCATGGGTCGTGAGTCGATTGACGGTCAGGGTTTCCAGGACAATGATATACAAATCAACGTTCTTCTCATGGCTGGAGGAAAAAACGAGTCTGTCCCCTTGTGGAGACCAACTCGGCGCCCAATCGTCGACCTCATTCTGAGTCAGCTGCGTTGTTATCCCACTTTCAAGATCGCGTATGTAGATTTCAAACCCCTTCTCTCCGGGGGATTCGAACGCAATCCTGGTACCATCAGGCGAGAGGACCGGCTCCCAATTTGTCAACTCCGGCCCCTTCTGCTGAAGGAAGCTACAACCTCCTACCAGTATAAGAACCACTAGCGCGAGCGCACTTATTAAGATCGTTCTTTTCACACTTTGACCTTTCATTTTTCCCATCGGGGATTCTCCCCCGCCGGCTCGACAAAAAGCATCCTTCCCGCCTCAGTTTGGAGTGTGCTCTTAACCGTCGCCTTGATCTTGCGACCGATATGACGTCGCCCATTTTCCACCACCACCATTGTGCCGTCGTCGAGGTAGCCCACACCCTGGCCGATCTCTTCTCCGCGATCGATCACTTCCACTGCAATCTCCTCTCCCGGGATGAACGGCGGCTTGACCGCGTTGGCAAGCTCGTTGATATTTAGGATCCTGATCCCCTCGACCTGGGCCACACGATTCAGATTGTAGTCAGTCGTTACCAGTGTACCGTTCTGCTCCTTGACCAAGCGGATCAGCTTGCGGTCGACCTCCTTAATGGAGGGGTAGTCTTGCGTAACAACACGGATCTTCACCGAATCATCCTGCATCAGCTCACGGAGGATCTCCAAGCCACGGCGCCCCTTACGACGCCGCAGACTGTTCGATGAATCCGCGATGTTCTGCAACTCAGTCAGGACAAACTCGGGCACGAGAATCTCCCCCTCGATGAAGCCGGTCCGCGAGAGTCCACCGATCCGCCCATCGATAATCACACTGGTGTCAAGATACTTCTGCATTCCCGATCGCGCTGTTCGAACATGGTGCACCGTCTTCGACCCAGAGAGGACCACGGGATAGAAAGGAATCTCCAAGAGGTATCCCACGCGCAGGCCAAGCAGAAGGCTCCCCGCCAGAATGGCTCCTTGAGCAATGCGCACTCCAACGCCCGAGACAAAAACAAGACCAATTGCAACAAAGAGGATCGCTCCGATGCCAGTGGCCACAAAACCTAACGCAAGACTGCTAAGCAGGCGCCGTCCCGCTGCTTCCTCGTTCAGAACTGCCCCTAACTTCCTCCAAGAGAGAAGCACCACACCCGCGACCAGGCCTCCGCCAATAGCCCCCCCAACCAGGTTTGTTGCCCACTGCGGCATCGCCCCGAGTGGAGGGATGAGTCCGTGACAGATAGCTACAACCGCTCCCGCTGCAGCTAGAATGACGAATAATAACGATCCAGGCATTATCGTACCTCCGAAAGATTGCGAGAAGCGTCTTAGACGTCCCCCCATTTATTTCCTTCTACGTTTATTATAACCAGTCCTTGATTTCAACACAAGATTCTGCTATTGTATACAGCATAATCGGCCGCTCACGAGATTCCGGGAATGAGGGAGGAACAACGCTGAGTGCAAACTGGACCGTTCGAGAAATTCTCAGCTGGACACGAGGCTATTTCAAAAATGGTGGAATTTCCCAGCCTAGATTGGAAGCGGAAATTCTCCTTGCTCATACGCTTGATGCCGATCGTTTACACCTGTACCTGAACCCGGACAAACCGCTTACCGTAGATGAACGAACACGGTTCCGAAATGCGATCAAGGATCGACGTGCAGGGGTGCCCCTACAGCACTTAATCGGTGAAACCACCTTCTTCGGACTACGTTTTCGGGTAAACAGAAAGGCGTTTATTCCCCGGCGGGAATCCGAAGAATTGGCGGAGAAAGCACTGG
>Ga0180431_10005575_pt1 | contig 15290 bp, 14 predicted proteins | sample SS_ome_11_FD_132459 | JGI IMG/M metagenome (GOLD analysis project Ga0180431, IMG submission 132459) | Hypersaline lake sediment archaeal communities from the Salton Sea, California, USA - SS_1_MS_1 metaG | ecosystem: Environmental > Aquatic > Non-marine Saline and Alkaline > Hypersaline >... | reverse complement strand
ATTTCTGATAATAAAATTTTTTAAATAGTAGCAAGTATAACACGGATAATAGATTGCATGTAATAAAATTACTAATCACTGATAACTGATAACTATCTATTATCCCTACAGATTCACCTTGCTCAGCCATTCCCGGTTCTCGCGATGCCATTCCACCGTCCGTTTCAGGCCCTCGTCGAATCCTGTCTCCGGCTCCCACCCCAGCAGCCGCTTCGCCTTCCCGATATCCGCCCAGGTCTCCATCATGTCCGCTTTATGAAAGGGCCGGTGTTCAATCGCGGCCTTCTTCCCCGAATACGCTTCAATCTTTTCGATCATGTAATTTATTGAAAAGGGATTCTTCCCCCCGCCGAGATTGATGATCTCGTAGCCTGTCGGTTTCAGCGCGAGAACCGTTCCCCGCGCGATATCGTCGACATAGGTGAAATCCCTGCTCTGTTTGCCGTCACCGAAGAGCTCGAGGGGATGCCCTTCAAAAATCCACTGTATAAACCGGAAGATGCTCATGTCCGGTCTCCCCGCCGGGCCGTATACGGTGAAATACCGGAGAATAGTCACGTCGATATCGTAGAGGTAGTGATAGGCATAGGCCATCGCCTCCGCGGCCTTCTTTGACGCCGCATAGGGGGAGATGGGGGTGTTGACCGGGAGATCCTCGGAGAATGGCATCTCCTGTCCGGCGTAGAGCGACGAGGTCGAGGCGAGAACCATCTTTTTCACCCCCCGCGCTCTCATCATCTCGAGAAGGTTGAGCGTCCCCTGCGCGTTGGTGCTCATGTAGACATGGGGATTCTCCATGCTGTAGCGCACGCCCGCGCGGGCCGCGAGATTGATGACGGCATCGAGCTCATGATCTCTGAAAACAGATATGAGCCGGTCGAGGTCTTCGATATCGGCTTCGTAGAAGGTAAAATTGGCGTTGTTCCCGAGCTCATTGAGCCGGTACCGCTTCAAAGACACATCGTAATAATCGTTCAGGTTGTCGAGACCGACAACCTGGAACCCTTCGGCGAGGAGCAGCTGCGATGTTCGCCACCCGATAAATCCCGCCGCTCCGGTTACGAGTACTGTTCGCAATTAGATTACCTCACGTGCGGTACTTTTCCGATTAATCATCTGATTTTTCTTCAGCAGAGTCGATCTGTACGTGTTGACAAAGTGTTTCCCCATTGTGGGAAACGTGAGCGACCTTCGCGGAGTCTCCCCCGCACGCATTCGAGTTCCCCGATGAGAGGTTGTTCGCCCGTATCTCCCCGCCAGAGCAGCATCGGAGCAAACTCAGTTCCATCGAATAGCGGGATTGTGTTTTTCATCAACGATGATGCAATTCATGGAGATCAATCGATCTATCTGCTTTCGCGACTCCTCGGCTGAAGAATCGGTATTCATGGCGACATACTGCGTAAAATTCTCAATGATATCCTCACGCGATCCATTCACCCCCGGCACGTAGCTTTCAACCAGCTCATTGAAAATAAAGTTATGCGTAAAGAGAAAGGTTTTGATGCCGGTGATGATTTCGTCATCGCTCTCGCCGAGCTCCTCGCCGCGCTCCTTCTTCACTTTGAGCTCGTCAATATACTCATTGATCATTTCATTGAACTCGTTCACCATGCGCTCGATCTCCGCACCGGGAATACCCCCCGTCTCGGCAATCGACTGATTCGCGTCATAGCGGTCCCAATCATCGGTGGTGATAGTCATGCCGTATTCCTCGCTCTTATCGCGCACCTCGGTGCCGGGAAAGGGTGCGAGAATGTGAAATCCGTAATTCTTGGTGAGGTTTTTGGCGAAATCGATGGTCTGCTGCGCGGTTTCGCGGGTCTCGCCGGGAAGCCCCAGAATGAATGAGGCAAAGGGCTCTATGCCCACCTCATGGCACAGATCTATCGCCCGGCGAGTCTGCTCAACGGTTATCTTCTTTTTAATCCGGTCCAGGATCTCCTGATTGCCGCTCTCGGTGCCGAAGCAGAGCCAGGTGCATCCCGACTCCTTGAGCTTTTCCAGCAGATCCCTGCTGACCGTATCGACGCGGGCGAAACCGGTCCAGGGGAAAGCAAAGCCTTTATCGATTATCCCATCGCACACCGCAAAGCACCGCTTCTTATTGGAAGTGAAGAGATCATCGACGATATTGATCTGCTTGAAGCCGAGCTTCGTGAGCATCCCGAATTCCTCGACCACCCTGTCGGTGTCGAAGTACCGCAGCTTTTTCCCCACCATCTTGCTTCCCACACAGAAGATGCACCCGAAGGGACACCCGCGGGAGGTGATCATGTTGATGGACATCCCCATTGCCCGATACTTGCTCAGGGGGATCAGGTGCCGCGCGGGAAAGGGAAGAATGTTAATATTCGGTATAAGGGGACGGTTTGGATTATGCACCACGCTCCCGTTCTGCCGGTAAGAGAGGCCGAGCACCTCCTGCATCGAATCCCCCGCTTCGAGACGCTCAAGCATCTCGGTAAAGGTTATCTCTCCTTCTCCCCGGACAATATAGTCAACATGTTGTTTTTGCGAGAGGACATTCTCCGCATCGAAAGTCACGTGCGGCCCCCCCATGACCGTAACAATGTCAGGTTTCTCTTCCTTATAACACTTCAGTATCTCAAGGGCATTATTGATATTCATCGTAACGCCGGTTGAACCGACCACATCGGGTTTATACTCATCGATAAGCCTTCGAACCCGCTCGCACGAGAAGCGTGTAATGATATAATCTTCAATCCTGACGTCGATACCCCGCTCCAGGAGGTATGCGGCAAGTGATGTCAAACCGAAGGGCGGCGTCGGCGACTCTTCAAAGGGATAGGGGGGATTGATTAAAAGCACTTTCATTTCGTTTACCTGAGTCCAATTTTATTTTCACCGGAACATACTCGTATTAAATGCTTCAATACATGCACATTGTTCAAAGCTTTTATTGGTATTCCACAAATTCTCTCGTGGCAAATTCCCCGAAGTGACCGGAGGGAAACCACTCGTATAATCTTTGCTAATAAATAAAATGCAAAATAAATACAGATTGCTTCGGCAGCTCCTGGGACTCCGTGCCCCCGCTGCATTCGGACATCCATGTCCAGCACTCTTCGGGCTCGCAATGACGGATTATCAAACAACTACTTATCATCTAAACAACTAACTGATCGCTGATACCTGATCACCATTCACTAATCACTTTTCACCCGTCACTCGTTACCCGTCACCCATCAGCTTCCGCCACCGTATCTGCGGAACGCTTTTCGGATCTATGCTGATACAGTTCAGCTCGATCAATCGGTTCACCTCTCTCCTGATCTCGTCCTGTGTGAACTTTGTGTTCTCATCGACGTATACGATAAAATTTCTTACTATCTCTTCACCGGTGCACCCATTCGGTGATACGGGATACCGTTCGATCAACTCCTCCATCATCAACCGCTCGACGAACGCAAAGGTATTGAGGTTGTTGATGAGCTCTTCGCCCTGGGGAGAGATTGGCTCTCCCCGCTTCTTCTGCTCACCGAGCTCATCCAGATACCGCTTGATTGAGAGATTGAAGTGATCCGCAATCACATTGATCTCCGCGGCAGAGATATAGTCGGTTTCACAGACAGAGCGATTGGCATCGTACTGATCCCAATCATCGGTGAGAATCCGTATTCCGTACTCATCGCACTTCTCCCGTACTTCGGTCCCGGGAAAGGGAGCGAGCACGTGAAAGCCGTAATGGGGGCTGAGCTCCTTGGCAAACCGCAGCGTCTCCTCGACGGTTTCGGGCGTCTCGCCGGGGAGACCGAGTATATAGGAGGTCATTCCCGGAAGGCCAACCTCATTGCACAGCGCCATCGCCTTTTGGCATTTCTCAAGGGTAATCCGCTTCTTGACCCGGTCGAGAATCTCCTGATTGCCGCTCTCAATGCCGAAGCAGAGCATAATACAGCCAGACCGTTTCATACTCTCGAGGAGCTCTCGCGTTACATTATCGACCCGCGCGAAGGCCGTCCAGGGATAAGCCACCCCCCGGCGGGTAATCTCATCGCAGATAGCGGTGCAGCGCCTTCGATGCGTGGTAAAGCAATCATCAACAATATTTATCTGTCGAAAGCCGAGTTTGGCGAGCATTGCAAACTCGTCGACCACGCGCGGCACATCGAAATGGCGTACTCTTCTCCCTACCATCTTGCTTCCCACACAGAAAATGCACTTATTCGGGCACCCCCGCGAGGTTGTCATGTTGATGGGAAAGCCCAGGGCTTTGTACTTGCTCAACTGAAGCAGGTGACGTGCAGGATACGGGAGCACGTTAATATCCGGAATAAGCGGGCGCGGTGGATTGTGAACGACCTTCCCGTCACGGCAAAAGGAAAGTCCCTCAATATCATCGAAGGTGGTGCTCGCATCCATCCGTTCTACCATCTCATAGAAAGTGAGCTCGCCCTCCCTCCTGACGACATAGTCAACAGATGGATTATCCTTCAGAATATTATCAGCGTCAAAGGTGACATGAGGGCCTCCCATGACCGTTACCGCCTCGGGATACAGCTCCTTGCAATCCCGAATAATCCGCAATCCCCGGTTGATGTTCATCGTGACCGCAGTGGCGCCGATGATATCGGGCCGGTAGTCATTCAGAACCCGCTGCACCTGCTCCCGCGAGTAGTGCGTGACAACATAATCCTCGAGACGTACCTCAACTCCCCGCTCGAGCAGGTAGGCTGCAAGCGATGCCAAACCGAAAGGCGGCGTTGGAGATTCCTCAAAAGGATACGGGGGATTGATTAAGAGTACTCTCATGATGCGATCCTGTCCTGGTATGAAGGGTGATCCCGCATATCGCCAACCACAGAGAGAATGATGCTCGATCCCGGACAGCAAAACACGATATTACCTGATATCAAAAACACCTACGATATCTTCCTTATTCCCTGACGATAGACAACATACCAACTCTTATCCTTATGGTGATACGAGAAGGTTGAAAAGAATCATTATTAATGCCCATAAAAAAACAGCGATATAAAAATATCAACAATCTTTTTCCCTTTTACAGCACTCCGGTTTCTTTATTTGTTGCCGGGCTGTAAAAATTTATTTACAGGATTTCTATATACGCCTTATTCTGTGATCCTGTCTGATGTATGTGTAGATTTGACAAAAAATACCCTTATGAGTGCTGCGATTTTACAGGGGGCATCATAACGGCAACGCGGGTGATCAATGGAAGACTCAGGTACAATACGAACGCTCGATAAGTATGTGGGCTCATCCCTCTGTCTGTTGTTCTCGGTCCTGCACAAGTTCCGACCACGGAAGAAGCCGGAAGCCATCAAGAATGTCCTTATCATCGAGCTCTTCGAAATGGGAGCGGCGATTATGGCCTACCCCTCGCTCACCTACATACGTGAGCAGCTCGATAATCCGAACATCTATGTTCTCACCCTGGACAGAGTAAAGTCATCATGGGAAATTCTCAAAACCGTTCCCGATGACCACTACTTCACCATTGAGAGCAGAAACATTGTGACCTTTGGCCTCTCGATGCTGAAACAGATATGGCGACTCAGAAGGAGAAAAATTGACCTCATAATCGACTTCGAGCTCTTCATGAGAATTCCCACCATCATATCGTATCTGATCAGATCGAAGCTGCGGGCGGGATTCAACAGGTATAAGATGGAAGGGCTCTACCGGGGGAGCTTCTACGATATCACCTGCGCGTTCAATCAGAACAGCCATATCTCGAAGAACTTCCTGGCGCTCACCAAGACAGCGATACAGCAGGAGAAGCATCTGCCCAATTACAAGGGAGCGATCCCCTCCGCCGAGATAAAAATCCCCAAATACCGTTCCGACCGCGCACTGCGGGCAACCGTCATTGAAAAGCTGAAGGGGTACTATCCCTATGAGAATAACGATCTCTACGTTATCTCACCCGATGTCGGGTCGGTGCTGCCGGTCAGGAATTATCCGAAGGATTTTCTCGTTACGGTCATAACCGAACTCCTCAACCTGAACAAGAAGGCGCTGGCGGTGCTCATCGGGCTCGATGAGAATCTCCCGATATGCAACTACATACAGGAGAAGACACACAATACGCGGTGCATCAATTTCTGCGGCAAGACCGACTCCGTCTTCGAGTTGATGGAGCTCCTCTTCCTGTCGAAACTCACCATCAGCAATGACAACGGCCATGCGCACTTCGCCTCTCTGACTGACACACGGCTCATCGCTCTTTTCAGCACCGATTCACCCTATATGTATGGCCCCCTCGGCAACTGCGTTATTCTGTACAGCCACTTTCACTGCAGTCCCTGCATCAGCGCCTTCAACCATAAAAGCTCTGTGTGCAAGAATAATCTCTGCCTTCAGGCCATTGAGCCGGAGACCGTGGTGAAATTTTCCCGGGATATACTCAAGGGGAAACTGACCTATCGAACCATAAACAACGAGATACCCTATATCTGATTCGTAGCGTCGGGGAACCCACGGCGGATGCCCAAAAAATGTCTTGACTGAAAATTGCCTTGACCGAGAATAGTCAATTCCGTATGTTGAGCAGAGGTATTCCACATCTCTGCCCATAAGAAGATTACATCATATTAATTTCCGCCAAGGAGCAATCGATGGTAAAAGAAAAGATCTTCTGTGCGAACTGCCAGAATTGCATTGTCATCAGACAGTACGAATCCGAGCCCGACAGATACGTCCTCAGGGTAAAATGCCTCAAGAAGAAATGGGTTAAGCGATCCGGCGAGGAGAAACTGTATAAATATTTTACCGTGGCACGGAGAATTATGGAAGACTGCGACTCTTACACGGAGGCCGGCGAGCTCTTCCCGTACATAAAAAACCTGAGAAAAGAACTGCCCATAAAAGACGAAATCTACTCCACGAAGGCATAGTGAATGATGCTGAGCACGTTCAAGGGAGGAATACATCCCCCTGAGAGAAAGGAGATAACAGAAGAAATACCCTTTTCCAACCTCCCCGTTCCTCATCACTGCTACATCCCCCTGCAGCAGCATATCGGGGCCCCCGCCAAACCCGTTGTACAGGTCGGCGAGCAGGTGAGCGAGGGGCAGCTTATTGGCGAAGCGGATGGATTTATCAGTGCCAATGTCCATGCATCAATTCCGGGAAAAGTCACGGCGATCACCGATCACCCGACCGTTAACTCAAAACAGGGTCGCTGCGTCGTCATAGAGGCGGAGGGTTCCTTCTCAGACTTTCAGAACCGCGTCGTGCACGACGGGTGGAAAGAGCTCGATCAACACGAAATTATCAACCGCATCGCCGATGCTGGCATCGTCGGTCTTGGGGGAGCTGCGTTTCCCACCGCGGTAAAGCTCGCTCCCCCCGCCGGCGTGAAAATAGATACCCTGATTATAAACGGTTCCGAGTGCGAACCCTACCTCACCGTTGATGATATGATGATGCAAACCTTCCCCGAAGAGATACTCGAAGGGATACAGATAACCGTAAAGGCTCTCGGCGTCGATACCGCTTTCATCGGCATTGAGAGCAACAAGCCGAAGGCAATCGAATCGATCAGAGAGGGACTTTCCCGAATATCGACACGAGAAAAAATCGCCATTAAAGAGGTCAGAACAAAGTATCCTCAGGGCGCTGAAAAACAGCTCATCTACAGCATTCTCAAACGAGAAGTCCCCTCGGGCGGCCTGCCCATGGACGCGGGCGCTGTTGTCCAGAATGTGGGAACCGTGTATGCGATACAGCAGGCGCTCGTTTACAACAAGCCGCTCTTCGAACGATACATAACCATTTCAGGTACAATTGTCAACCAGCCGGGCAACTATAAAGTGAGAATCGGCACACGAATAGAAGACATCATCAATGAATGCGGCGGATTAAAGGAGAACCCGGTTAAAATCATCATGGGTGGCCCCATGTGCGGAATCGCCCTCGACAGCATGGATATCCCGGTGGTCAAGGGAACCTCCGGCCTCCTCTTCCTGGGCGCAGATGAGGTCACGGTCGAGGAGTATGCTCCCTGTATTCGATGCGGCAAATGCGTGGAGGCATGCCCGGTCAATCTGATACCCAGCGAGCTTGGGATTGCAGTCGAAAGGAACCGGTTCGATATTGTCGAGCAGTTGCATCCCTTCGACTGTATCATGTGCGGCGCCTGTTCCTATGTCTGTCCCTCACGGCGCCCGCTCAGTCATTTCATCAAGCTCGCCCAGGCGCGTCTGCGGAAGAAAAAATAGTACAACATAATCAGGTCAATGGCAGAAGAACAGAACAGCGGTACAGAACTTGTCCTTTCGAATCCACCCCATCTGAGAAGCGATCAATCTCTGCGGGTGATAATGTGGTCGGTGGTAATTGCACTGATGCCATCGACGATCTATGCGCTCTCCCTCTACGGTATCGGGATACTCTTCGTAATGAGCGCATCGATCGGTGCGGCAGTTGCAGCGGAAGCGGTCTTTCAGCTCCTCATGAAAAAGCCCCTCACCATTACCGACGGATCAGCGGTCATCACCGGCCTGCTCCTTGCCATGAACGTGCCTCCCGACGCTCCCGTCTGGATGGTGGCAATTGGCGCCGTCTTTGCAATCATTATTCCCAAGCAGCTTTTCGGGGGTATCGGTTTCAACATATTCAATCCGGCGCTCGCCGCACGGGCGTTTCTCCTCGCCTCCTGGCCGGTGGAAATGACGACCAGGTGGCATCAGTTCGGCACAACCAATGTGTTCTCCGATGCGGCCCTTCGCCCCGGATGTCTCCCGCAGCATGCATTCGATACGATAACACAGGCGACCCCCCTTGCAGCTCTGAAGGAAGCACCGGCACTCCTCAGCGAGATGAACGCGCCCCTCAACTGCTTCTATGATTTCATGTTTTCTTCAACAACCCTGAAGTCACTCTTCATCGGCAACATCGGCGGCTGTATTGGAGAAACGTCGGCGCTGCTCCTGCTCATCGGCGGGCTCTTTCTTCTCATCAGGCGTATTATCACCTGGCACATTCCCGTTTCCTATATCGGGACGGTTGCGGGCTTTATGCTCGCCTATTATCTCATCACCGGCTTTCCCCATCCCTTCAAGGTAACGCTCTTTCATCTTATTTCCGGAGGATTGTTCCTGGGCGCCTTTTTCATGGCGACCGACATGGTCACCTCGCCGATTACCACCCGGGGAATGATCATCTTCGGAATCGGCTGCGGCATTATCACCTCGGTAATACGAATATGGGGCGGGTATCCCGAGGGGGTGTCGTATTCAATCCTCCTGATGAATGCAACCGTTCCACTGATAGACCGGTATGTCAGACCACGACTCTTTGGAACGTCCGGATAAGCCCGTGCAGCGGAGAGTGACCAGCAACAGGAGAGCATGATAATGAGCAATATTGTCAAATCAACACTCATCATGGCACTGATAACCTTTGTCGCATCAATGGCGCTCTCACACATCAACAAGATTACTCTCCCCGATATACAGCGGCAGGAGCGTGAGAAGCAGGAGAGCGCCCTGAAAACGGTGCTTCCAGGCTACACCATCACCGAAAAGAAAACCGCCGACACGCCTGACGGCCCCTTTACCTACTGGATAGGGGAAAAGCAGCGCGAGGAGACAGTGGCGCGCGGGTACGCCTTCATCACGGAAAAATCCGGTTACAGCGGACCGGTCAGATCAATGGTGGGCATTGACGAGCAGGGAACCGTTCTGGGCATCGTTATCCTCCAGCAAACCGAAACACCCGGTCTCGGTGCACGATGTATCGAGCGCGCCAGCATGGAGACATTTCTCGATTATATCCTCGGCAGAACAACCAGGGTCGCACCGCAGCCGCCCTGGTTTCAGTCGCAATTCACGGGGCTCGATGCAACGAAGAAGATCACAATACTCAAGCGGGGCGACTGGACACCGGGCCTTCGGGATGAGCTCATTGAGAAGAATGCCATATCGGCGATTACCGGTGCGACCATCACCTCGCGAACCGTCCGGGACAGCATCGCCACGGGAATGGAAAAACTCACCGCGCTGGTAACGCTCATCAAGACCGAAGAGGAGGAGGGAGAGTAGATGGACTATCTTAAAGAAGTCATCAAGGGACTGTGGGAGCGGAATCCCATCCTGGTGCTCGGCATCGGGCTCTGTCCAACTCTCGCCGTCACCACCTCGGTATCCAATGCGCTCTGGATGGCCCTCGCGACCACCTTCGTTCTGATCTGCTCGAATGTGCTCGTCTCCGTAATACGTAACATCGTCCCCTCACATATACGCATACCCATCTTTATCACCATTATCGCTTCATTTGTTATTATCGTGGAGCTCACGCTCAAGGCTTTTCAGCCCGATGTGTATCAGGCGCTGGGAATATTCATCCCCCTCATCGTGGTGAACTGCATTATCCTGGGGCGCGCCGAGGAATTCGCCTCGCGGAATTCTATCTTCAGATCAATTCTCGACGGACTCGGCATGGGATTGGGATTCGGCGGCACCCTTTTCATCCTGGCCTTTTTCAGGGAGACGCTGGGGGCAAATAAGCTCTTCGGGTACACCCTCATTCCGGGAATGAAGCCGGCGACCATCATGATAATTGCTCCCGGCGCCTTTTTCACGCTGGGGCTGATGCTCTGGGCAATGAACGCTCTCAAATCACGGAAGCGAGGATAACCATGGAAATAAAGGTACTCTTCGTCATACTGATCAGCACCATTCTGATCAACAACTATGTCCTCTCGCAGATGCTGGGCCTCTGTCCCTTTCTCGGCGTCTCGAAAAAGATGGATTCCGCGCTGGGTATGGGGCTCGCGGTCATCTTTGTCATGACGATGGCTTCATTCTTTACCTTTCTCATCTACAAATATCTGCTCATCCCCTGGCATGTTACCTATCTCCGAACCATTGCCTTCATTCTGGTTATCGCTTCACTGGTACAACTCGTTGAGATGACTATCGAGAAGATTTCCCCGACCCTCTATCAGGCACTCGGCATCTTTCTCCCGCTCATAACCACCAACTGTGCCGTTCTCGGTGTCGCCGTTCTCAACATCGAAACGGGATTCGCCACCAAAGATCTCGGAATGGTTATGACCGTCGTTCAGGGTTTCGGGGCGGGGATAGGGTTTACGATTGCGCTGCTGCTCATGGCAGGAATTCGCGAGCGGCTGGAGCTTGCCGACATCCCCGGGAACCTCAAGGGGATGCCCATCTCCTTTATCACAGCGGGGCTTCTCGCAATCGCTTTTCTCGGATTTTCTGGTATGAAGATTTAAGAGTGGATTCCGCAATCAGAGGTAGTACTTGACCTCGACAACACCGTCTCTGAATCGGGTCTGCGGCTCGACCTCGGCCTTGTTGAAGACGCTGAGCATGGCCTTATTCTCGGGAAGGACGCTGGCATATATCTCGTGCAATCCGCGCTCTCGCGCGATCTTCAACAGATAGTTCAGAAGAAAGGTGGCGATCCCCTTCCCCTGAAACTCCTCGTCCACGATGAAGGCCATCTCGTAGCTGTCCTCCTCTTTGTAATAGGCATACCGGGCCTCGGCGATGATCTTCTCGGTTCTGTTCTTCACAATCACCCCGACGATAGAGAGGGTCTTCTGATAATCGATATTAACGTATTTCTGCATCTCCTTATGGGGCATGACCCGTATCCTGACGAAATAGCGGAGGTACTTCGATTCATCCGAAAAGTGATAGAAGAGCCGCCGCATCATATCCTCGTCGGACGGCTTAATCGGCCTGAACTGCACCTCCAGCCCGTCCTTGAAGGTTTTTACGGTTTCAAGCTCCACCGGGTAATTCACCGCATCCAGCATGGTATATATCTGATCCCTATAGGCATACCCGCTCTCCTTCGCCAGTTCGAGGAGCTTCTCGCGGTGATCAGGGTGCGCGATGTCTATCATTGCCAGCACCCGCTCGCGAATCGACTTCCCGAAGAGATTCGCAACCCCGTACTCCGTCACCACATAGCGGGTCACCCCGAGCGTTGCCCGCACGTGCTCCCGCTCCTGATCATGCGAGATGACGATATTGCTCGAACCATCCTGATCCACCGACGGGAGGGCGACAATGGCCTTCCCCCTCTTCGAGAAAGCGGCACCGATGGCAAAATTCAATTTGCTCTCATATCCCGAGAGGAGATTGTCGCCCGAGTAGAAGATGACCGACTCACCGGAGATATCGATCTTCTTGACGTTCATGATGCTGATCAGATTCGATATTCTCCTAATGTTATAGGGATTCGCCAGGCGATCGAAAGGATAGAATTCAAATATCGGATTATCATCAACGTAATCGTACAGCTCCCGCGTCCCGTAACAGTAGCTCGTGGTAATCTGTCCCCCCTTATACCGGCTCTTTCGATAGGAGATTGCCCCCGCTTCGACAAGGTCCATCACCCAGTCGGAAATAACATTGGTGTAGATGCCGAGATCCCGTTTCGTTCTGAGATGGTGGGCGATGGCGTCGAATATTCTCCCGACATGAAGCACCACCGTTGAATCATCCTCGATGAGGTTTGCCACATGCCATCCGATTCGATTGTATACCTCATCAAAGGGTTTCCGCTCCCGCTCAATGAGCGGTATGGAGCTCTCAATAACGTGATCGACCTGATCAAGATGCAATAAGGTCTCACCGTGGGTGACCGGCATGTTGGGATTCACCTCGGCAATGACAGTGGATGCATTATTGACGACAATATTCGCCACATCGACCGCGATACCGAGGCTGAGAAAACCACGCTTGTCGGGAGGAGCGGTAAGCACGATAGCCGTATCGATACCGACGGCACCCGACGAGAGAATATAGGGGATCTCAATCATGTTCGCCGGGATGAAATCGACCTCTCCATCGCTTATCTGCTCGCTGATGCTCTCGCCGGTGTTGAAAGTCTTCAACCGGAACTTCATCCCGCGGCCGTCGCCTCCGGAGAGGTAGTCGCCGAGCGTAATGAGCTGCACGAACTCGAGATCGAGGAGATTCCTCCCCTCGGAAGCGCTCATTACGCTCACCGAGTGCGCCGGCATGGCAGGACCGCTGCTGAGAAAAATCCTATCTCCCGGCCTGATCAGATCAAGCAGCTCATCATCAGAAATCAGCTTTGCCTTATATGCTTCCTTTACTACCATATGGGCTCTCAAAACAGGAAACGGCGTTCCTGGCAGTTCAAATATAAATTAACCATTTAAAGATGTCAATGCCATTTATTCGTTATTTACCGTAACCGCCGGCAGGAGATCGCATCTTGTCGGCAATGACAGCGCACCGCAAACAAACAAAGCTGTTGACAGCCGAACAGCCTTTCCGTATCTTTCCCCTAAGAATCCTTACCATCATTTCACCGGAGATGCTATCATGGGAAAGAAGGACTTCGTGCACCTCTCACTCGACGAGGAAATAAGAACGATATCGGGCCACTTCACCTTCAAGGAAGAGAACAGGCTCACCTATGACGGCAGGGAGATACTCTACCTGACCGGGTACGGGGTCACCGACTCATCCTGCTGCGGCGTTATGGGGTGCACCTTCTCCTACGTGCCCGGATTTATCGTGCAATGGCATTACCGGCAGGACGAGAACAGCAGCCCTGTTTCCCTGATTGAGCCGATAGAAGATGAAGCGGTACAGAAAGAAGTCGCGCAGATAATTCAGGAGCGGGAGAAGAGCCAGCAGGTGAATTTTTATTGACGGGGGCCGAGGAGTTTTTGTTTTTCTAGTATTGACTAAAACGAATATACCTTATATGTTAATATAATGATAAGTAAAGATGACATAAAAAAGAAATTAAAGGAAAATTCCACGATATTAAAAGAATTCCATGTAAGCCGCATTGGCATTTTTGGTTCTTTTATTAATGGAAACGCCACAGAAGAGAGCGATGTGGACTTGCTTGTTGACTTTTCAGATACCATTTCACTTTTTCAGTTCGTACACCTCTCCGATTCAATAACGAGCTTCCTTAACCAAAAAGTCGATATCGTTACAGTAGACGGAATAAAGCCTCTGATTAAAAATCAAATAATGACCGAGGTGGAATGGGTTGAGGGACTATAGGCTCCATATCTCAGACATTGAAGAAGCTATTATTAAGATAAAAAAGTACACAAAGAATATCGATTTCACCCTTTTTAAAGACGATACCAAGACCTACGAAGCTGTCCTCCACAACCTGTTTATTATCGGTGAAGCTTCCAATAAAATACCGTAAGAACTGCAAAACAAGCATCCTGATATAGACTGGCGCGGCATAATTGGTATGAGAAATATAATAGCCCACGGATATTTTAATATTAAACAGGATATTGTCTGGAAAACAATTCAAGAGGATTTGCCGGCATTACTAGAAAAGCTTAAAAAGCTTATTTAACATCAGCTCATATTCCCCTACCCCATCACCACCTCGTATACCAGGATCTCCCTCCCGATACCCTTCACCCGAATCTTCTCATCACGCTGCCTGCACTGAATCTCATCCCTGACGAGCGCCCAGGTGGGATGGCTTATCAGTATGCAGCCGGGCTCGCAGATCTCCTCAAGGCGCGACGCCAGGTTCACCTGCCCCCCGATGGCGGTATATGAAAGCCTGTCCTCGGCGCCGAAGTTGCCCACAGTGGCCACACCGGTGTTGATGCCGATGCGTATTTTCAGGGGATTTTCTATCCCCTCGGAAAACCACTTCACCTGCAGCTCGGCCATCCTCTGCTGCATCTCAACGGCCATTTCGACGCATCGGAGAGCGTGGTCTTTATCGTCTGTCTCATCGGGGGCGCCGAAGAACACCATAATGGCATCGCCGACGAACTTGTCGACCGTCCCTCCCCACTTGTGGGCTATGGCTGTCATTTCCGTGAGATACTCGTTCAGGAGGGCGGAGAGCTCCTCGGCCTCCATTGACTCAGTAGTACTGGTGAAGCCCTTGATGTCGGAAAAGAATATGCTGAGCTTCTTCCGCTCGGTCTCGACTGTCGCCTGCCGTTCTCCCTTTATGATTGAATTGACAAGCTGCGCGGGAAGGTATCGTTTCAGGGCATCACCGATGGAAGAGAGCTTACGGTTAATTTCCACAAGTTCGGTAGTGCGGTCCTCAACTTTTTGTTCCAAGGTTTCTGTTGCAGCTCTCTGTATTTCAAGTGCCTTTTGTTGTGCTGTCAACTTTTCTTTAAATGATAGATTATAAGAATATGCGAGAAAAAGGGTATGGATGAGAACGAAAAGAAAAATTCCTATATCCAGGTACCCTACAATAATATCTTTTTCGATTATCATGCCATATAATTTCCCTAAAAAAAGAAGAGCAGATATTACTATTGGAAACCAAGATAT
>Ga0180431_10005574_pt1 | contig 15293 bp, 9 predicted proteins | sample SS_ome_11_FD_132459 | JGI IMG/M metagenome (GOLD analysis project Ga0180431, IMG submission 132459) | Hypersaline lake sediment archaeal communities from the Salton Sea, California, USA - SS_1_MS_1 metaG | ecosystem: Environmental > Aquatic > Non-marine Saline and Alkaline > Hypersaline >... | reverse complement strand
CAGCTCGGTAAACTTCTGGTTGAACTCCACTGCCATTGGCGGTTGCGGCTGCGTCTCGCTAACGCGCAGCACCTTGATATAGTCGGGAACGTACTGCTTCAGTTTCCGCTGTTGTTCCACGGTCAGATTCCCCGGCAGTGGCGGATGAAGCCAAAACGAAAACGGCTCCTGGCCCTGGGCTGAACCAGGAGTGATCAAGGTTGACAGCAGCATGACTGCCGGAAGAATTGCTCTTGTTATATTGTTCTGCATGTTAGTTCTTTGAAAACCTCGCATTGGAAACTCCTTTGAAAATTAGGCTAGTGGGGATAGATCTCGGCGATGTCGTCCCACGTGCGAAGCTGATAGGAAATTTGATTGGGCTCCACTGAGCGGCAGGACCCGGGGGGGTGGGGGGGTCAGGGGTTCAGCCGGTGCTTCAGTATCTTCAGGCACGCCCGTATCACCCTGACCGATCGCTCATGGCTTGCCGACCCCGGCGTACTTGCAGAACCGGCTCACCCATCCCATCCAGTCGTGGTAGGACCCGCGCCGCAACTTCCAGCTTTGCCCGCGCCACGACAGCTCAACCGTCTTGGGCGTCTGGGCTTTGTAGAGATTGACGACCTCGGCCAGGTGGGTCTCGATCTGCCTGGCCAGCTCGGCCTTTTCCGCCTCGCCCTCCACGCGCCGCCGGCGGGCGTCTGTCAGCCACGCGAGCTGCATGTGGCAGAACATCTCCAGCAGGAAGCGGTTCTCCTGGAGCTTCCAGCGAAAGAACTCATGCGCCCCAGCGGGCAGGTCGGGTTTGGCCTTGTCCAGGAGTTCCAGGCTCCGGTCGGCCGAGGCGAGCTGCGCGGCGAAGGCCGCTTGCTTGCGGCGGATGATCTCCACGTCGCCGACGAGGATCCGGTCGTACGTGGGCTGGAGGGACCTGTCCCACTTGGCCGGGGAATGAAGCACGTCAAAGGGATCGCCGATCTTGCGGATGGCGGGGGTGATGTCGCGAGAGTAGCCGAAGGATTCGCGTTCGACGCAGATGGCCTCGGCCACCACCTCGCCGGTCGGATACAGGGCCTCGACCATCGTCGGCGCCGCCTTGGGGCCGAACAGCTCGGTGGCGAACTTCAGCCAGATCTTCTTCTCGTCCGCGCACCGTCCGGAGGCGTAAAGCCCGATGAACCACAGGTCGGCCTCCTGGGCCTGCCCATAGCACGTGGCCCCGTAGCGGTCCACCCGGACGCTGATGCCGTCGCAGCGGTGCGTGCGGGCGTATTCGAGTTGCCGCTTGAGAACGTCGGTGGTGCAGCGGGCGACGTGGGTGAGCTTGTCATATTCGCCGGCAATGTCGAATTCCACGTACTGGTCGCGATCGCCCGCCTTGCCGATGAACGGGTTGTCCACTCCCCGCATGTGCCAGTCCTGGGGCACGCACTTGCTCATCACGATCACGTCGCCGGGCATCCGCTTCAGCGACTCCATGACGACGTCCGCCTCCTTCACGTACCACAGGAAGGTGCGGAAGATCAGCTTCTTGCCGGCCTGGCGAAGCTCGTCGTTGACCACGGTGACCAGCTTGGTCAGCACGTCGGCGTTCTGAGTCACCCACAGCTCGCTCTCGACCACCGTGAGGACGAAGTAGTCCACCTCGGGCAGGAGCTTGCAGAAACCGCGGTAGCGCTCGCGCAGCAGCGTCCAGAGCTTCTCGTTGTCCAGCGTGGGCTTTCCGATTCCTTCGGGCAGATCGCACAACTCGTGGACCCAGACCGACAGCGTCATGCCCTGGTCCTTGATGAATTTGAAGTGGCCCGTCTGGTCCGCCCATTGGCGCAGCGCCTGGAGCTTGGGCACCGTGCGCTCCTCGGTCTGGATCGTGACGTCGTTGAAGCCCAGATCGGCCGCCAGCTTCACCAGGTCGCGGTTCAGATTCAGTTTGATCCCGTCGAATCGCGGCCCGGTGACCTTGGTGCCCATCGCGTCGGGCGGCCCGCTTCGCGAAGGCGTGCCAAACGAGATGGAGCGGTACTGGAAGGGCGAATCCCACGACTTGCAGCCCTCGACGCGGATCTCGGCGGCGGCCACGGGGACGACCAGCAGCCCCGTCACGACCAGGGACGATACGATTCCACACATGACTCTCGACATCGGTTTCTCCTTGCGTTTTCCCAACGGATTTCAGACCCCGGAATCTCATCTGGCCGGATCACGGCCCCCGCGCGACGATCTCGATGGCGGCGCCTTCCAGTCCGTTGGACTTCGCCGTCAGGCGGACGTTCCCCTCCCGGCGCAGCGCGCGAAGGACGGCGAGCGCGCGGCCACGCCAGGCCTTGACCTCCCCGGACGGGTAGCAGACGTCCGCCAGCGAGCTGCCCTTGTCCACGCCCGCCAACCGGGCTGCCCCCTCCACCGAGAACCGCACCAGGTTTTCCGCGTCCGGGACGCGCGTGCCGCGCTCATCCACGACCCGCATCCGCACGTGGGCGAGGTCCTGCCCGTCGGCCTTCAGCGCCTTGCGATCCGTCTCGCTGATAGGAAATTTGATTGGGCTCCCCTGAGCGGCAGGACCCGGGGGGGTGGGGCGTTATCCTTGACGATGTCGACGACTTTGGTATCGCGGACGAGCGGAAGGTCCGGGCACTGAAATCGTTTCAGCGCCGGCCACATGTCGTTGGAATAAGGTATGCCGAAATAGGTATCGAAGCCCTGCGAGGTGGGAAGGAACTGAGGCTGATCGCCCAGATGCCATTTGCCAAAACAGCCCGTGGCGTATCCCGCCGCTTTCAGGGTTTCGGCAATGATGATCTCGTTGGGGTGAAGTCCGTGAGGATCGCCGGGGAAGAGAACGATGTGTCCCGACCCTTTCTCGAGCCCGACGCGCTGCGGGTAGCACCCGGTCATCAGCGCCGCGCGCGAGGGGGTGCAGACGGGCGAAGCCACGTAGAAGGAAGTCATGGTCCGGCCCTCGGCGGCCATGCGGTCGAGGTTCGGGGTCTTGTTGATCTGGGATCCGAAGGGGCCGATGTCGCCGTAGCCCATGTCGTCGATGAAAACGAGGACGATGTTGGGCTGCTCGGCTCCCAGCACCGAGCAACCGAGAGCAACGGAAATCAGAAAGATGCTCACGCAAAGTCGCAAAGCCGCAAGGAACCGATTAATCGAAGTGATGGTTATGTTGTGCATTTTCTCTTCTCCAATTTGCCGGCAGGAAAATGGGGGCAGAACGATTGCAGAAATACTCTTCTGCCCCATCTTCTTGCCAAATAAAATCACCAGATCGACTTCAGTTCGTGCGCCCTCAGCGTGGTAAGAGAGACCGGGCCACCGATGGCCTCAACCCCGATGCTTTTCGACGTCGGCGTGATCATCTTAGGCGAATAATACACGCCGTGCTCGCCGAAGAAGACGTCTAGCGAGGTGTTGTCGACGATCAGGCGCAATGAGAGCTTATGCGTACCGGGAATCTTCATCCCGCCTAGCTGGAGCCCGTCGGATGAGGCCTCAAGGGTGAGCTTCACGCCGCGGATGTCCAGCACGAGGCGGTCGGCCTGCGAGAGGTCGGCTTCGAGTTCGATGTCGTAGAGTCCGCCCTTGAGACCGGCCAGCGGATTGGCAGCACCGGGGGCAAGCTCTGTACCGTCCAGCGTGACGGTGCGGGTGCGAAGCTCGGAGATTTCTCGGACCGGTTGTTTGCACACGCGCAGCCCAAGCGGGGTGGTGCGCAGTGTCAGCTCGGTGGGAGTCGAAAGCTGGCCGAGCCGCCCGCCCTGCCAGCCGACCTGGATTCGCCGCGGCTGGCCGCCAAAGCCCGGTTCCGTGTTGTTGAAGGTCTGGGCTGCGTAGCAGCGACCGTCGTGATACATGGGAGTCTTGTTCTCGGTCTCCGGCGTGAAACGCTTCCCATCGAACGAGCCAATGTGATAGGCGCCGCTGCCACCGTACATGATCCTGCGCACATCGCCGGTGTTGCCGTCGACAGCCAGCGGGAACAGCTCGGGGCATTCGTGAAACCCGTCGATGCGGCCGTGCTTTTCCCAGTCGCGGAGGTTGTCGGAGGTGTAAATGTTGAGCGAGTTGCCCTCGAACAGGACCATCACCCAATGTCCGTCCCTGGCGTGTGGGTCGCGACCCCTGGTGGGTGAAAACCAGAACAGCTTCGGGTCGCGGGCGCTGTCGGAACCTTTCGCCAACACCTGCGACGCACCGAGCACCGGGTTTTCCGCGTACTTCGTGAACGTCCGGGCGCCGTCGGTGCTGTAGGCGATACACTGCATCTGGATCTTGTCGCCGCCACCCATGCCGCGCGAGGCCGTATAAGCCGCGATCACCGGCGGTGTGTCGCCGGTCTGCCAAGCCGATGTGTTCAGCACGTCGACCGCCGCCGAGCCGGAGTGCATCGAGCCCATCCCATCGTGCCACAGCCCGACCGGCCGTTCTTCCCAGTACACGAGGTCACGGCTGACGTAGTGCGCCCACGAGCAGGCGGTGATGTTGTAGTTGAACTGGTGAAAGACGTGGTAGACGCCGTCAGCATAGACAAGCCCGTTGGGATCGTTGAGCAAGCCGATGCGGTTGTGAATGTGGAAGGCCGGCCTGTCGTCCGCAGCCACGCGCCCCGGGATGTCGCGCTGGATAAGCGGCTCGATCGACGCTTGCGCCGGGTCGTGGCCGCTGTAGCTGTGAAACGATACCTGCAACGGTTTTCCCTGGTGGCCGGCAAGGTCGTAAACGGGCAGGTAGCCAACCACGGGAATCGAGCCGAAGGCCAGCGGCAGATCGACTTCGAGTGCCTTCCGGCCGTCGATCTTTACCGTGACGGCCTGCAGTGGTGTACCGGCGAGTGAACCCACGGGCAGCAGCAGGAAGTCGCCGTCGATTGTCGCATCATGGCGGTCCGGCAACCAGCGCACCGCCTTGGTCACGACCTCGGCGCCAGCTGGCGGTTGGCGATCGGTGGCCACGATCTTCACCGTCGAGAAATAGCCGTTCGGATGCTCATCGCGCACCTCGATCGTTGCCCGCTTCCCCTGCAGAGGCCGCAGGTCGAACCAGTATTCCGCGGGAACGGGAGGCTGGAACAACTTCACGGGTGCCGGCAGCGAGTCGGGGCTCGCGTCGAACCCAAGGAAGCCGCAGCCCGGCTCGGGCGAACACGACCGCACATCCTTTCCATCCACCACCAGGACGACCGCGCAGCGCGTCGGATGGAAGACGCCCGAGCAGACGACCTGCAGGTAGTCGTCGTCGATGACGAACTCCGGCGAGCTCATTCTGCCGGTCTGGTATTGCCGTTGATTCCGCGACGCCACGGCCGCCCGCTGACGATACTCCGGTTCAGGGTCGTGGACACCAAAGGCATAGCCCTGGACCGCCCAGTCCGGCGGTGGCGGAGTCTGCATGTTGAAATCAAGTAGAACACGTTCCTCGGCCCGGGCGGCACAAGTCCAGATGGCAAGCCAACTGAGTATCAAGTGAATCAACGTCTTACCCACGGTTGTCCTCCTCTCAGTGTTCACCGTCAAATGCCGGAATCAGTCGCTGCGGAAGTGTGTGTAGCTTGTCGCCCATCCCCTTATTATGCACAGTGAGATACTCGGCCTCTCGCCGGAACCGCTCCAGTTGTTACGGTGATGGAAAACAGCCATGCGAGCGCCATGGCAGCAAAAAGGCCGGATGCTCTATTGGCGAAGCCTCTTATCATTGAGCTTCTCCTATGGCCAGATGGACTGCAGCTGCCAGGCGTCGAGCCTGTTCAACACGGCATCCTGCCCTTGGGCACGAAGGGAAACTCCCACACTGTCCTTGCGCCCGGGATAGACGCGCACGGCGAGGTATTGCTTGCCGTTGGCGAACACCTCAACGACGCTGCGATCAATGAAGACCCGCAGCTTCAGCGGTTCGTCGCCTCGCCGCATGATGGCCCGTTCCGGCGGACGGAGCCAGACATCGGGCAGCACGCTCGAGCGGGATCCGTCCAGGACTACCTCGCCCGGGATGTTATACCAGTAGGCCAACTGCCGGTCGTGGTTATAGAAGGTGATCGAGGTCTGCTCCTCGGCGTTCGGGGAGCGCAGGACATTCAGTCGCACCCAGCGCGATTCCCGGGGATCGATCTCGACATTCAACTCCATCGCGTTGCCCTGGACCTGCTTCAAAACGACCTCCTTGTTGGCCGGGAGCGTCATATCCTCGACCTGCCAATGATTGTCCTTGTCGCGCAGTGTCTCCAGCGTGGCGACCGGCGCGATGCGCAGCCGCTTGTCGGCGCCCAGCGTCAGGTGCTGGGGCAGGGACATGATCTGGTCCCATTCCGGGTCGTACTTGGCGTCGTTGAGGTTGAGGATGTTGATCACCCCGCCCTTCCCGTCGGCGGCCGCCGAGGGAGCGTGCACCCCGCCCGGGGCCACTCGGCCGTGGTTGAAACGGCCATGGGCGTATGGCTTGAAGCGGTGGGCCTGGGTGTCGTAGTCGCCTAGGTAATACTGCCCGCCGTTGGCGTGACTGAAGAACAACAGGATGTGCTTGTCGCCGATGGGCTGGAAGTTCGGGCAGGACCCCTCGTCGTCATGGCGGATGAACGGCAAGTGGGTCAGGAAACCGCCCTGGGATTGCCAGTGTCTGAGATCTTGCGAGGCGAACAACGATCGGCCCACCAGGCCGTAGTACGTGTCGTCTTCCTTCCAGATATCTGCATCGCCGTGACCGCTGTTGACCGGTCCGATCTTCTCCCAATTGAGCAGCAACGGATCATCGGAAATGGCCACCATCTGGCCGGCTCCGATGCCGGGGTAGAAGGCAACCACCCGGTCTTCCTCGACCACCGTGCTGCCGGAAAAGCACATGCGCTCCGGGCCGGGATAGATCGCGTAGGGCAGATCGCGCCAGTGCACCAGGTCGTCGCTCACGGCGTGCCCCCAGTGCTGGCGTCGCCGCTTGATGTCTCTGGGGTTCGGGAACTCGTCCGGCGGATAGGCCTGGTAGAATAAGTGCCAACGCCCCTTCCAGAAACAAAGCCCGTTGGGATCGTTCAGCATGTTCTCCGGGCTGACGAAGTGATACGCGGGCCGGTGCGGGTCGGACGCCAGCCGTTTCCGCGACTCGGCGAAGCGCTGGATGAGCACGTTGTCCTCGAGCTCGGCTTCCTGGGCCTCGAGGCTGTCTTCGGAAAAGATCTGTCTCGGGGTGGCCGAGGCGTTCGGCATCGGCCGGCTACTTGCCTTCGCGACCTTCAGAACCGCCTTGTCGCTGGATCGGGATCCGACGCGGACGGCGTAGCTGCCCGCGTCAGCCTCCTTCACGTTGCGAATCAGCAGGCTGGCTTTCGTGGCCCCGGCGATCGGCTGACCGTCCTTGAGCCATTGGAAAGGCCCGTCGCCGTTCACAGTCAAGGTGAATTCCGTGCCCGCCGTGATCTCGGCGTCCGCGGGGAACGGTGTCGTCGGTGTCGACGCCGGACGGCCTTTGATGGTGATGGCGGTCCGGACGAGATCTCCGCCAGGGTCCCCGCAGGTATCGAACCGGAACAACAGTTGGTCGCCTTTGGCGACGGCGATCCCGTTTAGTTCGTGCGCAAGGTTGCTGCCGGTGTTTGCAAGGGCCACAATGTCTGCATCCTCGCGGCCGGCTCGCTTGGTAACTCGCAGCCCAACGCCCGTGCTCTGCGGGGAGGCGCGGCCGACGGTGTACTTGACGTCGATCAGCAACTCGCGGGGCGCCCTCCACGCAATAACGAGCCCGGATGGAGTGCCCCCGCCCTTCGGGTGAAGCAGCACTTCCCCCGGCGCCCACTTCGTGCCGTTTGGAGACGAGAACAGCTCCTTCTCGGTGAGATTCTTACCGATTCCCCAGTAACCCGAGCCTTCGCACCACATTTGGGGCGGTTCCGCAAAATCCGAACCCCAGACGGAGTTGGCGTCCCGGTTGGTCAGAGTCAGCAGAGGGAAAGCGGGAGGGCGATTCCCTGGATCATCCAGCCTGTACGACCACGTGCTATCGGCTTCGTTTTCCGTGTAGGAAAAGTCGCGGGCCAGGGAGAAGGTCACGGTTTCGGCCGGTTCAGCCGAGCGGGCCGGGGCGGATATCGAACACCAGGCAAGGGCGGCGAACTTGATGCAATCGCTCCAGCGAGCGTGGAATGGTTTCGTCATTTGGTGGTTCTCTTTCATGGTTGCACTTTCTCCAATACCAGGACCCAGTCTTGTGGCGAGGGCAGGTTGGGCGCCGCGTAATCAACGGTGGGAGCCTTCTGAGTTTTGGGTGCCCCCGCCTTTCGGGGTGTAAAGGTTGTCGCGGAGACCTCGAAGTTGTCAAAGGCCTGCTTCTCTCCGATCTGAAAGAGCCAGAGGCCAGCTTTTCCGGCTTCGGTGTTTCGGATCTTCACGGCGGGCGTGCGCCAGGTCTTTTTGCCATCAGTCACCACCAGCGCGGCGTACTCGCCGGAGGCCGCGGCGGTGAGCCGGATATCCCGGCCGATCCCGGGCGTTTCGACCATGCCTAGCGTCTCTCCCCACGCCCCGCCGCAGCGGTCGTGGATGGCAATGCCCTTGAAGTGTGGGCTGTAGAATGCGACGACGTAGTTGTCGGCATCCTGGAACCGAAGGACAATTCCCGCTTCCGCATTGCTCTTGGCATCGGCACTGGCCATCCGGTCTTTGCCGTCGGTCTTGTCGGCAATGGCGAGCATGCCTTTCGTGCCGACCAGTTGACCGCCCTCACGTTTCGTAGGCGAACCGTGGTCCTTCCAGGCGGAGGCGTCCCCTGCTGCTTCGAGTCCGACCGCCTCCCCGCCAAAGCGGTCCTCAAAAACCGGGGGCTCGCTGTGCCCATCGATCGATGCTGCGAGCTCCGAAGACCCCATCTGGCTGGAACCGACCGCCACCCGCCCCTGGTCGAATCGCCGGCCGGTGGCCGGATCGAAGTAGAAGGCGTGATACGGAACATCGGTTTCGAGATCCTTGACGACGGTTCCTTTCCAGTTGTAGATGCCGCGCCGGGGCTGATAGATGAACCGCACTTCGCCCGGGATGCCGGCGGCGAAGCTGCCCGGCTCGGCCCATTCGGGATGCGGCTCGAAGCGATGCCAGGGGTACTGTTCCAGCAGTTTCTTTCCGAGTCCGAGCTGGGTGGCGCCCGGGTAGTTCATCCCCTGGCGCCAGGTGGTCCAGTCGTAGGGTTGCCCGCCCCAGGCTCCCCAATTCCCGTGCTCGCCCTCCACGCCGGCGTGCCAGATACCGGCGGCGCCGTAGGTGTGGCCGGCCGCGCCACTGAGCATGTACTGCCAGAACATGTGGCGTTGCACATAGTGGAAGCCGAACTGCATGTGACCTTCGTAGAGGGTCTCACCCACCAGTACGGGCATGGTCGGCTCTTTGGCGTAGGTTGATTTCAGGCCGTTGACGGCTGAGCTGATGGCTACCGCCTCGTTGTGGCTGCCGCCGATCATGTCGTAGTCGATGATGTGCTGATCGTTGGGATCGCCTCTTCTTCCACCTCCGGTATGCGCGGTGATGGGATGGTGATAGGGGTCGATGCTTCTGACATATCGGCCAATTTCACCCCACGGCCCCTCGCCCCATTTGGCGTTGTTGTGAAGTTCCCCGCCCAGGATCCAGAACACGGGGTACGCGCCGTAACGGGCTACCAAGTAGCGCCAATGCCGCTTGAGTCCATCGACACCGACGTGTTTCATGGCATTGCAATCCGCCCGCCCCCAGGCGCCGACGATCGCCGGGACGATTCCTGAGTCAACCAGATGTTCGAGACGTCGGTCGGCGTAATTCCAGTACTCCGGGTTAAGCACCTTGAAGTCCGTGGTTTGGTACGGCATGCCGCCTTCGTTCTCCCAACTCGGTTTGAACGGTCCCTCGTCGGGGTAAGGCCCACAGACAATTTGGACCACAGAGAATCCCTTCTTCTTCCGATCAGCAGTCAACTCCTGAAAGCCTTCCCATGTCAGTCGCTTACACAGGCATTTCCACCAGGTATCACCCAACCAAAAAAACGGCGTGCCGTCGGCATGTTCGAAGTGCCTTCTGTTCTTCGTCACGCGCAGTTGGCCGTGTTTGTAGAGCGGGTTGTCGCCTTCATATTTGACGACCGTTAGTTCGCCCGTAACGCCGTGCAGCCCGTGGTTTTCCTTGTCGGTGCATTCCGTGCGCCACGTGTGCTTGCCCAGTTGGTCCGACGCGTAGCGGAGACGCCACTCGTCTTCACCGGCCCAGAAACCGGGGACACGCAACTCCTCACCGTCGGGCTGAGTAAAGACCGCATCCAGTTCGATCTCGAGGAACGGATTCTCGTATTGGGTCTCGGATTGAATTTCGATTTCGATCACGCGATTCGCCTCGGTCCTGCTCGGCTCGGCGTTTGTCAAGCCAGCAAAACAGGCGATCAACAGAAGCGGCAGTAGGCGATGGCGTCTTTTCATTGAGGCGACCTTTCTCGATTGTCGACTTGGTTTCTTCGGTCGTGGCAGGTGTTTTTGTGCGGGGAATCAAACCCATCAACATTGCCGTTGAGATGAATTGGGTCTGCAACAAAACCCCAGCGCAGAAATGCTTCGTATTTGCGACAGACACAGGGCGGGCGCGGGTCTCGTTAGTTGATCAGTGAGGAGGAAGGGGGACAGAGGAAGAAAGGGGGACAGGCGCGCTTTCCGTAAGCGCGCCTGTCCCCCTTTCCTCTTTCTATTCTGTACACGGTTGTCACCTCGCGTCCCGGTCCCGTTCTGCCGGGAGTTGGCAGGAAAATGGAGTCCGGAAGATTCGGGAAGCACCTGTTTTCCTGTCCCCATCTTCCTGCCATAAAAAGGACACCGCAACCTACCGCCCTTTCCAGATGGACTTCATTTCGTATACGTCAAGCGATTCGACGATCAGCGAACCGCCTTCGGAAGTCAGCGAAATCGCACCGATGGGCTGCCCCATGTCGCGGCGAGCGCTGGTCTTGAAGCAGACGCCGCCACTCCCGATCAGCTCGTACATCGGGCGGTCGACGAGGACACGGAACGTGACCTTGCCATCCTTCATCTTCAGCGGCAGCTCGTCCAGCTTCTGAGCGTTGAAATCGTAGGTCGCCACATTTTCACCGAAACGAAGCATCGCCTTGGCGGCGGTTCCCTGCTTCACGGTCACCAGGATATCGAACAGTTGATCCGCAACTTCGAACGTCACCGCCGGGGCTTCGGCCGTCAGTTCGGTGTTCACCACCGTCTTCGGATTCGGTTTGCGAAGCTGCTCCAGCTCCTTGATCGGCGCGGCAAACATGCGGATGCCCTCTTCGGTCGTGCGCAGCGTCAGGTTGGTTGGGACGCTGAACGTCTGGTTGAACGGCATGCCCGGCATCGGAATGCGCGCCCAACCGATCTGAATTCGCCGTCCGTCCGGCGTCTGGTTGAACGTCTGCGATGCGTAGTACTGGCCATAGTGGACCCTGTGCTTCTTTTCGTGATCGGGTCGAAACTCCCGGCCGTCGAAGTTGCCGATGAAGTACTGGGCGTCGGCGCCGAAGATGACCCAGCGGGTGTTCTTCTCATCGCCATCGACGGGCAGTTCGAACAGTTCGGGGCATTCGTGGAAACCGCCCATCTCGCTGACCTGCTCCCAGTCTTTCAGATCGTCCGACGTAAGGAAGCCGAACCGCTTCCCATTGGCCAGGTACAGCACCATCACCCATTTCTTCGTCGGCTCGTGCCAAAGGATCTTGGGGTCGCGATCGCTGCCGCCGCTGATGTTCGGCAGCGTCGGGTTGCCCTGGTACTTGACGAACGTCCGGCCGTTGTCGTTGCTGTAGGCGATTGCCTGCGTATAGGGGCAAGGCGGGTAGCCGAACCTGCCCGCGTAAGTGTAGGCCAGGACGATGACGTCCTTGTCGCCCGTCTTGAAGCCTGCGGTGTTCGCCTTGTCCACTGCGCCCGTACCCGAGAACATCGTGCCGAGCTTGTCGAACAGCAGGGCATTCTCCAGTTGCGTCCAGTGAACCATGTCCTTGCTGACCGCGTGGCCCCACGTCATGTTGCCCCACTTCCAGCCGAACGGATTGTGCTGGAAGAACAGGTGGTACTCGCCGTTGGCGTAGCACATGCCGTTGGGATCGTTGTTCCAGCCGACCTTCTGCGAGAAGTGGAACTGCGGGCGGAGCGGTTCATCGTATAAGTTGGGAACGTAAGGCACGGTGTCGGCTTGGAGGATACTGTCGAAGCCTTCCTGCGTGGCGCCCGTAACGGTCAGGGAAATCGGTTTGCCGCCGTAGGGCGCTAGGGCAACGTGTCCCCAGAAGTCGACGTTCTCCTTGTCGCCCATGCCCATGTTGAATTGCAGTTCCTCGCCAACTTCGGGCTTGAGGATAACGCGGGCCTTGGGGCCCTTGTCGTTGACGGGGAAAAGCAGGTACTTCTTCGCGGGCGTGAAAGTCCTTTCGAACGTTTCGCCGGTCGGCGCCCCCGCCACCTCGGGAGCGGGCTTCTTTTTTGCCGGCGTATCGGTTTGCGCGATCTGGTCGACGTTGATGTGACCCCAGCCGCCCGACGCAGCGTCCACAACCTGCAAGACGGCGGTCTTGCCCTTGTACTGTTTGACGTCCCAGTTCTCCCAGTTCAGAAACTCGCTACCGCCGGGTTGCAGATTGGGACCGGTGGCGCTCAGGACCACTTTGCCATCGATTAGCAGATTGATGCAGGTCTTGCCCTTGTGACCGCCTCCACCGATCAGGAATTTGATGCAGTCCCGCTGGATGGTGAATTCGGGCGACGTCAACTTGCCCGTCGGCTTGTCGCCCCCGAGGAACGAGTTCACCAATCGCTCGCCTTCGAATCCGCTGACGTGCATCTGGCCAGACAGTGTGCCCTTGGCCGGGGCCCTGCCGAACGCCTCGCCTTCGACCGTCCATTCGCCGTAGTCCGCCGCTTCGAAATCATTGATCAAAATATCGTCATCGGCGGCGACGCGAGGCGGCGGTCCCAACACGCTCAATATCAACAACAGACAGACTGCAGGTAGCAGGATCTTCTTCATGGCTTTCTCCGATTCAGTGGCTAGAGGTTGCTTCAACACTTCGCCCAAGGAGATGATTCTTGAACTTTCCATCCTCACTTCTCCTCTGCGGCATTTTGGTAGCGAAACTCGCCAAGAGTTTCGACGGCGTTCGGTTCGGTTCGAGTGTGCCGAAAGTCTTGGCGACTTTCGCTACGCGACTCTTCCACGCTCACTTTTCCTCTGCTCACTTCTCCTCTGCGACATTTTGGTAGCGAAACTCGCCAAGAGTTTCGAGGGCGTTCGCTTCGATTCGAGTGTGCCGAAAGTCTTGGCGACTTTCGCTACGCGACTCTTCCACGCTCATTTCTCCTCTTTGATTCCCAAACGCGATTGCATCTCTTCCAGCGGCACGCCTTTGGTTTCCGGCACCAGGAGTTTCACCCAGGCGAGCTGCAGGACCATCATGAACGTGAAGAAGCCGAAGAGCTGCCCGGGTTCGAAGTGTTCCATGGCGATCGGGAACAGGAAGCTCAGGCCCGCCGCGCAGATCCAGTGCGTAGCGCTGCCGAGCGCCTGGCCGGCGGCCCGATGATCGTTGGGGAAGATCTCACCGATAAACACCCAGATCACCGTCCCCTGGCCGATGGCGTGGGCGGCAATGAAGCCGATCAGACAGCACAGCACGAGCATGCTCTTGAATCCCAGGAATTTCTTGGCCGCAGCCGTCGCGTCCGCAGCGACATCCCTGGTCTCTTCATAGGACGATCCGGCGGGGATCACGACCGGCTCTCCCTCGTAGGCATCCAGCGAACTGGCCTCCACCAGCGCTGCCTTGGCGTCCTCGTAGGCAGCGTATACACCCGGACGATCCTCCTCCGCCACAAAACGTTCACCGGCTTCCATCGCGGTGACCATGTCGACTGCACTTTCCAAGTCACCGGCGGCCGAAACGACCTTGAAAGCCGGCGTACTCAGGAAGGCCCATGCGCAGATACCGAGCGATGCTATGTAGCCGAGCGAGCCAATGTAAAGCAGCGTGCGTCGTCCCAGCTGGTCGATCAGGGCCAGACCGGCAAAGGTGAAAATCAGGTTCGTGATTCCCAGTGAGATGGAAGCCATCAGCGGATCCGACAACCCCGCCAGCCCCAGCAGGCGCGGCGCAAAATAGAGGATGATGTTGATGCCGGAGAACTGGTTGAAGAACGCGATGAGAAACGCCAGCATGATCGGGATCTGCAGGCGTCGCGTCCAGAAGTGCGCCGTCTTCTTCTTATCGGCCACCGAGGCCGCGACCTCGGCTACCAGCCTTTCGAGTTCGCCGTCCGTCATCTCCGGGTTGATTTGACGGAAGACCGCCTTGCCTTCATCCCGTTTGTTGGCATGGGTAATCAACCAGCGCGGGCTTTCCGGCAGGGTCAAGGACAAGATCGTGTAGATCAGGGCAGGCACCGCCTCAAGACCGAGCATCAAACGCCAGGCAATCGCCTCGGTGGCCGCATTGCCCACGATCCAATTCGAGGCGAAGGCCACCAGGATGCCGAACACGATGTTGAACTGAAACAAGCCGGCCAATTTGCCACGGTTGTTCGCGGGCGAGATCTCGGAGATGAACATCGGAGCGGCGATGGTCGCGGCCCCTACGCCCAAGCCGCCGATAAAGCGCGCTATCATGAAGGTCCACGGTTCCGGAGCGATGGCCGACGCAACCGCCGAAATGAAATACAGGCCTCCGACCACGATCAGACATTTCCGGCGTCCGAACCTTGCCGCTGGCATGCCGCCGAAGATGGAGCCGAGGACCGTTCCCCACAGGGCAGCACTCATGCACAAGCCGTGCCGGAAGCCGTCGAGTTGCCAAAGACGCTGAAAGTCTTCTTCAGCGCCCGAAATGACGATCGTGTCAAAGCCGAACAGGAAACCGGCAAGCGACGCCGTGATTGACCAAAGTAGCAGGCGGCTTTTCATGCATTGCCTCAGGAATGACTGTAGCTACGCTCGCCAGAGCGTGGATTCCGCCGTTTCGCACACAGGCAAATCCGCCGTGGCGGACTGGTGACGGCAGCTACGTTGAAGTCGGAAGTCATTTCTTGTGCGCTTCAAAATAGCCACGCGTGTCAGTATATTCAATTGATTGGGAAGATGCAAATGATAAAATATTGTCCTGACAGCGTAATTCAATGTAATGACAGGTGAGCTATGTCAAAACATGAAACCGTATCGCAGGAGTTGCGAATCGAGATTGTCGCGGGAGCCTTTGCGCCTTCCCACAAACTGCCCAGCGAAGCGCAGTTGGTCCAACGGTTTGGCGTCTCCAGGCCGACGGTGGCACGAGCGCTACGAGATCTT
>Ga0180431_10005573_pt1 | contig 15295 bp, 8 predicted proteins | sample SS_ome_11_FD_132459 | JGI IMG/M metagenome (GOLD analysis project Ga0180431, IMG submission 132459) | Hypersaline lake sediment archaeal communities from the Salton Sea, California, USA - SS_1_MS_1 metaG | ecosystem: Environmental > Aquatic > Non-marine Saline and Alkaline > Hypersaline >... | reverse complement strand
TCTCGCGCGTGCCATGTTCCAGGTGGTCGTGGAGAGGGGTCCGCTGCATGAATCCACACAACTTGTTGACGTCGGCACCGTGTTCGAGCAGCAACTCGACCATCGCAGGGCTGTCGGACCAGGACGCCGCGTGAAGGGGTGTGCAGCTATCCCGGTCTACTGCATTCACGTCAGCGCCCTTGCTGAGCAGGAACCGGGCCACCTTAACGTGCCCGCCCCAAGCCGCCTTATGCAGGGGGGTCTGTCCGGTGTCGGACCGGGCATTGACCAGGTCCGGATCATCCCGCACAAGCAACTGGACTTTGAGCAGATGGCCCTTGAACGCCGCCCAGTGGATCTCTGGCGGTGGACCGCCGGCGATGGCGAGAAGCCCCGCAAGGGCCGCCGCGAACACAAGGGCGCGATCCTTCCTATACATGGTCCACAAGGCCTCCCGTATAGACGTGTATGTCGCGGCCGCTCGATGATGCGGCTTGATGCCGGATGGTCGAAAGTCGCTGTCGTGCATCCATGGTCGGCACCGCACCCTCCCACGCTCGCTAAGGTCTCTCAATTCGCGCGGAATGTCAAGAGGCGGGCCGATGCGCGTGGCCGCCGGTCAGGAATACACGGGCAGCAGGTCCGCATGGGCCGCCAGGCACGCGCGCAGGGCCGTCCAGCTCGCGGCCTTGTCCGTGATCGTGGGGTCCAGGTCCACGGCCTCGCGCAGGCGGGTGAGGCTCCGCTCCTGTGCGGCGCGCACGATGGCGCCCGTGACGCGCGCGGTGTGCTTGCAAGAGGGCATGATTGAATCGGGCAGACTGCCGCGCCAAGGCCGAGGGCCGTCCGTGGTGGCCTGGGCCGGGGTCTCCACGAACACGCCGCGCGGCAAGCTGTCGATCTGGCCTTCGTTGGGCAGATTGACCGCGTGGAGCGGACCTTCGCGGCCCCAGGCCATGGCGGCCACCAGGCGCATAGGCTTCTCCCAGCAGTCGTGGAGCCGGTCGAACCCTTCGCGGCCGTCTGCTACGGCACGCAGGGAGTCGAGGTTCTGCTGGCGTTCCTCAGGGTTGCCGTGGAACGGCGGCCGCTGGAGAGAGGGCGGTGCGGGCGGCGGGTCATCCGGCGGCAGGAAGTCGCGCGTATGCCCGTCTCCGCACGCGGGCAAGAAGCCGGTGCGCGCAAGCAACGCCGCAGAGCGGGGCTGGCGCGTCCGGTCGCCCGACGCGACACGGTCGCGAAACTGCGGATAGAGGTCGGCCTCTGTCGCGCGGTCGCGCGCGTCGAGCACCCAGGTGAAGTGGTTGACCCCCGCAATCGTCAGGAACCACGCCTCTCGGGCTTCGGCAAAGGGATGGGAGAGCTGTTCGCCGCGCAAGACGCGCCAGAAATGCTGGTAGGCGCCCAACGACGCGGAGCAGAAGCCGACGGTGTGCACGCCGGACTCCTGCGCGGCTTGGCAAACGCGCGGGAGCGGATTCGCGCAGTCGAGGAGCCACGCCCGGGGACAGTGCCTGCGCATCGCGTCGGCGATCTCATGGATGAGGGCGATCTGGCGCAGGGAGTAGCTCGTGCCCGCCACGCCGCCGAACTCGGTGATCAGGTGCCCCGGGGCATGGCGATGGATGGCCTGTGCGTCCATGGTCCACCGCCGGGTGGCCTGGCGCGCCGCCGAGACGATCACGAAGTCCGCGCCGTCGAGCGCGGGCGCGTACTCGGTGCAGGCTGCGATGTGCGGGCGAACCCCCACGTGCTCGGCGAGGCGGCGGCCCACGTCGGCCATGAGCTCGACGCCCTCGCGGTCCGGGTCCATGAGCACGAGGTCCAGGCCGTCGAGCCCATGCTCCAGGTACGCCTGGCGCAGAACGCTCGGGCCAAACACGAACGACCCGGCCCCGAGCACCGCGACCTTGCACCGAGGCATGCTGGCCTCCCTCACCCGGTCCGACGGAAGCGCAAGCGCAACCGGGTGCGCGCGCCCCGTCCGCTCGGTGCGTTGAAGTGCACGACCAAGCAGGCGGGCCGCCGCGCGTCGACCAGGTGGTCGGTGGCGTCGGACTCCGCGTCCTGGTACGCCCAGCCGTCGGGCACGTGCACGAAGAGCTTGCGGTCCTGCTGATGGAAGTGCACGACCTCGATCTCCAGCGTGTCGTCCCGCCAGTTGACCGACCCCAGGTCCACGGCGCCCTGGTACAGGTGCATGTTCGTGCCCAGGAGTTGCGGCCGCCCCGCGTCCGCGCGCACGGCCAGCATGCGGCACCCGTGCGCGGGCACGTCCTTGAGCACGACCGAGCCCTGGTGCGCGCCGTAGTAGGTCTCGGTCCAGTGGTCGAACACGTGCCACCGGTCGGACTCCGGGAACGCGTCGAGCGGAAGCGTCAGGTCCTCGGGCAGGTCTCCCCAGTTGAACGCGCCGACCACGTGCCAGGTCTCGAACGGCCGCTCGATGCGGCGGTGGAAGAAGGCCGGCGCGTCCTGTGCGGGGAAGATGTTAATCGGCCGGCACGGGGCCGCTTCCGGGTGCGGCAGGAACCGGGTGGCCAGCTCCAGGCGCTGCGGGCAGCGGGTCAAGAGTTCCATGGGATCGGTGAGGAGCATCGAGCCGCCGGACAATGCGGCGGCGCTCAGCTGGACGCGAAGTTCATGGTCCGTAAGCAGGACGTCCTTGCGCGCCGGGTCGCGCAGGGCCCGGGCGTTATGGGGCGAGAGGAAGTCGCGCAGCAGCACGTTCTCGCGGTGCACGTGGAAGAAGCGCGTGTGCAGGTAGCTGCCGAGCAGGTCCTTCTGCGCGATGCGCTTGAGCACCGGCCGGCCGGTCTCCGGCTGATACCATGCCGGGAAGTTGTCCCCCGTATGGCGCTGCAAGTGCGCCATGCCGATGGCCGGGCCGAGCGGGCCCTCGCCCTCCACGATGACCTCGTCGCCGCACACCTCGCGGATGATGGCGAACGTGCGGTTGATGTGCTCCGTGCCCGTGTCGCCCGGCCGCTGAAAGCGCACATCCCAGTAGTGGTTGATGCGCGGGCCGTCGATTTTCAGGTACTTCATGCCCCATTCGTGCACAAAGACCTCGAGCACGTGGCGCAGCCAGTCCAGGACCTCGGGCAGGGAGATGTCCAGGAGGTACGCGCGGCCGAGGTTTGTCTTCGGATGCAGATACGGCTCGTCCTTGTCCGGGTGCAGGCAGAACCAGTCCGGGTGCTCCTGCACGAGGCGGCTCTGTTCGTTCATGAGGTACGGGGCGAACCACAGGCCCAGCTCGAACCCGGCCTCGCGCAGATACTCGCCGAAGGCCTTCATGCCGGAGGGGAACTTGTCGCTGGGCGAAAGCCACTCGCACCCGAGATCGCACCAGCCGTCGTCGATCACGATGTACTTGAGCGGCCAACCCTGGGCCACGAGCGGGCGCATGGCCTCGACGCTGCGGCGCACGTCGTCCTCGGTCTTGGTCTTTCGATAGTACTGCCAGTCGCTCCACCCGGTGATGGTCTCCGGGGGCAGGACCGCTTGGCAGGTCCGGCCCACATGCCGGGCGTACCCGTCCGCGAGCGCGTGGAAGTCGCGGCCCCGGGTCACGAGCAAGGGCTCGAGGTCGAGCGTGCCGCCGGCCTTCAGGACCTTGCGGCCCTCGAGTTCCACCCAGGCGCTCAGGTGCACGGTCTCGTCTTGGGTGTGGGTGACGAACAGGCCCTCGAACCGGTCGAACCGGGTGAATCCGGCCATGAGCAGGTCTTCGTCCTCGCCCGGCTTGACGATCACCATGGAGTGGCTGAAGAACTGGTCGTCGGGCAGGTTCGGCCGCGGCCAGTTGGACACGAGCCCGGTCTTCTCGCTCGCGCGGATCGTGTAAAAGGTCACGGGGTCGGAGGGCATGTATAGGCCGTTGCGAAGGGCCTGCACCTCTGGGGCCTGCAGGTCGATGTCGAAGATCCGGATCCGTTCGGGCCACAGATCGCGGTCTGTGGGGTTGACGGCCGTGAGCAAGGTCTCCTGCCCGGCCTCCACCTCGCGAGACTCGGTCTGCACCTCCAGGGGAACCAGCTCACCCCCGGCCAGCATGGCCTGTAGGTCGTAGCGGATCGGTTCCATGAAAAGGCTCCTCTGTGCTCCGGGAAAAGGCCCCGCGTCTGCGCCGGGCGAAAAGCCCGATGGTAGGGCCCGGCCGGTTCGTGTCAACGGAAACGGCGAGTCCGTTCGCCTGCGTTGCGCGAGGCGTATAATGCAGTAGGGCTATTGGCATGGCCGTTGCAGTCAGCACCGTCGCCTGACAAGATCGGAAGGAGCCCCGTATGGACAAGCCCAGCGCCCATGCTTACTATCGCCCCGCGCCGTGCTCGGTGGCCATTTTCGGCGCATCGGGCGACCTGACCGCGCGCAAGCTCATCCCCGCGCTGTACAACCTGCACGTGGGCGGGCACCTGTCGCAGTGTCTCAACGTGGTCGGGTACGGCCGTACGGACCTCGACGACTCGGCGTTCCGCGACCGCATGCGCGAGGCCGTGGCCGAGCACAGCCAGGCCGCGGGCCAACAGGGCGCGGACTGGGACTGCTTTGCCCGGCGGCTGGGGTACGTGTCGGGCGGGTATTCCGACGCGGGGGATCTGTCGCGGCTCTATGACCGGGTCATGGCGGGCGAGCGGGCCCGGGACCGGGATCTGCTCCTGTACCTGGCCCTGCCGCCGGAGGCAGCGCCGGAGCTTTTGCGCGCTTTGCCGCAGAGCTCGTTCCGCGAGCACATCCGCCGGATGCGCGTGATGCTGGAGAAGCCCTTCGGCCTGGACCTGGACAGCGCGCGCGAGCTGGATCGGCTGCTTGCCCAATGCGGGCTGACCGAGGACCAGATCTATCGCATCGACCACTACGTGGCCAAGGACACGGTGCGCAACCTGCTCGTGTTCCGGTTCGCCAACGCCCTATGGGAGCCCCTGTGGAACCGCAACTACATCGACAACGTGCAGGTGACCGCGGCCGAATCGATCGGCGTGCAGGGTCGGGGAAGCTACTACGAGAAAGCCGGCGTGGTCCGCGATATGGTGCAGAACCACGTGCTCCAGGTGCTGGCCCTGATCGCCATGGAGGCACCGCTGGCCGGAGACCCCGAGAGCGTGCGCGACAAGAAGGTCGAGGTCCTCAAGGCCATTGCGCCGCCCGCATCCGGGGACTGGGTGTTCGGCCAGTATGCGGGGTACCGTGACGAGCCCCGCGTGGCCGCGAGCTCCCGCACGCCCACGTTCGTGGCCATGCGGCTGTACATCGACAACTGGCGCTGGCAAGGGGTGCCCTTCTATATCCGCTCTGGCAAGGCGCTGGCCGACAAGGTGACCGAGGTGGCCATCCGGTTCCGCGACGTGCCCCTGTGCGTGTTGGAAAACCAGGACGTGTGTCCGAGGATCGAGCCCAACGTGCTGGTCATCCGGATCCAGCCCGACGAGGGGATTCAGGTGCGCTTCAACGTGCAGCAACCCGGGCACACCGACGCGGTGGCCACGTCTTGGCTCGGGTTCCGGTACGACGAGCTTGGAGAGAAGGTCGCTGAGGCGTACGAGCGGGTGCTCCTGGAGGGCCTGCAGGGCCGGGGGACGCTGTTCTGGCGCGCCGACGGGGTGGAGGTCGCGTGGCGGGCCGTGGCGCCGCTTCTCGCGCCCGCGTACCTGCCCGCGGCCGAGGCGCTGCCCAACTATGCGCCGGGCACCTGGGGGCCGGCAGCCTCAGGGGACCTGCTCGCTCGGGACGGCCACGCCTGGCTCATGCGCTGACCGATTCCGAACGCACAGTTTCCTCTCGGTCTCGATGAAGCGAACGCGTGTGACGCGGCTTCTGCACGCGGCCGCGATTTAGCCGCGGATTCGCCTTGCGCGCGCACGGGCCGGGGGCGTAGAATCGGGCATAGATCGGCGACCATGCTTCGAGGGCCGGTGGCATGCGTGCGCTGCCCGAGGTCATTGCCGAGGCGCGAGCCATGCGCGAGCGCATCCTGGCGCTCGGCTGGCATGTGTCCGACCCCAAGGACACGGGCCGGTACTGCGCCTGCGTTCTCACCCTGCGCAGGCGGGAGCGGGGGTTCCTGCTCACCGTATCCAAGGAGCCGCATGACCGGCCGTGGTACCGGCTACAGCGGGCCGCGGTGGGCCTGGACGCCCGGCAGCGCGCCCCGCGGCGCGAAGAGGCCACCTTTCCGTCCTTCAGCCAACTCCTCGACCACCTCAAACGCATGTCGCGATAAGCGCATCCGATCGGAGCGGCTACTGCGTGGGTGGCCGTCGAGGGCTCTGGCGCGCGGTGGATAGCGGTCGCGTAGGTGCGTTACTCCAAATGTCCCGCAGGCCCGCCACGCGTGCGGATCCACTGAGAATCCGAAGAGCGCATCGAGTCTGAAGAAAAGAACCCGCTTCGAGCGGGCCACGAAAAACGCCCCCAGGCCCCGGGGGCGTTGTGGATGGTGTGGTGGGGAGACCAGGATTCGAACCTGGGAAGGCGGAGCCAACGGATTTACAGTCCGTCCCCTTTGACCGCTCGGGAATCTCCCCGTGCTCCAGGTGTGCGGGGCAGAACCGCGCCTGGGGCTGGATTGCAGCCAGAATTATAGCTCGGCCGCGCGTACTGTCAACCCTGCCTGCCGGCCGATGCGCGCACGGCCCCGGGGCCCGCGCGGGCCGGTGACGCGCCCCCTGCGCACGGACCTCGCTGATCCAGACAGCCGGGCCGCGACCCCCACGCACGGACGGTCTGCGGACCCGTCGCACATGCACACGGTGCAGGCCGAGCCCGGGGGATTCGGGCTTGGGTTCAGGTGCGCGCTGGACCTCGCGAGGCGCGCGGCCAGGGCCTTCGGGGCTTGACCGTGCGGCCGAGGCGGGGTAGGATGCCCGGTTCCGGCGTGCCCGTTGGGCGCGAGAGGTTTGTGGCGCGGAGTGGGTGCTGCATGGGCAAGACGATCGCACAAATCAACGAGAAGATCCGCTCGGGCGCGGCCGTGGTGGTGACCGCCGAGGAAATGGCCGACGTCGTGGCCGACCAGGGGCCCGCCGCCGCGGCGCAGCGCGTGGACGTGGTGACCACCGGCACGTTCGGGCCCATGTGCTCGAGCGGCGCGTTCCTGTGCATGGGCCATCACGATCCGCGCACCAAGTTCCACAAGGCGTGGCTCAACAACGTGCCGGCCTACTGCGGCCTGGCCGCGGTGGACGTGTACATCGGCGCGGCCCAGGTGGCCGACGACGATCCGCTGAACAAGGTGTTCCCCGGCAAGTTCCGGTACGGTGGGGGGCACGTGATCGAGGACCTCGTCTCCGGCAAAGAGGTGAACCTGCGCGTGGTCGCGCACGGCACGGACTGCTATCCGGGCACGGGGTTCGAGGGCACGATCCGGCTGGCGGACCTCAATCAGGCCGTGCTCGTCAACCCCCGCAACGCGTACCAGAACTACAACGTGGCCGTGAACCGCGACAAGGACCGCACGATCTATACCTATATGGGCGCGCTGCGGCCCCGGATGGGCAACGCGAATTACTGCTGCGCGGGGCAGCTCTCGCCGCTCATGAACGATCCCCTGTACCGGACCATCGGCATCGGCACGCGGGTGTTCCTGGGCGGGGGCGTGGGATACGTGTACTGGGAGGGCACCCAGCACAACCCCTCCGCGCCGCGGACGGAGGGCGGAGTTCCCAAGAGCCCGGCCGGTACCCTGGCCCTGTGCGGGGACTTGAAGGGAATGCGCCGCGACTGGCTGCGCGGCGTGTCCATGCGCGGGTACGGGACCACGCTCGCGGTGGGCGTGGGCGTTCCCATCCCCATTCTGGACGAGGACATGGCCCGATACACAGGGGTGCGCGACGAGGACATCGTCACCCAGGTGGTGGACTACTCCACGGACTACGGGCAGCCCTCCAAGTCCCAGGGCCCGCTCGGAGAGGTGACCTATGCGCAGCTTCGGAGCGGCCGGATCCGTATCGACGGCCGAGAGGTGCCCACCGCGGGCCTGTCCAGCTACCATCGCGCGCGTGCCATCGCGGCCGAGCTGAAGGACTGGATCGAGGCGAGGAGGTTCCTGCTCGTCGAGCCGGTGGCGCCGCTTCCGGGGTCCGACAGCGGCCAGACGCTCAGGCCGCTGAAGCTCGGGACCCTGCAAACGGAGTGAGAGACGCTTTTCACAGGAGGCACCCGATGGCCAAGGTGGCCATGGTCTTCACCTTCCCGAGCGCGTTCCAGGAGCAACCCCTGGCCTATCGCCTCGTGAAGGAATACGACCTCATGATCAACATCCTTCACGCGCACATCCGTCCGAGCGAGGAAGGGCGTCTGATTCTCGAGCTGTCCGGTGACGAGAAGAACAACGAGCGCGGACTCAAGCTGGTCCGCAGCACCGGGGTGTCCGTGCAGCCGCTGCGCGACTTCGTGAGTCGCGACGAGGAGCTGTGCACGCACTGCACCGCCTGCGTGGGCCAGTGTCCCACCGAGGCCCTGTCCGTGGACCGAGAGACCATGCAGGTGTCCTTTGACCCCGAGATGTGTATCGCCTGCGGGATGTGCAAGGACGTGTGCCCCACGGGCGCCATGCGCATCGACGTGGACTGACCGAGCCGAGACACGATACAGGGACGCGGTATGCGCTTCTCCGCACGAGGCCGGTACGGCATCCGGGCGATGATCGACATCGCGCTCCAGGGTCGTGAGGGCCCGGTGAGCGCGCGTGCGATCGCCGAGCGCCAAGAGTTCAGCCCGGATTATCTCGAACAGATCCTGCGCCAGTTGCGCCGGCGGGGCCTGGTCCGCAGCACCCGCGGGCCCAAGGGCGGGTATCTCTTGGCCCGGCCGGCGGAGGCGATCTCGGTGTGGGACATCATCCAGGCCCTGGACGAGCCCGTGCACCTGGCCCCGTGCTTCGCGCGAGGCGGCCATGATCCTGCGTGCCCGCGCGTCGACTATTGCGCGGCGCATCTGCTATGGGCCAAGGTGGGCGAGAGTCTGCGCGCAGTGTTCGTGAATGCCACGCTCGCCGACATTGTTGCCGAGGCGAGATGCCAGGTTGCGGACGAGACAGGCTCCGCCAACTCGCCCGGTTCACAGAGGTAGGAGTCTTCGAGGGCAGCGGGCGCAAAGACCCCTGGGCCTGGACCCTGCACGCAGGGCGCGGCCGGCTGCGGCAACCGGCCGCGGATGTGGGGGGCAAGACCGCTGCTCCCGCTGCTTGGATCGACAAGCGACGGTTTCCAGGACCCGTAGCGACCCGGAAGCGTGCACAGCGCTGCGCTGATGAGGGTCAATTTGTGCCTCGTACCCCAATTGTGTGGCCGGTGCGAAATATCCGTGCGGGGTTCTTGACAGAGCCGGTCGCTTGTGTATAAACGGGCCTCCCCTGAGCGGATAGGCGCTGTCAAGTGGGGATCGCATGGCCAAAACGAGATTCGACTACAAAGATATCGTCGTCCGCCTTCTGGATGTTCAGAAGCGGTACAATGAGGGCACCGAGGCGGTCGTGCACGCCTTGCGCGGGATCACGTTCGACATTGTACGCGGCGAGTACCTGTCCATCATGGGGCCCAGCGGATCGGGGAAGACCACCCTCTTCAACATGATCGGGGCCCTCGATGCGCCCTCGGACGGCATGGTGTTCATCGACGAAGTGGATGTCGCGCAGCTCGATCCCTTTGAGATGGCTTGGCTGCGCTGCCGGAAGATCGGCTATATCTTCCAGACCTACAACATCATGCCCATCCTGACCGCGCTGGAGAACGTGACCACCCCCATGGTGTTCGCGGGAGTCAGCGACGACGAGGCGCGTGAGCGCGCCGTGGAACTCCTTACGCTCGTGGGACTCGGCGACCGCGTGTTCCACCGCCCGGACGAGCTCTCCGGGGGCCAGCAGCAGCGCGTGGCCGTTGCGCGCAGCCTTGCGAACAACCCCTCCATCATCCTCGCGGACGAGCCGACCGCGAACCTGGATACCAAGACCGGCCAGGAGATCAACGAGATCCTGTTTCGCCTCAAGGAAGAGAAAGGCGTAACGGTCATCTGCGCCACGCACGACATGAAGATGCTCGATATCTCCAACCGGATCATGTGGATTACCGACGGCGCGGTCGAGCGCATTGAGGACCGCGAAGACGTGGACGTGGAGATCGGCACGATCGACGGTCAGGCGTGACGTTCGTCGAGCTGCCGCGGGGAGTGTGAGGGGTCATCCTCCCATGAAACGCTTGTGGGCTCTGGCTTTGGCAATGGCGCTACTCGCCGCAGAGGCGATGGCGGTCGACCACGCCAAGAACGGCCGGCGCCTCATCCAGGAGGCCCAGGCCCTGGTCGAGGGCTGCGAGAATCGCTACCAGGGCTCGGAAGGCAACCTGGAGATGAGCCGCCGGATCGCACAGCGGTTCCGCGAATCCGGGGTTCCCTGGGGGATGACCCGGTACGATGCGCCGGTGTTCGTGCCGGGCCGCGCCGAGATCACGGTGGACGGGCGCAGGATTCGGGTGCACGTCATGCATCCGAACCTTGCGGAGCTGAGCAACATCCCGGAACGGCGCTTCAGCGGGCGCGTGTACTACGTGGGCGATGGCGAGTGGGCCGACTTCGATCAGCGCCAGATCGAGGGTAGCCTGTGCCTGTTCGATTTCCGCAGCGGCAAAAACTACTTCAAGGCCATGCAGCTTGGGGCCCGCGGGTGCTTGTTCATCGAACCGGACGACTACAGCCCGTCGCACGCCTACGACAAGATCCTGTGGGCCCCGCTTACCGTGCCGCGCTACCAGGTTCCCCGAGAGGACGGCCTGTGGCTCAAGGAGCGCGCCGCCGGCCCGGAGGGGGTGCCGTACGAGGCGGACGTGGAGCCGAACCGCTGGGAGCGCAAGGAGCTGGCGAATCACTGGGCCCTGGTGAAGGGGTCGGACCCGGAGCGGCGCGACGAATTGGTCGTGCTCTTCTCCCACCTGGACAGCATGCACTATTGCCCGGAACTGGCCTCCGGGGGGCGGGAGGCGATGAACCTGAAGCTCTTCCTGGACCTGTTCGATGAATTCCGCGAGAGTCCGTCCAAGCAATCCATCCTGTTCCAGGTGTTCAACTCCAGCCACCAGCAGCACATGGGCGCCGCGGAGGCGGTATTCCATCTGTTCGCCGAGCGCAAGGACATCTTCCAGTTCGAGGGCAACTACGACTCGAACGAGCAGCGTTCGCTGCAGAAGGACCTCGAAGAGGCCAATACGATCTTGGAGCACTACCCTCGGATGGCGCCGGACAAGATCAGCCAGGAAGTCGTCGATGAGTTCCGGGAGCTTGAGTTGCGCGTTGGCGGAGCCAATTTTCTCGTCATCGAGCCGCTCCTGAAGCGAATCGAACGCGATATCTTCCAGATCCAGCAGGACCGCGGGCGTCTGCTTGTGCGGCATCGCAAGGCCGGCGGCGGGGAATTGCCTCCCCGCATCAAGGAGCTCGACGAACAACGCAAGCGGATCGGGTACATCGTCAGCATGTTCAACCAGGTCCAGTGGGGCGAGCAGGTCAAGTACGAGTTGCCCGCCCTTGATGGCAGAGGCGATTATACGGAGGAAGAACGGGCCGCAGTCGCCCAGGAGCGAGAGGAAGCCCAGCGGGAGGGACAGCTCGTCGTACTCAACGACGAGCAGCGGGAGCTCTTCGAATACTATCGGAAAGAGGTGATGCGCCAGGCGCGCGAGGAGCGAGACCGGGTGTTGTTCCTGTTGGACAGGCTCGAGGAGGTGGAGAGGGCTCGCCAGGTCCTGTGGGAAGAGAACAATCTTCAGCCCATGTTGGCTTTGGGAATGGATCTCACCTACAGCAATCCCTGGATGACTATTACGATGGCCCGTGGGACGGACGTGCAGCCAGGCACCTCGGTGGTCAGCCGCGAGTACGCCCGCTTCACGAACGCCGGAGGCAGCGGGCGCCTCACCCGACTCGCGAACCAATTGGGCACCGCGTTCGAGAACCGGGTCGCGGCCCAGATCGACAGCCACCTGCCGCCCGAGCAGACGGGCATCTACTGGGCGGCGAACAAGTCGGATGCCCAGATGTTCAAGGACTTCCGCACGAGCGGGGTGGTCAATTACACGCTGCAGTCGGTCCCCGGGTACGACTTCGTGACGCCGTACGACCTGCGCAAGCGGGTATTGAGCAGCGAAGATCGCCTGGAGAATCTGAATCCCGCGATGGTCAGCCGCAAGGCCGCTTTTCTGCGGTCCGCGATACGCTTGATTCTCGAAGATGAGAAGACCAAAGGGAACCTGACCAACCAGACCGGGGAGGGCGAGTGGGTCCCCAAGCTCGGCAAGAACTCCGCGGAAAGCGGTCACCTCGCCGCGCGAATCGAAGACGGGTCCTCGCTGGGCGACCCGACCTGGCCGCTCGAGGATGGCCTAGCGGTGTTCCGTTGGTTTACGAGAGCGGATCGCATTTCGGGCGTGCAAGGCGGCGTGCTGGGCTACCAACTGTTGCCTGCCGACGTGAGCGGGCGCGCCACCTACTACAACATGCCGTACGGATCCGGCGAAAAGAGCGAGGTGTATGGGTTTGACGACGAAGGCCGGATCATCTATGCGTCGGATTATGGACAGACCGCCCAGAAGCACGAGACCCTGCTCCTATTCAAGAGCGGGTTCCGCGAATACTTCCTTTTCGCTGCCATACGAGGCGACAAGGCCGATCTGTATGACCTGCATGCCCCGCATTCTTGTCTGCCGTTGAAGAACCCAATCCTGGAGACGGAAGGCGGGGGCGTCTACAAGTGGTATTCGCGAGCCGGGTTCAATCCGGAAAAGGTCTACGATGCCGGGCAGGTCATGGGGGACGGCACAGGGTGCCTGTTCATCCAGCCGGAGGTGCCAGCCAAGGTTTTGCTCTCCGACGACGTTGCGCTGGTGAACACGCAATGGACAGAAAATCGCGAAGAGTTGCAGCATCTGGGCTACACGGCTCCGGATCTGGATCGCGCCAGCGTAGCCCTTCTGTCCACAAAGGACGTGGTAGACCTGAATACGGATCGCATCGCCAAGCTGAAGCGCAACGCCGTGACAAACGACCTGGTCGAACGTCTCCACCAACGCAGCGTGTATTATCTCAAAGGCGATGAGGACGAAGGCACGGCCGGCATCTCCGCATTGCAGCAGCAACAGCGCTATCTGGAGGGCCACCGCCGCGCGGTGCAGGCCTACGGCGCTGCCTTTGGCGCCTATCCGGTGGTGAAGGCAACCTTCTCGGACATGATGAAGGCGGTGGTCTTCTACCTGGCGGTCTTGATTCCCTTCTGCTTCTTCATGCAGCGGCTGCTGTTCAGCTTTACGCGTATCGAGGCGCAGATTGCCAGCTTCGTCCTGCTGTTCCTTGTCACCTACGCGGTGTTCAACTACGTGCATCCGGCGTTCGAGATCGCCAAGAATCCACAGGTGGTGCTCATCGCTTTTACCATGATCGTGCTGGGCGGGTTCGTGAGCGTCGCGTTGCGCAACAAGTTCGACTACCACATGGCGGGATTCAAGGAGCGCTTCGGCGTGGGCGAGGACGCCCGAGCCCTGAAGCTTGCCGGCACGGCCATGCTGATCGGCGTGTCCAACATGAAGCGCCGGCGACTGCGCACCACGCTCACCTGCGCGACGATCGTATTGATCACGTTCACCATGCTCTCGTTTACCAGCGTCTCGCAGAGCGTGTCTCCGACGCGAGTGCGCGAAGGAGACGACGTCCCGTACAATGGGCTCTTCTACGCGCACGACGCATGGCTGCGCCTGCCGAAGCCCAAGCGCGAGATGCTGACCGGCGTGGTGGCGGAGGGAGGCGACTACCTGCTGCGTGGATTCAACCGCTACGGGGTGAGCGCGGAACTCATCTTGATGACCGAGGAGCAGGACCGGCAGATTCCTTTGATGGGTTTGTTGGCGCTACAGCAGAAGGAAGACGGATGGCTGGCGCCGATGCGCGCGGGCGCGCCGGGCTCGCCCCTGGTGGCCGGGAGGTTCTTCAGCGACAAGAACGCCCGCGAGGTGCTGCTCACCGACGTGTTTGCCGAGGACACGCTTCGGATGTCCTTTGAGCGCGGCTCGGCGACTTTGCCCGAAGACAGGTACGTGTATCTGGACAGCGTTCGACTGAAGGTGGTCGGCATCCTGGACGGGAAGCAGATGCGCGACCTAAACGACCTGCGAGGCAAGTCCATCGTTCCTCAAGAGCTGCGAGACAAGATGGGCGGCGGAAAGACGGTGGATACCTTTGAGAAGGAAGGGGAAGTCCCGGAGAACACCTTCAAGAACGTGGAGCCTCAATACTACGTGGTGGTGCCGTTTGGGTTGAGGCGAACCTTCCAGATTCCGGTGGTGAGTGTGTCGATCAAGCTTCCCGACGCGCAGTCCGTGTGGGATCGCGTCATGGAGTACGTGTACTACAGTACGGATAAGATTCACTTCGGCGCGGATGAGCGGTTCGTAGTCATTCCGGCGGAGGGACCCGGCGAAGAACCGATTTACGAGCGGCCCGGGCGCTACTATCTGGGCAGCGGCTTCGAGACGACGATCGGGGGCTTGAGCTCGCTGATCATTCCGCTGCTGATCAGTGCGAGCATCATTTTCAACACGATGCTGGGCGCCGTATACGAGCGCAGGCGAGAGATCGGCATCTACAATGCCATCGGCCTCAATCCGATTCATGTGGCGCTCTTCTTCGTGGCCGAGGCGGTGGTCTACGGGATCCTCGGCGCAGTGGGAGGGTACCTGATCGGCCAGGTGCTGGCGAAGATCATCGTGCACTTCGGATGGCTGCCGGACATCAACCTGAACTACTCGTCGCTTTCCGTTGTCTACGTAATCCTGTTCACCATGCTGATCGTGATCATCTCCACGCTCTATCCGGCGCTTATGGCGATGCGCACGGCAAGCGCTTCCAGCGGGCGAAGAAAGCCCGAGCGAGTCAGCGAGAACCGCATCTCGGTTCTGTTCCCCTATTCGTTCACGCGCGAAATGGCCATTGCCGTCAGCTCCTATCTCGTGGAGTACCTGGACAAGCATCAGGACGTGTCGGTGGGCAGCTTCGTGAGCGAGCCCGTGGACATCCAGTGCAACCAGAAGGACGGCGAGGACCTGCGCGTCGAGCTGCGTAGCCAGGTCGCCCTTGCCCCATATGATCTGGGGGTCACCCAGAGATTGACATTGGTGACGGAGTTCCACAAGGCGGTGGGCGCCTTCATGGTCCGCGGGGAGGCCGACCGCATCTCGGGGATGGACAAGAACTGGCTGGCCACGAACCAGCCCTTCCTGGACGGAATCCGCAAGTACCTGCTCCGCTGGCGGCTGCTCACGCCGGAGGGACAGGAGGC
>Ga0180431_10005572_pt1 | contig 15298 bp, 20 predicted proteins | sample SS_ome_11_FD_132459 | JGI IMG/M metagenome (GOLD analysis project Ga0180431, IMG submission 132459) | Hypersaline lake sediment archaeal communities from the Salton Sea, California, USA - SS_1_MS_1 metaG | ecosystem: Environmental > Aquatic > Non-marine Saline and Alkaline > Hypersaline >... | reverse complement strand
TTCATGGAAAACAATTATAAGTCGCCCTGATATAAAATGGGATGTAGAAACAATGACCAATACTGAGAACCCATCTTTAGAAAACCCTCCCGTAGAAATTTTATCCAGGTATTCTGACTTAAAATGGAACTGGGATAAATACTCTGAAGAATTTGAATATAACGATATTCTTGATTATCATCATTTACATTGGAACTGGGACCTTATTGCAAAACGAAACAATATACCGTTTGATTTTGCAATAAAATTCCCCGAGAAAAACTGGGAGTATGATAGGATTAATGCTGGTAACGAAGATGAAATAATTGTAGAATCACTACGTGTTTTAAAGTTCTCGTTTACAGCAGATATCGGTCTGCTTATTTTTAACAAAATATATTGTTAAAAAATATTTTGATAGTTATATACCAATAATGATTAAGTGTGTATTTACTATTCTCGCTCTTTTCTTATTATTTCTATTTATTTTCAATCTTCTCCCAAATCAATCCAGTAAAAATACCAGAACGGTAAGACACCAAATATATTAAAAATTGAAAAAAATATAGTAGCTGATGTATCATTTAGAGTAAATGCCGTCTGAAGAAACAATCAGAAATAATATTATTAATATATTGAAAGATGAATTAAACAAAGAAGAAAATCAACTTTACTCTTCTTTTATTTTACATTTAATTCAAACTATTGAATCCAGTAAAAAAAGAAAACGTTCCGCCGCTCACACGCGTAAAAGAAGAAAACTAAGCGGTACGTACACCAACAACACCTTTGGAATTTTTGCTGAATAAAAATTATTATAGTTACTATTAAATTTTTAAGAAAATAAAAAAGCAGAAATACGACCAATTTTCTTCTGATGATGCTTAACTGTCCCCATCCAACTACTTAATTCATCTTCTGGGTCTGAAAGTCTCATCTCTTCAGGAATAGGTTGCTTTAACTTTTTCATTTTCTTAACAGTTTCAATTTTAGTCAAAACACTCGGAAAACTGGGACCAAATAACTTCGTTTTCCCAGCAATCCTACTACGAGTTCTTCGAAGATAAATGTATTGTTGAATAAAATTAACAAGAAAATCACCAATATCATTGGTAGAAAACTTTCTTGTAATCTCTTCTTTTGAAGTTTCAAAATAAATAGTGCGTTTTTGTTCATTTTGATATGTGACACTAACAAATGCATAGTAAGGGCCACTTTTTAGACATTCAGCACTAATTACTTTTTCCGACATCAAAAAGTTTTTTGCTGTTTTTGAGGAAATTAATACGTGAATATCACCCCGTTCTTCAAAAAAACAAGAACTGCGTGTTTTCACAGACAGTTTCTCTGACCGTGTTTTGTCGTCGGAAGAAACACTGTATGAAATGTTTGTAATTGTGACAGGACGAGACCTGGAATAGTGGTGTTGCCACAGTAGTGGATGCATCATGTTCATATGATAAGTATTTTTAACAAGTTCTTATTCGATTATTATCAATTTTTACTAACATTTCTTTTCTTTTTCGTCGACGTGTGGTGCAACATACATGTCAAAATATTCTTGTCCTAATTCCCTATCCACTTCATCAACATTACGATCTCCTTTTTGAACACTATCCATTAAATTAAGCATAATATCAAGTTGTTTATGGTCAAAATCTTCTGCTTGGTCAACAACCATCATTAATAAACTAGGAAATTTCTCAGAAAATGTTTTGTGTTTCATAGTCATTTTAATCCTGAATGGAACAGTTTCTCTTGTTTCTTTTGGAACATCTTTTACTTCATCGATTACCATGTTGATATAATTTTTAATCCACTTTTTTCCTTTAACGTCACTCATATTTTAATGTTTGATAAATTGGTTTTCTTTATACCAATAAATAACTTATAAATTATAAGTAATATATATAGAACTGACATTCTAATATGAATTCATACATTACTTGTTTATTATATGTTATGTTTCTTTTGGCAGCGGCAGCTGTATATTTAACTTTAACTGCCCCTGTAAAAACAAAGCCACTGAATAAAATCGTAGAAGGGTTTTCAAAAAAAGCTCTATCAGAAGACAGAGAAGATGAAAGTAAACTACGTGTATACCCTGATCATAATGATAAAGTATATTCTAGACTGTTCGACCTTGTCACAAATGAGCCAGCAATCTACAGACATGACATTATAAAAATAAAAGATGTAGCAAAAGTTGACGAAAAATCCCGTGTTTTGGATGCAGGATGTGGTTTAGGCAGACACTTGGAAATCTTAAGAGAAATTGTACCAGGAATTACTGTAGAAGGAGTTGATAGGTCTAAAAGTATGATACACCAATCTAGAATTCGAAATCCTGGAGCAGAATTGTTATGTACTTCATTAACTATTCCAGAAATTTATAAGCCAGAAACACTTACCCATATCTTTTGTCTACATGAAACACTAAACCATAATACACCAAAAGAAATTAGTAAAATTCTTAATAATTTTCACAAGTGGTTACTTCCAGGAGGATATCTTATTGTTCATCTATTAGATCCAACAAAATTAGACCCCGGGCCAAGAGCATTTTCACAATATTTTAAAGCAAAGGATGATACGCGACACGCGTTAACTTATTTTGAATCATTTACACACGAAGCTTGGTGGGAAAAGGAGACTGATAAAAAGTATTGGTATCGTTATTGTGAAAAGTACATATTCCCAAAAGATAAAGTAAAGGTACATACAACTCCACTATGGATACCACCTGTAAATAAAATGTTAAATTATATCACCAGGCATAGATTTAAGTTAAAAGAAATGATTGAGCTAAACGATGTTGAAGTTGCAGATTTTAGTTTGTACATATTCAAAAAAATTTGAGATAGTAATATAATATGAATACTCAATCACCACTTACAAAATCTTCTTTGCCTTTATGGGTGGAAAGTTATCCAAAAGGTTATATTAATATGAAAACTGAAAAAACATCAAATAAATTTAAGCCAAATGTATTAAAGTATAAATATGCAATGGATAGTGCAAAAGAAATTCTTAAACAGGGTGATAATTCGAAAATAAAGATGCCACGCATTAGTAGCAAAGAAACAAAAATGCCAACAACGAAGCCGTTATCATATGAAAACTTTGTAAATAATAACGTATTCCCAGAGGAAAAGTTTTTTTTACCAACAAATATGGCTTCACATATGGAACCAATTTGGGTGTTAATAGCGTTTTTACTTGCAATATGGATTATCTATTTTGTTGCGAAATAATCCCCATAAAAAATCTTGTTATTTAATATAATACTTTCCAGTAACGTTTTAAATATGTCAGGTGGATATTCATTAAAACAATTCAATTCAGATATGCAACAGCTTGGTGGGATGATTGAAAATTTCTATTCTCAACAGGGTGGTGCCCAAACTGGTGGCCGACGCAAAAAAGGAGGCAAAAAAGGAGGCAAAAAAGGAGGCAAAAGGGGAGGCAAAAAATGCAGTAGAAAACATCAATCAGGCGGCCAAGCACCTGTTCGTTATTACAAGGTTTTAAGTGTAAACGGAAGACCTTACCCATTTTACCGAAGATACAAAGGCGCGGAACCAAAAGATGCTGCCAAGAAAGCAGGTAAGTTTATCTGTAAAAAACTTAAGATGGGAAATAAAGGATGCAAACTTACTTTCCAACTTAAGGAAACAACCAGGGGTTCAGACAAAAGAGTTTATGGCCCATATAAAGGTCATTTTGATAAGCTAGCCAAACCTCGTACTCTTAAGTTCCCTGGTAAGAAACCATTTGTTGTCACTCACAAATTTATGGTTAAACTTGCTAAAAAGTAAATATCATAATACTATATAACTTACAATGTCTAGTGTGAATATTAAATCTACACATAATGACCCAGTTGTTGGTCTTATGGCACAGGCAACCCAATTAAAGTCTCAGGTAGCTGAACATTCAAAATATGATTTAAATGTTACAAGTTTTAACGGCAGCAAAGCTACTAAAGATGAAGAAATGAAACTATATATCCCAGTTGAAACATATACCAATTATCCCAATAAGAAAAAAAAGCAAGAACAAGAAATAATAAATTTACTCTTCATTTCCGCTGTACTCTTTATTATTTTTGCAATTGCTTTCCGTAACAAGTAAAGTTTCATTTGATTCTTTTATCTCAGGTGGTTGATAAGGCACATAATCAATCCATTCTGGGTACATCATGTTTAAATTTTCCAACATCCCTTGGACAAATCCCCATGCTTTTCTTCTTATAAATCTCCTTATTTTGTTCCAATGTTGAGTGATGTTATCAGGTATGTAATTTTTTGGAATATGAATATATTTTCTTTTTTCAAAATCATAATCCAATTCAGCTTTGAAATTAACACCAGAACTCTTGAACCAAATTGTTCTTTTGTGCTCATCTTGGTCATACTCGGGAAACTCTTCTTCTAATCTCCCTAACAAAGAAGGATAACAATGAAAATCATATCCTTCCATTAACCACTCCTTTTGTTTAAATAAAGTCTTTTTTGTTAAAATAGGTCGTACCTTTCTATAAAAAAAACTAGACCATTTGTCATTATCACCATATGAAAATATATCTATACATTTCTTTTCATATGACTGAAACATAACATCATCACCTTTCATTCCACCATAGCACCTTCTTGTTTCTACAGAATAAATAACATCTTGAACATCAAGATTTTTTATTTTATGTATTTCAGATAAATGATTTGGAAATACCCAATTGGTGGTATCATGACTAATATGTTCTTTGTAATTTAAAGTAGTTATTAAATACACTACACCCAATATCCATTTTTTTTGGTTTTCATGTAATTCACGCCTATCGTTTTTAATTGACATAGAACACATTAACCAAATTAACGTCGAAAATGATTTATGAATAAACGCATCTTCTACCATTATAATTGGTAACCTTCTGATAAGTTTTAAAGGACTTAGTTCAAGTAATAAATCTGTCGTAAATACCGCAGCTCTTTTGTTTTTTCGTCTAACAGCTTTTTGCAAATGTGATTGTAAAAATGAATCATATACAGACCCTCCTGTATTTAGTTCATCTGATTTTAAAGGTGTATAAGAAGAACATAGAGAAACTTCTCTATATCCTATTTTGACAACTTTCCTCCACGTTACCTTTTTATCAGACGGTATTTTATGATACCACGTTGCCTGAATTGAAGGGGACATATTATTTTTGATATCCCAATCTAAATAAAAGTAAGGTTTCACAATAGACCCCTTATCAATTCCATCAACCCATTTCGTTATTGTCTCCTGACGAAGTGACATTTGATTATGGTACGCTTTTCAGTTTAAGTATTAATAATTGTCAATTTTTATAGTATTTTAAAACTATATTCATAAAATAAACGCAAAATAGCTATCATACTTAAAGAACATATTGATGTTTAATAAACTAGGTCGATACAATGAATGTGAACACGCAGAGGAATAAAAAGATAGAACCACATGTTATTTTACATTTAAGAATTAACCAGGAAGATATCGATAGATACATGAAAAATAAAATTCAAACAGAACCCTCAGAACTAATTAACAGCGCTGTATTACCACGTCCATATGATGCAGATAACCTAGGTATTTTTACAAAAACTTTTACGAATAGTCCAACACCTGCAAATATGGATGATAATCAGTTTGAGACATTAAGTATCACGGAGAGCGAGTTTGATGAAATGAAAAACAGTGATATATTTCCTAGTGATTCTAAATTATTTTTACATCAGGGAATGCCTTCAAATATGTTATTAGAAGTAGGTAAACCTTTAAAACCAGAACCAGATAATACAAAACCTGAACCTGCACCACCTGTCGAAGATAAACATTTCTTGTCTATTCCACATATAAATCTTGATGAAACACCAAATGTCCCACAAGCAAAAACAAGCGAAGATCCAAATTGCTCCGACACAAAAATAAAACTCATTACGGCCATGTGTGAATTCGCAGATGCAAATAGGAGAAAAGAATGGATAAAAAGTACATCTTTATGGTGTAGATGGTGTGTTCATCCTTTTTCAGGACCACCAGTTGCTATACCAAAGTGGTTTATTAATAAAACATTTTTTGTATCAGGATGCTATTGTAGTTATAGTTGTGCAGCTAAGCATTTATTTTCAAGAGGGGATATTAATGAAAACAACAAATGGAAATATTATAATCTCCTCCATCTTTTACGAAAAAGAATTTTAAACATTGATGAAACTGTTAGAATTAAACTAGCTCCTCCTCAAGAAACTTTACAAGTTTTTGGTGGACATTTGTCTATTAAGGATTTTAGGGATATCACAAAAGAAACTAACATACACCATAAAATTTATAATGTATTAGAACCACCAATGGTTTCTATTGTCCCCACAATTGAAGAAGTTACATACCCTAGTTCAAAAACATCTGACATGAGACTTCTTAACACCCCGGGTGGAATGAGAGCATATGGTAATATGAAATATGTTGCACCTAAAAATGAAAGTTACTTTTCTACAACTAGATGGGGCAAAAGCAAACCTTATATACCAATTGATAAAGATAGAATGAAACGGGCGGTTGAAAACTTAAAAGTTAAGAGGAAAGCCCCATTATTAGATAAAAAGAAAACACTATTGCATTATATGAATCTACAGATTAATAAGAAAAAAAGAGGGATAAAAGGGAAAGATTAGAATTATATAAAAAGTAAAATATATCTACAAAATGTGTGAAAAGGTAATTGCTTGGGATATCGGGTTAAAAAACTTATCATATTGTATTCTCCAAAAAATCAATGAAAACGAAGAAGGTATGAATTACCCTGTTGATAAACATGGATATTCAATAATTGATTGGGAAGTTATAAATTTATACCCAGAGGAAAAAAAGCCAGTTTGTGTTGGATTAACTAAGAAGAAAACGGTATGTGGGAAAAAAGCAAAAATGTTATTAGGTTCTGATAATTTTTGTAAGACACATGCGCCAAAAGGATGTAAAGAAGTTAAGAAAAAGAAATCCAAAAATAAACACCCATTTGAATATGCAACACGTATTAAACAAGAGCTTGATAAAAGACCAGAACTATGTGAGGTAAATAATGTAATTATAGAAAATCAACCAGCATTAGTAAATCCTATAATGAAATCAGTACAAATGATTATTTTTTCATATTTTTCTTTTAAACATACACCAGATAACCCAGTATATGTCCAAAATGTAAACGCTAAAAGAAAAGAAAAACTACCAGTTAAAGATGTAAAATGGGAAGGGTCACAATATCAAAAAGATTACCTGGAAAGAATTAAAAACATAAGTACAAAAGATAAATATACCAGAAGAAAAAAATTATGTTATTATTATGCTAAATTATGTTTAGAAACAGCACCTGGTTTACAGGATTTCTTAGAAACACACAAGAAACAAGACGACCTAACAGATTCATTTTTAATGTGTGTCGATTGGTTACATAGAAAATAATTTAAGAATATATCCGCAATTTTTTTGTTGCATAATATATAATAAATCAAAAATGACTAATCACTGTGGATCCTGCGACCCCCCTTGTAACCAACGTAAAACTGCTGGACATCCTGTATGTTCTCCCCCTTGTAACCAGACTATTGTTTACAAACCAACACCAAACGCCAAAGTATGCACAAGAGTTGTACCTCAGTGTCCTCCTGTAAAGAAGTGCGTTAAAATTTGCAAGCCTCCTGTGTGTTGTCCATCAAATTGCAACGCCAAACATTAAATGCGTTTAAAATACATATTATAATCTGCGTAAAATACTTTTAATATTTTTAAATTAATCCATCTAAAAATATTAACATATCTCGCAATTTTTTTTATTGTATATTATATAATAAACTATTTGAAAATGTCTTGTTGTCAATCTTGTGGAACAAATATTGTAGTTGTCGCATCAAAGAAAACTGTAAATCCTTGCGACCCCGTACAGCCTCCTTGTCCTCCTCCTCTTTGCGTAAAATGCGTTGAATGCAAACCTAAACCTATCTGTGTCCCAGAATGCAGAAAATCCATTAAAGACGCATGCAGAGTAAAGCCTTGTCCTCCTTGCAAATGCAAACCTTGCCCTCCTAAGAACTGCGTTAGAAAAACAAAGTGCAAATTCTACTCCGTTAAGGACAAGTGCAGAACCCAGGTTCCCTGTCCCGTTGTGAAAGAATGCTGCTGCTCAGGTAGTTGCTCTCATTAAACAACTGGTATAATTAACTTTTTTAATTAAATAATATTCTTTAATATACTCCATATTATGAAATATTATATAAATTACTACTATTTTTCGTCGTAAATATTTAAGTATTTTGTAATATTACTATTTCTACTAATTCCAATGGTAGATATTTTTTAAGATATTTTTTAGTTTTATATATTACTTGTTGATGAACATAATACATATTATCTCCCTTCAATATTAAGTTATGTCCAACTACATAATTATTATTTCCTGTTACAATTGTATTTATTCCAATTACTATATTACCATTACCAATTGCTTTTGAACCTGACCCCATTATTATATTATTTGTTCCTTTTTCATCTGTATGACAGCCCATGAGAATGCTAGCGTTAATAGGTTGACTTGACGCAACAGACTCTCCAATTGCTATCACATTGGAACCAGTATATCCAAGTTCTGTTATATCGCCCCACTCTGTCATATTTGTTATTTAACTATTTTGTTTATGTCTAATCAAACCACATAAACAAAACTAAAATAACACCCATACACGATATGAGTGCAACAAATCTCCCTGAAACAGTAAACGATTTTATCCAAAATAACGAATATGAAAATCTTTATAGGCTATCTGAAACAGAAAGTTTTATGTGTGATGGTGATTGTGGAAAAACCTTTAAAAATTTAGTAGAAGAAAAGGCACCTTTGTATAAACATGTTGCATATGGACACTTAATTATTATGTGTGAAAAATGTTTAGATAATGAAAGCTACAAGAAAAATCTTGAACTTGTTGACAGAACAGAATATACTGTAAAACAAAAACCTTTAATGTGGCCATGTAACTTTTGTGGTGATAAACAAGGTGGTGGTTGTAAATGGTATTGTAATCGTATTTCAGATATTGATATGTGCATGAAATGTTATGAAGATGATTTATTTGACAAATACACAAAGATTGAAGATATAGAAAGAAACTGGATATGTGAAAGAGGTGGTCTTGACCCAGTACTAATAGTTATGGACGAGGTAAAAGAATTAAAAGTTCCAGAAGAACTTAAAGACAAAGTAACAACTGAAAGAGTTGAATCTTGGTTTCAAGATTTTGACGAATTAGTATCTATTGATGATAAAATTAATAATATTTGCACATGGTTACCATTTACGGGCGTATATGAAATTCCAAACTATTCTGCTGCAACAATGCTAGTTGTAAATTGCGATATAAAAAATAATGGACAGGTTGCTTCTGTTGTATTTGATGACCATGGAAGAATGGCAGTTAACATTATTTTTGATACGTTTGAGGAGTATCAGAAAGATGTTAAAGAATGGAAAGAAAATCAATTATCAGAAGAAGATAGGTCAAAATTACTAAAAAAAGTTAAAAATGATTTTAAAGAAAAACATGAGGCAGAAGAAGAAGATTTAGCACATACATGCGAAGAATTTAGTGGATACATAAGATTAATTAAAAAGTTAAATATGTATTATGGATAATTTATGGTGAAAATAATTCTCCACCAACACCATCAATTGGTACCCATGTAGTACCATTCCATCTAAATAAAACATGAAAGAAAAATAAACTACCAGATAGGAAAAAAATGTACACCTCTCCTGGGGAAAATGTACCTGAAGTGATTCTTACCTGAGAATCTGGTCCCCCGTTTTTAAAAACATTAATCCTTTTTAACTGACCATCAAAAGTACCATTTGGTATAGGGTGAGTTGTATTACTGCTGGTATTACGTGTAATAGTTGTTCCATATGTAGTTAAATCAATAGCAGTTCCTGTATTTCCAATTTCTTGAAATTCCTTATCTGGATAAAGGTCAGATCCTCCTCCTCCTCCGCCACCTGGACAAATAAGTTTATTTGCCCCATTTACATCCGTTGTAACTAAACATCCATCTTCTCTAGCACTAAGTGTTACTTCATCACCAATAGAATTAACATTTGTAAAATGAATCGTATTATTTTCTACAAATAATTCTTCTGTATGAATTTCACATACTTTATTTTCAGAACTTCCTATTGTAGAACACCCAGGACATGGATTTAAATGGGAAAATTGTAAGTTTCCCTTTTTAAGATATTTTTCCACATGTTTTAATTTTGCATTTACACAATTTAATAAGTTACAATTAGCGTTAGACATTTCTGTAGTATATAATAAAAAATATTTTTTTACATGTCTAAATCAATTACGTTTTCCCCTTTAGGTTTTCTGGTTCTACGTTTTCTTACAGGTTTAGTATTAATGTTTCTTACTTCAGTTGGTGCTCCCATATCTTCTTCAACATCGGATATAAGACCTGTCTGAGCCATATTACCAGCGTTTAGTTGACTTAGAATATCATCAAATCCTTCTGGGCCCGACATTACGTTTTGGTTTATAATTCCCTGACCTTGTGGAACCTGGTTTACGTTTGCTCCAACATTTGTTGACATGTTTGATGCTTGTGGGTTAGGCATTGTAAATCCAGTAGTAGTTCTAGGAGGCGCATACCCTGGTCTACCATCCCATGAAGGTTGCTGTGCTGCTTGTCGTTTCTTTTCATTAATCCCCTGCATCATCATTCCAAAAATAGGATCTGATGCGTTTGTTGTTGCCATTGAGTTCAATGCTTCGCGTTGAATCTGTGCCATAATATCTGGGTTCTTTTGTAATATATCATTAAGTTGTGGAGTTGAGGACTTAAATAGTGTGTTTGATAAGTGAAACATAAGTCCTGAACCACCAACCATTGTTAATAGTTTCAACTCTGGGGCCATTTGTACAGAATCTTTATATTTGTCATGTAGTTCCTCAAATACTTCATCGTAATCTCCAATGTTTTCTAAAACTTCTCCTGACCACCCATCTAAAGCAAATTTATATGGGTTGTACCTTTTATTACAGTATTCTGTACCACTTGCGAATGAAATTAAAAGCTTTCTCTGAGTTCTAATACTTCTTTGAACATTTCTCATTCGTTCAAGTTTGTTAACTTCTGATCGTAATGTTTCTAAAGGAGTTCTCATGTTCAAGTTTAATCCAGACTTGTAGCCATTTCCTTCCAGTCTGCCATAACGATATAATAAGTCCATCTTTTCAGAAACAATTTCATCTTTTGTCATTTCAGAAGGAGACCTCCACTTCTTTTCAGCACTGGGCATACCATCATCACTGCCACTATCACTTCTACTATCTCCAGAATAATCAGAACCTAAATCAGAACCACTAGCACTGCCATCACTATCGTCACCACTTCTTCTTGAGCGGTCATCACCACTATCACTATTTAAACTTTCACCACCTTCTCCTAAATCTTCATGGTGGTGTTCCCCGTCAGATACAATATCCGAAACATCATCATTTGGTTCATTTCGTAATTTATCTTCATCTGATAAAGGACGGGGAGTTGGTGGTCTATCATGTTTTTCACTTGTTCTTTCAGTTCTTTCAGTTTTTTCAGTTCTTTCAAATCTTGAAGATGGAAAGAAATTATTTCGTTCAGTTTCTTGCATTCGATGTTTTTTTCTCTTAATAACACGGCGTTTCATTCTAGCCTTGTGTCTAGAATGTGTAGGAGAACTAAATCGCCTGTTATTTTGTATAGATTCGGCATCTGAGATAATGTCATCTAAATCAGAAAGTAAATTGTCTTTTGGTTCAGGTGGATTATAATGACTTTCCTTAATATTTTTTTTGTCCATTCGCTTTCCTAAGGCATCTGGAATTTTTTCCCTGTTTAATAATAATTCTATGCCATCCAATGGAACACGCTTATTTTTGAACTCTTTGTTTTCTGAATTCATACTTCTAGATTTTCCTATATCACCATTCCTATTTTCTTCTTTATATCCACCCGAGACAGAACTTGTTGGTTTAGGGTAAACACCATTCCTATAATTACTTGACATCATATTAAGATAAATTAACCTTTATTTACTGAAGACAAGAACTGTTTCTCGCTGGAAGAACGCGCCTGGTATTCCTTTAAATTATTATGATGTTTCTTTTTAACAAAGGGTAAGCAACATTTGCTTTTTTCATTCATTAGAAATCTTGAAAATAATACAAATAACAATGCAATAAGTAATGCTGTTTTTATATTTCGAGTAGCAACAAATGCTATGCACAATACAGTTAGTTTTCTTACCCAAGGATGTGCAAAAAAAGAATGCATACCCTTAGGTATATCCATCATTACATATTTTCCCCCTAAGTTCATCATTAGCATAACACATCCTGAAACAAAAGGACTTGTATTTAAAAAATGCGCAAGGTGACCATAAGGCAAAGGCATTATTAATCTTATAATATTCATAGATTTTTTAAATAGTTTAGTTTATTTACTTTTAATATTACTTTTCATATTTTCCTTCATAAATGTCTTAAGACTATCCTTAAGAGTTTCTTCATCATTATCTCTATCAGTATCTGGTTCTGTTTCATTATCTGTTTCAATTTCAGACTGTTCAATTTCAGACTGTTCAATTTCAGACTGTCCCTCGTCATCACTAAATCCGAACATTTTGGAAACTCTTTTACAGACTTCATCGTCATCGTCATCGTCATCACTATCGCTATCTTCACTATCAGATTCATTATCCTTATTTTTGTTATTTTTGTTATTTTTGTTATTTTTGTTATTTTTATTATTTTTATTATTTTTATTATCTTCAAATCTTACTTTTTTTAATATACTTTTGTTATTTTTGTCATTTGAAACCCAACTAAAAACTCTAGCTCCAAGATGAATTAAAGGATTATCATCTTTTTGTTCAGAATTATCTTGATTACTTAAATTGTTATTATTTTTTATATCAGTCATTATTTTTTCAACAGTACCTTTTACATTAGTAAATAATCCAGAAAATAAGATTGCTATTAAAAATATTAATATAAATGCTAAACTCCATGGAATACGATTATATATACAATATACAACTATCAAACCAACAAATATTTGAATGTATATATTGTCACTAACCTTTTTTACTATATTCTCATCATTTGCCAATGCTAAAATAACTAAAATAAAAAAAATCGCAAATATTTCTTCTTTTATTTTCCAACCAAATAAGGAACGACCAGTTACATCAGATACCCATACTTTTTTTACATTTGTCTTGCTATAAGGCATTTTGTCTCTTGTTATCAAATATAGACAATTTATATATTATTTTAATACGTATCCATTTATTAGTTACAAGTTTATTAAAATTATATAGTTTTAACTTTTGCACTGTTGGCACATATGTTCTGGTATATCATGACATATTGTTTATATATCAATCAAAACAAATGATATTGGTAATAAAAATCCAATTAACTTAAAAATAGTATCCCATGTTTTATCATACCATTCCATAAGACCAGTTATAATAAATGATATTGCAATATACATAAATATTGGATTATATAAAACTTTTTTTATTCTCTCATTTGCTATAGTGTCATAATGAACATTAAATACTATATGAAAAATATAAATCATAGCAATAAATGTAACTATTAATCTTATATAAAAATTCATATTCTACCAGTAATACTCAATATAATATCTTTCGGTAAAATAGTTTTTTCCATTAATGTAATTTGTGCAGCGCAATAAACACTACAATGATTTGGATAACACCAACCATATCGTCTTGGCACGTTTTTTGAACAAACAATACATTTGTCAGCTATAGGCTTTCTCTGGCAATCGTAACCACAAAACATGTCATATTCTTCATATTTCCATTTATCACGTGGTTCGTCCATCCATTGTTTACAGGCAACACATCTCCCAAAATCTTTTACAAGAATATCCTTGTATTTCCCACTTTCCATTTCTTGTTTAATCGAATCAATTGTGGAATTATACTTATTTTCACTAACAGTAGTTTCCATAATTAATTTATTATGATGGTAAGTTGTTACCTTGATTCTACAATTATTGTAAAACCAGTCGACGGATACGTTGTAAGTAAATCTCAATTTAAATCCATATTTCGTGTCTGATGAAGTTTTTACTTCAAAAGTCAAGGTTGACATCTTGTTATTTGGGCTATTTAGTTATTTTTACGATAGTTCTTTAAATACTAATCAGTTTTTCTACTATATTTTCACGTAACGATGTCCTAAGCACTATCCATTTCCTTTGCCAGCAAAGAAGTAGTATATAACGGTCTAGGAGTATTCAATGATTCAAATATATTTCCATATTGCTGTATAGTGCATTTATTACACCCACCGTTACATAAATAATCACCACATCCATCCACTGTTTCGTCTTTTAATTTTGGAATAATCCAATTTCCATAACCGCATCCATCTTTTTCATATACTAATCTCTTGTGTCGCATTGCCTGAATGGGACGATGAACAATTCTATTTTCATATTCAGCAAGTTGTGCTAACCAGTAACTATCTTCAGTGTCACCAACCGCACTACTATAAGCAGCTCTGGTTCCATCTTGCTCTCTTTCAATATGTGCCTGATTGAAGAATGTAGCACTATCGGGATAATATCTACCCCACCCATAATTTAACCCATCTCCAAAACCTTCCTTTTGCCCACAGCAAAAATCTGCAACGCGCCATAAAGTAACTATAAAGGCTATCCATCCAATACCTGGAAAGAAAAAGGAAAAAATAATTAAAAATACAACTGATAAGGATACAAACATATTTAAGTGCTGTTTTATATTCTGGTACATATCTCTAAGCTTTCCATCGGTATTTCCATAAGAAGACCAAAGTAAGAAGGCATAAAATAGTTCTAACATTGCAAATCCCATATATAAAGTCATATACACAGTACTAATAGTCATATTTGGTTTAACCCTTTTAGGCATTGTTAATATGTTATTTATAATATAAGTTACAAATAATATTTAAATTATATCAAATATAATTTAAATATTTTTATATTTAATAACATATCTTAGTATAATATACTCTAATATACTATACAATGTCATATTGTTCATTAAAAGAAGCATATGGTGAAGAATTTTACAACCAGGTAAATAATAATTATCACATGGGAACTTCTCTATATCCAAATGGTAATTCATCACAGAGAAACCCAACACGGAACACCTCCTATTTACCAGGTGCAAGACATGGAACTAATA
>Ga0180431_10005571_pt1 | contig 15300 bp, 9 predicted proteins | sample SS_ome_11_FD_132459 | JGI IMG/M metagenome (GOLD analysis project Ga0180431, IMG submission 132459) | Hypersaline lake sediment archaeal communities from the Salton Sea, California, USA - SS_1_MS_1 metaG | ecosystem: Environmental > Aquatic > Non-marine Saline and Alkaline > Hypersaline >... | reverse complement strand
GAAAGCGACGGTAGTCCGATAGGTACAGTGGACCATCGCCGGTGACATCCCTCACCTTGAAGAGTATACCCGCGTTGCCGCGTCCAGGCAACTGACTCTCGCTGCTGATGCGCCAGTCACTCCCCTCCAGCCCCTGAAGGCACTCGGAGATCGCGGTGGACGCGAAGTACCCGCCGGCCAACGGCTCCTGGAGAACCACCCCGTTGTTGGCGTGGAAGAGATCGATGAAGACCAACAGGAGCGTGACCACCAGCATGACTTCTCGCCGTCGGAACTTCTGGGCAAGGACGGAGTACCCATAGCCGGCCAGAACGCATAGGGAGAGGCTCACCAGCAAGGCGGACCTCTCTTGATGTCGAAACAACGCGAAGCCCGGAAGCAGCTTTTGCGGCACGGGATACAGGAAGCCATTCCTCCCCAGGGAGAGCAACACCGAGATGAAGCAGACAGAAGTCCAGAACCAGACCTGAGAATCCCGCCTCTTGAGAACCAGCGCGACCAGCGCCAAGACCAGGGGAATCGCCCCGGCATAGAGGGGCGACCACTGCCCCGGATTGGACCTCACCAGTCCCCATAGCTCCGCCGTGCCGAAGCCGTGGGACACCTCTTCATCGCCCAGTAATCTGGAAGCACGAGACAGATTGGCCAATTCCAGGGAGGGTGCCCACTGGGCAGCGCCGGCTCCCAGCGTCACGCCTCCCAGGAGCAGCATTGCCAGGACCGCGAATCTCCAGTGCACGCCAAGACGCCTGGACCGGAACAACAGATAGGCGAACACGGTGTAGCTGACATACAGATAGGTCTGGGGGTGACCCGCAAGCAACCCCATCCCCAGGACAGCACCTGCCAGCCCGATGCCACACAAGGATCGGCGTGACAGCGCGATCTCCAGCACCCAGAGCCCGGCGGGCAGCCAGATCGTCGCCCTCAGGATCGAGGTCTGCAGCATAGGATAGGAAGTCAGAAAGCCGCCGAGGCTGAAGGCCACTCCGGAGATGACCCCTGCGTCCAGCCGACCGGTCAGCCGTCGCACCAACAGGGCGGTGAACACCCCCGCCAGCCCCAGGTGCAGGATCGCCTCTAGCTCGACGGCCCAGAAGGGCAGTCTGCCCGGGAGGACGGCCTGCCAGAGCGCCAACGGGTAGTATGCGGCAGCCTGTCCTGCTGCCATAATGGGCTCTCCGCCGAAGGTGTATGGGTCCCAGAGCGGCAAGCGGCCATGCTGCAGCTCGTCGGCGACGAAGACACGCCACGGGTACTGCTGCTCCACGAAATCACCATGGGTGAAGACCTGGCGCTTCCCTTCTTCCGGCCACCACACTTGCCAGAACATGGCCAACGGCAGCACCATCAGCAGGATCCCGGCTCCGATGAGCGGTTTCCACTCCCTTCGCATACTGCCTGCTTTGACCCTAGCATTGCTCATGACTCACCCGCATCACATGGTGTCCGGCCGATCCAGGATCGCCATCCCTCTTCGGGAAGGCCCCGCCGGAACGCTCTCGACTCGGCGGTCGGATCCCGCGCCAGGAGAGCATCGCCTGGACTCGCCTTCAGTAGATTCACGGCATGGAGATGCGCACGGAATCCAGCACGACTCGGTCGCCGATCTCTACCCCGGATTCATCCCGCACTGCAAGACGCTCTCCCGTAGCAACTCGATACAGCCCGACTTCAATCTCGTGATCCCCGCCACGCGCTTCGGAACTCGTGATCAAGACGCGACGGTCCTCCACTACCTCTCCCTCGGCCCAGAAGAGGGTAGAGTAGTCGCCACGTGGAAGTCCGTCGGCCTGGGCAAGGACCGTATCGTTGGCATCCACGAGATGGGCGAAGACGGTGTAGTTCTCAAGGACCGGGCACAGCGCGCGCCAATACAGAGTGAGCTCCAGACTGTCGCCCGGCATCAGAGCGGGTATACCGGTGGAGGAGCTTCTGCTGCCGACTACGTCGTAGCCCTCCAGTCGGACACAATCCCCAAGGGTCACCCCACTGGGCGTCTTCATCTGGGGAGCAGAGAACTCCCTGACGCGGTTGATGGCCCGCACCGGGACGTCGAACTCGACCTTGCCCAGGCCATGAGCCCTGACCTTGGCACGGTACTCGCCCGGGGGAGTAGTGGCTCCCACGCTGAACCAGTAGCTGGCGCAATAGTCAGGGCCTTCGCCCCACGGACTCCGTTCCTCTCTTTCCCATTCCTGTCCATTGGTCTTCAGCAACGTGAGCTTCACCGGTACGCTGCCAGCACCCTCCCCCTCGTGCCGCCAGTACAGAATCACGCCCAGTCCCCCCCGATACCCGACGCTGACCGGGCCCTCGGCGTAGCCATCGCCGGAAACCACATCGTAGCCCGTCAGGACCAGGCCATCTCCCAGGTCCGCTTCGAGTATCGTGGTTGGGTGACGACTTCCCTCGGCCACAACCTGCAGGCAGGGAAGATCGGCTCTTCCCAACACCTCCTCCGTCATCATCGAGTTCGAGCGCACCTCTACACTCAGTCGATACTGCCTTCCCGGTTCGACGCACGACGGAACGGCCATAAGGAGCGAGTCGCGAACGTAGTCCCCGGGATCCCACGCGCGAGTGGGGTATCGACCTGCCGCCGGGTGTCCTTCCCACAGCCTGTACCCTCTCCCATCGCCATCTACGAGCGACACCGAGTACACGTAGTCCTCCGGCATGGGGCGAAGTCCGCGCCAGTACAGGGAGAGCGACGCCGTGCCTCCGGGCACGATCTCAGTCTCCGGCAGGTCACATCCAACCAACGCAAGAGCATCCCCGAACCGGACGTCCACAGCATGCTGGAGTTCCGGGCACTCAACCGTACGGACAGGTAGCGGGGCAAGATAGCCTGGCAGGATGTAGGCCGGCAGACACCACACCGTCACGGTCAACATCGCCAGGCCCAGTCCCACAATGGCCAGCTCGAACCTCCGGCGGAAGAGCTCACTGAGGCCCACCGAGAACAGAATGCTCACGGCCCCAATCGCGGGATAGAGGTGCCTCCCCTGCGCCGGCCCCGGCAGGCGATTCATCACCCCGTAGTTGATGACCATCACGAGAAGAAAGGCGAGCGTCTGCAGCGTCAGTGCGCCCAGGGCGATCAGTGATGACTCGGTCATTCTCTTTGAGCGGACCTGACGGACCACCATCAGCACCAAGCCGGCGAGACACAGGAGCGCCACGACGAGAAACAGCACATAGACACCGGCACCCGCCTCCAACGTCACGGCGCCAAAGAAAGCCCAGTACGACTTGAAGAGGAGCAGTGCCCAACGCCCAGGTTCCTGTCGCCAGAAGTTCAGCAGGGCTCGGGGCAAAGCCGTGGCCCCGCCGCCGACCGTCCCTCGCCCCTGAGAGCTGAACCAGCGCTCCATGTGCACCACGTCGAGGAGCCGGTGTGCACGTCCAGCCCATCCCTGCGGAACCAGCTCTGCATGATCCGGCTCTATGGACCACAGCCACGGCGCTGAGACCAGGAGCAGCACGGCGAGCAGGATCGACACCCCGATCAGCAACTTGCGTACCGAGCGGGATCGCCAGGACGCGAAGGCGATGGCTGCCACGGCCATGGGGATCAGGATCACGGTGTAGAACTTGGTCAGACGCCCCAATCCGATCAGCAATCCCAACAGGGCGTATTGCCGCGCGGTCCCGCCGTCCCGGGCGATGCGAACAATGGTCCACAGAGCCACAGTAGAGAGGAGAACGGCCAGATTGTCGTTATTCAGCGCCGAGCTCAGATAGACGTACTGAGGCACAAACGCCGTCAAGATGGCGGCGCCGACAGCTATCCCCGGCTCGAGTGGGAAGACATCGCGGGCCACAAGATATACAATCGCCACCGTGCCTGCTCCCAATAGAACTGAGAGCACACGTGCCAGATGCCACGCCAGCACTGCCCCCTCGTACGGGAAAGCCTCATCTTCGGTATGCAGGACAGCATCCCGTATCAGCACCTCGTCAGGAATGCTGTGGCGAGGGTATCGATCTGGATCGATCTCCTTCAACCCCGGTAGGACAGAAGTATCCACCCAGGAGGTGGCCGCCGCGCAAAGCGCATAGTAGAGCGGAGGTTCGTGTCCCTTGTAGCCCACGACCTCTCGTTCCTCCCCGGTGCGCGGTCCTCGGCCGTGATCCACGATGTAGCGAATGTAACGGAAATGCGCCAGCTCGTCGGGCGCTTCACCCAAGGGTGCGGCCACGCTGTACCAGAGCCCCAGCGCGAGGTAGAGGAACAGGATGATGGACAGGGCCCGGCGAGACCGCGCTGCGCTGACCAGAGGCCTCCTGTCGGAAACCTGCGCAGCCTCGACCTCGGGGCCCGCGCTGCTGTGTCCCACAGACCTATGGCCTGACAACTCTCACCTTGCCCAACAGGACCCGATTGCCTTGCACGTGCCCTCCCTCTCCCAAGACCGACAGACGCTCCCCCGTCTCGCCCAGATAGACGCCAACCTGCAGATCGTAGGCCCCGTTGGGTGCATCCTCGGCAACCTGCAACTCGTACGTATCCTCGATCACCTGCGCTACCTTCCACGTGGAGGTGGGCGCGTCACCTCTCTGAGGCCAGCCATCCTTCTGAGCCCATTTGACGTCCGCGTCTCCGAGGACCTGCGTGGTAACGCTGTAGTTCAGCTCCATCTCCGACAATGCTTCCCAGTACAGAGTCAACCTGAAGGCCTCTCCGGGAGCCGCTGCGGTGCGATCCAGGTCGTAGCCCACCAGGGCGATCTTGTCGCCCAGATTGAAGTACACGGGGTTGGGAATACCCCCGGCTTCGCTCCTCTGGATAGTCACCCTCCCAAATCGGACGTTGTCACCCCGGTCGCGTCCTTGTTCATCCAGCACCCGCAGTCGGGTACTGTCCCACAAACGATAGAGGCCCACTTCGATCGTGGCCTCGCTCGGCGCGAGAACGGCCTGTGGCACCGCCAGAACGTAGCGGTCCGCGATCGCATCGCCAGGTTCCCACAGTGACGTCGGGTAGCTTCCCAGGCCCGGATAGGTGTCTCGCTGAGACAGGACCAGGTCGTCGGCTCCCAGCAGGTGCACGAAAACGCTGTAATCCTCCTCCATTGGGGCCAGCGATCGCCAATAGAGCGTAACCTCCAGGGATCCTCCCGGCGTTACACCCGAGGGGCGTAGATCATATCCCAGCAGGGAAATGAGTCCCCCGAAGTCGGCGTCGAGCCGATGCTCGATGCCGGCCACCTGTTCCTCACTGAGGCGGTCAGGCCCTGCGTAGGCAGGGGCTATGGTACAGAAGGGCGTTGCGACGGCGGCGAAGAACGCGACCGTGACGGCCAGCCCGATGGGCACCCACTGCCATCGCTTGGAGGCAAGGCTGGCCAGCCCCCACATGATCAGGGTCGATATCATCGCCATGGCAGGGAACATCAGCCGCCCCTGTGTGGCGATGGTCATGAGCGTCCAGCGGATGAGCAGCACCAGCACAATGACAGGCCACGCAACGGCCAGCACCAGCCTCGCCCACTGTTCGTAGCTCCATCGTCGCAGCACGATCTCGCGCACACCCATGACCACCAGGCCGATGCCCCCCACCAACGAGAGTGCGTCGAAGGCGCGATACACCCAGGCTTCCGCCGGCAGATTCATGCCGCCGAAGAAGCCCCAATAGGACATGGTGAACCCGACGCGCTCTCCCCAGAGTTGGCGCAAAGTCGGTTTCGGGTAGCGAGGGCCAACGATGGCCACGAAGGTGTTCAGACCCAGAGGATCCCCGTACAGTCGCCAGTTGCGCACGTACCACCACCCGGCGATCGCCGTGACCGCACACGCCAGAATCAGGCCTCCTTCCACGAGCACTCGCCACGAACGCTTCCGATAGGCCAGCGCAGCCACCGTCAGGCCGGCCGGAGCCATCAAGCCCAGCCCACTGGCTTTCGAGATCGCCGCCAGGCCCACGGTGATGCCCAACACCGCGAAGCGTCTACGCGATGGCCCTACCCGGATGAGGCGCGCCATCCACCAGATCGCTAGCGAGGCCAAGGCAACAACCAGATTGTCGTTGTTCACGGATCCGGCCACGAACAGGAACATCGGATTGAAGGCCGTGAACGCCGCTGCACCGATTGCCACAGCGCGGTTGTCCTGGCAGATCTCTCTCGCAGCAAGGTAGGTGGCTATCACCGTCACCCCGCCCAGCAGAACGGAGAGCAATCTGACCACATGCACGGCCAGGGCCGTTCGGGACCACGGGAACGCCTCTCGATCCGTGTGAACGACCATGTTGATGTTTCCATCAGCGGTGGGTATCCCGATATCCGAGTGAGGATTCCGCCAGAGGAGATCTTCCGCGTCACCGGTGTCCACCCACGCACTCACCAGCGCGCCGAGAGCATAGTACAGAGGTGGTTGACTCCCCTCCTGTCGCCAAGGCCCCAGCTTCTGAGGATCCTGAACCGGAAGACCTCCCCCTTGGGCCAGATGCCTGACGAAAGGATAGTGCCACATCTCGTCAGAGACCTCGAACAGGGGTGTGACCACGCTGTAGGTCGTCGCCAGCACCAGATACAGCAGCACCACAATCACGATTCCCTTATGTCGACCACCCAGATCAGCGAGAAAGGCAGGCATGGTAAGCCTCCAGAGTACGCTCGGCGATGGACCCCCAGCCGAAACACCGAGAAAGTCGGACTGCCCCGTTGGCCAGCCGTTCCCTCAGGCGGGGTGATTCGATGAGACGGGCTACTGCAGCCACCAATCCTTCCACGTCCTCGCCTTCCACCAGAATCACGTTTTCCCCATCCAGCATTCCTTGGAGCTCCATCGGAGGCATCGTCGTGACTATCGGCAACCCGTGCGCCAGCGCAGCCATGAAGCTCCCCCGCCGATACGAGACCCCATCCCGATAGGGCAGAACACAGATATCCGAGGCCATGAAGCTGGCGGTCACCTCTTCCGACGTGGCGAAGCCCGTCCATTCCACCAGTTCATCCAGCCCCAGCTCGGAGATCAGCGCTTCGACTCGCGCCAGATAGGCCCGATTCTCGGGATCGCTGGCTCCGACCCTGCCCCCAATCATCAAGAGACGGACTCTGCTCCCCCGCTCAGAGAGCGCTCCCAGCGCCCGGATCAGGCTCTCCCCCCCCTTGCTCTCGTTGAGGAACCCGAAGTAGCACAGTAGGGTCTCTGCCTCTCCGATACCTCGCTGCTCCCGCCACCTGGCCCGGTCAAAGCCTTGGGGAAGAACGGCAGGGATGTTGCTGCCGATGGGTATGAGCCGCAGTCGCCGTCCAAGCGAGTAGCGTTCCAGAACGCCCAGGTCCTCCTGATTGGTGACGATGGTCAGCTCACAGCAGCGAGCCAGCCCCAAAACACTCCACCAACGCAGAGGCCCCGCCTTGGGGAACACGTACGGCACTCGCAGATCGTGGAAAGTGACGGCGACCGCCGGTCTCTCGCGGTGCCAACGTATGTACCAGGGTAGCGCGTTGATCGCCGGGTGCAGTCCGTAGGCAGCGGATTGGTACTGGATGTGCAGGACATCCGGGGCCAGCTCTCGGATCGCGCGCCTCACTGCCCCCCAGCATCTCCAGTCCCATTGCTCCACACGAGGCAGCACTCGCACGCCGCCAGGCACCGTGTCTGCCTCTACTCGCTCCTCACCGGCTCGCGTGGAGGTCAAGACCGCAACGTCGATGCCCATCCGGGCCAGGGCCCGGGCAAGCTCGCGCGTGTAGTCTCCTACTCCCCCCTGCATAGGTGGGTACTCTCCGCTAACCAGGCAGACGCGCATCTGCAACCCTTCACAGCTCTTCAGGTGGATCCCGTCACCAATTCAGGCGCACCTGGCGTCCTGCTCGTGCCTTCCTTCGATGAGGCCGGATCGAAGAACTTGCCAGTACGCACGTACTCGCTCGGCTCGCAGCCTGCGCTTGTGACCCAGCAGCCACTTCGCCCCCTCCTCGCTCAACTGGAAGACGTAGGTGCCCAGCAGGAATAGCCGAAGGAGCTCACCCGCCACCGTCCCGTGATGCTTGCGGAAGAACCGCACCTTGCTGCTCTGGAAGTGGATGTGGCGAGCAGGCACGACCTGCTCGCTGCTGCGCCCCTCGTGGTGCACCACCTCGGCCGCGGGCAGGTACACCACCTTCCACCCTGCCTGCTTGATGCGATAGCACCAATCCAGTTCCTCCGAGTACATGAAGAACCCGCTGTCCAGTGAGCCCACCTGTTCGACGACCTGCCTTCTGGTCATCATGCAGGCCCCCACTATCCAATCAACCTCTTGGATCACGTCGTCCGGCACGTCAGCCACGTAGTATCGACCCAGGACACGATTCCTCGGAAACCACCTCTGCAGCAACGTACTCTCGAGATAGGCTGTGGCCAACGTAGGAAACCGGCGGCGCGAAGGCTGCACGGTGCCATCTGGATACCGTAGCATTGGCCCCAGCATGCCGACGTCTGGATGCTGTTCCATGTGACTCAGCATCATCTCGATCGCATTGCCCATCACCTCCGCGTCGCAGTTCAGCAGCAGCACGTAGGTTCCCTCACTGCTGGCGATGGCCTGGTTGTTGGCCGCAGAGAAGCCCAGATTGTCGCTATTGGCGATCAGATGAACGAACGGGAACTCTCGGCGCACCATCTCCGGGCTGCCGTCGGTGGAGGCATTGTCCACTACCCATATGTCGTAGGTCCAGGACGTGCCGGGCAGCGCCAGGTCAGTCCCCCTTTCGGGAGCGGCGTCACCTACGATGGATCTGAGGCAGCGGCGCAGGAGATCTGCCACGTTCCAGCTCACTATCACAACCGAGAGATCCGTCAACGCTACTCCCCCCGAGTTCACAGGGATACAGGGAAACGCTCATCGTGTGAGGGCTGAAGACACGGGTCGCACCAACTTGCTGCTATCCTTCGCGTTCGGGCGCCTTATCACGCGCTTCAGGGAGCCCAAACAGCTCTTCGGTGTTCGTGCTCGTGACATCTGCGACTCGCTCTAGCGGCACACCCATGGTCTCTGCCAACTGCTCCGCCACCCAGCGGACGTTGGCCGGCTCGTTCCGCTTTCCTCGCCTGGGCTGCGGCGACAGGTAAGGGCAGTCTGTCTCTATAAGAAGCCTTTCCAAAGGAAGCTGGCTCACGACGCCTCGGAGTCGATGCGCATTGGGATAGGTCACCGGCCCGGCGATGGAGATGTACCATCCAAGAGCTATCGCTCGTCGCGCGGTATCCAGATCACCGGAGTAGCAGTGCAGCACGCCTTTCATGCCCTGGGCCTCATCGTCCAGTATGCGCATAGCATCCGCATAGGCATCCCGAATGTGCACGATGACAGGCAACCCCAGAGCGCGAGCAAGAGCCAACTGCTGAATAAGGGCCTGGCGCTGTCGATCGCGAGGCGACAAGTCTCGGTAGTAGTCCAGCCCGATCTCTCCGACTGCCACCACTCGATGGCTGTCCGCCAGCTCGGCCAGAACCGCCAGTGCGCCATCGGTCACGGTCACTGCACTGTGAGGATGTACCCCCACCGCAGCGTAGACCTCCGGGTGGTGCTCGGCCACCTCAACGGCCTTTCTTGACGACTCCAGGTCGGCCCCAGGGTTCACTATCCGAGTCACACCGGCGGCGCGAGCCCTGCCGACGACACCATCCCGGTCGCGATCGAACCTCTGCGAATCCAGATGGGCGTGCGAATCAACGAGCTTCAGCATAGACTCAACAGCTCCGCCCCCGCCTCGAGCAGTGAGGCGACTCGGTCCTCGTGCGTCGTCTCGGTGTAGACCCGCACAACCGGCTCCGTACCGGAGAGGCGAACCAACAGCCAGCCACCATCCTCCAGCATGAAGCGATGTCCGTCCAGTGTATCCAGACCGATCACGCGAAGCCCTCCCATGGATTCGGGCAGATGATCCTCGCACATCCTCAAACGCTTGGCCAGGGCCTCCCGTTCACCATCCTCGTACTCGTAGTCTACCCGGTCGTAGTAGTGTGCTCCCACGATCGAAAAGAGGTGCTCGATCAGTTCCGAAGGACGTTTACCGGTTCGCACTATGAAGTCCAGGATGTACAGGCCGGCCAAGATGCCATCTCTCTCGGGTATGTGCCCCGCGAAGGCGAAGCCTCCGCTCTCCTCTCCCCCCATCATCGCGCCGACTTCCATCATCTTGGGACCGATATACTTGAATCCGACCGACGTCTCGTACACCTGGATGCCGTGCTTCTCGGCCAGCTTCTTGGCCATTACCGTCGTACTCAGGCTCTTCACGATCGGACCGCGCATCCCCCTCACTTCCAGCAGGTACAGAAGCAACAGACCGTAGACCTCGAGTGCGTTGACGTAGGTTCCCTTCTCGTCCATCATGCCAATACGATCGGCATCACCATCGTTGGCCAAGCCTACATCGGCGGAGTGAGCGACTATCGCCGACCTGAGCGCATCGAGATTGTGATCCAGCGGCTCGGGGTTCCTCATCCCCGGGAAGATCGGGTTCCGCACGTCGTTGACTTCCAGGACACGCGTCGCACCGCCGCCCAACAGCTCCGGGAAGTACCCCATCCCCGATCCGTACATCGGGTCCGCCGCCACTTCAAGACCGGAGTTCCTGAGAGTCTCCAGGTCGACCAGCTCGGCCAGCTTGCTGAAGTAGGCCGGGCGGGGGTCGAATAGCTCAATCAGGCCGTCGTCGACACCCTCTTCTAACGACACCCTCTCGATCGGTACCACCCCATCTTGCACCGCCTGGATGCGGCTCTCCAGCTCAGCCAGCACCTGCGGGGAGGCCGATCCAGCGTATTCGGGCTTGTACTTGAACCCATTCCAGGCCGGGGGATTGTGGCTCGCCGTGATCACGACACCGCCACCGGCGTGTCTGTCGAGGACACTATATGATACCGCAGGTGTGGGAGTCGCGCCTTGAGTCAGATACACGCGAATCCCATTGCCGGCCACAACCTCGGCCACCGCTGCAGCGAAGTCCTCCGAGGCGAACCGGGTATCGTACCCCACCACCAGACCCTTCTGGTCCAGATGCCGATCCAGAAGATACCGGACCACCGCCTGAGCGCACGTCCGCACATTGGCGAAGGTGTACTCCTCGGCGATCACTGCACGCCAACCATCGGTGCCGAACTTGATCCTGGTCATCGCTTCCTACCTCGCCGATCGCCGGTCACGCACTGCCCCCAAGCAGTTGCAGATCGGCTTCCACCATCATCTGGATCAGTTGCTCGAAAGTCACCCTGGGCTCCCAGCCAAGAACCCTCTTGGCCTTGCTGGCGTCCCCCACCAGTTGATCCACCTCTGCCGGGCGCATGAAGCGCTGATCTTGCACCACGTAGTCCCTGTAATCGAGTCCAACGCAACTGAACGCCACATCACACAACTCGCGCACCGAGTGGGTAGACCCGGTGGCCACCACATACGTATCGGGCTTCTCCTGCTGCATCATCAGCCACATCGCCTCAACGTAGTCGCCCGCGAAGCCCCAGTCGCGCTGAGACTCCAGGTTGCCCATCCTCAGCTCGTTCGCCAGCCCCAGCTTGATCCTGGCCACTCCGTGGGTGACCTTGCGGGTGGAGAACTCCAGACCACGCTTGGGGGATTCGTGATTGAACAGTATGCCCGACACGGCAAACATGTCGTAGCTTTCACGGTAGTTCACAGTGATCCAGTGCCCGTAGACTTTCGCCACTCCGTATGGACTGCGAGGGTAGAAAGGAGTATTCTCGTTCTGCGGAACCTCACGCACTTTCCCGAAAACCTCGCTGCTGGAGGCCTGATAGAACTTGATCGTCGGATCGACGAAGCGGATGGCTTCCAGGACTCGGGTCACCCCCAGCGCCGTGAATTCACCCGTCAGCACGGGCTGCTTCCAGGAAGTCGGCACAAAGGACTGCGCGGCCAGATTGTAGACCTCATCTGGTTGGTGCTCGCGCATTATGTCTATCATAGAGGCTTGGTCCAGCAGATCGCCTGAGACCAAGGTGATGCGATCCTGGATGTCCTCGATGCGCTGGAAGTTCAGCGTACTGGTCCGTCGGATCATCCCGAAGACCTCGTACCCCTTCTCCAACAGGAATTGCGCCAGGTAGGGACCATCCTGGCCTGTTATCCCAGTAATCAGGGCCTTCTTTGCCACGCTCTCCCTCCCATTCAACAGGGCTGACTCGCCGCTTCCGGGAACGAGCGAGTCAGCCCATCTTCTTCATACCTTCCGCAGGAAACGTCAATCTGACTCGCCCCGCAGCAGGGTCTGCTTGACCCGCATGCGCCAGTAGTCAAGAACGTCCAGCAGAGTCCGGTTCAGTGGAATCCGAGGCTCCCATCCGGTGCGCTCACAGAATCGGCTAGCGTCGCATACGACGGTCGGCACGTCGGATGGGCGCATACGGGCCTGGTCACACCGGACTTCGATGCGAACTTGGCTCAGTTCCAGAAGCGTGTCCAGTATCTCCTTGATGGAATGGGCTTCGCCCCTGCCAAGATTGTAGACTTGCCCAGGTTCGCCATGCTCGAGAGCCAGGTAGTAGCCCCGCACCATGTCCCGCACGTCGGTGAAATCCCTCTCTGCTGTCAGGTTGCCCACCTTCATCACTGGCTCGCGCAGCCCCGCCTCTGCCTCGGCAATCTGCTGAGTGAAGTCCGGCACCACGAATCCGGGTCTCTGCCTGGGGCCTATGTGATTGAACGGTCGCACGCGTACCACGGGAAGTCCCCGGCTGAGAAAGTACTGGTAGCCCAGGTAGTCCTGGGCGATCTTGCTGACAGCATAGGGATTGCCCGGTCGCAGTGGGTTATCCTCGCGAACCGGGAGCTCACCCGGCTCGACCAGTCCATACTCGTCACTGGAACCGATGATCAGCACCCGAGGAAAGGGATCCAGGGTCGCTGCTGCTTCCAGCACGTTCAACTGGGCCACCATGTTGTTGGTCAGCGTCTCGGCGGGACGAGACCAGGACGAGGAAACGGAGGCCAGCGCAGCCAAATGGTAGATGCGATCCGGACGTATCTCCCTCACCAAACGGGCAGTCTGCTCGGCATCTCGGATGTCGCTGGCGAAGACCTGAGCGCCATCACAAATCGGAGACCCGTCGTCCAGGCACTCCCCGCTGAGGGATAGCCCGAAGACCGTCGCGTTCTGCTCGCGCACCATGTACTCGGCCAGATGGCTGCCAGCGAAACCCGTGAGACCGGTTATGAGCGTTCTCACATACCTGCTCCTCCTGAAGGATCGGCCGCGCAGGGACCGATCAGCGGCCTGCGTATTATAGAAGATTTCACCTCGCAAGCAAAACCTGGACACCCCTGAGCCTTGCCTGCCAGCCGCGCTCGGGAGGGATGCCGCTGCCGAGAAACCCGCAACAGAATCCGGAGAGGGGGCGGTGTGAGATCTTACGACCGGCGGGGTCTCTGGCCAGCCTCGCGAGGAAGCCGTCGAACGCTGCTGCGCACAACGGCGCTGATCGGCGCGGCTCTGCATCTTGTCGAGTGGCGCAGAACCGTGTACATCCCTTGAGCCAGCACTGCAGTGCCTTATTCTCAGTGAACGGGAGCCAATCGAACGGGTCTTCCTTCTACCGGGGCGAGAGGTTTCGGATCATCCAGCTCACGAATCGACTTTCTGCTGAAGTACCGACGGACCGCTTGCCACTCATCATCGTGCTCTGTGAGAAGGGCCCCGACCGGCCGCGCCACACGCAAAGCACCAGGTCATCGTCGTGATGACCTGGTGCGTCGCTCCATGCAGAGCGCTGAGATCAGCTTCGGGCAAACGCCTGGCGATCAGTCGCTCACAGACCCGCTGCGCGCCGCAGAGCATCGGCCCGATCGGTTCTCTCCCACGGGGCATCGATGTCGTCCCGGCCGAAGTGCCCGTAGATCGCGGTGGGCCTGTAGATGGGACGTCGCAGCTCGAGATCGCGGATGATCGCCCCAGGACGCAGGTCGAAGTGTTCGTCGATCAACTCGGCAATCCGCTCGGGAGCGATCTTCTCCGTGCCAAAAGTCTCGATGTTCAGCGACACGGGACGAGCTACTCCGATCACGTAGGCCACCTGTAACTCGACGCGGTCGGCCAGGCCGGCTGCAACCACGTTCTTGGCTATCCACCGGGCAGCATATGCGCCAGAGCGGTCAACCTTCGTCGGATCCTTGCCCGAGAAACAGCCTCCGCCATGGCCGGCCATCCCACCATAGGTGTCCACCATGATCTTCCGCCCGGTCATGCCCGAATCGCCCATCGGGCCGCCGATCACGAAACGCCCTGTCGCGTTGACCAGATATCGGGGATTGTCCTGCAAGAGCTCTGGCGGGACCACGTGCTTCACCACTTCCCTGATCAGGTCAGCTTCGATCTGATCCTGACTGACGTCCGGGTCGTGTTGCGCGGCCAGCACCACGGTGTCGACAGACACCGGCCGTCCTGACTCGTACACTACGGTCACCTGAGACTTGCCGTCGGGTCGTAGGTAGGGCAGGATCTTTTCCTTGCGCACGAAAGCGAGCCGCTTGGCCAGCTTGTGAGCCAGGATGATGGGCAGAGGCATCAACTCTTCGGTCTCGCGACACGCGAACCCGACCATCATTCCCTGATCGCCCGCACCGACCCTCGCGATCTCCTCTTCCGTCATCCCGCCTTCTCTGGCTTCCAGGGCTTGGTCGACTCCCACAGCGATGTCGGCCGACTGCTCCTTGATGGACGTGATCACACCGCAAGTGTGACCGTCGAAGCCGTACTTGGCGCGCGTGTATCCAACATCCCAGACCGTGTCGCGGATAACCTGCGGCATGTCCACGTAGCAGCTAGTGGTGATCTCTCCAAGCGCCACCACCAAACCCGTGGTCACCGCCACTTCGCAGGCGACTCGAGCCATAGGGTCTTGCGCGATGATTGCGTCCAGAATCGCATCAGATATCTGATCGCATAGCTTGTCTGGATGGCCCTCCGCCACCGACTCGGAGGTGAAGAGAAACTTGGGTGAATTCATGAAACTGGCTACCATGATCCTTCTCCGTTCTCCTTTCGAGCGGGGACATCCGTGATCTCCCCCGCCACATCACTCTTGGCACGCTCCCAGCCAGAGACTCGCAACGTGACGCCGCGTGCCCCTGCCGGCGTCACGTCCCGGACTTCCACGAAGCAAGGTACTCCTGCTGCTCCTCGGTCAACGTGTCGATCTGAATGCCCATGGCCGCCAACTTCAGTCTGGCGACCTGAGTGTCTATCTTCTGCGGGACACTGTAGACTCGCTTCTCCAAGCGGTGTCCCTCCTGAACCATGAACTCGGCGCAAAGAGCCTGATCGGCGAATGACATGTCCATGACCGAGG
>Ga0180431_10005568_pt1 | contig 15302 bp, 9 predicted proteins | sample SS_ome_11_FD_132459 | JGI IMG/M metagenome (GOLD analysis project Ga0180431, IMG submission 132459) | Hypersaline lake sediment archaeal communities from the Salton Sea, California, USA - SS_1_MS_1 metaG | ecosystem: Environmental > Aquatic > Non-marine Saline and Alkaline > Hypersaline >... | reverse complement strand
GTAACTCACGTTACGGTCCGATTCGAGTCCAAGGACTTGATGGACGATATGGTTATGAAGTTGCGAAGCCAGCAGTTCTCCCAACATGTAGTTATGGTAGTAGCACGGCGCAGATGTAAAGTGTAGTTTGGAAAGCCAGCCGGCGTCGAGCGGTCCCGGAGGTCTTTTGACAAGCTGATATTTCTCCACGAGATCCCACCACAGGGTATTCAAGTCCTGATCGGGATCGGCGTAAAGCTGTTTCTCAAAGTGATACATCACCATCGCCCAGCGTGCAAAGAGAACCTGTTGGAATTGCAGATACTTTCGACTCACGTGCTCAATCTCGGCCCGTTGTTCCCGGGTGAGCGACAGCATCTTTTGCATCCAGGCGGGATTGCGGCTCAGGCGGCCGAAGAGCATGGCGACGGCTTCCGTAGTGAAGCTATGGGCCGGCTCGCGGAGCAGCCACGGTTCGTTGGGATCGTGGTATTTGCTGTAAACCGCATGGCCCAGTTCGTGCAGGATCGTTTCCATCCAGCGTTCGGTATTTTGGAGATTGCAGAGAATGCGAACATCCCCCCGGCGATCGACATCGTGGCTGTAAGCGTGTGGATATTTGCCTTTGCGGTCGTAGAGGTCGCTTCGGGCAAGAATATCATCGATGGGCAAACCCATCCCCCCGTAAAAGGCCTGAGCCAATTTCTTGACGTCCTGGTTTTCATAATAGAGATCGAGATCGTATTCGTAAACTAACGGAGTTCTTTGGAAGAAGGGATCATGATAATGCCAGGGCATCAAATCTTCGGGAGTGATACCGTAGCTGTCCGCCAGGATGCAATCCAATTCACCCTTCAATCGAACGAACGGCTCGTAGGTTAGCCCATCGAGCTCGGCAAAGATGCGGTCCAGCTCTTCGACACGCTGCTCGCCGGTGATGATAGAGAGTGTGTGAAAACTGTCAAAACCCAGTTTCCGTGCTGCCTCATTACGCAGCTTCACGAGTTGGAGGAAATCATCGACGATCGCCTCGCCGACTTGCTTGCTCGCTTTCCAGGCCAATTCCCTTGTTCGGCTGTCCATTTCAGTCGTCAAGATCGTGTAGATGTCGCTGTTCGTGATCTTTTTACCGTCCATGATCCCGCGAAAATGGCTGTATTTCTGTTGTACTTTTGTGTCCAGCTCGATGATTGTTTTCAGCAGGTTCGGCTCGATTTGATTTCGCAGGTAGGCGCAATACAGTATGTCAAGCTGGCGCCGTAACCTTGCATCCTCAATCGGTCCGGAACTCTTCATGTCTTCTATGAATGCGTATTCCTGTGGACTGCTATAAATCCGACGAATGTCGATCTGGAGCTCGCGGAGCTTATCGTAGTCCTGCTTATTTCCGGTTGTAGAAGCTTTCCAATAGGTCAGGTTGGCATGCGTTGTTAAAGGTTCGACCTGGGCGACGTGTGTTGTAATGAAGTCCTGTAATCGGCTCTCGGTTGTGGTTTGCGCGCAACCGAGGAGGAGAAGTGAAGATAGTAAAGCAAGAAATGTGAAGGATAGTCCTTTCATAGCCAGTCTCCAACAAGACATTAAAATACTTGTTGTTCCGTCCGTGCAATGATCTCATTCTGTAAGTTTCGGCCGACCTCCACGAAGTAGTCGCTATAGCCCGCCACACGGACGATCAAGTCGCGATGCTGCTCGGGATGCTCCTGGGCTTTTCGCAGCGTCTCGGCGTCGATCACATTAAACTGGATATGATGGCCGTCGAGTTTGAAGTAGGATCTGATAAGATGAACGAGTTTTTCCACGTTGTCATCCCCGTCCAGAACCTGGGGATTGAACTTCATGTTCAGCAGTGTGCCTCCCGTGCGGGCATGGTCGATTCTGGCGGCGGATTTGATCACGGCGGTCGGGCCGTGACGGTCCCGACCCTGACTCGGGGAAATGCCTTCGGAGACTGTTTCGCCGGCCTTGCGACCGTTGGGCAGCGCCCCGACGACCTGACCAAAATAGATGTGTACGGTTGTGGGTAAGAGATTGACGCGATATTTGCCGCCTTTGGTGTTCGGCCGACCGTTGAGCAGGCCGTAGTACGTCTCGAAGACCTCCTCTGCGATGGCGTCGGCGTAATCATCATCGTTGCCATAGGTGGGCGAATGTTCGAGCAACGTGTGCTGCAGGGTTTCATAGCCATCGAAATTGGACTGCATCGCCGCCAGTAATTCGTCCATCGACACGTCACACTGGTCGAAAACGTGGTACTTGATCGCCGCCAGAGAATCCGTCACCGTGCCGATGCCGACACCCTGGATATAGGTCGGATTGTAACGTGAACCGCCGTTATGGTAATCGATCCCCCGGGCGATGCAATCATCCATCAAGAGAGACATGAACGGAGCGGGCATGAAGTTCGCATAAAGACGTTCGATGACGTTATTGCCCTGGATTTTCAGGTTGATGAAGTATTCCAATTGTCTGCTGTAGGCGGCCGTGAATTGCCGACAGGATGTGAACTCGCGAGGATCGCCCGTCTGAGGGCCGATCTGCTCACCCGACTGAGGATCGACGCCGTTGAAGCAAGTCAGTTCCACGATTTTGGGCCAATTGATATATCCGGTGAGGGTACAGCTTTCTTTGCCGAAGGCGCTGATCGTCACACAGCCACTCGGACCTCCGCTGCGAGCGTCACGGACGTTCTTGCCGTCCTGGAGCATCTCTTTGATGATGACGTCGGTATTGAAGACCGATGGCTGGCCGAATCCGGTACGGATAACCTTGCAGGCGCGCCTCAGGAAGCGGTCCGGATTCTTTTTACTCACCTGGACGCAGGCGCTGGGCTGGATGAGACGCATTTCTTCGACGACATCCAGCATCATATAGGAGACTTCATTGACGCCGTTGGTGCCGTCAGAGGGTTTTAAACCGCCTATATTAATCAGGGCGAAATCGGTGTAAGTGCCGCTTTGCTCCTCGGTGATGCCCACCTTGGGTGGAGCCGGTTGATTGTTAAACTTGATCCAGAAGCACTGGAGCAACTCTTTCGCCTGCTCGGTATTCAGTGTGCGTTCCTGTAATCCCTTTTCATAGAAGGGCAGCAAATGCTGGTCGAGCCGGCCGGGATTGAACGAGTCCCATGTATTCAATTCCGTGATGACGGACAAATGCACGAACCAGTACGACTGAAGCGCCTCCCGGAAATTGCGCGGGGCATGAGCGGGCACGTGGGTGCAGACTTCAGCGATGTGCTCAAGTTCTTTGCGGCGAACGGGATCGGTTTGCCGGTGAGCGATCTGCATCGCTTGATCCCCGTAACGCCGGGCGAAAATCATCACGGCCTCGGTGCAGATATCCATCGCCTGATATTCCTGATCCTTCTCGTAGGCACACGGATCATGAAGGAAGTCGAGTTTCTTGCGGTTCTCTTCGATCTCCCGTCTAAAGTCCAACATCCCCTTACGGTAGATCTTGTCATCGAGGATGGCGTGGCCGGGCGCCCGCTGTTCCATGAATTCCGTGAACACGCCGGCATTGAATGCCTGATGCCATTCCGGAGTCATCGCTCCGAAGACTTTTTCCCGCATCGTTTTGCCTGTCCAGAAAGGAATGATCTTCTGTGCAAAGGTTTCTCTAACGTCATCCGTCACGATAAAGGGCGTTCTTTCCCGGCTGTTCAAGATACGCAGGTCGTCCAGCGTGTGACAGCACAGTTCGGGATACGTCGGCGTGGCTTTCGGTGCGGGGCCTCGTTCGCCGACAATCAACTCGCCGTCGTTGATGCAAATGGTCCTGTGCTCCATCAGGTATTTGAATGATAAGGCACGGCAAACCGGGGCAGAAAACCGCCAGGGAACGTCACTTTTGTAGAACTCGGTAATGAGTTCCGCTCTTTCCGTTGAGATATAGGGTTTGGTTCCCACGCTTTGTTCGCGAAGTTTTGCTACTCGCTCGTTCATCATACTAACCGCCTATTCTAACTTCAAAACCGTGGTCTTTAAAAATGTCTGCAATTCCCTCCATTTTTTTATCGGAGGGTCTATCCATTTGTATCAGCTCGTATTCGGACGACAGCCGGGCCGATTTTTCGATTCCACCGGGATTGTATGGAAGAATCCCGATGTGTGCAACGCCGCCCAACGATAGAGCAAAATCCGCCGTCCTGCGCATATTGTCTATGTCGTCGTTATAACCGGGGACGACCGGAATCCTGATGACGATGGTTTTACCTGCTTTGGATAACTTGTTGATATTATCTAATATTCGTTCGTTGTCAACGCCCGTCAAACGCTCATGTTCGGCTGGGTCCATATGCTTGATATCGCAGAGGAAAAGATCGGTCAGGGCGGCTACCTTTCGGATAATCTCAGGCGTTGCGTAACAGGTGGTATCCACCGCTGTATGAATGTCCTGTGTCCGGCATCGATTCAGCAAGGCAAGGAGGAAGTCCGGCTGCATGAGCGGTTCGCCTCCGGAAAATGTGACGCCGCCGCCGGACTCATCATAAAAAATGATGTCCTTTTCAATCTCCTGCATGACCTGATCGATCGTCATCTCTTGCCCGATGATCTCTCTTGCCTCGTTCAGACAAGCCTTTACGCATTCACCGCAGACCTTGCATTTATCTGCATCGGTCACAATTCCATTGTCAGATAATGTAATGGCTTGTTCTTCGCATACCTCTACACACCGACCGCACCTCACGCACCGGCTCCGACGAAAACCGGGCTCCGGAGCCCGTCGCCAGCTTTCCGGATTGTGACACCAGCGGCATTGTAAAGGGCACCCCTTGAAAAAGACCGTCGTCCGGATACCGGGGCCATCGTGTATGGCATATTTCTTGATATCGAATACGTATCCCGTCGAGATCGTTTTGCCGTTCATATCGTCTTGCATCAAGTCAATCACAATATCATATCGTACCACATCACGCGGGTGAAGACAATCACTTTGGCCGGCTTGGACACGATCTTGATACGTCCGGGGACAGATGGAGCCCAGATGCTTTTCCCATATTTGGGAAGGTTGATGAAAATCGACTCTAAAGACATTATTGGGGCTTAAAATCGTGTTGGAAATATGGTATGCTGATGGAAAGGAGATTTTGAACTATGGTAAATCTGCTGTTGAGACGAAGATGGATAATCGCTTGCGTTTTTGTGTTTTGTATGTCGGGTGTTGTATCGACTCTGGAACCGGCATGGGGCCGGTCGAACGGCGCGGAAGAGGAAAGGGCGGCGCTGAAGGCGGCGATTGAAGACCTGATCGACACGTTCCGGGAGCGATACCCGAATGGCGGGGAATATCTGACGAAGCTGCGAGGCATAAGAAGAGACGATGACAGCGGCTTTCGGAAGCTTCAGCGAGAAGCGCTCATTGCCAATCCTCTGGTCAGCGGCCAACCGATTCTCTTTGTGCTTCGACGTCAGTATAAGAGCGACCATCATAATACCGCCACGATGTTTGTGACGGGAGAGATCAATACGGGCAACTTCGTGGGCGGTGGGGCCATGAAAACAGTGGATTTCTCCAAAGGCGGACCGACGAAGACGTTGATCGAAACCGCCGAAGGGCTTATCCGCGATCCGGAGGTTTATTTCGACGGGAGTAAGATCGTCTTTTCAATGCGAAAGAATATCGAGGACGATTATCATATTTATGAAATTCATGCCGATGGTACGAACCTCAGGCAATTAACGGGTGCGCCAGGTGTGGCGGATTTCGATCCGCTCTATCTGCCGGATGATGGCATTGTCTTTTCCTCCACACGCGAGCCGAAATACTGCATGTGCAATCGGCACATTATGGGCAACCTCTTTCGGATGGATGCCGACGGGGCTAATATCCACCAGATCGGCAAAAGCACGCTCCACGAAGGTCACAGCACGCTGATGCCGGACGGGCGAATTCTTTATGACCGCTGGGAGTATGTCGATCGCAACTTCGGCGATGCCCAGGGGCTTTGGACGGTCAATCCGGATGGAACCAATCACGCCGTCTATTGGGGGAACAATACGTGGTCGCCCGGCGGGGCGATCGACGCCCGCCCCATCCCCGGCTCGGAAAGAGTCCTGTGCATCCTGGGTTCCTGTCACGATCGTCCCTGGGGAGCGCTGGCGATTCTCGATCGACGATTGGGTATCGACGGCCGGGAGCCGATTCTTCGGACGTGGGATCGAGAGGCGATTGACCTGGCTAAGGAAATCGGTCCGAAGCCGGATGTGTATGGATTCGATCGTTTTAAGAAGGCCAATCCGAAATACGAAGACCCATATCCGTTGAATGATACATATTTTCTCTGCTCACGAATGACCGGCAAGGGCGAGCAAATGGGGATTTATTTGTTGGATATCTTCGGTAACGAGATTCTATTGCACGTGGAAGAACCCGGGTGTTTCGATCCGATGCCGTTGGGACCCCGGCCGCGGCCGATGGTTGTTCCGCCCCGAAGAGACTTCGAGAATGGAAAAGGCTATTTCTACGTCGTGAACGTCTATCAGGGCACGCATATGAAGGGCGTCGGACCGGGCACCATCAAGTATCTCCGCGTCGTCGAATCCCCGGAGAAGCGATTCTGGACCCATCCGTCCTGGGGCGGGCAGGGTGTGCATTGTCCGGCGCTCAACTGGCACAGCTTCGAGAACAAGCGCATTCTCGGCACGGTCCCTGTGGCGGAAGACGGCTCTGCCTATTTCGAGGTGCCGTCTGACCGGTTCGTTTTTTTTCAGCTTCTCGATGAAAACAAGATGATGGTCCAGTCCATGCGAAGCGGAACGATCATTCAATCCGGGGAGACGACGGGCTGTATGGGATGTCATGAGAACCGCCGAACATCACCGCAACAAGCGGGTGAGAAGATCTCGCGGGCCTTGAAATACCCACCGAGCCGGCTCAAGGGTTGGTTGGGGAAACGACGGTTATTCAGCTATGCCCGTGAGGTGCAGCCCGTTTTCGATAGACACTGTGTTTCATGCCACGACTACGGCCAAGAGGCCGGCGAGAAGCTTGTGCTTGCCGGAGATCGTACGGTGACGTTCAATACGTCCTACAATGAATTATGGCGAAAAAAATATGTCGGCGCCATTGGCGCCGGGCCGTCGGATATTCAGCAGCCCTATTCATGGGGATCCCATGCAAGCAAGCTGGTCGAAGAGCTTCGCAGGGGGCACCATGACGTGGAGCTTAATGAAGAAGAGCTTGGCCGGATCGTTACCTGGATCGATCTCAATGCCCCCTATTATCCTCGCTATGACTGCGCGTATCCGGCGAATCTTACAGGCCGATGCCCACTGGACGATAAGCAGATTAAGCGTCTCACCGAGCTAACGGGCGTCCCTTTTGCGAAACTGGCCATTCATAACAAGAATGCGGGTCCTCAGATCAGTTTTGATCGCCCGCGTCTGAGCCCATGCCTGTCCACATTTGAGGACAAGACGGACCCGCATTATATTGAGGCGCTGGAAATCATCAAGGCAGGTAAGCGTATGTTGGCGCAGCGTCCGCGCGCGGATATGCCGGGTTTCGAGGCATGTGCCGTCGACCGGCAGCGTCAGCATAAGTACGCCATGCGCAAAGAGATAGAAATGAGCAGCCGGCAGGCCATTCGAGAAGACAAGAAGGTTTATGACATTGATTTAAGGTGACGGAGGCCAAGCCTCTATATGCGCCAGTGTTTGAAAAGGTCTGAGGAGGGTAGATTAACACGGAATTCACGCAAACTTCATCCTCTCCTAATCAATGAATGACACATTTTACCATTGTTTGAATCAGGGATTTCCCTTGACCATGAAGGGTGAATCTGGTAAAAATGTGGTTATTGAGGTTTTTTCCTGTTATAAGTGTTCCTTGCCCAAGTTAATGTTCAGCGTTGAACTTTGTGAGGTAAAGGTGTTTTAGAATCCAAACCTTAATTCATTGTCCAGTCGTTTTTTGAAAGGAGGAATGTCATGTGTAAGAAGTTGGTTTATTCGTTCGTGTTCGTCTTAGCGTTGAGTGTCGTCGGAGGAGTCTGGGCGGGTGTTTCAAAGCCGGATCCGTCGGATGGGGCTGTGATTGAGGATACGTGGGCGAACCTGGCCTGGCAGGCGGGTTCCAATGCGGCTTCGTTCGATGTATATTTCGGCGACGATTACGCGAGTGTCAAGGCGGGAACCGGCGATACGTTCCGGGGCACCCAGACGGCTGTGTACTTTGTTGTCGGTTTTCCCGGATTCCCCTACCCGGAAGGCCTTGTGCCGGGAACGACATATTACTGGCGGATTGATGAGCATCAGAACGATGGTACAGTGCACAAAGGCGCGCTCTGGAGTTTTCTGATTGCTCCTAAAACTGCCCGGGATCCCAGCCCGGCTGATGCCGCCGAGTTTGTCGATCCGAATAGCGCGGTTCTCAGTTGGACGCCGGGTTTCGGAGCTAAATTGCATACGATCTATTTCGGCGACGATTACGATACGGTGAACAATGCGACTGGGGGAATCCCCCAGGGAACCGCGCTCTATGATCCCGGTCAACTGGACGTGGGGAAGGTCTATTTCTGGCGGGTTGATGAATTTGATGCGGTGGAAACCCATAAAGGGGATATCTGGTCTTTTACAACTCCGGGTGCCGTCGGAAATCCACAACCCGCAAACGGGGGAATGGATATCGAGATGAACAGGGATCTGGCTTGGAAGCCCGCTGATAGCGCCGCTTCTCACCAGCTTTATTTCGGGACAGACCGAGCCGCCGTGCTCAATGCTGATGCGGGTTCGCCCGAGTACGTAGGTTCCGTAGCACTGGGCGACGAAAGTTATGATCCTGGTCTTCTCGATCCGGGCACCGTGTACTCGTGGCGTGTGGATGAAGTCGATGGCCAGGGGAATGTAACGAGAGGTCCTCTCTGGAACTTCACAACAGGCGATTTCCTCCTTGTTGAGGGCTTTGAGAGCTATAGCGATGACGATACGGCCGGCCAAGCCATCTGGCAACACTGGATCGATGGTTTTGGCGTTGCCGAGAATGGCGCCCAGGTCGGTTATTTACTGCCCCCCTATGCCGAGCAGAAAGTCGTACGTAGCGGTGTGCAATCGATGCCGCTGCAATATGAGAACGTGGATGGTATAAAATATTCTGAGGCAGAGCTAACGTTGGCCGATCTGCATGACTGGACGGTGAAAGATGTGAACACATTGACGATTTCGTTTTGGGGTAAGATGACTAACGCCGCTGAGCCGATGTACGTTACTCTAAACGGTCGTTCTCCGATCTATCGCGAGAATCCGAATGCATCCCAGATACCCGTTTGGTCGGTCTGGGATATCGATCTTCAGTTGTTTGCCGACCAGGGTGTGGACCTAACGAACGTCAACAAAATTGGCATTGGCTTCGGTGATAAGAGTGGCGCGGGAAGCGGCGGCTCAGGTACAGTATTTTTCGATGACATTCGTTTGGGAGTGGCTGCACATCCCGTCACAATACGATCTCTGCCGTTCGAAGAAGATTTCGAAGGTGTGGAATTGGGTGAGAGCCTGGAAGAAAGTGCAGGCACACCTGGGGTCTGGACGGACACGCCCCCGGAAGGCTGGTCGATTGACGAAAGTGGCATTCCCGGGATCGGTGATCCTACGACTGATGGTATGTCCGACTGGGCCGGCTGGGCCTTTACGGATAAGGAGTGGTGGACCAGTGTCGCAGGCGATCAGAGGCGTTCGGAATTCACGTTGGGCCAGGGAACTGTGGCGGTGGCCGATCCGGATGAGTGGGATGATCGGGATCGTATCGCAGATCCTATTGCTGATGATCCTTATGATACGTGGCTCAGCACACCGCCGATCGATATATCGGGTGCTCAGCCTGGTTCGGTGAAACTCACGTTCGATTCGAGCTGGAGGCCGGAGTATGACGGCAACTATCACCAGACGGCCAACATAACCGCTTTCTTCAATGACCGGGATCCTGTCGAGATACTCCTGTGGGAGTCGGACGCAGCCAGCCCGAATTTCAAGGACGACAATTCCACCAACGAGACGATCACCGTCGATGTGAATAATCCTGCGGGAGCGACAAGTGTGATCCTGACGTTCGGATTGTACGATGCCGGAAATGACTGGTGGTGGGCGATTGACAACCTGAAAGTGACCAGTACACCATAGTAAGAAACCCGCGATTTCCAATCAACGGGCCTGATAAGGATTCTTACCGGCATGGAGATTGGATCAACGGAACGGATAAATGGTGCTCAGAGACAAGGACTCTGGGCACCATCTTTTTTTGACAAGAGGCCGGTATGAAGATAACATTGATTGGAGGAAGATGGATTGGAATGGTTCGGAAAGGAGCTTTGCTATGTTGAGACGCGAATTTTTAAGGGCCGCCGGGGTAACCGGCGCGGCGATGGCGTTTGGCATGACCGCCAGGGCTAATCAACTTCATCCTGAGATTGATCGTACTCTTATCAGTCGATATTTACGTCGATTAATACCGAGTCGCGAGCAGGTGGATAACTTTCTTCGCGGCCGCCAGGGGCCGGAAAAACTCAGTCGAAATCAAGGTTGGCTGTTTGATGGTGAATTAGGATGGATTCTATGTGATTCGGTCCGACCGAGAAGCGTTGACGGTTCCAGGGGATTTTACAGATATCAAACCGACGGGGCTCGCAAAGTGATCCATTTCCCCGATAAACCGTGCCGGATCCACACGTACGGCAACAGCTTTACCCATTGCGATCAAGTCAGCGACGGGGAAACCTGGCAGGAGTATCTGGCGGCGCATCTTCAAGAACCGATTCGCAACTATGGCGTCGGCGGTTACGGCGTTTACCAGGCGTATCGGCGTATGCTCAAGGTCGAAAAGAGCAGCCCCGCGAAGTATATCATCCTGAACATTTGGGATGACGACCACTATCGCAATCTGGACTCGTGGCGCGCCATCCGTTTTGGTCATCGCACGCCGTGCGGCTACACGCTTCCCTTTTTGCGGGTCAACGTACAGGAAAACCGATGCGAACAGTTGGAAAATCTATGTTCGAAACCGGAGGAGGTCTATCGACTGTGTGATGAGGATTATGTTCTTCGAACGTTTGGGGATGATCCCGTGCTGTATGTCGCGTTATGCACACGCGCCGGTGTTAAACCCTCTCGAAAGCTGCTTATGTCTGTCTCAAAGGCATTTGGGATATCGGATGAAACGATCCTGGGGTTGAAGCCGGAAGAGGCCATTAGAAAAACACACACCGAGGCGGCGCTTTTCGCCACCAAGAATATCGTGACGTGGACCGAGCAATTCGTCGAGAAAACCGGCAGGAAATTGATGTTGATTCTTTCATTCGGACGAGGCAATATCGCCAGGGCTTTACAGGGCATGTCTGGTTTCGATCAGACCTTCGTTGATTGGCTCAAAGACAAACCCTACCCTGTTATCGATATGCGTGATTGTTTTAAGGCCGAGTTCGCACAGTTCAATACGGACGTCAACACATATCTCAAACGTTATTACATCGGACACCACAACCCGGCGGGCAACTTCTTCACGGCATGGACCCTTAAGCATCATCTGGTTGAATGGCTCCATCCACGTCCGTCACCCTATTTGTAGAGCTTATTTTGCCTTTACAGATGCTCGGATAAGGGCTCCGTAGATCGCGTCACGGTGCTGCTTATCGTCCATGGCCTCTGGATGCCATTGCACGAACAAGCCGAATCCTCCGTCGGTCCGTTCGAGCGCTTCATTCACACCGTCTTCGCTGTGAGCAATCACCTTCAAACCTTGGCCGATCCTTCGCACGGCCTGATGGTGACTTGAGAGGACGCGCGCTTCATGGGCGCCGAGGATTTGTGACAATAAACTGCCGGGCTCAATCTGAACGTCGTGATATGCACGATGATTGATCTTCGTGCCGACTTCGGATGGAATATCCTGGATCAGGCTCCCTCCGGAAACCACATTCGTAAACTGCATTCCGAGACAAACGCCCAGTAGAGGCTTTTTGTTGGCTAACCACTTCGCGATGAGCTTGCGTTCGAACTCATAGCGCTGCGAGGGTAATACCTTGACCGTTTCGTGCGGTTCCTCCCCATACGCGGCCGGCGGGATGTCATCGCCGCCGACCAGCACCAGGCCGTCCAGTTGTTTAACATAACGTTGTATGATCTGTTCGTCGTCGAGGGTGGGCAGGACGACCGGGATACCGCCGTTTTCCGCGACGGCTCGCGCGTAGTTGAAATGGATTTGTGTACGGGCTGTGCCTTTATCGTCGATTTTATAGACGCTCGTAATGCCAATGAGCGGGGCGGAAGGGCTTTGGCAACCCAATGAAATCAACAGTAAGCCAAGCCAAAGTGTAACACATATTTTCTTCATAAGTATTTCCTCCGATTTCTCTCTTGTTATGATCCTTGACGTTTGTGGTTATGTCCAATAACATAAAACACGTATAGCATCCACATCATCGGACGTGTGAAGTGAATTGTCAAGACTCTAATATACTGGGAAGATGAGGCATGATTAGGCAGAAACTCAGATTCGTTATCTTGTTGTTCTCGATAGCCTGGATACCGGCGACGTCAAGCCGGGGGTGTTTCTCCATCGTGGTGGGCAAGAAGGCCTCGGCCGATGGATATGTCATCGTGGCCCACAACGAGGATGACGGCGCGCCTCAAATCGTGAACCATCACAAGATCGCACGCAAGAAACACGCTCCCGGAGAGATGGCACAACTGCTCAATGGGGGGCAAGTGGAGCAGGCCGAGCAGACCTGGGCGTATATCTGGTCGGAAATGCCGGGGATGCATTTCTCCGACAGCTATATCAACGAATGGGGGGTGAGCGTCACGTCGGACAATTGCCCGTCTCGCGAAAATAGGCCGGACATCACGGATGGGGGCATCGGCTTTAAATTGAGGCGACTGGTAGCTCAGCGGGCAAAGACGGCGCGAGAAGGTGTCCTGTTAGCGGGAACACTGGTTGAACGCTTTGGCTACGTGGATTCCGGCCGGACGTACATTATTTGCGATCCCGACGAAGGATGGCTCTTTTGTGCCGTTAACGGCAAGCACTGGTTAGCCCAGCGGGTGGATGATAACGAAGTGGCCATGGTGGCGAATACCTATACGATACGCCGCGTGGACCTGTCGAATAAGGATAAGTTCCTTTCTTCGGGGAATATCATCGAATACGCCCGATCGAGGGGGTGGTACAATCCCAAGAACGATGGGCCGTTTGACTTTGCCGCTGTCTATGCCAATCCGCAATCGGCCTCACATCCATCGAATCTGAACAGGCAGCGGAGCGGTTTGAATTATCTCTGTGCTGAGCCGATCCCGGTTGGTCGGCCATTGCCCTTTTCGATTGTGCCGCGAAGGAAGACGAACGTGACCATGATCATGCAGATCCTACGCCATAACAATAGGGAGCAAACCATCGTATCTTCATCATCAACAGATCGCGAATCCGAGGGGATTTGCCGTATATGCAGCGGCGCCACGCAAACCAGCTTTGTGGCCCAGTTGCGAAGGAATAGGCCGCTGGATATCGGTATTGTTTACTGGATGTCTCTGGCTCCGCCGCGGATGTCGTTTTATATTCCCTATCACTTCGGCATCTCCGATTTTCCCGCTGGATTCAGTTCAGAATCGGAAAGACCATCGAATTCGTTTTATGACGCCAAAGTCAACGCTCCTTTTAAGAACGATCTGCTCAATGCTTTTTGGACGTTTTCCAATTTCTATCACAAGGTTAACGGCGCGTCGCCGGAGATAATTGCCCGCGTTAGAACGCGAGCCGAGCAAATCGAGAAAAACGCTTATGCGATCCAGAAACCGCTCGAGGATGCCGTTCGTCGGGTATATGCCGAGGATAAGGCGACGGCGATCAAGATGTTAGAGAACTACTCGAAGGGACTGTATCTGTCGTCGCTGGCGGCCATGGAGCAGATAATCCACGAGATGGAAGGTGACTCATGAATGCGAATGAATTAGCTCAAAAGTGTATCATTATCGATACCCACCAGGATGTGCCTCATCGGCTCCAAAAGAAAATGGAGGATATTTCGACCCGAACGCCCAGTGGGGATTTCGATTATCCGAGGGCCAGGGAAGGAGGGCTGGACGCGGTCTTTATGGCGGTTTATGTGCCGCCGGATTATGAGCAAGACGGCGGTGCGTACGCTTTTGCCAACGAAACCATTGATATGGTTGAAGGTTTTGCTCCGCGTTGGCCGGGCAGGTTCGTTCTGGCCAGATCGGTCTCGGATATAAGAGAACAGTTCGGCGCGGGAAAGGTGTCCATTGCGATGGGGATCGAGAATGGCGCCCCGATCGAAGGTGATCTTGCGAATTTGAAGCATTTCTACGATCGCGGCATCCGCTACATCACGCCGGCCCATTCCAAGAGCAATCATATTTGCGATTCTTCATTCGATGCGGAGAGAAGATGGCATGGCTTGAGTCCTTTCGGTAAAGAGGTCGTGCGCGAAATGAATCGCCTGGGGATGATTGTGGATGTCTCACATGTTTCGGATGATACGTTTTATCAGATTATGGATATCTCGGAAGCGCCCGTGGTGGCGACGCACTCGGCCTGCCGGCATTTCACGCCGGGATGCGAGCGGAATATGAGCGACGAGATGATAAAGCTCCTGGCCCGGAAGCGAGGAGTCATTCAGATGAATTTCGGTTCGATGTTCGTGAACGGGCGGGTAAATAAGGAATTTGAAGCGCGGCGGCAATACGTCTTGGAATACGTTGAGACGCATGGCTTAAAAGGAGAGGACAAGCAGAAATTCGGCGATGAATATACGAAAACGCATCCGCTGAGCCGCGCGGATATTTCGGATGTCGTTGCGAATATCGATCATGTCGTCCAATTAGTCGGAATTGAGCATGTGGGATTGGGATCGGATTATGACGGCGTTGGGGATAATTTGCCCGAAGGTTTAGAAGATGTCTCTTGCTACCCGAACTTGATTGCCAAGCTTTTAGATAAGGGATATACGGAAGAAGATATCTGTAAAATCTGTTCAGGCAATTTCTTACGTCTTTGGTCAGAGGTAGAAAAGGCTTCGGAAAGCTCATAACCGGTCCAAGCACGATCAACTCAAGAAATAAGCGAGTGCCAGCAGGGCGTCCGTGGTCAGGATGGTGATGACGTTCGCTTTCAGGGCGGGGATCATTTCGTGCGCGTTGTCGTGATGCTTGAGCGTGATGTGTATCGCTTTCCAGGCAAAAGGCATTGAAAGCAGGGCAATCAGGCTCAAAACCGGCATCGTTTTCGAGATCACACCTCCCACGATACAGGCGTAGGTCATGACCATCAGCCCGGCGTACAATCGGCTGGCTCTCCGCGTCCCCAGGGCAATCACC
>Ga0180431_10005565_pt1 | contig 15305 bp, 15 predicted proteins | sample SS_ome_11_FD_132459 | JGI IMG/M metagenome (GOLD analysis project Ga0180431, IMG submission 132459) | Hypersaline lake sediment archaeal communities from the Salton Sea, California, USA - SS_1_MS_1 metaG | ecosystem: Environmental > Aquatic > Non-marine Saline and Alkaline > Hypersaline >... | reverse complement strand
GCGCGAGGGCCATCGCCCCGATCTCTCCGATCTGCCGGCGAACAAACGCTGGCGGTCGCGGCGGATCAATGCCGGCATCGGCGACCCGAGCCCGGCCGGCAATGGCCTCATTCTCGTGCGCGGCGAGCCGGGCTGGGAAATCATCCCCGAGCTGGCGCCGCATCAGGGCGAAACGATCATCGACAAGCCGGGCAAGGGCTCATTCTGCGCCACCGACCTTGAGATGATCCTCCGCCTCAAGGGCGTCGACAACATCATCCTCACCGGCATCACGACCGACGTCTGCGTCCACACGACGATGCGCGAGGCCAATGACCGCGGCTTCGAATGCGTACTGCTTGAGGATTGCTGCGGCGCGACCGACCACAGCAACCATCTCGCAGCTCTATCGATGATCAAGATGCAGGGCGGCGTCTTCGGCGCGGTCTCAAAGTCCGAGGCGTTGCTGGAGGCGCTGCCATGAGCGTCGCCGAGGTGATCACCCCGCCGTCGAGCGAGCCGGAGCCGGAGCATCGGGAGCGTCCGGCCAAAGCGATCTCGGTCGAAACGGTGGGCATGACCAAGCGTTTCGGCGGCTTCATCGCGCTGGACGATGTGTCGATCAAGGTCGAGCCAGGAACGGTTCATGCGCTGCTCGGTGAGAACGGTGCCGGCAAGTCGACGCTGGTGAAGTGCATGATGGGCTTCTACCAGCCGACCGAGGGCCAGCTGATGGTCGACGGCCGGGAGGTGTCGATCGGCAGCCCGCGCGACGCGCATCATCTCGGTCTAGGCATGGTCTACCAGCACTTCACGCTGATCCCGTCGCTGACGGCGATGGAGAACCTTGTCATCTCGCGGCCCGATGTTCCCGGCGTCATCGACTGGCGCAAGGAGCGCCGCCGCCTCGACGAGTTCCTGCAGAGAATGCCATTCAAGGTGCCGCTCGAAACGCGCGTTGCCGAACTCTCGGCCGGTGAAAAGCAGAAGCTGGAGATCCTGAAGCAGCTTTATCTCGAAAGCCGTTTCATGATCCTCGACGAACCGACATCCGTGCTGACGCCGGGCGAGGCTGAAGAGGTGCTCGGGCTCTTGAAGAAGATGGCCGGGGATGGCGAACTGACGATCCTGATGATCACGCACAAGTTCCGCGAGGTCGAAGCGTTCGCCGAATCCGTCAGCGTCCTTCGTCACGGAAAGCTCACCGGTTCCGGCAAGGCGAAGGAGCTCAGCCGCGAGCAAATGGCGGTAATGATGATCGGGGATAAGACCATCGCCGAAGTCGCGAAACGCAGCGGCGAGGCAGATAAAGACCGACCGGTCTTGAAACTGGAGAGCCTCAGCGTCATTGACCAGTCCGGTCTCAAGTCGATCAAGATCGACGAACTCGTCGTTCACTCGCGCGAGATTGTCGGCATCGCTGGTGTCTCGGGCAACGGCCAGAAGGAGCTTGCCGAAGCGCTTGGCGGGCAGGCCGTACCGCGCGAAGGCAAGGTTGTCGTGTCGGGCGAGACCTATCGCGGCACCCGCGACGAGTCCCGCAGCCATCAGGTCCGGTTCATCCCGGAAGAGCCGCTCCAGAACGCCTGCGCGCCGCGGATGTCGGTGTCGGAGAATCTTTCCTTCCGAACCTTCGACGAGAAGGACAACGGCCGCGTCGTCTGGCTGCGCAACGGGCGCATGCGCAACTACGCCAAGAAGCTGGTGTCGCTCTTCGGCGTGAAGACCGCCTCGATCGCCTCGCCGATCGCGACGCTGTCGGGCGGCAACGTCCAGCGCGCTGTACTCGCCCGAGAACTGACGGGCGACGTTGATCTGCTCATCGTCACCAATCCTTGCTTCGGACTCGACTTCTCTGCCGTCGCGGAGATCCGTTCGCAGATCGTAGCGGCACGGAATGCTGGCGCCGCCGTGCTGCTGATCTCGGAGGATCTCGACGAGATCCTCGAACTCGCCGACCGCATCCTCGTGATGTCGGAGGGGAAGATCGTCTACCAGACGCCGCGGGCCGAGGCCGACGTCATGGTCATCGGCCAGCACATGGCCGGGCATCACTGATGGCCGAGATAGCGGCTGAGCCGTTCCCGTTCCAGTTCGATCCGGCGGCAACGGCGTTAATTGTCATCGACATGCAGCGTGATTTCATCGAACCGGGCGGCTTCGGCGAAAGCCTCGGCAACGACGTCTCGCGCCTCGCCGCAATCGTGCCGACGGTCGGCCGGCTCATCGAGGGGTTTCGCGATGCCGGTCTGCCGGTGATCCATACTATGGAGTGCCACCGCCCCGACTTGTCGGACTGCCCGCCTTCGAAGCGCGAGCGCGGCAACCCGACGCGTCGTATCGGCGACGACGGACCGATGGGACGGCTGCTGATTTCGGGCGAGCCCGGCACCGCCATTGTTTCGGAGCTCGCGCCGCTTGACGGCGAATACGTCATCGAGAAACCGGGGAAGGGCGCGTTCTATGCCACCGACCTCGGCAGGATCCTCAATGAGCTCGGCACGAAGCATCTCGTCTTCGCCGGCGTCACGACGGAGGTCTGCGTCCAGACGACGATGCGTGAGGCTAACGACCGCGGCTTCGATGTCCTCCTCGCCGAGGATGCGACGGAGAGCTATTTCGCTGCCTTCAAGGCAGCGACTGTTGAGATGGTGCGCGCCCAAGGGGCGATCGTCGGCTGGACGGCGCCGACGGCAATGATCGTTGAGGCCTTGCAGTGAGGAGCGCGGACATTCTCGATGGCGGCTGGCGCACGGCGCCGTTCGAACCGTTTCGTGAGGGCGTCGAGATCTGCCACATCTCTGGCGACCCGGACGGTGCATCGGTGGCGCTACTTCGTTACCAGCCGGGCGCGTCAGTGCCGTTTCATGAGCACACTGGGCTCGAGACTATCCTGGTGCTCGAGGGCTCGCAGACCGACGAGAGTGGCACATATCGCGCCGGCACTTTCGTCACCAACGCCGCCGGTACGCGCCACTCGGTGCGCTCTCATGACGGCTGCGTTGTGCTGATCCATTGGGAGCGGCCCGTGCGCATGCTCGAATAGCCGGCAGAGGGGGAGGAGCGTTGCCGGACATTTCTGACCTGCCGTTCACGATCGACGCTTTGCGTAGTGCCTACGGCGCCGGGCTTTCGCCGGCCGAGGTGGTCGACGAGGTCCATCGGCGGCTGGCAACAGCGGACGATCCGGGCATCTTCATTGCGCTTGTTCCGCCCGTCGAGTTGAAGAGCCAGGCGAAGGCGCTCGGCGAACACGACACCGCGCGCTCGCTCTGGGGCATCCCGATTGCAGTGAAAGACAATATCGATGTCGCCGGCTTGACAACGACGGCGGGCTGCCCCGCCTATGCCTATTGGCCCGATGCCGACGCTGAAGTTGTCGCGAAGCTTCGCGCGGCCGGCGCGCTGATCGTCGGCAAAACCAACCTCGACCAGTTCGCGACAGGCCTGGTCGGGACACGGACGCCTTATCCGGCGCCGCGGAACGCAATCGACCCGGCGGTCGTTCCCGGCGGCTCCTCCTCGGGCTCGGCGGTCGTCGTGTCGCGCGGGATCGTCGCGGCTGCGCTCGGCACGGACACCGCCGGCTCGGGCCGCGTCCCGGCGGCGCTCAACAACATCGTTGGTCTGAAGCCGACGCCCGGGCTCGTCTCGACGCGCGGTGTCGTTCCGGCCTGCCGCTCACTGGACTGCGTTTCAGTCTTCGCGCACACGGTCGACGACGCTTGGTCGGTCCATGAGGCCATCGCAGGCTACGACGCAGCCGACCCGTTCTCGATCGATCGCGTTGTTGGCCCGGCGCGCCACGTCAGACGCATCGGCGTGCCGGACCCTGCGAGCCGTGTGTTCAGCGACGCCGGATACGAGGCGGCGTTCGACGATGCGGTCGCCGCGATCGAGGCGCTCGGTGCCGAGATCGTCCCGCTCGACCTCAGCGACTTCTTCGCCGTTGCCGATCTTCTTTATGGCGACGCCTGGATTGCCGAGCGCTACGCCGCGGTAGGCCCTTTCGTCGATGAGCGCCCCGACGAGGTTCTGGAAGTGACACGAAGCATCATCCTCGCGGCCGGTCGTCACTCCGCCGCCGGCGCTTTCAATGCCATGCATCGGCTTCGCGAACTGGCCCGTCAGACTGAAGGCACCTGGCGGGAGATCGACCTTCTGTGCGTGCCGTCTATTCCGGGTCCCGTCCGGGTTGACGAGATTGCGGCCGACCCGATCGCGCCCAACATGCGGCTCGGCACATACACCAATTTCGTCAACCTGCTCGGGCTGAGCGCGTTGGCCGTTCCCGCCGGCCGCTGCGCAGACGGCTTTCCGGCCGGCGTCACGTTGATCGGGGAGGGCGGTGAGGATGCCACGCTCGCCGCGTTCGGACGCGGTCTCCATGCCAGGACCACGCGGACCCTCGGCGCCACCAGCTGGCCGCTCCCGGAAGTGGATCAGGAGCTGCGAACGGAACCGTCGGAGGGCGTGGATCTTCTGGTCCTCGGCGCACATCTCCGCGGCCTACCGCTGAACGGCGATCTTCTGGCCTGCGCTGCCTCGTTCGTCGAGGATGCGGCTACGGCGGCCGACTATCGCCTGCATCTGATCGACGGCGGGGTGCCGCGCCCGGGCCTGGTGCGCTGTGCGGCCGGGACCGGCGTCGCCGTGGTCGGCGAGATCTGGCATCTGCCACCTGACGGGTTCGGACGTTTCATCAAGAAGATCACGCCGCCCCTGTCGATCGGCTGGGTCGCTCTCGATGACGGTCGGCAGGTGCTCGGCTTCCTTGCCGAGGCTGAGGGCGTCCGCGACGCGCCGGACATCAGCCGCCATGGCGGCTGGCGCGCCTATCTCAGTGCAACGGCCAAGGGCGAGGCGAAGGCTACGGGCTGACCGCGTGGCGATCGGCATCGTGCGGGTGGGTGACTTCCTCAACGGCGGCTCGGACAACGAGGATGTGCCGTCGCATCTCCTCCGCCGCGGCTTCGGCGTCGCCGCGGAGGATCGCATCGATCACTCGGCCGTGCTCGATGTGGGACTTCCTGATGCGCCCCAGCGTATCGAACTGGGCATGCCGGAACGGCGCCAGCCGTGCCCGGATCGACAGCGTCGTCTCCTGCAGGAACGCGTTGCGAGAGCCGGCATAGAGCGCCTCGTGGAAGCGGTCATTGGCAAGGACATAGGCGGGCGTGCTGCCCTCGGAGACGATCGCGCCCGCTTCGCGATGCATCTCGTCGAGCGCTCGGCGCTCCGGCGCCGTCATGGCCGCGGCAGCAAGCCGGGCGCACAGCGCCTCGAGCTCCGCCATGACAACGAACATGCCGTCGAGCCGCTCCTCCGAGATGTCGACGGCGACGGCGCCACGATGCGGGCGCGCCTCGGCGAGGCCCATCGCTTCGAGTTGGCGGAGCGCTTCGCGGACCGGCGTCCGGGAAACGGCGAACATCTTGGCAAGGCGTTCCTCCTCGAGGGAGTCGCCCGGCCGGATGTTGCCGCGGACAATTTCCTCGGCGATCGACTCGGCTATTTCACGCGCTTTGGTCATGGCCCGCAGGACCTTACCCGGATGGCCCCGCCGGACAAGCCTGGCTTGAGCGGTGCCGTCGTCGCTCCGACACTGTCGGCAGCGCCCTCGGAAACCATCGCGCACTTGAACCCGGGGCCATCAATGCACTTGTAGTGGACTGCACGACTCGGCGGGGCCGCTCGTTGATCGATTTGCTACAAGAACGGAGTGAGGTCCCAATAGAGCACATGGGAATCGCGCGACGCGGTGACCAGACGCGTTCCGTCGGGCGAGAACAGGATGCTGCTTATTCGGTGAATGTGGCCCAGCAGATTGGCGAGGAGATTGCCTTCGCCATCCCAAAGCCGCATCTCGCCATTCTCGGCCGCGGTGATGATCAACGACCCGTCGGCGGAGATGTTTGCCATCGTCACCTCGCTGCCTTCGCGCAGCACGGCGATCGTCTCGCCGGTCGTCATATCCCAGAGTCGCGCGCTGAGATCATTCGATCCGGTCAGCATGATCGGCACGTTCTCAGCGAATGCGATGGCCCGCACTTCCTCGGTGTGCCCGACAAAGGTCGAGAACGGCTCGCCGGTTTCGGTATTCCACAGGCGCACCGTCGTGTCGGCCGATCCGGTAGCAACCAGCCGCCCGCCCAGCGCAAATCCGGCAACATCGACGATGCTCTCATGTTGAAGGACGGCGACCTCCTCGCCGGTTTCAGCGTCCCAGAGACGACCGGTATTGTCGTAGGACGTCGTCACGATCCGGCTGCCATCGGGCGAGTATGCGACTCGGGTGACAAGCCCGCCATGCCCTTCCAGCGCCATCGCTAGTTCGCCGGTTTCGACGTCCCAGATACGGACGATGTTGTCGAAATAGGCGACCGCGATGCGCGACCCGTCGGGAGAGAAATCGGCGGCGCTCGGGGTCTCTGGGCGATCGCGCTCATTGAGGGTCGTCAGCACCAGTTCCTCGTCTCCGGTCTCGGCGTTCCACACACGGACCGTGCCGTCGCGCGCGCCGGAAACGATGCGCGATCCGTCGGGCGAGTAGTGGGAGAAATAGATCGTCCGCTCATGCCCGGTGAGGACCATCAATTGCCGTTCGGTCGCGTAGTCCCAGATGCGAATCGTCTCGTCACCAGAGGAGGTCAGGATCTTCGTTCCGTCAGGCGAGAACTGGATCGGGTTGAGCCCGTCATTGTGGCGCCACAGCAGACCGACCACTTCGACATTCTGCTGCGCGATGGCGACGCCGCCCGTGAGCATCAGGGCGACCATTGACGCGACGAGGAAGACCAACCGGCGCGGCGCTCTCATTTGGGACGCTCCTTCGTGATGCATTGCATTGCGGCCGCAGACGTGGGCGCCGGCCATCAGCGCAGGTGACCATCTTCCGATTTAATCGGATTGACAAGGAGGCACAGATTTGTGGCCGCTTGGATCGCGCGGATGTCTCGGTCACACCCAAGGCGCCTTCCGGCCTGCGCCGCTGCTCCCGACCGCTGTCGCAAACTTGACTTTCAGGATATGCTTTGCAAAGGCATTTTAACGCTGGCTTTGGCGCCTACGCCGCGCCGGCTTGGCTTGGCGGATTATCGACGACATGCTGCAATCGGTCAGGTCAGAACGCTTCGGACGCCAAGCCCGCCGTCGGCGCACGGCGATTTCAGCGGCGGCAGTCGCGTTGACATCGGCGCTCGCATCCCCTGCATCGGCGCAATACACCAACGAGCCCTTCTTCGAGTGGACCGTCGAGCAAAGCCAGGCGATTGGCTTCGAGCTCGCTTTGCAGCGCCTGAGAATCCTCGACGTCGTCCGGCAACCCTATACGATCGATTTCCCGGAGATCGTGGAGAGCCTGGCGCTCTCAGATTTCGAACGGTTCGGCGGGACGTTGGTGGCAATTGACTTCGACCTCGCGCAATACACCCTCAACCGCGTCATCGGCGTTGCCGAAGCAGTTGAGGAGGGCGGCGTCGTCGACGGCCCGGCCGGCCCTGTCGATGCCAACTCCCTTGTCCCCGTCGCGCGTGAGTTGCTGCTGGAGGCCTACGATCTTGTCGTTCCGCCGGAGCTGCGAGCCGATCCTGCTTTCCAGGCGGGGATCATGGCACAGCTCCTCCTCGGCGAGGGCGGCGTCGCCGAAGGCCTGGAGGAAGCATTCATCGAGCGCTGGGAGTACGCGAATGGCTGGTCGGCCACCCAGCGCGTCAAGGCGATGTGGGCTGAGCTGTCTGACTCCGCCACGCCGGAGCAGCGCGCTGATGTCGACGAGATGCTGGCGCTGATCGACGAGATCTATCCCTCGCCAGTTCCACCGGACAGCTTCGCCGGCTACGATCCGGAAGAAGCCGAAACGCCGGCGCAGCGTATCGTCGGCGTGCTGGAGCAGGTTGTCGATTCTGCGCTCTATTCCGGCCGCGACCAACTTCGCCTGCTACGCCATCTGGCCGACCTGACCGGATCGGCCTGCGAGGCCTACGACGCCGGCGATGTGAGGGGCGGCCAGGTGACGATCTATGCCGTCGCTGATCACTATGCCGGCGAGACCACGGGCCTGGGCTCACTGATCGCGCTGTTCGCGCCGGAGGTCCATGACAACGCGATGCTTGCGCTGCGGAGCCTTGTGACGCTTGAGGATCTATCGCCCGGCACGACCAATGCGCCCGCCGCACCCGCCATCGACGACGGCCCGAACTTTCCGTTCGAGCTTTGGCTTGAGGGCGAGTCGCCGGAGGAATGGATGCTACCGGCCGACCGCCGCCCCGAAAGACTGCCGCCGCAGGAGGCTTGCACAACCTTGCTCGGCGCTCTCAACGAAGCAGTCGGCGTGCTTGGCGGCTGATAGTATCGATCGGAAACGCTCGGGCGCGCGCGCACCCGCAATCGCGAGGATGCGCAGCCGGGTGCGGGAGACCGAGCACTCGCCCGCCGTCTGAGGCCATTTGGCCGCGCCCTCGCCAGGGGCGATTGTGCTAAGGCCTTCTCGACGCGCGGGGACAGCGCATCGGCGCCGCGCCGGCGCGCAGTTCACATGTATCGGGGGGACCATGAACCACCATCATCGCAAGACCCTTCACGCGCTCTTCGACCATCCGATGAGCGGCAATATCCAGTTCCGCGAGGTTGAATCGGTCCTCCAGGAACTCGGGGCCGAACTGGACAACCGCTCAGGCGACCGCATCGCGGTGACGCTCAACGGACACACGGCCGTGTTCCATCGCGCGGCGCACGATCTGCCGAAGGACGAGGTCAACCGGATCCGCCACTTCCTCGAGGAAAGCGGCGTCGACCCGGCTGAGTATCCGCTCTAGTCGGTAGCAGCCGGCTCCAGCGCCGGCCGCCGCAATGGCCCGCTAGCGCGCGTCGTCCGCCTCCATGTCCATCGGGTCGGTGATGTCGACGCCGAGGACGATTCCCTGAAGGTTCTCGCACAGGGTCAGGTGTTCGGCGTCATAGTAGACGTCACCGGCTACGGCGAGATCGCCCGCCGGCATCGGCGGCGGTTCGTCATCGCCCGCAACGTCGCCCGCGTCGTCGACGTTCTCGTCGTCCGCACCCTCGACTGTATCGACATCGACGAGCATCTGAGCGCTGACCGTCAATGGGTGGATGACCTGGCAGCGTCGGAGCACCTCGATGAGCTCGGCACCGCTCAGACCCGCGGCGCAGGTATAGATTTCACCGACCGTCTGACCCGCACCAGAGACGTCGATGTCGCCGAATGGGTCGTCGGGCGTAACGGTGTCCGGTGTGAAATCGGGCGGCAGGTCCTCGGCGCCGGACTGCGCGGCGGCGGGGGTCGCTGCAACCGCCATCACGGCGGCCGCGGCTAGGGCAAAATGGAATCTCACGATAGTTCCTCCTCAAGTCATGCTGAACCAACGGCGAACGCTTCGCGGCGTCCGATGGTTCCTGACGGCGTGACTGGAGGGGCGGGCGGGCTAGAACGCTTGCCTGAATCCCGCAGCGATTCCGAAGCCTCGGGCTCCCGCGATGTGGCCTGCGTCGAGCGAGTATTGCAGCCGCAAACGCAGCTGTGCCTGTTCGCTCAGCTCGAGATCGTAGGCGAGCATAAGGTCGCGCTGCTGGCCGCTCGGAACGAGACTGGCTGACCGCGTCTCGGAGATGATCGTACCATCCGAAAGGCGGCGGACGGGAAGGGTCAAATCCACCGCGCCGCTCTCGATCCGCATCGGCTGGACGTAGGAGAGGGTGATGGAATCGCCTTGGCTGATGACGTTCTCGAACGTCGCGCCGACCTGGAGCCCGCGATAGCCGATCGGGCTCAGCGATCGAACGAGGCCATCGCCCGCGAAGCCTGTGGCGTTGGCGACGCCGAGCTCGAGATTGCCGAAGATCGATGCGTTGGCGCCCAGCGGCGTTGAGAAGCCGACATTCGCTGAGGTGATCGAGCTTCCCGTGCCGAAGTCGAATGCGTCGTTGCCGACGAGGCCAAGGATGGCGCCGCGCTCCAGGCTCTGACCGAGGCCGACGGAGAACGTCGTGATCGGCGTGTCGAGCGAAACGGTCGCGCCGACGCCGCCAAGCATCGTCGACGGATCGCCGCCTTCCATGCCGGCAAAGCCGTAGAGCGAAACACCGAGATTGCCGAAGGCGCGCGACGTGGAGAAGATCGCAGCGTTCTCCGCGAGCGACCGCATCGAGGCGCCGCCGATATTGGGGTTGCCGTCGAAGGCGACCCCGCCTGCATCGGCGGCAACCCGCAGCATGCCGCCGGCGCCGACCCGGACCGACGCCAGCTCCGGCGTCACGCCGGCCGGCGTCGGGGCGCCAGCTGCACGCACCAAAGCGTCGCCCATCGGCGTTGCGCCTTCCATGGCCAGCACGCCGGCATCCATGCGGAAGTCGCCGTTGAAGGTGTCGAAGACCGCCATTTCCCAGCCACCGAGCGCGTTCGTGATCGCGTCGCCATACCCGGCCGCCGAGCGAACCCCGCCAGCCTCCAGCGGCACGCGAACCGCATCGGCGACGGTCTCGCCGGCAAGGATCGAAACGCTTCCGATCGGGCTGAACGCCGCTTCGAGGTCGATGACGCCGTGGCCCCAGATATCCGAGTAGCCGTGTGTTATGCCGTCGCCGAAGTCGACGACACCGTCATGGCCGAACCAGGAGTTGTCCGCCGTCGCCAACAACCGATCGACCCACTCTTCCGGTGACAGGTTCGGAAACGCCTCGGCCATCAGGGCGATAGCCCCGGAAATCTGTGGTGCCACGAACGATGTGCCGTAAGCGGAGAAGTAGTCATTGTCGGCCAGCGAGCCGGCCGACCAAGTGTACCCGTCACCCGCGAGACAGAACTCAGCCGTGAATCCGCATGCGCCTGACAGCCGCTGTGCGTACACGATGTTGCCGGCGCCATCGACCTCGAAGTAGCCGTTGATGGCGGTAATCCAGGCTTCGTCCAGGGACCCTTCGAATGCCGCGAGCGCCGCGAGGGCGTCCCCCGACAGGACGGCAAGATCATTGCTGATCGCAAAGACAATCACACCGTTCTGCTGGAATGAGTTCAGCGCATTGATGTAGTCCTGCCATTCGCCGCTTGAGCCTCCGATCAAGGCCGACATCGCCTGCGCGACGCTGACGTTGTTGTTGTTCAGATAGTTGGCCACGTCTTGCGCCGTTGTGCCCGGGAACCCCCATGAGTTGTTTTGTGCGACGGCGCCCAAAGCAGCCGCGTCGCGCGTCCCGTCGGCGATCTGGCTGAGGCTCGCGTTGAAGGTCTGGAAATGAAGGTCGGCATTGGGTGCAACACCGTGCATTCCGACGCCGTCCCGGTTGCCGGCGATCAGTGCCGCCACATGCGTGCCGTGGTCTCGAGCAGCGAAGGCCGGCCCGGAAATATAGATCGTCTTGCCGTCGAACTCTTGATGCGACGTGCGAAGGCCGTCATCGACCAGCGCGACGATCTGGCCCGCGCCCGACAGTCCTGCGGACAGCGGCAGATGGACGTTGTGCAACAGATACGGGCTGGACTGGGCTGCGAAGTTGGCGTTGACGAACTGGAACTCGGCCGAGTTGGCGATCTGCTGAGCGACCGCAAGGTCGAAGTCGACGCTCTGCGTGGCCCAGCCCGGGCCGCCACCGCCTCCACCGCCGCCGCCTCCGCCACCGCCTCCACCGCCTGCGCCATTGCAGGCAGCGAGAGCAACAGAGGCGAGGGCGACGATCGCGACGCCGCGCAGCCGTCCGGCCACAGTTCGTTTCAGCTCCACGAGACCTCCCCGTCGCTCGTTGGATGCATCAGCCTTGTTTGATTGAACCCCAACCCATCGATGCCGGCAACATCCGCACGAGCCGCGTCAGACGCTTCGCTGCCGATGATGCATTTCTGGCACGCTCCGGTTGTCGCGACCTGCAGCGGCAGCATTGACGAGGGGCCCTTCATTGCGGGCAGAATGGAGGAGGAGGTAGATATGAGAGCCTTTGTACTCGCGGGGTCTTTGCTGGTGATGGTCGGCCCAGCAGCGGCAACAGCGCAGCAGCTATTCGTCGATGCCAGCGATCGCCTTCCAGGTGGCGGGCTGGACGGTCGGTCGATGCATGCCCTTGCCGTGGACGTCGACGGCGACGGCGATCTCGACATCGTCGTGGCGCGAGAGTTTCAATCCAATGCAATTCTGATCAATGATGGAAACGCCGACTTCACCGACGGGTCCGACAGGCTCGCCACCCGGGCGCACGACTCGGAGGAGGTCGTTGCTGCCGATTTCGACGGGGACGGCGCAATCGATCTGATGTTCGTCTCCGAGGACGACGCCACCCATGAACTCCATCTCAATGACGGGACCGGCGCCTTTTCCGATGTGAGCGCTCGCATTCCGGCGAGCAGCGTTTCGAACGGCATCGTGGTGTTCGACATCGGTGGCGACGGCTTGCCGGACGCCGTCCTCGGCAACAATGGCCAGAACATCGTCCTCATCAACGACGGCGAGGGCGGCTTTCGCGAAGAGACCGATCGCCTGCCAGCCGCCGACGACGTCACCCAGGATATCGAGGCCGGCGATGTCGACGGCGATGGCGACCTTGACCTGATCGTTGCCAATGAGGGCCAGAACCTCGTTCTCATCAACGACGGCGGACGCTTCGCCGACGAGGGCGGCATGCCCGCCGCGCGGACGGAGAGCCGGATGGCGAACCTCGCCGACTATGACGGCGACGGTGACCTCGACCTGTTCGTGGCCAATGTCAGCGTGTTTCTGACCGGCGCCGACCCGCAGAACCGGCTCTACCTCAACGATGGCGCCGGCGGTTTCGTGGAAGCGCCGGAAGCAACGCTCCCCGCTGACAGCCAGCAGTCGTTCGAGAGCAAGGCCCTCGATATCGACCGGGACGGTGATCCCGATCTTCTGATCGGGAACACGAACTCGCTCAGCGGGCCCGGCAATGAGCGTTTGCGTGCCCTGGTCAACGAGGACGGTGCGTTCATTGACAGGACAGCGGACCTGCTGCCAGCCACCGCCCGAGGCAACGTGTTCTCGATCGCGATCGGCGACTATGACGGTGACGGGCACGAGGACCTCTACCTGGCGCTCCGATACGGCCGCGACATCCTGCTCCTCGCTGAATAGCGCTGCGCTCCCCGGGTGGCCTTGCATGGCCGGGCTCCGAACCTATGTTCGAGCCAGATACTCGAAGGGGCGAGCCAATGTCCTATTACTTCGCGAAGACGATCGACCTGCCCATGGACGACGCCGTAGCGGCAGTGACCGCCGGGCTCGCCCGGCGCGGCTTTGGTGTGCTCACCGAGATCGACGTTCAGGCGACTATGAAACTGAAGCTCGACGCCATCATGCCGGGCTACAGGATTCTCGGCGCCTGCAACCCGAAGCTGGCATTTCAGGCCCTTCAGTCCGAAGACAAGATCGGCACAATGCTGCCCTGCAATGTCATCGTCCGAGAGCTTGATGAGGGCCGGACGGAGGTCGCCGCGGTCGATCCGGTGGCGTCGATGCAGGCCGTCGAGAATGGCGATCTCGCCGCAATCGCCGGCGAGGTGCGCGAGCTGCTGCGCTCGGTGATCGATGACCTCGAGCCGGCGCCCGCGGGCTGAGCCAATTGCGGTGGGCGGCGTGATCGCCTAGCAACCTCCCCGAACACGGCTTGGACTGCGACAGGCGCGGCCGCTTATGCGTTGGCTACTCAGATCGAAACTTCACAAGGCGACCGTCACGGACGCGGACCTCAACTACATCGGCTCCATCACGATCGACGAGGCGCTGATTGAGGCCGTCGGGATCATGCCGGGCGAAAAGGTCCTTGTCGTCGACAACACCAACGGCGCCCGGCTCGAGACCTATGTCATTGTCGGAGAACGCGATTCCGGCGCAGTGATGATGAACGGCGCCGCCGCGCACCTCATGCATAAGGGCGACGACGTCACCATCCTCGGCTTCGAGCTGTCCGAGGAGCCGATCGCGCCGAAGAAGGCGCTTCTTGGCGAGGGCAACCGCATTGTCCGCTTTCTCTGAGGTCCGGTTATGAGCGAGCCGCGGAAGGTAGCGCTTGTCACCGGCGCCGGCAGCGGCATCGGCCGCGCCGTATCGGCCGCGCTTCTGCGCGATGGCTACGCTGTCTTCCTCGCCGGTCGCCGCGAGGACGCGCTGGCGGCCACGGCCGACGAGGCGCGGGGCGCAGCAGGAACGGCCTTTGCCGTGCCGACCGACGTCACCGACCCGGCTGCCGTCGATAACCTCTATCGGCGGATCGAGGGCGAAGCCGGACGGCTTGATCTCGTGTTCAACAATGCCGGACGTTTTCCGCGCTCGGCGCCGATCGACGAGGTCACGCCCGAGGAGTGGTACGACGCCGTTGCGGTCAACCTCACGGGCGCGTTTCTGGTCGCACGCGGTGCCTTCGGCCTGATGAAGAAGCAGTCGCCGCGCGGCGGGCGGATCATCAATAACGGCTCGATCTCGGCGCAGGTTCCGCGTCCGAACGCCGCCGCCTATACCGCGACCAAGCACGCCATCACCGGCCTCACCAAGCAACTGGCGCTTGACGGCCGCGACTTCGATATCGCCTGCGGCCAGATCGACATCGGCAACGCTGCGACTGACCTCATCGTCGAAATCGGCAATGCCGCACGGGCGCGCGGCGAGACCGCAGTCGAGCCGACGATCGAGGTCGGCGACGTTGTCGACGCGGTGCTCTACATGTCGCGCCTGCCGCTCGGCGCAAACGTCCTCTCGATGACTGTGATGGCGACGAACATGCCCTTCGTCGGCCGTGGCTGACCGCTAGGGGATCAGGATCGTCGACCCGACGGTATTCCGGCCTTCGAGCGCGCGGTGGGCCTCGGCCGCTTCGGCGAGCGGGAACTCCTGCTCGATGCGGATTTCGACCGCCCCCGATGCGATTGCCTCGAACAGCGCGGCCGCCGCCGCCTCAAGCTCGGCGCGGTCGCGCGTGTAGTCGCCGAGCGAGGGCCGGGTCATGAACAGCGATCCTTTCCGTGACAGGAGCAACGGGCTGAAATCCGGCACCGGGCCGGACGCCTGGCCGAAACTCACCCACATCCCACGCCGTTTGAGCGCGTCGAGAGATCCGGGGAAGGTCGCCTCGCCGACGCCGTCATAGACGACGTCCACGCCGCGACCATCGGTGATCTCCCGAACCCGCTCGACGAAGTCATCCTCCGAGTAGTTGATGACGTGGTCGCAGCCATGGGCGCGGGTGAGCTCGGCCTTACGCGGCGACCCGACCGTCCCGATCACGGTCGCCCCCATGGCCTTTGCCCATTGGCACGCGATCAGCCCGACGCCGCCGGCGGCCGCGTGGAAGAGGAGAACCGTGTCGGAGCT
>Ga0180431_10005564_pt1 | contig 15306 bp, 10 predicted proteins | sample SS_ome_11_FD_132459 | JGI IMG/M metagenome (GOLD analysis project Ga0180431, IMG submission 132459) | Hypersaline lake sediment archaeal communities from the Salton Sea, California, USA - SS_1_MS_1 metaG | ecosystem: Environmental > Aquatic > Non-marine Saline and Alkaline > Hypersaline >... | reverse complement strand
TTCGGGCTGGTCGGCGGCAATGGCGGCGACCTCGGCTACGAAGAAGTCAACGGCGCGACCGTCACCGGCGATGTCATCCATCTGACCGAGGCGAACCACACGGTCGTGTTTGAAGGCGTCTCGGAGAAGCCCGTGCCGTCGCTGCTGCGCGGATTCTCGGCACCGGTGAGGCTGTCGATGGACCTCGCCGACGAGAACCTCGCCTTTCTGCTGCGCGCCGACAGCGATTCCTTCAATCGCTGGCAGGCCGCGCAGTCGCTTCTGACGAAGGCGCTTATCAACGGAACCGGCGCGGTGCGCGGCGGCGAGACGCCGGAGTTCGACGTCGGACTGGTTCGCGCGCTCGGCGAGGCCGTGACGAACGCCGATCTCGACCCCGCGCTACGGGCGCAGATTCTTGCACTGCCTGGCGAGGCAGAGATCGCCCGCGAGATCGGCAAGAACGTCGATCCCGATGCGATCGCAGAATCGCGGAAGACGCTTCGCACCGCCATCGGGCGAGACCTCGGCAGCGAGCTGCAGACGCTCTACGACGAGCTCGCCGATCAGGATCCCTACAGCCCGACAGCCGAAGCGCAGGGACGACGCGCGCTCCGCAACGCAGCGCTCGACATCCTCGTGGCGGCCGACACCAACGCGAACGCGGCCCTCGCCTTCACGCAGTTCGCGACCGCGGACAACATGACGGACCTGATGGCGGCGCTGATAGCTCTCAATCCGACTGAAGCGCCCGAGCGCGAGGCCGCGCTCTCGACCTTCCGCGAGCGCTTCAAGTCCGTCCCGCTCGTGCTCGACAAATGGCTGGCGCTCGAGGCCATAGCGGCCTCGCCCGATACGGTCGCGCGCGTGCAGGCGTTGCAGAGCGACCCAGCGTTCTCGATCGAGAACCCCAACCGCGTTCGTGCGCTCATCGGCAGCTTCGCCGCCGGCAATCAGACGCAGTTCAACCGCGCCGATGGCGCCGGCTTCGATCTCCTCGCGGACGTCATCCTCACGCTTGACAAACGGAACCCGCAGACGGCGGCAAGGCTGCTGACTGCGTTCCGTTCCTGGCGTGCGCTCGAACCCCAGCGCCGTGGGGCGGCGGAGCGAACACTGCAACGGATCGCAGCGACGAAGCCCCTGTCGACCGACGTTCAGGACATCATCACACGCATGCTTGCCTGAGTTTTCCGGCGCCGGCTTTTATTGTTACGTTAACCATGATTGGCGCTGGACAAGCTGATTCGCGTCGATTCAAATGCAAGTGATTCGGGTCGCTGCCCGGACGCCACAACGTCGCAAAAAGCTGAGGGGGCCAGATGGCGCCGGCGCAATCTGCCGCTGCGTCCAACCGCAAGCTCGTGCCTTTTCTGGGCCGGATCACCGGGGGCCGGAAGGCGATCTCCGGGCACGCCAGCCTTCTCGCTCGGCCCGCCTATGAGCGGCTCGTCGCCGCCGAGCCGTTCCTCAAGCGCCTCATCCCGGTCCTCATCATCGTCTTCCTCTGTATCGTCGCCGCGGCGCGTTATGTGCAGCTCATCGACATGCGCGACGACCGCGAGGCGTTCGCGCGCGAACAGATCGCCATGTCGGCCTCGGTGGTCGCGGCCGACCTCGCCGACCGCCTCGAAGCGCCGCCGAATGACGCCGTGAGCCTGGCGGCGATCCTCGCCTCTGCGATTCCTCAGGGCCTGACGCGCGGCGAGCGCGCGATGTACGTGACCGATGGCGACGGCGTCGTGCTGGCGATGGCGAACGGCCAGCCCTCCGCGATGGGCAACTACATCTCCGATGTCGCGCGAGACGTGCAGGCGCTGCTCGCCTTTGGCTCGGGCGCGGGCGTCGTCGAAACAACGCTTGCCGACGGACGCCGCGCGATCGCAACCAGCCGCGAGCTTGCCAACGGCGCGCTCGTCGTCATCGAACCCACCGATGCGCTGGAGCGCGAATGGCGTAGCCAGGTGTCGCTCAACGTCTCCATCTTCCTCGGCACCAGCGTCATTCTCTTCATTATCCTCTACGGCTACCTCGCGCAGTCGACCCGCGCGAACGAGGCGGACCAGATCTACGCCGCGACGCACCAACGTCTCGACACCGCACTGATGCGCGGGCGCTGCGGGCTCTGGGACTGGGACCTCGCGAGCGGCCGGATGTTCTGGTCGAAGTCGATGTTCGAGATACTCGGCATGCCGGCGCGAGACGAGCTCGTCGGCTTCGGCGAGGTCAACGCGCTCGTTCATCCTGACGATGGCGACCTCCTTGCGATCACGCAGCATCTTTATGCGACCGGCGAGACGAGCGTCGACCGGCTGTTCCGCATGCGCCACGCAGATGGTCACTGGATCTGGGTTCGCGCGCGCGCCGAGCTGGTGGGCGACAACGACCAGCACCTTATCGGCATCGCCGTCGACACCACCGACCAGATCCGCCAGGCCGAGCGCAATCGCACGGCCGACAATCGCCTTCGCGACGCGATCGAGACGATCTCGGAAGCATTCGTTCTGTGGGATGCCGACAAGCGACTGGTGATGTGCAACTCCAAGTACCAGGAGCTCTACGGGCTGGCGAACGAGGCGATCCAGCGCGGCTCGACCTATGACGCGGTGATGGCTGCCGGTCGTCGCCCGCTGGTGCGCGCACAGATCCCGCACGAAGACGGCAGCGAGGATGGTGCGCGGAGCTACGAGGCGCTGCTCGATGATGGCCGCTGGCTCCAGGTCAATGAGCGCGTCACCAAGGATGGCGGCTTCGTATCGGTCGGCACCGACATCACGCAGATCAAGCGCAACGAGGAACGCCTCGTCGACGGCGAGCGCCGGCTGATGGCGACCATCGCCGACCTTCGGCAGTCGCGGCAGAAGCTCGAGCAGCAGGCGCAGCAGATGGTCGAGCTCGCCGAGAAGTACGCCGAAGAGAAGGACCGCGCCGAGGATGCGAGCCGGGCGAAGTCGGCCTTCCTCGCCAATATCAGCCACGAGCTGCGGACGCCGCTAAACGCCATCATCGGCTTCTCCGAGATCATGCAGTCCGGCATGTTCGGCGATCTCGGTTCGCCGAAATATCGCGAGTACTGCCGCGACATCCACGATAGCGGCAGCTATCTCCTCGGCGTCATCAACGACGTTCTCGACATGTCGCGGCTCGATGCCGGCCGCATGCCGATCTCCATCGAGAAGCTCGATCTCGTCGAGCTCATCGAGGAATCGATGCGTGTCGTCAGCGGCCAGTCGCCCGGCCGGGCCATCGAGGTCGACGTCGCCGGCGCCCACCGGATTGAGGTCGATGGCGATCGACGCTCGTTCAAACAGATCCTCATCAACCTCCTTTCCAATGCGGTGAAGTTCACGCCGGCGGACGGTCGCATCAAGGTGAGCGCCCGGCGTTCGGGTGCAAGCGTCGCACTGTCGATCGCCGACGACGGCTACGGCATTCCGCGCGACGCGATCGCCAAGCTCGGCCGGCCGTTCGAGCAGGTGCAGAACCAGTTCACCAAGACCCATCGCGGCTCCGGGCTCGGCCTCGCGATCACACGCTCGCTGGCGGAACGTCATGGCGGCCGGATGCGCATCTGGTCGCGCGAGGGCGAGGGCACGATCGTTTCCCTGCGACTGCCGCTGACGCAGCCCAAGGAGAAGCAGTCGGCCGCGTGATCAGCCCGCGATCGGGCCTATCAGTTCTTCAAAGACGCCGAGCACTGCCGTCTGTCGATCGCGAAGATCCGCTTCGACGCGGTCGAAGTCCGGCATCTCGGCAGCATCAGCGAGGAGTTGCTTCAGGCCGGCCGGCGCCGCATCGGGCTCGAACGGCTCGTCGACGCAAAGCCGGATGACCTGCACCAGATCCTGATAGAGCCGAAGCGCAGGGATCAGCACCTCGCTGTGCCCCTTGTCGAGCAGTCCGGCTTCACCCGCCTTCACAAGGGCGGCTTCCGTCTCGACCGACAGCAGTTGGGGATGCTTCGCGCCGTGCTGCAGTTGCAGGAACTGCGCGATGAACTCGACGTCGACGAGGCCGCCACGCGCCTGCTTGATGTCCCACGGATTCTCCGTCCCCTTGCTGTCCTCGATGAGCGCCCGCATCTCGAGGATGTCGGCGACGAGACGATTGCTGTCGCGCTGCCGCGTCAGGATCGCCGCGATCGCGTCTTCGGCTTGTGCTGCCAACTTCTTGTCGCCGGCGACAATGCGAGCACGGGTCAGCGCCATGTGCTCCCAGGTCCAGGCCTCCTCGTTCTGATAGGCGGCGAAGCCGTCGATGCTGGTGGCGAGCGGGCCGGCATTGCCGGACGGACGGAGCCGGAAGTCGACCTCGTAGAGCGTCCCTTCCGCCGTCGGCGCCGATAGAGCGGCGACCAAACGTTGCGTCAGGCGGATGTAGTACTGACCGCCCGAGAGCGGTCGATCTCCATCCGAGGCGGTTGCGGTCTTGGCGAAATCGTAAAGCAGAATGAGATCGAGATCAGATGCCGCGGTCATCTCGCGTCCGCCGAGCTTCCCCATCGCCATCAGCGCGACGCGGCCGCCCTTCAGCCGACCGTGGGCCGTCTCCATCTGTTCCACCGCAAGACGGAGCCCTTCCCCGACCAACAGGTCGGCAAGATCGGTGTAGGCGCCGGCAGCGAACCGCGGCTCGATCGTGCCGGCGATCAAGCGCGCGCCGATCAGCAGCGACTGCTCCTGGCCGAAGACGCGAAGGCGGTCGAGCCCCTCCTCCAGTCCGTCGGCCTCGCTCATCGTTTGCGCAAGCCGTTCGGCAAGCATCTCGCGGTCGGGGAGTCCGCCGAAGAAGGCCGGCTCGATGATCGCGTCGAGCGCATGCGGACGGCGGGTAACGATCTCCGCAAGACGCGGCGCGGCGCCCAGCATGTCGGCGAACAGGGACAGCATCCACGGATTGGAGTGCATCAGCGAGAACAGCTGCACGCCGGCCGGCATCTGCGCGAGAAGCCTGTCGAAGGCGATCACCGCGGCGTCGCCATTGTCGCGGGCTAGCGCCTCGAGCAGGGCCGGCGTGATCTCGGTGAGGCGCTCCCGCGCCGCCGGGGAGCGCGTCGCCGGGTACCGACCATAGTGCCAGCCACGAACCAGCCCGGAGATCGTCTCGGGGCTGTTGAAGCCCATCCGGGCGAGCGTTTCGAGCGTTTCTGGGTCATCCTCGTCGCCGGTGAAGACGAGACTGCCGAGTGCCGCGGAGAGCGTCGGCGCTTCCTCGAAGAGCTGTGCGTAGTGGTGCTGCGTCGATTCGAGGATCGGCCGAAGCTTCGCCTCGAAGTCGGCAACGTCGGTTGCGCCGTAGAGGAGCGCGACACTGCGCAGCTCATCCTCGTCGGTCGGCAGCGAATGCGTCTGCTGGTCGTCGATCATCTGCAGGCGATGCTCGAGCGAACGAAGCGCATAGTAGGCGTCGGTCAGTTTCTTCGCGACGTCCGTCGCCACCCAGCGCTCGTCGGTGAGCTCGGCGAGCATGTCGACGGTCCGCCTGCCGCGAAGCTCCGGATTTCGGCCGCCGGCTATAAGCTGCTGCGTCTGGACGAAGAACTCGATCTCGCGGATGCCGCCGCGGCCGAGCTTCAGATTGTGCCCGGCGATCGCGATCGTCTCATGGCCCCGGTGATCGTGGATCTGACGCTTGATCGAATGGATGTCGGCGATTGCCGCGTAGTCGAGATATTTGCGCCAGATGAAGGGGGCGAGTTCGTCGAGGAACGCCTTCCCGGCTTCAATGTCTGCGGCTATGGGGCGGGCCTTGATGAAGGCCGCGCGTTCCCAGTTCTGGCCGTGCCCTTCGTAGTAGAGCAGCGCGGCCGGGACGGACACAGCAACGGCCGTCGATCCCGGGTCGGGGCGCAAGCGAAGATCCGTCCTGACGACGTAGCCCGCATCGGTGTGCTCGCTGAGGATCGCGATCATCGCCTGCGTCAGCTTGATGAACACGCGCCCCGGATCCTGATCCTCCGGCACGATCGCCGATTGCGGATCGAACAGCGCGACGAGGTCGACGTCGCTGGAGTAGTTCAGCTCGCCGGCGCCGAGCTTGCCCATGGCGAGGAGTATCCAGCCGCTGTCCGCTTCAGGATCGTCGATGTCGGCGAGCGCGATCTGACCGCGCTGATGAGCCTCCATCAATGCCGCCGATGCCGCCGCGCGGATGGCAGCCTCGGCGAAGGCGGACAGCGTGTCCATCACCTGCGCTGCCGCCCACACACGGCCAAGGTCGGCGAGACCGACCAGCAACGCGGTCTCCGCCCGTTGTCGCCGCAGCGTTTCCATCGTCTCGCCGCGCGACGCGGCGCGCCAGCTCTCGCGAGCCGCCTTGCAGGCTTCGCTTGCAGTAGTGTCGGGATCGGCGCCGAGCAAACGCGCCAAGCGGGCTGGATCATCGAGAATCAATGCACGCAGAAAGCGCGAGTGATCCATCACGGCAGCGAGGAAGCGGGCGAGCGCATCATCCTTGAGCGCTGCGTCCAATCGCTCGGCATCGCCGGACTCGCTGGCGGCTTCGCGCAGATCGTCGAGCCAGGCGCGCGCTCGCTTCTCGTCGAGCGGCGCGAGACCGATGTCGATCATCGCTGCCAGGCTTTGCTCGGACTTCTTCGCGCGGGGCTTAGCCATCACCGCTGTCTAGCGGAAATCTCAGCGTCGCGACCAGCCCGGGATCGGCATCGTCCAAGGTCAGCGAACCCTGCCCGAGCCGGGCGAAGGCAGCGACGAGGCTGAGGCCGAGCCCCGTGCCGGGCGTCGTGCGACTCTTTTCCAACCGGACGAAGCGCTGGACGACGCGTCCCCGCTCGGCTGCCGGAATGCCCGGCCCGTTGTCGCGAACAGCGATCACGGCGTCGTTGTTTTCGCTACGGACCGTCATCGCGACGCGCGCATCGGCGTCAGTGGTGTCGGAGCGTCCGTGTTTGATGGCGTTGTCGACAAGGTTGGCGATCGCCTGTCCGAGCAGCTCGCGATTGCCACGGATGGGCGTGGGGTCCTCGGCGTCGACGGAGAGCGCAACGCCCGCTTCCTCCGCCAGCGGCTCGTACAGTTCGGCGACATCGCGCGCGACGGCGGCGGCATCGACACGCTCGGTGGCGCCATCGCCCGATCCGGCCTCCAATCTTGCGATCGTCAGCAGCGCATTGAAGGTCGTGATGAGCTGATCGGCGTCCTCGATGGTCGCCTGCATCACGTCGCGCTGCCGCTCCGCGTCGGCGGGCTCGGCAAGCACCGCCTCGATGCGATTGCGGATGCGGGTCAGAGGCGTCTTCAGATCATGGGCGACATTGTCGGTCACTTCGGCAAGGCCGCCGAGCAGAAGCTCGATGCGTTCGAGCATCGCGTTGAGGCTCTCGGCCAAACGGTCGAACTCGTCATTGCTGCCGGTTACCTCGAGGCGCCCGGAGAGGTCGCCCGACATGATCCGCCGCGTCGTGACGGCAACGGAGTCGACGCGCTTCAGCACGCGCCGGCTGACGAAGAACCAGCTGACGATGCCAAGGCCGAGCAAGAGCACCGCCGCCGCGACGAGCGCATAGCGCACGACATCCTCGAAGCGCTGGCGCTCGGTCATGTCGCGGCCGACGAGGAGGAACATCTCGCCGGTGAGCCGGACTACCTGCACCATCGCCACACGCTGTTCGCCCTGCGGCGTTTCGTAGTCGACCGCCGTCGGCTCGCGGACGGCGCGCGACAGGAGATCGCTGGAGATGCTCGTCACGTTGCCGACGACGAGCCGGCCGTTGATGTCGGTGAGCATGTAGAGGCTCGCGCCCGGCCGGCGGATCCGTTCCTCGATCGCGTCGACGAGGCCGAACGCGCCGCCGCTGTTCCACTCCTGCGAGAGGTCGAGGAACTCGGACGCAATGGCGTCGTTGACCTGCTGGTTCAGGAAGCGGTCGGCCGCATAGGTGATCGCCACGGCGAAGACGATCGCGAATGCGGTGAACACCGACAGGTAGATCGCCGACAGCTTGAACGCCGTGGTGGAGGCGATCCTACCGAGCCGGGTCACGGATCATGTACCCGGCGCCGCGAACGGTGCGAAGGAGCGGCGTCTCGAACCCCTTGTCGATCTTGGATCGAAGCCGCGAGACGTGAACGTCGATGACGTTGGTCTGGGGATCGAAGTGATAGTCCCAGACATTCTCCAGCAGCATCGTCCGCGTGACGACCTTGCCGGCATTCCGCATCAGATATTCGAGCAGGCGGAACTCGCGCGGCTGCAAGACGATCTCCTCTCCGCCACGAGTGACCGTGTGCGAGAGGCGGTCGAGCACGAGGTCGGAAACCGTATAGACGGCCTCGGAGTCGGGCGACCGGCGCCTCCGAGCGAGAACCTCGACGCGGGCGATCAGTTCGGAAATCGAATAGGGCTTGGCGAGATAGTCGTCGCCGCCTGCCCGAAGCCCGGCAATTCGATCGTCAACGCGTCCAAGTGCCGAGAGGATGAGGACCGGCACGTCGTGACCGGCCTTCCTGAGGCCGTCGACCATCGACAGGCCGTCGCGCTTCGGCAGCATCCGGTCAACGACAAGGACGTCATAGTCGTCCGTTTCCGCCATCGCGGCACCTGCCTCGCCGTCGCTGGCAAGGTCGGCGACGTGGCCGGCCTCCTTCAAGGCGCGAGCGAGGTAGCTGGCTGTTTCCTGATCGTCTTCGACCACAAGGATACGCATGATCGCCGAAATCTAGTTTGGGCCAGGGGCGCAGTCAGCCCCGGAAAGAGAACGGCAGGCCGGACGAGGTCCGACCTGCCGTCTTGAGCGGGGAGTCAGGAGGGGGGCGCGGAACTCCCCGCGAGGGATCAGTCGTTGACCCAGGTGCGGACGGCGACGAACACCTCGGCATTGCCGCGCCGGATCTGGAACAGCAGCGCCTCACGGTCCGCGTCGCGAGCCGTTTCGACCGCATCACGGACGTCTTCGAAGCGCTCGACCTCGGCATCGTCGACGCCGAGAATGACGTCACCGCGCTGAAGACCGGCTTCGGCGGCCGTCCCGTCGGGATTGACGCCGACGATGACGACTTCGCCGCGATCGTTCGAGCCGATCTGGAGACCGAGGCCGACTTCCTCTTCCTCCTCGTCCGGCGCCGGCTGGGCGGCGACCATCTGCTCGCCCGGCATCTGGCCGAGGGTGACCGTCACTTCGATCTCCTCGCCGTCGCGGATAACCCGAAGGACGGCTTCCGTGCCGGGGTCGAGGGCACCGATGGTGCGCGCGAGGTCGGTCGAGCTTTCGATCTCGTCGCCGTTGACGGCGAGGATCACGTCGCGGACGAGAAGACCGGCGCCCTCGGCCGGACCGCCTTCGATCGGATCGGAGACGATCGCGCCACCCGGCTCCTCGAAGTCGAGCGCCGCGGCCATATCGGGCGTCACGGTCTGGATGCGGACACCGAGCCAGCCGCGCATCACCGAGCCGTTGTCGATGAGGTCGGCGACGACATCGGAGGCGACCTCGGCCGAAATGGCGAACGCGATGCCGACATTGCCGCCCGACGGCGAGAAGATCAGCGTGTTCACGCCGATAACTTCGCCGGCGAGGTTGAAGGTCGGTCCGCCGGAGTTGCCGCGGTTCACGGCCGCGTCGATCTGGATGAAGTCGTCATAGGCGCTGTTGCCAAGCTGGCGACCGCTGCCGGAGACGATGCCGGCGGTCACGGTGCCGCCGAGACCGAACGGGTTTCCGACCGCCAAAGCCCAATCGCCGATGCGAACATCTTCCTCGGTGAAGGCCACGAACGGAAACTCGCGGTCTGCGTCGACCTTCAGAACGGCGAGATCGGTGAGCGGGTCCGTGCCGATCAGGCGCGCCTGATACTGCTCACCATCCTCGAGCACGACCTCGAAGGTCTGCGCGTCGTCGACGACGTGATTGTTGGTGACGAGATAGCCGTCGGCAGTGACGAAGAAGCCGGAGCCGAGGCTGGTGGTCGGCATCGGGTCTTGGAACTCGGGGATGTTGCGGAAGAACCGCTCCTCGGGCGATCCTTCGGGCAGGTCCTCAAATCCCGGAATGTCGATCGTCATCCGGCTCTCGCCGCGCGCCTGGATGGCGACCACGGCGGGTCCGACCTGATCGATGACATTGGCGAAGCTCGGGAGCGCGACCGGTTCCTCGATCGCAACGGGCTGCGCGCCGGCCGGGCTCGGCGGCGGGACGAAGCCGGTGGCAACGAGTGCGCCGGCAAGGGCGACAGCCACGCCGGAACCGGCGAGCATCATGCGCCGACGGTAACGGGGCTGGTGGGTCACAGTCTGGGTGTTCACGGCAAGGACTCCATGTCGTGGGGATTCGATCTCGCGGGTTGTCCGCAAGCCGTTGCCGTTCAATGTGGAGACGCGACCTTACAGGTCGCTGTCGCCGACATTAATTGTCTGTAATGTGAGGCCGATCTCGCGCGACCGTGATCGATTCCGCTGACATACGCTGGGACCGGCGCGCCTTCGCCGAGGCGCTACGGAGAGCTGCTTCCCCGATCGGTGCCGGTCAGCTCGGCGAGGCGCTTTTCCTCCTCCGGCGTCAGACGTGCCGAATCGCCCGATCCGGCCGCCGAACGGTGTCGCACGGCCCGGTAGGCGAGGTACCCGCCGCCGAGAAGAAGCAGGATCGGCGCGCCCCAAAGCAAGGCCGTGGTGGCGTTGAACCGGGGGCGCAGCAGGACGAACTCGCCGTAGCGAGCAACGAGGAAGTCGAGGATTTCCTCGTCACTGTCACCCGCCACGATGCGTTCGCGCACCAGGATGCGGAGTTCACGCGCGAGGTCGGCATTGGAATCGTCGATGTTCTGATTCTGGCAGACGACGCAGCGGATCTCGGCCGAGAGATCGCGGGCCCGCTCCTCGAGCGCCGGGTCCTCGAGCATTTCGTCCGGTTCGACGGCAAGCGCAGGGAGCGCCAGAGCGATCAGAGCGGCGCCGATCGCGAGGAACCGAACAAGCTGTGGCATCCGGAGCGCCCTACTCCGCCGGCGCGATGGCCGGGCGGTTGCGGCTTGCCTTCGGTGCACCGACGCGCAGCCGCCGATCGGAGAGAGACAGCACGCCGCCGATCACCATCACGATGGAGCCCAGCCAGATGAAGGTCACGAAAGGCTTCCAGAAGATGCGGACGGTCAGCGCTTCGTCGGCTCCGACTTCGCCCGGCGAAATGTAGAGCTGCGAGAACCAGATCGTCTCGATCGCCGCCTCGGTCGTGGTCTCGCCACGCGCCGGGTAGGTGCGCCGCTCCGGCGTCATGAAGAACTCCGAGTCCCCGCGCGCAACCGAGAATCGGAATTGGTCGGCAAGGTAGTTGTTGGCGTCGGCGCGGTTTCGGCCGACATAGGTGACCTCGCGCTGCTCGACGATGATGGTGTCGCCAGGCTGCATTTCGAGGATGTCCTCGGTCTGCCAGGTGCTGGCGGTGACTAGGCCAAGGACCGTGACGCCGAGGCCGGCATGGGCGAGCGCCATGCCGAAGGCCGAGCGTGGCAAGCCGACCAAGCGACGGAACGATGCGCCGAACGCAATGCGGCCGAGCTGGACCCTGTTGGCCAGTTCGACGAGCGCGCCGGCAACGAGCCACACACCGAGGCCGATGCCGAGCGCAGCCAGAACCTCGCTGGCGCCGGTGGCAACCGCAATGATCACGATGGCAATCACTGCGGCCGCGAAGGCGGCCATCAGCCGCTGCGCCGCCGCCCAGAGATCGCCCCGCTTCCAGGCGAGCATCGGACCGAACGGTACCGCCATCAGGAGCGGGATAATGAGCGGGCCGAAGGTGAAGTTGAAGAACGGCGCGCCGACCGAAATCGTCTCGCCGGTGACGGCGTCAAGAAGGATCGGATAGAGGGTGCCCACGAGCACGGTGGCCGTGGCCGCCGTCAGGAACAGATTGTTGAAGACGAGCGCGCCCTCGCGACTGATCGGCGCGAACATGCCGCCCTTGGTCAGTGAGGACGACCGCATGGCGAAGAGGGCCAGCGAGCCGCCGACGAAAACGCCGAGAATGGCAAGGATCACCAGGCCGCGGGTCGGCGACGAGGCGAAGGTGTGTACCGAGGTGAGCACGCCGGAACGGACGAGGAAGGTGCCGAGCAGGCTGAGGCTGAAGGTCAGCAGCGCCAGCAACACCGTCCAGACCTTGAGGGCGTCGCGCTTCTCCATAACCGCGGCCGAGTGGAGCAAAGCCGTCGCCGCCAGCCACGGCATGAATGAGGCGTTCTCGACCGGATCCCAGAACCACCAGCCGCCCCAGCCGAGCTCGTAATAGGCCCAGTAGGACCCCATCGCGATGCCGGCGGTGAGAAACATCCAGGCGGCCAGCGTCCACGGGCGGACCCAGCGGGCCCAGGCGGCTTCGATCTTGCCCTCGATCAGCGCCGCCACGGCGAAGGCAAAGGCGATCGAGCAGCCGACATAGCCGAGATAGAGGAGCGGCGGATGGATCGCGAGGCCGATATCCTGCAGCACCGGATTGAGGTCCGCACCTTGAAGCGGCGGAAACTCGAAGCGCTCGAACGGGTTCGACGTGAAAAGGATGAAGCCGAGGAAGGAGACGCCGATCCAGCCTTGAACCGCGAGGACATTGGCCTTCAGGCGATCCGGCAGGTTGCGCCCGAACACGGCGACGGCGGCGCCGAAGACGGCGAGGATCAGGACCCAGAGGAGCATCGAGCCCTCATGGTTCCCCCACACGCCGGTGACCTTGTAGAGCATCGGCTTGTCGGTGTGCGAGTTCTCGTAGACGTTCACGAGCGAGAAGTCGGACACGATATAGGCGTGCATCAGCGCCGCGAACGCGACGCCGATGAGCAGGAACTGCGTCACGGCGGCGGGGCGGGCGACCATCATAAGCCGACCGTCGCCGGTTCGCGCGCCCCAGAACGGGACAATGCTTTGAACGATCGCGACGGCGGTCGCGAGAATCAGCGCGAAATGGCCGACCTCAGCGATCATGGTGCCGCGTCGCCCTCCTCGCCCTGCCATACGCCTTGCTCGCGCAGGGCCTCCTCGACCTCGGCGGGGATGTACGCCTCATCATGCTTGGCGAGAACGGAATCGGCAACGAAGATGCCGTCTTCGCCGAGCGTGCCTTCAGTGATCACGCCCTGCCCTTCCCGGAAGAGGTCCGGCACGAGGCCGCGATAGGTGACAGGGATCGTCTCGGCAGTGTCGGTGATCGCGAAGCGATGGACGCCGTCGCTGAGCACTTCCCACGAGTTGGTCTCGACAAGCCCGCCAAGGCGGATGCGCTCACCCGCAGCCGGCGGCTCGGCGATGATGTCGCTCGGTGAATTGAAGAACACGATGCGGTCGTTGAGCGCGATCAGAACGAGCGCAACGGCCGCGGTCAATACGACACCGGCCAGGCCGATCAACATCAGCCGGCGCTGCTTCCGTGTCATTCCACGCCGACGGGGCGCTGCCTGGGTAATCGTCATTCCTGCTCCACCAACGGCGCTGCTGCTTCTTCGATAATCGCGAGCGCCTCGTCATTCCCAGTAAAGAACTCGCGAGCGGTTCCGAGCGCTGCGCGCGCGTCCTCCTCGCGTCCCAAAACCATATACGAGGTAATCAGCTGTGCCCAACCTTCCGCGTCGTCAGGCTCGGCTTCAAGCCGTGCGGCAAGCTGCCCCACCATTTGGTCGACGAACTCAAGCTGCTCGGGCGTCAGGCCGCCGGCACCTTCACCCCGTAGCTCAGCCAACCGCGATCGGGCGATATCGACGATCGGCGATCCCTCCGGTGGAGCAGTCGCTACCAAGCCCTCCAGAACGTCGGCCGCGGCCGCCTCGTCCTCCAAACGGATCAGGAGCTCGGCATAGTTGAGCTGCGCGATCTCATTGCGCGGAAAGCGATCAAAGACAAGCCGGATCAGTTCCTCGCCCGCCGCGCCGATCTCCGGCTGTAGAAAGGCTAGCTCGAAGCCGAGCTGGGTGCCGACTTGCCCGCCCTCGTCCGCGACGTTCGGATCGCCCAACCCTTCAAGGAGTCGAATATAGGTCGACGCAGCATCTTCCAATCGACCGTCAATGATCCGCATCTGGGTCGCCAGCCTGAGCAGCGTCGGGTCATCCGGCTCGATCTCCAGCCCGCGTTCAATCGTCTCCGCGACCGCGGCGATCTCCTCCGGCGTCGATTCGAGCCCAAGCCGCTCGAGTTGAACATAAAGATCGTCCGGGTCCGGTGAGGCGATACGCTCGTCGAACGGGCGGTCTTCGGCGCCCGGTTCCCCAAAGGCGAGGTATCCGGCCAGTCCCACGGCCGGCAGCACCAGAATGGCGATCCATAGCGCTCCTTGCCGGCGCGAGTCGCTCGCCGGCGCAGCAGCTGCCTCCTCCTCGCTCGCGCGCAGGAGTCGCCGCGCGATTTCCGTGCGGGCGCTCTCGGCCTCGCTTTCCGGCAGGACGCCGCGTTCGACATCGCGTTCTATCTCGGCGAGCTGATCGCGGTAGATCGCGACTTCCGAGTCGCTCTCGCCGACGATGCCGCGATTACGGAACAGAGGCGCAATCAGTGCGGCGGCGACCGCCGCGGTAATAACCGCCGTGACTATCCAGAATACCATCGGCTCCGCCTTCCGCGCTCAGTTTGCGCGGTCGTACGCCTCTTTCACCCAGGCCAGCACTTCCCGATCGACATCCGCGCGATCGGTGAGCTGGACTCGGTGGGTACACATCGTGCCGAAGGGACCGCTCCCCTCAAGCCTGCCGGATGTCGGCTTGTCCTTGAGCTTGAGGCCCAGATCGACGCGGGTCTTGGTCGTCGGCTGGACGAGCGCGAATTGGGTCTTGCGGACGAAGCTGACCGCCGCCTTTTTCGGCACGACCTGCACATCGTCGCCGAAAGCCGTTATCGCCGCCTTGAGTTCGTCATAGATCGGCTTCAGGTCCGGCTTCTGAGCGTATTGCGTCGTCACGAGGTCGTCAGGGTCGTATGAGCCGGCATCGGCGGCGCGGGCCTTGAGAGCGACAAAATTGGCGAAGCCGTGCGTCATCCCGTGCGTCCCCTTCAGGAACGCCAGGATCTCGCCATGCTTCGAGAGCCCTTCCTGGTTGACGACGGCGATCCACTCGTCGAGCGATTTGCCCGTCTTGTCCTGAAGGCCCTGCTCCATTACCGCGCGTCTCCGTCAGCTGTCCTGGATCGGCTTCTATCGGCTGCGTTCTTGCCGCGCAACTGAGGCAGCGACCGCCACGGTCAACGATTCCGCGAGGTGCCCACGCGCCCGGCTAGGCCGCAGCCGGCAGCCTGATCTCCGCCCTGAGACCGCCGGCGGGCGAGGTGCCGAGTTCGAAGTCGCCGCCGTAGAGCCCAACGAGATCGATGACGATCGAGAGGCCAAGGCCCGAT
>Ga0180431_10005563_pt1 | contig 15309 bp, 10 predicted proteins | sample SS_ome_11_FD_132459 | JGI IMG/M metagenome (GOLD analysis project Ga0180431, IMG submission 132459) | Hypersaline lake sediment archaeal communities from the Salton Sea, California, USA - SS_1_MS_1 metaG | ecosystem: Environmental > Aquatic > Non-marine Saline and Alkaline > Hypersaline >... | reverse complement strand
GAAAACACGTCGATTTTTCCCCAGCGAGGAAAAATCGACTCGGTTTCAGGCCTCGCTCTTCTTTCCCTCGCGGGAAAGGACCCATGCCCGCTTCGGCCTTCAAACGGTTTTCTCCGTCACACATTTTAATCACTCAGTGAGGCAAGCCAGACCTGCGCAAGCACAATAAGCGAGAACAACAATGAGAGAAATAGTGATACTCCAGTGCACCGTCTGTAAAAGACGGAACTACACAACCACGCGGAACAAGAAACAACAGACAGAGAAAATTCAAATCAAAAAATACTGCAAGTTTGATCGAAAGCACACTCTGCATAAAGAAGTCAAATAACCTTAGAACGTAAGGACAGGCAAACGCATAAGGAGGAGAGATAAGGGCGCAGGTGAGTAGCTCAACTGGTTAGAGCATCGGTCTCCAAAACCGAAGGTTGCGGGTTCGAGTCCTGCCTCACCTGCCAGCAGCATATATGAGATGTGAGTCTTAGACATTTCCGTGGGGAGAGAAGGATAGCTGTTCCTGCAGAGACTTTAAACATATGCACCTCTAAGGATAGAGAATGAGTCAAAAAACGAAATGGTACAAGCGTATAGGCCCCTTTCTCAAGGAAGTGCGGGCCGAGATGAAGAAAGTGACCTGGCCTTCGAGAAACGAAGTTTACAGCACAACCCTCGTCGTGATCATCGCGACTCTGTTTTTCGGTTTTTATCTCTACTTTATGGATTTGATCTTTTCCTGGGTGATAAAACGCATAGAATCAATATTCTAATAGGTTGATTGAACAATGGAAAAAAACTGGTATGTGGTTCATACATATTCCGGATTCGAGAAATTCGTGGCGGAATCTATACGTCAGAGAGCGATCGAGTTGAATATCGAAGAGCAGATCGGGAAAATCATTATACCGACAGAGGGTGTCGTTGAAATCAAGGGCGGTAAAAAGGTTGTCTCGACCAAGAGATCCTATCCTGGTTATATCCTGGTCGAGATGGAGATGACTGACGAGAATTGGCTGGTCATCCGGGAAACGCCCAAAGTGACGGGGTTTGTCGGTTCCGGGAAGCGACCTTCCCCTTTGAGCAAGGATGAAGTCAGCCAAATCGTTGAGCATATGGAAGTCACGTCTGAAAAGCCCAAACCCAAACATTCTTTCGAAAAGGGAGAGGCTGTGCGGATCATCGATGGTCCCTTTTTCAACTTCAACGGTCTTGTGGAAGAAGTGAATAATGAAAGAAGCACGCTGAAAGTTCTGGTCACGATTTTCGGACGCTCCACTCCCGTTGAATTAGAGTTTTTACAGGTTGAGAAAATATAGGAGGAAACATGGCCAAGGAAGTCGTTGCCAGTATCAAACTTCAAATCGAAGCCGGTCAGGCCAGCCCCGCACCTCCGGTTGGGCCTGCCTTAGGCCAGCACAACGTGCCCATCATGGATTTTGTGCGTCAGTTCAATGATAAAACAGGAAAGATGGAAGCGGGAACCGTCATTCCCGTCATCATCACCGTGTACAAAGACCGCTCTTTCACATTTGAGCTGAAATCTCCCCCCGCCTCATATCTGTTGAAAAAGGCCTGCGGGATTGCCAAAGGTTCGGGCACTCCAAACCAGGAAAAGGTGGGCAAGGTTACCCAAAAGCAGCTGGAAGAGATCGCCAAAGTCAAAATGACCGATCTGAACACGGATGATATGGAAGCAGCCAAAAAGATTATCGAAGGCACAGCCAGAAACATGGGATTGGAGATTGTCAGTGGCTAAACGAGGAAAAAAATACAGGGATGCCAAGAATCTCAGGGAGAAGGAAGAATTCTCTTTAGAGGAAGCTTTGAGCCTCATGAAAAAGACTAGCTATGTCAAGTTTGACGAATCTGTGGACATTGCCGTGCGGCTGGGTGTTGATCCCAAGCACTCTGACCAAATGGTGCGGGGAACTATCGTCCTCCCCCATGGAACCGGGAAAAGCAGAAGGGTGTGCGTCATCGCTTCCGGAGAGAAGATTACAGAAGCTGAAGAGGCCGGTGCTGACTTTGCCGGAGGCGAAGAGCTGATTGAGAAAATATCCAAAGGATGGAGCGATTTTGATGCTCTTATCACAACGCCCGATATGATGCGTGCCGTAGGCAAACTTGGCCGGATACTGGGCCCGCGAGGGCTCATGCCCAATCCCAAATCAGGCACAGTGACTTTCGATCTCAAGAAAGCCATCGAAGAGATCAAAGCGGGGCGCGTGGAGTATCGCGTGGACAAGACCGCGATTGTTCATTCTTCGGTCGGGAAAGTCTCTTTTTCCGAAGATAAACTCAAGGACAATATCCAATCCTTCTTGCAGGCCATTGTTCAGGCCAAGCCGGCGGCAGCGAAGGGCAAATATATCAAAAATGTCCACATCTCTTCGAGCATGGGGCCTTCCTTTAAGCTGGATGAGGGATTTTTGGATTAGAGGAGTATGACATTGAGCGTGAACAGGGAACGAAAAGAAGCCATGGTGCAGGAAATCAGCGATAATTTTGCTGCGTGTGAGTCCTTCTACCTGCTTGATTTTATGAGAATGCCTGTTTCCCAAGCCGTCGAGTTAAGGCGAGAGATGCGCAAGAACGACTATCTGTTCAAGGTTATCAAAAACAGGCTTGCCTTGAGGGCTCTGAAGAATGATTTTCCTGAGGAATTGCAGAATCACTTCCGTGGGCCCACAGCCATCGCCTTTTCTGCAACAGATCCAGTCGGGCTGGCGCGGTTGATAAAGAATTTTTCTGCACAGCACAAAATCCTGACTGTGAAAGCAGGATTGGTTGAAGGACGCTATCTTCCCAAGGAAGAATTCGATATGATCGCCACCCTATCCTCCCGCGAGGACCTAGTGGCGAAGTTAGGCTATCTAATGGCTTATCCATTGACCAAATTATTGAGGACTCTGCAGGCCCCTTACCAAAGTTTAGGCAGCATGTTGAGTCAATTAAAATCAAAAAAATAGCGTTGGAGGTAAAAATGGCCAAAGCACAAACAAAAGAGACAAATGAGACCCCAAAGGCAAAGAAGGCAGACACCGCAAAATTGTCAAAGGAGCAGTTCTTCGAGCATTTGGACAACCTCACAGTTTTAGAGCTAGCTGACTATATCAAGGAGTTTGAGGAAAGATACGGCGTGAGTGCTGCTGCCGCTGCTGTACCCATGGCTATGCCTGGCGTGGGGGCTCCCCAAGCTGAAGCCCAAGCGGAAGTGGAAAAGACAGAATTCAACGTGATCTTGAAAGAAATCGGTGAGAAAAAGATCAATGTGATCAAAGCTGTCCGAGAGGTGACGAGTCTGGGCCTGAAAGAGGCGAAAGATCTGGTTGACAGCGCGCCGAAACCTGTCAAAGAGGGTGTCAGCAAAGATGAAGCTGAAGAGATCAAGAAAAAATTCGAAGAAGTGGGGGCCGTGATCGAACTGCAATAGTCGTGGTGATGAATATGGCCTGGATTTATAAACCTGGGTTGTTCACCTTTTTAGGTTTGGCCAGCATCATGGGCAATCCGGGAAAACTCTTTTTTAGAGAGAGCGAATATGCCAAATGAATTAAGGAATAAGTATCGCGAACGTATGGATTTTACCAAGATTAAAGGGACATTTCCTATGCCCGACATGCTTGAAATCCAAAAAGCATCCTATGCAGAGTTCCTTCAAATGGACCTTCTGCCCGATGAGAGAAAAGAGACCGGTTTGCAAGCCGCGTTCAAGGATATTTTCCCCGTCTCTGATTTTAAGGAAACGACCCAATTGGATTTTATCAGTTATTCCATCGGAAACTGGGAGTGCAAATGCGGGCGTCTGAAGGGCGTGGAGAACTCCCGGCGCCGGTGCAACGGTTGCGGAACACTCCTGCCTCCCGATGTTGAATTAACCGATAAGGAGATCTGTCCCTATTGTGGCGCAATCAAGAAGATTGAAGTTCCCCTGTGTGAGCACTGCGGGGATAAAGTCGAACTCAAGATGAAGTACAGTCCCCTTGAATGCTTGCAGAAAGGATACACGTATTCTGTCCCCCTCCGGATCAAGGTGAGGCTGATATCCTGGGAGAAGGATCCGGCTACCAAGGCCAAACGACTGAAACACATCAAAGAGCAGGAAGTGTACTTCGGAGATTTTCCGCTGATGACAGGTAAAGGGACTTTCATCTTCAACGGAATCGAGCGAGTCGTGGTCAGTCAGCTCCAAAGATCGCCCGGAGTCTTTTTCCGGCCCGGAGATAACAAGGGGTTTTTCATCGGTAAGATCATCCCGTATCGGGGAGCCTGGGTAGAGTTCGAGTACGATAGCAAAGGCTTCCTGTATGTTCGATTGGATAGAAAAAAGAAGTTCCTTGCCAGCGTGTTTTTGAGAGCTCTGGGATTCAGCTCCGATGAAGAGATTGTGCGCCTGTTTTATGAAACCAGCACGCTTGTTCCTTCCAACGGTCAAGTTAAGTGGGAGTTGAACGAGAGCCTCGTCGGAAAGACCGTTGAGGAAGACGTGATCGACCCCAAGACAAAAAAGCCGGTGATTCAGGCCAAAAAAAAGTTGACCAAAGAAATTTATCAGAAGTTGAAGAGTCTCAAGATCAAAAGCATTGCTTTGGCAAAAAAAGAACTTGACGATGCATTTGCTGTGAGCACAGCCGAGGATGTGGTTAACGCCAACGATGAAATCACAGCAGAGATAATGGAACAGCTCATCAGCCGCGGTGAGGCCTTCGATGTCTTTTTTCCCAAAACAGACAAGATAGAGGAGATAATCTCCAACACCCTTAAGCGCGACTTGAACAAAGACACGAACCAGGCCCTGGGAGAAATCTATAAAAAATTGAGACCTGGGGAACCCCACACCATGGAAAGCGCACACAATTTGTTTCACAACCTGTTCTTCAATCCCCAGAAGTACAACTTTTCTCGGATTGGCCGCCTCAAAATGAATATTAAACTGGGCTTGGACACTTCACTCGAGGAAAAAACCCTGACGCCGATGGACTTTGTGGAGGTTATCAAATATCTGTTGAACCTTCGTCAAGGCGACGGAGATGTGGATGATATCGATCATTTGGGCAATCGCCGTGTCCGTTCTGTCGGGGAATTGGTGGAAAATGCGTTCAGGATCGGTTTGACGCGAATGGAACGAACGATCAAGGAAAAGATGACGATTGCCACGGATCTGGCTTCAGCCATGCCTCAAGATTTGATCAATTCAAAGCCTGTTATCGCTGCGCTGAAGGAATTTTTCGGGAGCTCCCAGCTCTCACAGTTCATGGATCAGATAAACAGCCTGGCCGAAGTCACCCACAAACGAAGGCTGAGCGCCTTGGGTCCCGGCGGATTGAGTCGGGAAAGAGCGGGCTTTGAAGTTCGTGATATTCAGTCATCCCATTACGGCCGTATCTGCCCCATCGAGACGCCAGAGGGGCCCAACATCGGGTTGATCTCCTCTTTGAGCAGCTATGCCCGGGTTAATGAATTCGGTTTTGTCGAAACGCCGTACAAAAAAGTCAAAGATGGCCGGGTTATTGAGTACATGAAAGTTCTGCACCCTGGGAAGAGTAAATTTGATGTCGGGGAAATCATCGAGAAGGATGAGCTTGCCAGGGAGATAAAGACACTGGAAAAAAAGGGTGTCAAACATTTACCCATGGCCGAGCCTCACTGTTTCTATCTGACCGCTTGGGAAGAAGAACAGTACAATATTGCGCAGGCGAATGCCCCTGTAGATGACAAAGGATATTTTCAGCGAGATCTCATAAGTGCCAGACAAGCGGGGAATTTCAAGTTAATGCCCAAAGACCAACTTGACTATATGGATGTCTCTCCCAAGCAACTGGTGTCGCTATCGACATCGCTCATACCCTTCCTCGAACATGACGATGCAAACAGGGCCCTGATGGGATCCAACATGCAAAGGCAGGCTGTTCCGCTTCTCAAACCGGAATCGCCCCGGGTTGGTACCGGGATCGAACACATGGTGGCCAAGGGTTCGGGAGATGTCGTTATCTGCAAGCGATCCGGCGTCGTCGAGTTTGTCGATGCCGAGCGGATTCTTGTTCGCGTGGACGAGAAAGAAAACGCCAAAGAACATGATGTCGGAACCGATCTCTATATTCTGACAAAGTTTCTCCGCACAAATCAGAATACCTGCCATACCCATCGGCCTATCGTCCGCAAAGGCGACAGAGTCGAGGCCGGGCAAATCCTAGTGGACAGCTCCTGCACTGATAATGGAGAGCTGTCTCTGGGAAGGAATGTCCTCTGTGCCTTCATGCCCTGGCGTGGCTATAACTTTGAGGACGCCATCATCGTCAGTGAGAAGCTGATTAAGGATGATATTTTCACATCCATCCACATCGTCGAGGAATCCCTGGAGGCTCGAGATACAAAATTGGGGCCGGAGGAAATAACCAGGGATATTCCCAACGTGCCTGAAAACCTTCTGCGAAATTTGGATGAGAATGGCATCGTTCGCATCGGCGCCCATGTCAAATCTGGGGATATTCTGGTCGGCAAAGTGGCTCCCAAGGGTGAAACACAACTGTCACCCGAGGAAAAGCTGCTCAAAGCCATTTTTGGAGAAAAAGCGCTGGATGTGAAAGATGCCTCCCTCTACTGTTCTCCAGGTATCGAGGGAACGGTCATTGATGTCAGAGTGTTTTCAAGGAGAGGCATTGAAAAAGGGCCACGGGCTAAGGCCATCGAGAAGGATGAAATCGCGAAGATGAAGCGGAACTTGGATGACGAAATCACCATTCTCGAGGGAGAAAAAGAGCGCAAGATCAAAGCTGTTTTAAAGGGAGAAGAAGTTACCAAGGATCAGACTGTCTCAGCGTTGAGCCTGAAAAAGGGATCGAAGCTGACAGAGAAAGTGCTGGATGGTGTGTCCCTTCAGGAACTCCGGAAGATCAAACTCAAAGCCAACGCGGACAGAGATGAAAAGCTCAGCGATATCGAAAAAAAAGTGAAGCGCCAGATAGAGGCACTCAAATCCGTTCACAAAGAGAAAGTGGATACACTGAAGAAGGGCGATGAACTGGCCCCCGGCGTGATTCAAGTGATCAAGGTTTATATTGCCATGAAGAGGAAGCTGTCCGTTGGAGATAAAGTGTCCGGACGGCACGGAAACAAGGGAATTGTCGCCAAAATTGTTCCTGAAGAAGACATGCCAAGTCTCCCCGATGGGACACCCGTCGAAATCGTGCTGAATCCGCTGGGCGTTCCCTCTCGTATGAATGTGGGCCAAATTCTTGAGACGCATCTTGGCTGGGCGGCAAAAGAATTGGACCTGTGGATCGCCACTCCTGTTTTTGACGGCATCTCTGAGGATGAAATCAAAACACTGCTCGAGAAAGCCAATTTGCCGAGCTCGGGTAAAGTCCCGCTTTATGATGGCATCACGGGTGAATTGCTCGACCATGAGATCACGGTCGGCTACATCTACATCATGAAGCTCTATCACCTTGTCGATGACAAGATCCATGCCCGTTCCACCGGACCCTATTCGTTGATAACTCAGCAACCTCTGGGAGGTAAGGCTCAGTTTGGAGGGCAGCGGTTCGGAGAAATGGAAGTATGGGCACTCGAAGCCTATGGTGCGGCGTACACGCTTCAAGAGCTGCTGACCGCCAAATCCGACGACGTGGAGGGACGGGCTAAAATCTATGAGTCCATTGTCAAGGGAGATCTGGACTTCACGCCAGGACTTCCAGAATCGGTGAATGTTCTCATTCGCGAGTTGCAGAGCTTGTGTCTGAATGTGGAATTGGAAAAGGCCGAGAAGGAAGAGATCTTACCCTGGGGAATCGATGTTCCCCAAATCCTTAAAGGAGAGCAATGATGGATACCAGGCATACCATGGGCGGCAAGCCGAAAATCGATTTTGATCAAGTCCGGATCAGCATCGCATCTCCTGAAAAAATCAAGAGCTGGTCCTGGGGTGAGGTGACAAAGCCTGAAACCATCAATTACCGGACCTTCAAGCCGGAGAAGGACGGTTTGTTTTGTGCCAAGATTTTCGGTCCGATCAACGATTACGAGTGTCTCTGCGGGAAATACAAACGGATGAAATACAGGGGCATCATCTGCGAGCGATGCGGTGTGGAGGTGACCCGTTCCAAGGTTCGAAGAGAGCGGATGGGCCATATTCAACTGGCATCCCCGGTGGCCCACATTTGGTTTTTCAAAGGAACACCCAGCCGGATCGGTCTGGTCCTGGACCTTTCGATCAAAGATCTGGAAAAAGTCCTCTATTTTGAATCTTACATTATCAGTGATGCAGGCGACACTCCCCTCCGGGAGAACCAGCTTTTAACTGAAGAGGAATTGAAAGATGCCCAGGAGAAGTTCGGAGACAAGTTTGAAACTTCGATAGGTGCCGAGGCGATAAAAAAGCTTCTTGAGCGGATCGATATCAACAAGGAGAGTGAACGGTTGCGGAAACTGATGAAAACCGAGACCTCACAGCAGAGAAAACTCAGGCATGCCAAGAGGCTGAGGGTGTTCAAGGCACTCAAGAATTCGGGCAACCGTCCGGAATGGATGATTCTCGATATCATTCCTGTTATTCCGCCCGATCTCAGGCCCCTTGTGCGGCTTGATGGAGGACGGTTTGCCACATCTGATTTGAATGACCTTTACCGAAGAGTTATCAACCGGAACAACCGCTTGAAAAAACTCATAGAACTCAAAGCTCCTGAGCTCATCATCCGGAACGAAAAGAGAATGCTGCAGGAAGCTGTCGATGCTCTCTTCGATAACGGCAAACGGGGGCGTGTCCATCTCGGTGCCAACAGAAGACCGTTGAAATCCTTGAGCGAAGCCCTCCGTGGAAAACAGGGGCGGTTTCGTCAGAACCTGCTCGGAAAAAGGGTTGATTACTCCGGCCGCTCGGTGATAGTGGTCGGGCCCGAGCTGAAACTGAATCAGTGCGGCCTTCCCAAAAAAATGGCTCTGGAGCTGTTCAAGCCCTTTATCTTCCATAAACTGGAGAAGGAGGGTCTGGTGCCGAGTGTCAAGATAGCGCGGGAATGGCATGAGCAGGAAAGGCCTGAAGTCTGGGATTATCTCGAAGAAGTGGTCCATGAACATCCCATTCTCCTCAATCGAGCGCCGACCCTGCACCGGCTTGGGATTCAAGCCTTTGAACCCATTCTTGTCGAGGGAAAGGCCATCCAAATCCACCCTCTCGTCTGTGCCGCTTTTAACGCCGATTTCGATGGGGACCAGATGGCGGTCCATATCCCTCTTTCTGTGGAAGCCCAAGTCGAAGCCAGGACGCTCATGCTTTCCACGGAAAATATCCTCTCTCCCGCTCACGGCAGACCTCTGGCCATCCCCAGCCAGGACATGGTTTTGGGGTGTTACTATTTAACTTTGGAGAGGAAAAGACAGAAGGGAGACGGCCGAATGTTTTCTTCAGCGGATGAAGCACTCTTGGCCATGGAACATGGAGAGATAAGCCTGCAGGCGCGCATCAAGGTGAAACTCAGAGGTCCCTTGATGAATCTATCGACATATTTTGATGATCAAGCTGTGCTGACATGTCCGATTACGAATGTTGATAACAAGCTCATCGAGACAACTCCGGGACGGATAATATTCAACACCATCCTCCCCGAGGGAATTCCTTTTATCAACGGGAAACTGAAGAAAAAAGGGTTGGAGAGCCTCGTCTACTATGCCTATCTGAAGGTTGGTCATGATTCGACGATCAAAATTCTTGATGATATGAAGGAATTGGGCTTCAACTATGCCACCCAGGCAGGATTCTCTCTCGGTATTGATGACTTCATCATCCCCAAAGAGAAAGCGACGCTGGTCGAGAGAGCCCAGAAAGATGTCCAAAAGATCGAGAACAACTACCAGGAAGGAGCGATGTCGTCCCGGGAGCGCTTCAATCATATTGTTGAAATTTGGAACATTGTCACGGATAAAGTGTCCAAAGCGATGATCGAACAGATGCGGGAGGTCAGTTTTGAGGGCGATGCATTGAATCCGCTCTTCGTGATGGCCGATTCCGGATCAAGAGGAAATAAGCAGCAAATTCGTCAGCTGGCGGGTATGCGCGGTTTAATGAGCAAACCTTCGGGTGAAATTATCGAGAGACCCATCATCTCGAATTTGCGGGAAGGTTTGGATGTGCTGCAATACTTTATCTCGACAAACGGCGCACGGAAAGGATTGGCAGATACGGCTCTCAAAACCGCCAATTCAGGTTACCTCACGCGAAAACTCGTGGACGTAGCCCAGGAAGTCATCATTGATGAAAGAGATTGTGGGACTCTCAAAGGGGAAAACATTACGGCCATTGTCGAGAACGGAGAATTGATCGAGCCCTTTGTGGACAGGATAGTGGGGCGGATTTCCTTGGAAAAAATCGTCCACCCGGATACGAATGAGGTCATTGTGGATGTCCATGAGGAAATCACCGAGGAAGTGGCCCAAAAACTGGAAGATCTGGGGAGGGAAAAAATTAAAATCCGTTCGCTTTTAACCTGCGAGTCCAAGAGGGGCGTTTGCCAGCTCTGTTACGGAAGAGATATGGCTACCGGACGACCGGTAGAGCTCGGAGAAGCCGTCGGCATTATTGCCGCTCAATCCATCGGAGAGCCAGGAACACAGCTCACGATGAGAACGTTCCATGTCGGTGGAATTGCCATGGGCGCAGCGGAGCGATCGAGGCTGGAAGCGAAGAATGATGGAATTGTACGATTCAGCGACAACCTCAAGTCTGTCACAAACAAGGAAAATGCCATCATCGTCGTCAATCGGAATGCGAGCATAGCGATAACCGATAATCGGGGAAGAGAAGTCGAGCACTACCAGGTTCCCTATGGGGCCAAAATCCTTGTCGATGAGGGTGAAGAAGTCAAGGCCCGACAGGAGTTTGCCGAGTGGGATCCTTTCAACGCCTTCATCATCAGCGAAGAAGCGGGAATCGTCAAGTTCCAGGATGTCGTGCTTGGCGCCACGATGGAAGAAGTCCTGGATGAGCGAACCGGAAAAATCTCACAAGGTATCATTGACCCCAAAGACGAAAAGATGCAGCCCCAAATTCTTGTTACGGATAAAAACAAAAAAACTCTCCGGAAGTATTTCCTGCCATCGGGAGCTAACCTCGAGGTCAAGGATGGTGACAAGGTCTTTGCCGGAGATGTGATGGCCAAGATCCCCCGGGAAGCCGCCAGAACCAAAGACATAACAGGAGGCCTTCCGAGAGCTGAAGAGCTTTTTGAAGCCAGGCGACCTAAGGCCCCCGCCGTCATATCAGAAATAGATGGCGTCGTGAAATACGGCGGACTTGTCAGGGGACACAGGAAGATGACTGTGCACAACGAGAAAGGTGGCGAAAAAGAGTACTTCATACCCAAAGGAGCCCATTTAAGCGTCGGTGAAACTGAGAGGGTCAGAGCAGGAACTCCACTCATGGATGGGCCTGTTAATCCCCATGATATTCTGAAAGTTTTGGGTGAAAAGGAGCTGGCTGAATATTTGCTCCGTGAGATTCAGGAAGTGTACAGGTTGCAAGGTGTTTCGATCAACGATAAACACATCGAGATTATCATCCGCCAGATGCTGCGATGGGTTAAAGTGGAAGAGGTGGGTGATACAGAATTTTTAGTGGATGAGCAGGTGGATAAGTTCATCTTTCAGGCAGAGAATGAGAGAATCATTAAAGAGGGCGGAAAGCCTGCCAAAGCCCGGCCTCTCCTTTTGGGCATCACGAAGAGCGCACTGAGCACAGACAGTTTCATTGCGGCGGCATCTTTTCAGGAGACAACACGGGTCTTGACGGAGGCTAGCCTGTACGGGAAAGTTGACTTCCTGCGGCGCCTTAAAGAGAATATCATCATGGGGCGTTTGATACCCGCGGGTACAGGTTACAAGTTTTACCGCGATGTCGAAATCAAGGAGCCTATGGAAGAAGGCTTGGCCGAGGAAATGGATATTCAGCTCGGGAGCTCCGAGCAGAGCTAAATGTTGTAATTTCCTTGACATAGCAGGGTAATTTTTGCTATTATCCTGACATTCGTCCCGGGGCATATATCCAGTGCGGGACGGATAAACTGAGCGTACATTTTGAACAAGGAGTTTATTCATTGCCGACAGTTAATCAATTGGTGAGAAAAGGCCGAAAAACAAAAAAATACAAAGGGAAATCTCCGGCCTTGGAAAGCTGCCCCCAGAAGCGAGGAGTCTGTACGCGTGTGTTCACAACGACACCGAAAAAGCCGAATTCAGCTATGCGAAAAGTGGCCCGAGTGAGATTGACCAATAACATCGAGGTCACAGGATATATTCCTGGGGTTGGACATAATCTGCAGGAGCACTCGATTGTCCTCATCAGGGGAGGCCGAGTGAAAGATTTGCCCGGAGTTCGCTATCATGTCGTGCGCGGAACTTTGGATTGTGAAGGTGTTACGGAAAGAAACAGAGGCAGGTCCAAATACGGGAGCAAGAAGCCGAAGGAGAAAAAGTCTCGAACCTAGAGGAGTTATCCATGCCCAGAAGAGGAACGATTAAGAAGAGGAAGTCAAAACAGGATCACTTCTACAACAGCTCGCTCATTTCTAGGTTTGTCGTGGCCGTGATGAAAAAGGGCAAAAAGAGCCTGGCTGAAAAGATCGTCTACAGTGCCATGGAGCAGGTGAAGGAGAAATCCAAAGAAGATCCATTGAAAATGTTTGAAAAAGCGGTCGAAAATGTCCGCCCTACGCTGGAGACAAAATCCAGAAGGGTTGGAGGGGCCACTTATCAAGTGCCGGTGGAAGTTTCTATCAACCGGGCTAATTCTTTGGCGGTGAGGTGGATTCTCAGATACGCGAAGGAAAGGCCTGGAAAAAGTATGATCGAGAAGCTTTCTTCGGAAATTCTCGATGCGGTCAACAACCGGGGTGGAGCGATAAAAAAAAGAGAAGATACGCATAAAATGGCAGAAGCCAACAGAGCTTTTGCTCACTATAAATGGTAGTTTTCCCTATTTGGTATTTAACTCGGACAACAATGGAGAGAAGTGGTGGAGCGAAGAACGCCTATCCAGCAAGTCAGAAACATCGGTATCATGGCGCATATCGATGCAGGGAAAACTACGACCACAGAGCGCATCCTGTTCTTTTCGGGTATCACCCATAAGCTGGGAGAGGTCGATGAAGGCACAGCTGTTATGGATTGGATGGCCCAGGAACAGGAGCGTGGAATAACCATCACTTCAGCAGCTACAACCTGTAGCTGGAACAGTACCCAGATCAACATCATCGATACTCCCGGGCATGTGGATTTCACGGTTGAAGTGGAGCGCTCTCTCCGCGTTCTGGATGGAGCCATCGTCATTCTGTGTGGCGTCGGTTGCGTCGAGGCGCAATCGGAAACGGTCTGGAGGCAGGCGGACAGATATCGTGTCCCCCGAATTGTCTATGTGAATAAAATGGACCGGGTTGGAGTGGATCCTGATAGGGCTGTGGCAGAGATCAAGGCAAAGCTGGCCGCGACGCCTCTCGTCATACAAATGCCTCTGGGTAAAGAAGAAGAATTCAGAGGAGTGATCGATCTGGTTGAGATGAAGGAAGTTGATTGGGGGAATAACCTCCTGGGAACATCCTATGAGGTTAGAGATATTTCACCCGAAAACAAGTCCGAAGCGGAACAGAAACGCGTTGAAATGCTTGAGCAACTCAGTGATGTGGATGATGCTTTGATGGAGCAGTACCTGAATGAAGAGGCCATTTCTCCTGCTGAAATAAAGAAGGCCATTCGCAAAGGAACGATATCCCTCCAGTTTGTCCCTGTCCTTTTCGGGGCTTCGTTCAAAAACAAAGGGGTTCATCCTTTGTTGGACGCGGTTGTGGATTATCTGCCTTCACCCTTGGATGTCCCCCCTATGATCGGGCACCATCCGCGGTCTCTGGCGGAGGAGACGAGGCATGCTACAGATGATGAGCCTTTTGCTGCCTTGGTATTCAAGATTATGAGTGATCCCTATGTCGGGACTCTTTCCTTTGTTCGTGTCTATTCGGGAAAGGCTCGAGTCGGGGCCTCGGTTTTTAACTCCACGAAAAACGAAGACGAGCGTATTATCAGAATTTTAGAAATGCACTCGAATAAGCGAAAAGACATAGGTGAGTTATTTGCCGGGGACATCGCCGCACTCGGATCCATGAAGAATGTATCCACGGGGGATACACTGTGTGCGAGGAATAGGCCGATCGTGCTGGAGTCGATCAAGTTTCCCGAGCCCGTGGTGTCGGCCCACATTGAACCTAAATCCAGGAGCGAACACGGGAGATTGTCCGAAGCGCTCGGCAAGCTCACTAAAGAAGATCCCACTTTCAAAGTCATGCCCGATCCCATGACAGGTCAGACTCTTGTTCATGGCATGGGAGAGCTTCACCTGGAAATTCTCATGGACAGGATGGAGAGAGAGTTCGGGGTCAAGGCCAACCTGGGCAAGCCGCAAGTGGCGTATAAAGAAACAATAGCCCAACCCTCCCGGGGTGAAGGGGAATACGACCGGACAATGGGAGGTAAACCCCAATACGGGCACTGCGTGCTTGAGGTAGAGCCTATGAACAGGGGGGGGAAGTTTGTTTTCGACAACAGGGTTTCTGGGGGAAGCCTACCCGAGGAGTTCGTTCTTGCTGTTCAAGGCGGTGTTGAAGAAGCTATGGAAGCGGGTATTCTGGCGGGTTTTCCTGTGACGGATGTGAAAGTATCCCTTTGTGACGGATCCTATGATGAAGACAATTCCACGCCGATCGCATTCAAGATCGCTGGCTCATTGGCTTTTAAAGATGCTGCATCTAGAGCCGAGCCCACACTCCTCGAACCTATTATGACTCTTGTTGTGCTGACGCCGGATGAGTATCTCGGCGACATAGTGAATGATATCAACACGAGGCGGGGCAAGATTGAGGAAATGGGATTTTCCGGAGGTTCGCGCGTAATCAAAGCACACGTTCCACTGGCCGAGATGTTTGGCTATGCGACAGCGCTCCGAACTCTATCCCAGGGAAGGGGCATTTTTTCGCTGGAGTTTAACCGGTACGACGGTGTGCCGGAAAAGATTGCGGCGGAAATTGTGGCCAGGATTGAAGGACGGATTCCACTTCGCTGACCGATGGTGACACTATGAATAGCGACGCAAACTGTTTGGGTATACTAAAGCCGAGCATAATGCCGGTTCTTTTAGGATTATTGCAATCGCCTAGGAGGTAAGGACAGATGGCAAAGGCAAAGTTTGAGCGTACGAAGCCGCATTTGAACATAGGGACGATTGGGCACGTGGATCACGGCAAGACGACATTGACGGCGGCGATAACGAAGGTGTTG
>Ga0180431_10005561_pt1 | contig 15314 bp, 8 predicted proteins | sample SS_ome_11_FD_132459 | JGI IMG/M metagenome (GOLD analysis project Ga0180431, IMG submission 132459) | Hypersaline lake sediment archaeal communities from the Salton Sea, California, USA - SS_1_MS_1 metaG | ecosystem: Environmental > Aquatic > Non-marine Saline and Alkaline > Hypersaline >... | reverse complement strand
GTGGAGATACGCCCGTTCCGCTTCGTCCAGATTGTCGTACAGATACTTTTGGAACAGATAGTTTCTGAATCGGTAGCGGGATACCCGCCGCGACCCCAGGCGCTCGATAGCCTGCGCGCGTACCAGGCGATGCCTGCGGTCCAACTCGCTGCTCAAGCGCTGCACCATGTCCCTCTCGTCGGTTCGCAGGACTTGGGCCACCACCTCGGCGGTGAACACTTCACCCTCCACGCTGGCCACGGCCAGCGCTCTGGGCAGCGCCTGTGGCAGTCGGCCGATGCGCTCCGCGATCACCGCCTCCACCCGGGCCGGTAGGGTCTCCCAGTCCAACGTCGGCCCCTCGGCCCAGCGGCCCTCGGGGTCCTGGACCAAATCCCCCCGCTCTTGCATGCCCCGCAGCAGCTCAATAGTGAACAGAGGGTGGCCGTGGGTTTGCCGGTAGAGCATCTCCCGGAACGCGAGCCCCAGCCGGTTGGGCTCGCTGTCCAGAAAAGCATCCACAAAAGCGCGCCGCTCCGACTGATCCACGTTCACCGCGACGTCGCCAAAGTCGCGCTGGAACTCGTTGACCACGGGCTCGAGGGGGTGCCGTTCTCCATCTCTCCCAATGGCCACCTCCTCGGCGCGGTAGGTCCCCACGATCAGGATACAGCTTCCCACCAACCGCCGGCCCAGGTGGAACAGCAGGCTGATCGAGCCCAGGTCCGCCCACTGCAAGTCGTCCACCACCAACACCAACGGGAGTTGGTGTGCCAGGGCTTGCAGCACCCTGGTGTACTGCTCGAAAAGGTCGCTCTGCTGCGGGCTTGGCATGCCGGGAACGGTCGGCTTCCGCTCCACGAGCTCATCCAGGTGGGTCAGCCAGTCCGCCCCACCGGGCGCACAAGTCCTCGCACGCTCAAGCAAAGCGACACGAGGCACGAAGGTATCAATCAGATCCGGTCCGGCCTCCACCAGCGCCTGCGCCGCCAGCGGGAACGCATTCCACAGGCGGCGGGCGTGTTCTCTGGTCATGGCCCCTGCCGCCCACTTGGCTTTTACGTCGCCGGTCAGCAACTGCAGGATCTCACGAAAGGGCAGGTAGGGGTCGCCGATGCCGGTATAGGCATTACAGTTCCCGGTGGCCACGTTCAGATCGGCATGGGCCTCCTGGGCGCGCCGGGTGAACTCTTGCACCAGTGCCGTCTTGCCGCTGCCCGCTTCGCCGGTGACGAACACCACCCGGCCCTGGCCGGCCAGCGCCAGGTCGAGAAACCCGTCCAGCTGCGCCAATTCACGCTCGCGGGCGACAAGGACGGGTCTCTCAACCTCAACCAGTTCTTCATCGAGGAACGGAGGAGGTTCGGCTGTGAGATCGGGAGGACGGGCGGGGGTTGACGCGAGGGCTTTCAACCCTCCGTCCCGAATCTGCTCGTACAGCCGCGTCGTCTCTTGGCCCGGCTCAACGCCCAGCTCTTCGGCCAAGAGGTGGCGACAGGTCTCGTACTGAGCCAGGGCTGCGCTGCGCCGCCCGTCGAGCGCCAGCAGCCGCATCACCTGCTGGTGTGCCTCCTCGCGCCACGGGTCCAGCTCTATCTGCCGCCAGGCGTACTGCAGCGCCCGCTCGTGCTCGCCACGTTCTCTATAAGCCTCGGCCAGGCGGTGGAGAGCGTCCATAACCAGACGACGCAACTGCGCGCCGGTGAGCAGCGCCCATTCTTCGAATGCAGGACTATCGGGGAGGGAGAACCCTTCGAGGAAGTCACCCTTGTACAGCCCGACGGCTTCTTCCCAGCGGCGCACGGTCTGTGGGTCTGATGGCTGGATGGTTTGAAGGGGTGTGGCAAAGGCCATCACGTCGATCCAGGCATCGCTGGCGGCATTGAACTGGACCGTCTGCCGGGTGACGTGCAACCAGGGCGGACTGGTCTCACCATCGGGGAGTGGTGTCCGATCTCGAAGCGCCTTGCGCAGGACCGCCAGGGCGTGGCGCAGGTTGTTGCGCGCGGCTCGTTCGGGCCAATCGGGCCACAACAGCCCAGCCAGCTTCCCCCGGTGGTGTGGGCCTTCTGATTCCACGACCAGGTAGGCCAACAGGGCGCGCACCTTGTCCGATTCAAAGCCGACAGCTCCCCCATCCAGGGTTACCTTGAGAGGACCGAACAGGGTAACGGACAGACGAGCCACCACTCCTCCTCCCCGTGACACATACGAAATCGCTAGAAGGCAATCCCATTCTACCATACTCCCACCTGGTATTCAAGCCCCAGCGTTTGCCTAACGTTCTCCTAACGACGCACTAGCGCCAGACAGGTACACTGTGGGTGAATTAGCACTGGGGAGCGGTCACACAAGGTAGCAAGTCATCACGAAAAGTGGAACGCACGAGGGGAAATGAGCGGTTGACGCTCACCAAGAAGAAAGGGAGGAGGGAACCATGACTCGCAAATCAAGTACGCTCAGTGTGCTGCAGACGAGTGGTGTGGAGGCTGTCATGACGCACAAGGTGATCTCCACGCTTGTCCTGGGTCTGTCGGCACTCGCGCTGGCCGCAGCCGTCGCCCTGCTGATGATGCCGGCCGTGGCACCCAGAGTATCGCCAGGGAGTGCCAACCTGGAGCGGAGCGCGGCAGCCAGCGCCGCCCGGTGGAATGGCCTGGCCGCAGCCTACGCGGCCGATCATGAGCGCGCCGTTGCCGCCAGTTCGGCCCGCTACCAGGCCCTGGCCGAGTACTATGGCGCGAAGACTGCCAACTTGGAGCGGAGCGCGGCAGCCAGCGCCGCCCGGTGGAATGGTCTGGCCACAACCTACGCGGCTGACCATGAGCGCGCCGCCGCCGCCTGTTCGGCCCGCTACCAGGCCCTGGCCGAGTACTATGGCGCGGGGACCGCCAACCTGGAGCGGGGCGCGGCAGCCAGCGCCGCCCGGTGGAATGGCCTGGCCGCAGCCTACGCGGCCGACCATGAGCGCGCCGTTGCCGCCAGTTCGGCCCGCTACCAGGCCCTGGCCGAGTGGTATGCCAGGAAGGCCGCCAGCGGGGAGTAGAACCGCCCCTCTCAGGCCCCCGAGGTCTCAGGCGACCTCGGGGGTCTCTGGGCAGACACCTGCTAATTCGGCACGTGTCGGCTTCGCCGTCCAGGCCTACCCAGCGCCTCGATCGTCAGGCAGATGCCCCGACCTTCGCCGCCGTTTTCTCCTTGAGCTTGCCGCCGAAGGCAATCAGGACATCACCAAAGCCGGACAGAATTCTACTGAGCCGCCTCTGGTCGTTGCGCCCAAACCCAGCAGCCAACTGGCGAGCCTCAGCTGCTCGCAAGAATTCATAGTAGCGCTCATTTGCTCGCAAGAGTTCATAGTAGCGCGCCTTCGCACTGCCCGTTCCGTCGTATATGTGTGATACGTCATATGGATAGACCATGACCAACCTCCCTATCGTCTCTGACAACCAATTCTCTGGAAACTGTCCCGACGCGCGATCAATCACGCGCCTCCGGTGCCCACTTGTGGGACTATCTGCTCCCTCGACCCCACTCCGGCAGCAGCCAAGAGAGCGTGCAGGCCCAGCAGCAAACGCTCTCGAAGCCTCACGCCGTCATCAATCACCTTCCTGAAGAGATGCCCGACCCCCACCTCCTGGCCTCCCAGGCTGTGGGCGCTCGCCGCTCCCTCCCAGGGCAGCGGCCCACTCACCTGCCAGATCGTCACCTCGGCCTCGATGTCTGGCTGCCCGAACGCCCTTTCCTAAAACATCGCTCCATCACCCATCTTTGTCCTCAGTATACCCAGCAGCCGCTCCGAGATGGTTCTCGAAAGCGTTCCCAAAAGCGTTCCGAAACAGATTCGGTTGAAACAGAAAATCTTCCCGAAAGCTAGGCAGAGGTCCACGTGCCAATCGATGCCATCAAAGAATGTCCCAATGTCTGTCAGCCAGCCCACTTGAGCTTTCGGGAAGATGACTAGCCACAAGAGTGAATACACCCTCCGAAACAGATTCGATTGTTCATTTGCCCGATTGTCAGTATAATTACCAACTAGGAGAGGGGGGTTCCCATGGCCAGCTTGAGGCTGTTCTTGCTCGGCCCACCCCGTCTTGAGTGCGACGGTGTGCCGCTAAAGTTCAGCACGCGCAAGAACATCGCCCTCATCGCCTATCTGGCGGTGACGGGCGAGGCTCACACCCGCGAGGCGCTGGTCACCTTGCTGTGGCCCGAACTCGAACCCAGCCGCGCTCGCGCTGGCCTGCGCCGCAATCTCTCGACGCTCAGGAAAGCGCTGGGCGGAGAGTGGCTGGTCGTGGACCGGGAGATCGTCGGCATGGATCCCGACGCCGGCCTGTGGCTGGACGTGGAGCAGTTCCGCGGGCTGCTCCAGTCGTGGCAAGGCCACGATCATCCAGAGGCCTACGTCTGTCCCCAATGCCTGGACGGGCTGGCCGAGGCCGTCGAGCTCTATCGGGGAGACTTTCTGGAGGGCTTTAGCCTGCGCGACAGCCCCACCTTTGACGAGTTCCAGTTCTTCCAGACCGAGGGCTTGCGCCAGGAACTGGCCTCCGCCCTGGAGCGGCTGGTGCACGGTCACACTGCCCAGGCGGCATACGAGCGGGCCATCCAGTACGCGCGGCGCTGGCTATCACTGGATCCGCTGCACGAGTCGGCCCATCGGCACCTGATGCAGTTGTACGCCTGGTCGGGCCAGCGCGCTGCCGCCCTGCGCCAGTACGCCGAATGTGAGCAGGTTCTCCACGAGGAACTGGGTGTACCTCCGGAGGAAGAGACAACCCGGCTATACGAGGCCGTCAAAGAGAAACGACATCCACCCCCGCCACGGGACCGCATAGGTCTCCCCTCCCCCACGACCGTGTTTCACGACCGCTATCGGTTCGACGCCGAGATCGGCCGGGGCGGCATGGCCGTCGTCTATCGCGCCCGTGACACGCTGCTCGAGCGGGACGTCGCCGTCAAGGTGATGTCGGCGGCAGCACTGGATACCGAGGGCCGCGTTCGCCTGTTGCACGAAGCTCGATCCGCCGCCAGGCTCAACCACCCCAACATCGTCACGGTTCACGACGTTGGGGAAGCGGACGGTTCACCCTTCATCGTGATGGAGCTGGTGGACGGGGAGTCGCTGTTCGACCGCCGCCCGCAGGCGCTGGACGAGATCGTCTCCGTCGCACGCCAGATCTGCGCCGCCCTCGAGCACGCCCACACCCACGACATCGTCCACCGTGACTTGAAGCCCGAGAACGTGCTGCTCACCGCCGGCGGCACGGCCAAGCTGGTGGACTTTGGCCTGGCCCGCTCCATGGCCTCACGGCTGACCAGCGAGGGTGCTATTGCTGGAACCGCCTTCTACCTGGCGCCGGAGCTGGCGCTGGGACAAGCGTTCGACGGCCGCGCCGACCTGTATGCCCTCGGCGTGATGCTGTATGAGCTGACGACCGGGCGCCTGCCCTTCACTGCCGATGATCCGATTGCCGTGATCTCCCAACATCTGCACGCCCCCGTCATCCCTCCACGCGCCAAAAACGGTGAGATTCCCCCAGCACTCGACGCGCTCATCGTCCACCTGCTGAGCAAGACGCCGGCAGGCCGCCCGGCCTCCGCGTCCGAGGTGCTGCGGATGTTGGAGCAGCCCTCCATACTCGACAGGGAGGCCGTCCCCGCCGAGGAACTCTCCCTGCTGGAGCGAATCGAGCGCGGCCGGATGGTGGGGCGCGCGCGGGAGCTACAGGAAGCAAGGGTTCTGTGGAATCAGGCGCGCTCCGGCCAGGGCCGTATGCTGCTGATCAGCGGCGAGCCGGGGGTGGGCAAGACGCGGCTGGTGCGCGAGCTGGTCACCCAGGTCGAGGTCTCGGCCGGCCGGGCGCTGGTTGGCGCCAGCTATGCCGAGGGGGGCGCGCCCTATGCGGCCTTTGGGCAGATCATACGCCAGGCGCTCCGCAGCGATTCTGATGATGGCTACGATCCACCAGAACCCGTGCTGGCCGATCTGCTCACGCTAGCCTCCGAACTGCGCCTGCGCTATCCCGACCTGCCCGCCAACCCGCCGCTGGACGATCCCCAGGCGGAGCAGCATCGCCTCTTTCGGAACCTGCTCGTTTTCTTCACCGCGCTGAACGATCGCGCCCCGCTGCTGCTGGTGCTGGAAGACGCCCACTGGGCCGACAGCGGCACGTTGTCCCTGCTGCGCCACCTGGCCCGCCACACCCGCCACCAGCGGGTGCTGATCGTCGCCACCTACCGCGAGGTGGAGCTGGACCAGGCGCGGCCCTTCCACGAGGTGCTGCTGGATCTGAATCGCGAGCGGCTGGCGACGCGGCTAAAGCTGCCCCGGTTGGACCGCGGGCAAACCGAGGAACTGCTGGCGGTGCTGTTTGACGAAGAGATCACGCCCGAGTTCCTGGATGGCATCCACCGCGAGACCGAGGGCAACCCGTTCTTCGTCGAGGAGATGTGCAAGGCACTGGTGGAGAGCGGAGAACTGTGGTACGCAGACGGGCGGTGGCACCGGCCGAGTATGGAGGAGCTGGGGATTCCCCAGAGCGTGCGGGTGGCGATCCAGTCGCGAGTGCGGGTACTGCCCGCCGCGGCCCAGGAGACGCTGCGCCTGGCCGCGATCCTGGGGCGCGAGTTTGACTTACACACCTTGGCAGAGGCCAGTGACCAGGGCGAAGAATCCCTCATCGACGCTCTGGAGAGCGCCGAGCGAGCCCAGTTGATCCAGGAGGTGAGCGGGGAGGGAGGCGGGACCTTTGCCTTTGCCCACGCTCTGTTCGCCAGCACGCTGGTCGAAAGCACCCGCACGTTGCAGCGCAGGCGTCTGCACCGCCGCGTCGCCGCCGCCATCGAGACTCTACACCCGGATGATGGCTCTCGCCTGGAGGCTCTGGCCTATCACTACAGCCAGGCCGGGGAGGCCGAGCAGGCGGCAAACTGCCTGCTGAAAGCGGGAGACCGGGCGCGTGAGCTATATGCCAGCGAGGAAGCAGTTGACCATTACCGCCAGGCATTGGCATTGCTCGATGAGCCTTTATTGCGCCAGTCCCGAAAAGACTGGCGGCTGGAGGCGTTGAAAGGGCTGGGACGGGTCTATGTGGGAACGGACAAGATCGCCGAGGCGGAGGAGTGCTTCCAGGAGGCGATCGCGCTCGGGCGGGAGACAGGGTTGGCGCCTTGCGAGCTGGTGCGGCTCTACTACTGGCTGTGCGAGGCGCTGTACTGGCAAAGCCGCTATGATGACATCATTCGCATTGGAGAGGAGGGGCTGACGCTATTGGGCGACGACACAGAGTCAGTCGAAGTCGCCTTGATGAACCAGATGATAGCGGGAGCACTCTCGGAAAAGGGAAATCTCAAGTCGTATCAGGAGCTCCTCTATCGAACGGCAGGATTCATCCAGCGGTTGCCCTATTCGAGGGAACTTCGACCTGCCTATGTCTCCGTTGGTTTCCTCACCCTGTATGACAAGGATATAGAGGAGACAATAAAGTGGTACCAGGCTTTTGAAGAGGGAGCATCTCAACACCACGATGTGAGAACATTGGCAGAAATGCATTTTATGAAAGGGACCACATTGGCTGCGGTAGGCGATCTACACGGAGCCCTTCCGCAGTTGCAACAGAGCCTGGAATTATTCACCCGCATCGGGGACGTTCCGCACACAAGTTGGTGCCTTTTGGTTATGGGGATAGTCTTCCTATCGCTGGGTGATTTTCAAAAGGCTGAGGCGTATGCGGATAGGGCGCTGGAGGCATCCCAGGCAGTAGGGAGCAAGCAAGAGGACGTAGCCTGGGGCTGCCGCCTGATTGGGCAGATCCACCTCTGCCAGGGCGACTGGGAAAAGGCGACGGATGCTTTTCAAGAAGCCATTCGCATCTTCCAGGCAACCAACCAACGCTGGTTCGAGGCGCGGGCAACCCATCTCCTGGCCCAAGCGCATCTTGCTCGAAAGGATCGAGGCGAGGCGCAGGGGCGATTTCAAGAGGCCCTTGCCCTGTTGGGACCGGCGGAATTGAGGGGATATCCCTTTCAACCCTACAAGGCTGAATTCGACGTGAATCCCCTGATCGCCAGCGTACTGAGCGGGATCGAGGAGGCGTACGAGGGCCCCGAACCGTTCCGGGTCTTTTGTGATCGCTGCCGGGCTCAGGCCGGCGGCGGACCGTTCGTCCAGTGGTATCTGGAACCGGCAGACGTAAGGGCGATTCGGTCGGATGTACTCCATCCGCAATCGCCCCACCGAGAGGAATTCGTCGAGAGCCTGCCCTCCGATTGGGCCTGGCAGGATCCGCTCGATGACTGCTCCTTCACCGTGCGAAACGGGCTGCAGATCCACGCCGTGAGCGGACGGGGCCTCTGGTTCTTTAACTGGAGCGCGCCGCGCATGCTGAGGTCGGTTTCAGGGGATTGGGTCGCGCAGACGGCCTGTGTCCCTGCCGCGGGGAAAAAGCCCGCCATCGGCGGACTCGTGCTCTGGAAGGATAGGAAAAACTATCTCCGCCTCGATAGGGGAGCTACTGGAGAGCACGGGATTCTATTCATGGGCTGCCTGGGAAACCGGGACGTGCTCATCGGGCGCGGGCGACTGCCAATCGGCAAATCGGCAAATCGGCAGGTCGGCGAATCTGCAGATCGAGTTTTCTTGCGTTTGGAGCGGGTCGGTGAGCGGGTGAACGCTTTCTGCAGCGCGGATGGTGACATTTGGCTCACCGTTGGGCACGTCGAGTTCCCTGTCGAGGACCCGGTTCAGGTCGGCATGCACGCCATCGGCAACATAGATCGCACCGTCTACCGCGGCGCATATCCCGATGGGACGGCGATCCGCTTCGAAGAGTTCCAGTGGTGGGAGATGTAAGGTCTATGATAGCTCTTCGAGCAGCGCCTTGGCCTCTTTCAAGTCAAGCGTATCAAACCCCTCGGTGAACCAGCCATAGATCTGTGCGAGCATCCGACGTGCCTCGTCAGTCCGGCCTTGCTTCTGCCACAGCCGTGCCAGGCTCACCGTCGCCCGCAGCTCCCACGACTTGGCCTGCTGCCGCTGGGCCACCTCAATCGCCCTGCGAAAGCTGGCTTCCGCTTCCGCATCATCGCCCTGCATCAGCAGCAGCTCTCCTTCGAGCCGGCGCAGTTCCGCTTCATAGTAGCGCTCACCGGTTTGCTCCACCTGGGCCAGTGCCTCAGCCAGCACGCTCAACCCCTCCTCGGGCTGCCCCGCCTTCCCATACGCCTCGGCCAGCCAGGCAAGAAATGTAGGGCGCCGGTACCGTGTGCCCGCAGTCTCCCAGGTGGCAAGACCCTGGCGCAACTGCGCTATCCCCTCTTCAATCCGCCCCTGCTCGGCCAGCACCCTGCCGCGTTGCATAATCGCCTGCGCCAGAAAGAACTGAAAGTCGTGCTCGGAGGCGAGGGTTACTGACGCCTCGGCCAACGCCCGGGCTGGCTGCAGATCCCGGCGGTACAGATGCACCATGGTGGCGCCGGTCGACTGGGTATCGGCCAGTGAATACGGGTGATCCACTTCTTGAGCCATAGCAAGCGCCTTTCGGCTCCGCTTCAGGGCTTGCTCCGGATAGCCGAGAAACCACAGCGCCCTGGCTGCCCATGATAGACATTGTATTCCGGCATCGATCCCATAGAGAACGGTCACAGAGTGGCGCCGCTGGGGAGTGCAAAAGTCCATCATGTGCTCGGCATGGCCCAGAGCTGGGGCAAACTCTCCAAGGCAAACCAGCAGCCAGCCCATCACATGATGAGCGATCGCGACAAGCAAAGGCGCTTCAGCGAGCTCAGCCAGGTCGAAAACCCGCACCAATGCCTCGCGCGCCGCTTGGTGTTCCCCCCGTACGACACATTGGACAGTGAGGTAGACCATCACCCAGAAGAGCTGCGGCGACTCCCCCACTCGCTGACAAAGCTCCCACGCCCGAGCAAGCGCGCTGTTCACTTCCGGGATCGCAAAGCCCTTGGTGTGCGCCAGCGACAAGCTCAGGCCCGTCTGCAGCCCGAGTTCTCGCTGGTCGCGCCGGGCGGTTTCTGGCAACGTCTCGAGCAACGCCAGCCCGCGGGTGAGATGCGCGATGGCCTCCGCGTTGGCAGACAGTCGCATAGCCCTATCCCCCGCCTGGCGCAGATAGTCTATCGCCTTCTCCGTCATCCCCGCTTCCTGAAAGTGCCACGCCAACTGCGGTGCGACAGCCACGATAGCCGCCATCGCTTCTGTCTGGCCTTGATATAGCACCTCCAGCGTGTTTCCGACGGCCTCGTGCAGGTGCGCCCGTTCCACCTCGTCCAGGCTGCTGTACAGGTACCTCTGAAACAGGATGTGCCGAAAGCGATAGTGGGACAGGCGTCGTCCTGAGCTTGCCGAAGGGTGCTGGCCTGAGCTTGCCGAAGGGCGTTGGCCGTCCATCCGTTGGATGCCCTGCGCGCGCACCAGGCGATGCCTCCTGTCCAACTCACCGCTCAGGTGGTCCACCACCTCCCGTTCGTCACTCCCCCGCACCCGGGCCACCACCTCGGCGGTGAACACCTCCCCCTCCACACTGGCCACCCGCAACGCACCCTGCAGCGGCTCGGACAGACGGCCGATGCGCTCCGCGATCACCGCCTCCACCCGCGCCGGCAGCGTCTCCCAGTCCAACGCCCGCCCCTCAACCCAGCGGCTCTCTGGGTCCTGTACCAGATCCCCCCGCTCCTGCAGGCCTCGCAGCAGCTCGACCGTGAACAGGGGATGACCGCGGGTCTGCCGGTAGAGCATCTCCCGGAACGCAGGCCCCAGCCGGTTGGGCTCGCTGTCCAGTAGAGCCTCGACAAAGTCCCGGCTCCCGGCCTGGCCCAGGTTCACCGTGATGTCGCCAAAGTAGCGCTGGAACTCGTTGACCACGGGCTCCAGGGGGTGCCGCTCTCGCCCCCCCTCAATCCCCCCCACGCTTGTTCTGAGCGGAGTCGAAGGATGCAGGTGGGAGGCAGGACGTCCCAATGCCACTTCTTCCCGGCGGTACGCGCCCACGATCAGGATACGGCTGCCCGCCAACTGCCGGCCCAGGTGAAAGAGCAGGCTGACCGAACCGGCGTCCGCCCACTGCAAGTCGTCCACCACCAACACCAATGGCCCCTGGCGCGCCAGGGCTTGCAGCACCCTGGTGTACTGCTTGAAAAGGGCGCTCTGCTGCGGGCTCGACATGCCGGGACCGGTGGCCACGTCCTGAGACAGTCGAAGGGAGTTGCGCTCCACAAGCTCATCCAGACGGGCCAGCCAGTCCACCCTGCCGGGCGCACAGCTCATCGCACGCTCCAGCAAAGCCGCACGCGGGACGAAGGTGTCAATCAGATCCGGCCCGGCCTCTACCAGTGCCTGCGCCGCAAAGGGGAGCGCATGCCACAGGCGGCGGGCGTGTTCTCCGGTCATAGCCCCCGCCGCCCACCTGGCTTCGACGTCGCCGGTCAGCAGCTCCAGGATCTCGCGAAAGGGCAGGTACGGGTCACCGATCCCGGTATAGGCATTGCAGTTCCCGCTGGCGGCGATCAGATCGGCGTGGACATCCTGGGCGCGGCGGGTGAATTCCTGAACCAGGGACGTCTTGCCGCTGCCCGCCTCGCCGATGACGAACACCACCCGGCCCTGGCCGGCCAGCGCCAGGTCCAGGAACCGGTCCAGTTGTGCCAGCTCGCGCTCCCGGGCGACAAAGACGGACATCTCGACTGGAGGCAGATCCCCTTCAAGGAACGAGGGCAGGCTGGCCGTGAGATCAGGCGGGGAAGCAAGGGATGGCATGAGGGCTTTTAGCTTGCCATCTCGGATTCGCTCGTACAGCCTCGTCGTCTCTGCGGCCGGCTCGACGCCCAGCTCTTTGGCCAGCAGGCGACGACAGGTCTCGTACTGGGCCAGGGCCGCACTGCGTTGCCTGCCCAGCGCAAGCGCGCGCATCAGTTGTTGGTGAGCCGTCTCATCCCAGGGCTCCAGCTCGATTTGCCGCCAGGCACAGGACCGGGCTTGCTCGTACGCGCCGCGTTGCTCGTGGGCTGCCGCCAGGTGATGGAGCGCGGACGACATCTGGCGGGCGAGTTGCTCCCGTGTGAACAGCGCCCATTCCTCGAAGGCGGCGCTGTCCCCGACAGAGAACCCCTCCAGGAAGCTGCCCCGATACAGTTGGATGGCGGATTGCAGATTGCGAATTGCGGATTCCAGGTCCTTTTGGTCCGCAACCTGTCGTTGGCCGTCGGTGACCTGCCGGCGGAAGTCCGCCACGTCGAGCCAGTAGTCGCTGGCGGCGTTGAACTGGATGGTCTCACGCGTGATGAGCAAGAAGGGTGGAGTGGCGTACCGGTCGCCGATCGCCGTGCGCAGGTTGGCGAGGGCATTGCGCAGGTTGGTGCGGGCCGCTCGATCCGGCCAGTCGGGCCAAAGCAATCCGGCCAATGAGTCGCGGCGGTGCGCCCGGTCGGCCTCTACCGCCAGGTAGGCTAACAGCGCTCGGACTTTGTCAGACTCAAAGCCCGTGACCGGCTCCTCGTCCAGCGTGATCTGAAAGGGTCCCAGCAGGGACAGCGACAAACAGGGCATCGTTCGTCCTCCCGCAGAACATGTGGCACAGCCCAGGCCGCAGAGGGTGATACGATGGCTAATATTATACCATTCCTGACTGGAATCACGCAATTCCGTGCGTTTTCCTTGCGTTCTGTCTACGCGTCCCTTGCGCCTGGCTGGTATAGTGGACGTGACAACTGAGGGAAAGGGTAGGCACGTGAGCAATGAACAACGAGGGTATGTAGAGAGGAGGTGGTGACACGGGGATGAAATAGATGGGCAAGCTGTGATCACTCGTCTGTCAAGTCTAGAGATCTAGGTGAGGAGGAAAATGATGTTAGCAGATTCGCCTGTTATCAAGCGCTGGTTAGAGCTGTACAAGCCATCCGTGATCGCTATGGCTATCTTGGCGCTCGGATTGATCCTGGGTATCGGTGTGATCGCCCGTTCACCAGCAGAGTCTCAGTCCGCCGCTGTGGTCACTGGAAATGAGTGCAGCGTGCAACGTGGTCTTGATGCCGGTGCCGCGATAGCCAAAAGGGGCGCAGACTTTTTCCTGGACCATGAACTGATGGTCGCCGGTGGCTATGCCCTTGTCGCTGCGACTGAACGGGAGGCAGGCTTCAGCTTCTTGGACCATGAGGTGATATACGCCGGCGGTTACGCCCTACGCCCTGCGGCTACAGTGGGGAAAGGGGCAGACTTTGACTTCCTGGACCATGAGCTGAGGGTTGCCGGTGGATACGCCCTTGCCGCCGCGGCCGAACGGGGGGCAGGCTTCAACTTCTTGGACCACGAGATGATGTACGCTGGCGGTTACACCCTACGCCCTGCCGCCACGGTGGGGAAGGGAGCGGACTTTGACTTCCTGGACCATGAGCTGAGGGTTGCCGGCGGCTACACCCTTGCTGCTGCGGCCGGAAGGGAGACGGGTTTCGACTTTCTGGACCACGAGCTGAGGGTTGCCGGCGGTTACGCCTTACGCCCTGCAGCTGGAGCGGAACGGGGAGCGGGCTTTAACTTCCTAGACCACGAGCTAAAGTACGCCGGTAGCTACACCCTCACTGCTACAGCGGAGAAGTAAACAGAAGCTGTCTTCTCCCCTGTAGGGATGGTCTGATCCCTCCACGAGAGTGACCAGGAGCCCGAGATGCCCCATCGGGCTCCTGGTGGTTGCGATAGGGCAATCGCATCTACCACATCCGCTCAGTTCCGCTCAGTCTGGATCGCCAGATCCAGCTTCCCCGCACAACCGTTTTGCCTCAAATTCCAAATACCAGTACAATACATAGCACCCGGCTTGGTTCAACCAAGCTTTTCGTAGAAGAGCCATTATGTGGCGGCTGGCGCCCCATCAATCGTTGCTGGGTTCGCTCTTCTGAGGGGACCTGACCTGGAGTGGATTATCGAGGGAGCTTTCAGTTTCCTGGAGCAAAACCGGGATTCTACGGATCCCTTTTTCCTGTATGTGCCCGTTACTACGCCGCACTCCCGGTGCCGCGGCAACATTTTCGATCAAAGCGACCCCCTGGCCACACCGGCCGGGATTCTAGAACAAGGGCCAGAGGTCATGACGCCACGCGAAGAAATCGTCCAAACGGTGGCCGATGCCAGGCTGCCGGCTCGTGCCCGAGAGGGGTTGTGGCTGGATCAGGGTTTCAACGTCGTCCTGCGCAAGCTGAGAGGAATTGGACGGGAAGAGAATACCTGTATCATCTTCACCACGTGTATCAGAGATAGCATGCCGTACCGGGCTGACAGGCTGTGGCCCTCTTATTTCCGCGCCGACCAGCTCTACAACGTCGAAACTGATCCTTGCGAACAACGTGATCTATCAGAGGATCCAGCCTATGCTGAGACGTTGACTGAGATGCGGTAGAAATTGCAGGTCGAGTTGGCAAAACTGCCTCACGTATTCGGTGAGTTTCGTCGAGGGTGATTCTCTCGAGATCAGATGACGATTGAGTTATGCCCTCTGGAAAGGGCATGAAAGGAGATGCTACGATGCTCGTGAACGTCTGCCCCAATTGCGGCAGCGACAATATTCGCTTCGAAAAATACAAAAAAGGAGGAGAGCCCCATCCGGTTCACATGGAGTGGACCCATTGTTTAGACTGCGATGCGTGGTCTGTGTTTCCTGCGAAGCGAGATGATTCGCAGCCAAGTCCACAGCCAAGTCCACCGGTTGATCCACAGCCGTATCCGGTGTACCACGAGCCCCAAAGAGATGGATTCTTTGGCACCGTTTTCTCTTATGGAAAGGGGATTATAGCGGTTCCGATTGCAGGGGCGCTTTGGCTGGCGGCAACGCTTGGTATCATCATTGTCCTGTCCATCGTCTCTTCCATAGAAGACACAGTCTTCTGGGTTCTTTTGGGCAGCAGCGGTGCCTTTTATATCTTTGTTATCGCCCCGCGCGTATGGAGGTGGGCCAGCGGCCAGAGGTACCAAAAACGGCGCGGCGGCCGTTCTTGGAGCATAGTCAAGTGGCTTCTGATTGTTATTGCCTTACTTGCTTGTGTCATTGTCGGGCTTTCTCTACTCGGTCCTGCCATAGAAGAGCTTTGGTAGGTTTGCCAGGGATAGAGTTCGCAGACTAATCAAGCTTTATCGTTACTACTCAGGCATAGCTCGCTGACAAAGTGTTGATGGCATTCTGACGAAAATCAAGCACGAATCTAACACGCGTTTGGTATGTTCAACTCACTATGACGTCGCAATTGGATCTGGATCGCAGCCAACTCGAGAAGCTGGACAAAGAGTCCCTGATCTCGATCATCCTGGTGCTGCAGCAGCAAGTGAAGGAGTT